>OFEY01002177.1_pt1 | contig 10992 bp, 7 predicted proteins | sample 1521251 | NCBI WGS metagenome assembly OFEY01 (sample SAMEA3504100, study PRJEB24116) | mouse gut metagenome | biome: mouse gut; feature: mouse-associated habitat; material: faeces | place: Denmark | collected 2011
AGGGCGAAAGGCCGCTTTTGTAGTTGTCAGCCTGCAGGCTTTGACCACTCGACAAGGAGGGTGGGGAGGAGGAAAGGTGGTTAAGGTTCTTAAAGATCTTAAAGTTTTTAAAGTTTTTAAAGTTTTTAAAGTTTTTAAAGTTCTTAAGGTTCTTAACGCGGAGGGGGAGGGGGTTAGTCTTCGATGTCGATTTCGAAGTCGTCGGCGAAGAGGTCGTCGTCGGGGGCGGGGCCGGCTTCGGGGAGGTCGTCGGTGACGGCTTCGTCGCGGTCGGCCTCTTTGTCTACTTTCTTGGTCTCTTTACCGGGGAGGAAGGGGTTGACGGGGGCATTGGCCTTGGCTGCCTTGTCGGCGGCGAGCTTGTCGAGGATCTTCTTCTCCAGTTCTTCGGAGAGCTCGGGGTTGTCGGCGATGACTTTCTTGACTGCGTCGCGACCCTGACCAAGCTTGGCTCCATTGTAGGAGAACCATGCTCCTGATTTCTTGACGATGCCGTGCTCCACTGCCATGTCGATTATCTCTCCGGCTTTGGAGATGCCCTCGCCAAACATCAGCTCGAATTCGGCCTTCATGAACGGAGGCGCGACCTTGTTCTTGACAACCTTCACCTTGGCGAGTCGTCCGATTGTGGTCTCACCATCCTTAATGTAGGATGAAGGACGGATCTCTATGCGCACAGAGGCGTAGAATTTCAGCGCGTTACCGCCGGTTGTCGTCTCGGGGTTTCCGAACATGACACCGATTTTCTCGCGGATCTGGTTGATGAAGATGCAGCATGTGCGCGTGCGGGAGATTGTACCTGTGAGCTTGCGCATGGCCTGTGACATGAGGCGCGCGTGGAGGCCGACGTTCTTGTCGCCCATCTCTCCCTCGATTTCGGCCTTTGGGGTAAGAGCTGCCACGGAGTCGATAACGAGCACGTCGATGGCACCGGAGTTGATGAGCTGCTCGGCGATGTCGAGAGCCTGTTCTCCGTTGTCGGGCTGCGCGAGCCAGAGGTTGTTGACATCCACGCCAAGTTTCTCGGCGTAGAAACGGTCGAAGGCGTGCTCGGCATCGATTATGGCGCAGATACCGCCCTGCTTCTGGGCTTCGGCGATGACGTGGATGGCGAGGGTTGTCTTACCGGAAGACTCGGGACCGTAGATCTCGGTGATACGGCCACGGGGGAGACCGCCTACGCCGAGGGCGTAGTCGAGTCCGAGCGAGCCGGTGGAGATGGTCTCGATGTCCTGGACGGCGTTGTCGCCGAGGCGCATGATTGTACCGGAGCCGAAGTCCTTTTCGAGGTGAGCCATTGTCACGTCGAGAGCCTTGAGCTTCGCGTCTTTATCTGAGATGCGGACCTGAGAGGCCGCAGGAGCTTTCTTCTTTACTGCCATAGTCTTTTGATTTGTTTTTGCAAAGTTAATACTTTTGCGGTGGGAATCATAATTTTGGAGGGAAATAAAGAATTAAAAAAAGCTAAGCGACTGCAAAGGTTTTGCAGTCGCTGTGGGGAGGAGGGGGTGCGCGACGGTTGTCGCGCCACAACCTGCGGGCCAAGGCCGCCAGAGGATGGAGGCTAAGACTGGAGAAGGCAAGGGAGGGGCCAGCTTCGCTGAAGCTCAGCGCTTGAACAAAAAAAGGAGAGGAGGAGAGGATAGGAGAGGGAAGGGGCTTTAGGGGGTTAGAAGGTGAGGCCGGCTTCGGCGATGAGGGTGCGGTCGGCGGCTACGGTGGAGCCGACGGTGGTGAGGAGGTCGCCGACGATGGCGCCGTTCATGCCGATGCGGATGGCACGGAGCTGGGTGTCGCGGCTGAGGGAGGCGCGGCCTCCGGCGAAGCGCAGGGTGACACGCGGATGGATGAAGCGGAAGAGCGCTATGCAGTCGAGGACCTCATCTGCACTGAGGGGCGCGCTACCTTCAAGCGGGGTGCCGGGAATGGGGCAGAGGATGTTGATGGGTATCGAGACGGGCTGCACGCGGCGCAGTTCGAGCGCAAGTCCTACGCGCTGGCCGGGTGTCTCGCCCATGCCGATTATGCCGCCGGAGCAGACCTCGAATCCTATCTCACGCGCAAAGTTGATGGTGCGTATCTTGTCTTCGACGGTGTGGGTGGAGCAGAGGGTGGAGAAGTGGTCGGGAGCGGCCTCAAGGTTGCAGTGGTAGCGGTGTACGCCCGCATCCCAGAGCTGTTGCAGCTCCTCCTTCTCCAGCAGTCCCATAGAGGCGCAGAGGTCAAGGCCGCCACGCTTAACAAGTTCGCGGTAGTACCCGCAGGCCTTCTTGAGTTCCTTACCGGCCATCTTGCGGCCTGATGTCACCATCGAGAAGCGGCGTATGCCGTGGTTGCGGCTCATGTCGGCGTGGGCCATACACTCATCTTCGGGAATGAGCGGATAGACATCCGCAGCAGTCTTGAAATGGGCCGATTGGGCGCACCATTTGCAATTTTCGGGGCATTTGCCCGAGCGTGCGTTGACGATCGAGCAGGAGTCGAACACCGGAGGGCAGAAGGCGCGGGTTATCTCGGCCGCGGCCTCGTGAAGAGCCTCGCGGTTGCCCGGAGCAGCGTCGCAGAGGGCATAAGCCTCGTCGGCTGTTATCCCGCCACCGGCGAGCACTTTATTCTTGAGAGTTTCTATAAGCGACATGATTCAGAATTTTCAAAAAAGAAAAGGAGGCTTCAAGAGAAGTCTCCTTTTCTAACGTAAATAGTGATTCAAATTTTATTTGTGCGGAATATAATTTACCTTGATTTGAGGTATTCTATTGAATTTTTGGCTAAGCGCAAGATGTTGTCCTGACAGGAATTGTTTTTGGGGTGAGCCGAGATGTCGGGGGTGCCGTCTTCGTTTTTCATCGAGAACTCGCAACCGCCGTTACCGATGCAGAGTATTGTACCCTGGAATTCGGTGTTACCCTGACGCGCTTCCCAGACATTGAGCTGAGATACCCAGTCAATCTGGGAGTCCCAGGTACCGAGAGGATATATGCCGTAGGTCTCGGTCAGCATGTCATAGCAAGCCTCGTCCTGATTGCCGAGTCCGGTGAGGATGGAGGGGAGATTGAAGAAGAGGCAGTTGTGATCCTCGGTCCAGCCCGGACCCTTAAACGCTATGAGCTTGGTGCGGTCGGTGACAGTGACCTCCATACCGTTGAAAATCGGGTGTGTCGAGGCATCTTTCTTGAATGCACCTCCGGGATTGAGTTCTACGGCCATTGACCAAGTGTCGGGATTCCATCCGCCCACACCGGTGCCGATAGAGTGGTCGTTAGATGCAATGAATCCTTCGGGGATACGTCCAAGAGCCTCCACATAGGGCATGGCGTGGCTCCAGAGCAGGAGGTTACCGCCGGCGGCGTACCACGCGCGGACATAGGGAGTGGCTGCCTTCACGACCTCAGGCATGTTGAGCACATCCTCCTCAGGGCAATCCTCAAGGTCGCGCATCCAGAATAGCACACGGAACGACTCGATGACAGAAGCTGAGTCAATGTCGCCGAAATATACGTATCGGGCATTAGGATACTCGCTCTTGAGCCAGAGCCACGCAGAAGCCTCGTCATCGTCACCGTTGGCGATAAGGTCGTTTTCGGTGGGATATACACTGAGGAATCCGACAGCCGTCTTACCGATTTTCAGAGAAGAAGAGACCGGAAGGGCAATGCCCTCGGCATTCGAGGCGGTGACGGTCACTTCCCATTCCTGGCCGTCAACCACATCATGAATGGTATAGGAAGAGGCATCGCCGGCAACGGTCTGCTCAACCTTGCGGTCGGCGGCTACAGCCGAGAAGCGGATTTCAGAAGCATTGTCAGAAGGTGTCCATGATGCAACGAGGTCATAGCCACCCGACGCGCTCTCGACCTGACTCAGAGAGAGTGAAGATACCGCATTCGCACCCGGACGGGTATAGCTCTTGATGACACCGGTAGAGAAATTCGTGCCGTCGGTGAGCTTGAAGATATAAGTGTAAGGCACATTGGCCTCAAGATTCTGCTGGATGAAGTGTCCGTCGGCCGAGCTTCCAGTCATGAACATCTGACCGTCGCGGAGCACCGTGACCTGCACCTCCTGACCCTGAACCGGAGTCCAGGTCCATTCATAGTCATAGCCGTCGGCATGTCCGGTAATCTCATCGGCCAGCATAGGGGCAAGAATCGGTTCGGCGATATGTATATCCTTGTCCTGACAGCCGGTAAGCATCAGACCGGCAGCAAGCAACGGGAAGAAAATATTTCTTTTCATGATTCAATTCAGATTAAAGATTAATAATATCCCTGGTTCTGGACATATAGGCCCGGCACGTAATAGAGCTGGTTGTAGGGAATGGGATAGAACTCGTTCTTGCCCGGAGTGTAATGGGCATCCTCATAATACTGGCCATAGGCTACACCCTCGTAGACAGCGTCCTTCTCCTTGGCAAAGTATGCGTTGAGTACCTCAGAGGCAATACCCCAGCGGCGGAGGTCGAAATAGCGGCTGCTCTCCATGGCCATCTCAAGACGGCGTTCCCAACGGAGACGTACACGCGCCTTTTCCTTGCTGTCGAAATCAGAAGCCGGATAAAGGGCAATCTGGCAGAAATCCTTGGCATAGGCGATATGTTTCTCCACAGACTTTGAAGCACGGTCGCGGATGTCGTTGATAATCTTACGGGCATCCTCAAGACGGCCAACCTCGATAAGAGCCTCGGCACGCATGAGCATCACGTCGGTGTAACGGAACACATAATCGTTCATCGCGAACGCCTGCCATGAGCCTTCGAAGGTCTCGCCCGCGCTACGCTGCGGCACATCCTTGAGCGAGGTATAGAAACCGTAGGTGTTGGGGGTACGGGAGTTGTCGGTGGTCATCATGTATTCCGACTCATACTTGTAGGGGAACGAGGGCATACCGACAGTGTGGAACAGGCGCGGATCCCATTTCTGGTCAGTCACGCGGCCGGCCACGGGATACTCATCCTCACGGTCATAGTCGTCGAACATGGGGAGACCGTTGCGGGTCTTGTAGGCGTTTACAAGATCCTGTGAAGGTTTGTGGAAGTCCCATCCGCAAGACCACATGCCCCAGCAACCGTTGAGCGTGTTCGACCAGTTGGCGCGGCCGAAACGGGTGTTGTCCTCGGTGTACTGCGAGGTCTGGACAGCGAAGACAGACTCACTGCTGTTCTTATACTCGGGCAGGAAGATGTCGCCGAAGTCAGCGAGATAGCCGTAACGCGAGTTGACAACAACATCGGTATAATCGATTACCTTCTGCATGTAATCCTGCTTGATGAAGCCGACACCGTCGGTCTTCTCATAGCCGTCGCCCCATGCGAGAGTCAGGTAGCACTTGGCGAGATAAGCCGCGGCAGCTACCTTGTTGGCACGTCCGCCACCATCCTCGGTCTCCATCGGAAGAGCCTCGTAGGCAAGTTCGAACTCGCGGATGACCTTGCCGAAGAGTTCCTCGTAAGTGAACTCGTTGTTGGGAGTCTGTTCCTGAAGGTTGTTCTCAAACACCTCCTCGTCAATCCAGGGAATCTGACGGAACATGGTGACGAGCTTGAAGTAGCTGTGGCCACGGAGGAAATGCACCTCACCCACACGCTGGGCGGCTGTCTTCTCGCCGAGTTTCTCCACACCATACTGTTCAAGAGCTACAAGAGCGCGGTTGCAACGGGAAATGTTGCAATAGAGACGATACCAAAGCTCATCGAGCTCACCCGGAGTGGAAGTCAGCGTGGACCATATCTCCATGGGGTGATAACCGGTGTCGGTCGTACCGCCGCCACCCTTGAGGCAGTCATCGGAACCGAGGTCGCCATAGGGCCAGAGGTTGAATGGGTAAGAATACCAGCAGTCGCCGAGAGAGGCATAGGCTGCGTTGACCATCTTGTCAGGCTCGGAATAAGCGAGGTCGCCGTCGATAACGCCCGTGGTAGGGACATCGATGAAGCTGTCGCAAGAGGAGAGGGCGACAAGAGCTGAGGAGAGAGCGAATATCTTGAATAATTTCATTGTTATCGTTTTTACAATCAGTATTAGAAATCAACTTGGAAACCGAAAGAGAAAGAGGTCGGAATCGGGTATGCCCATGCCGGATTCTCAGGATCGGTGCATGTAAGGCTCTTGCTCTTGATAGTGAGCAGATTCTGTCCGGACAGATATACACGCGCCTTCGACATGCGGAGCTTGGAGAGCACTGACTTGGGAAGGTTGTAACCGATCTGGAGGGTACGCAGCTTGGCATATGAACCATTCTCCACAAAGTATGATGATGTGCGACCCTCGTCGCCGGTGTTGTTGGTGGTAAGCATCGGGATATCCGATTTCTCATTGACAACCGGAAGCCAGGCGTCGAGCACACGGTCACCCTTGTTGCTGCCGGCGTCGGTCACGCTCCAGAAGTCGTTCTGGAACTTCTGGTTGTTGTAGACATCCTGACCGAGCACACCCTGCCAGAACATCTGGAAGTCGAAGTTCTTGTAAGAAAGCTCTACATTGAGACCGAAAGAGAGGTCTGGAACCGGATTGAAAATCCATGTCTGGTCGTCGGGAGTGATCCGGCCGTCGCCATTGAGGTCGGCATACTTCATGCCGCCGACACGGGCGTTCTCCTGACCGTAAGCGAGCACTTCCTCGTTGCTGTGGAAGAGGCCGTCGTAAACGTATCCGACAATCGATCCGTAAGGCTTATGCGCCTGCACGAGGTTCTCGGTGGTGGTGTGAGGATAAGAACCGGTGGTTGTCTCGGGGAGGTAAGTCACCCAGTTGCGGAAGAAGTCAAAGTTGACAGAAGCCCTGTAACCGAATCCGCAAGGGAGCTCATCGCGCCAGCCGACAAGGAACTCCATACCCCAGTTGCGGAGCGAGGGACCGTTGAGCCAGGATGCACCACCCTCACCCATTGAGCCGAGATAGGCCGGAGAGATAAGCATATCCTTGACATCCTTGATGTAGCCGTCGACCGTACCGGTGAGACGGTTACCGAACATGCCGAAGTCGATACCGGCGTTGTACTGGATTGTAGACTCCCACTTGAGGTTGGGGTTCGCGGTCTGGCTTGCATAGTAACCCGAGGGGAAGATACCGCTCTGCTGGAGCAGGAGGTCATAGGCGGTCGAGGTCACACGGTCGTTGCCATAGTCGGCCACATAGAGGGCGTAGCGGGCAGTGTTGGAGATGGCCTGGTTACCGGTCTTACCCCATGAGAGGCGCACCTTCAGGTCGTCGAGCCAACGCTGATTGATATTTTCCGACACGCGGTAGCCAAGAGTGGCGGCGGGGAAAGTACCGTAGCGGTTGTTGCTTCCGAAGCGGGAAGAACCGTCGCGGCGGATTGTGAACGAAGCGAGAAGGAGGTCGCGCCAGTTGTAGTCAACCTTTCCGAAGAAAGATACAAGCGCATAGGCAGACTTGTTACCGGTGGCACGCTCCACACCCGAAGAGGCATCGGGATACATGTAGTCGGGGGTCTCTATGTCGTAGTTCTCGTTATAGGCAGAGAAGTCAATTCGGCTCTGACGGAACAGCTCGACACCGGCGAGCACCGTGAAGTCGTGCTGGTTGTTGATATTGAAGTTGTAGTTGATGGTGTTTGACCATGTCCACTTCATATCGTTGGCCTGGGAGAGGGTTGTGGAGTTGGTATCGTTGTTGACGATGTCGCTGTGGAAAGTATAATTGTAGGAGTGAATGAAAGCGGCATCATAATCGAGACCGAAGTTGGAGCGGAACACGAAGCCTTTGAAAGGCTTGATGTCGATATAGGCATTACCGAAGAGACGCCATACGTTCAGAGCGTTGTCGCGGTTGAAAGCGAGCTCGCGGAGCGGGTTCTGGCGGTCGGCCATACTTCCGACCGGTCCGGCGTAGGTCACGCCGTCTGTCTCGAACACCGGTACGATAGAGGGCATCTTAAGGGCATTCTCAAGCGGCTGGCAGTCCACCTGGTCGGTATAAGTAAGGGTGAAATTCTCACCTACTGAGACAACCGGACAGATGTTGAACGTCGAGTTTATACGGGCGGCGATATTCTCGAACTTGGTGTACTTAAGGATACCGTCGTTGCGTTTGTAGCCGAGAGAGAAAAGGACCGAACCTTTCTCAGAAGCGGTAGATACCGAAGCGTCATAATGCTGCGAGAAACCGGTGCGCGAAATTTCATCGAGCCAGTCGGTATTTGACATCAGCATGGTCTGCTTGCTGTTGATGTAGCCGCCGTAGAGGCCGTTGACCGTGTAATTGCGATATGCACCGGTCGCTATGTCATAAACGGAAATGGGATAACCCTCGGCTGCATTCAAGTCAAGACCATAACCGGAAGCGTAGGCGGCAGGATCGAGGCCATCGTTGAGGGCGGCCTGAGCCATGGCGGTGGCATAGCCCGGAGTGTCAAGCAGTCTCATCTTCGACTGCGGGGAGTAGAACTGCGAGGTGAAATTTGCGGAAAGGCTGACGTTTACCTTGCCTTCCGATTTCTTACCTTTCTTTGTAGTGATGATGATGACACCGTTGGCGGCACGCGAACCGTAGATAGAGGCCGAGGCGGCATCCTTTAGGACCTGCATCGACTCGATGTCGTTCATGTTAAGAGAATTGAGAGAGGCAGTGGTAGGCACACCGTCAATCACGAAAAGGGGATCCTGCGAGGCGTTGAAAGAACCGATACCACGGATACGCACGGAACCTATGCCGGCAGGAGAGCCGTTGGCGGTCACGGTCATGCCCGGAATCTTTCCTTGCAGGGCGCGCATCGGGTCGCTGTCGGAAGAGGTCTCAAGCGATTTTGTAGATACGACAGACACCGCTCCGGTAAGGTCGGCCTTGCGGACGGTCTGGTAACCGACAACCACCAGCTCGTCGAGAAGATCGGAGTCTTCGTCGAGGTAGATTGTCATCTCGGGTTCGGCCTTGACATCAACAGGGCGATACCCTACATATGAAATACGGAGCATTGTACCCTCGGGTACAGAGATTGAGAACCGGCCGTCGATGTCGGTAGCCGCACCCTTGGCACTGTTTTCAACAGACATGACGGTGGCGCCGATGAGGGGCTCGCCGTCCTGGCGGGAGAGGACCGTACCGTGCACAGCGATGTCCTGTGCATGCGCGACGAGGGCCAGAAGGCAGACGAAAAGCGCACTTAGGAATGATCTTTTCATGATGTTTTGTTTTGGTTAACTTTTGTTTTGATTTTACGGCGCAAATTTAGGAGTTATTAAGGAATGGGGGTTAGTACGGGTGTTGCAAGAGGTATTAAAATTTGTGCTTTTCACAGATTTTAATACCTCTTGCAACTTTGGTGATAGTAAAAAGGGGGGGCGGAGGGGGACGCGGGGCGCAGCTGAAGCTTGCGCGCCGGAGACAAAAACCGGACGGCGGGAGAGAGGGGACAGGGGTGGGCAGCTGAAGCTGCCGCGCAGGGACAAATAACCGGGCGGCGGGAGAGAGGAAGGAGGGATGAGGAGGGTGGCGGGGACGGGGGAGGTCAGGAGGTGAGGGACTGACGGGTGGCGGTGGGGGTCTCGGCGTATTCCTCGCGGTAGCAGCGGGTAAAGTAGGCGGGGGTGGAGAAGCCGGTTGAGTAGGCTATCTCGGAGATGGTGCGCTCGGTGGTGAGGAGCAGGTGACGGGCCTCGCGGAGACGGAGCAGACGGATCAGCTCGACGGGGGAGTAGTTGGTGAGGGCTTTGATCTTGCGGTAGAACTGGGAGCGGCCCAGGCCCATTTCGGCGGCGAGGGCATCGACGTTGATGTCGGGGTCGCCGATGCGCTCGCGGAAGATGGAGAGGAAGCGGTTGTAGAAGTCGGAGTCTATACGGGAGAGGGAGGTGGGGGGGGATGTGAAAACCTGCAGGTTTTCACCACTCGACCCAGACTTTGGAGAGGAGGATGAGGGAGAGGCGGTCCAGATGGCTTTGATGCGGCGGCGGTTGGCGATGAGGGAGGCGCAGCGGGCGCGGAGAACCTCTGTGCTGAAGGGCTTGGAGAGGTAGCCGTCGGCACCGGATTCGTAGCCGGATACGTGCTGCTCGTCCATGGAGCAGGCGGTGAGCATGAGCACCGGGATGTGAGAGGTGGAAACCTCGCCCTTGATGCGGCGGCAGCATTCGAGACCGTCCATGACGGGCATCATGACGTCGCAGATAATCAGGTCGGGGATGTATTTGGCAGCCTTGCGGATACCTTCGGCTCCGTCGGCGGCGGTGATTATGCGGTAGTCGGAGTCGAGGAGGGAGGTGAGGAGGGCCAGGATGTCGGCGTTGTCGTCGATGGCGAGGAGGAGAGGAAGGTCGGTAGGGTCGGGGGCTTCGGGGGCCGGGACGCAGTGCGCGACGGTGGTCGCGCCACAACCTGCGGGCCAAGCGCGCCCGGGGTCTTGGGTAGGTGAAGAGGATGGAAAGGCGGGGGAGGTGGTGGCTGAGGGGGAGGAAAGAGCTGAGGGAGGGGTGGGTGACAAGGGTGGGGTGGAGGGGAGTTCTGTCGGGGTTAGCTCGGCGGTGACGTCGGCGGGGGTTATGGTGGAGGCTGCGGCAGGGTCGGGGAGGGCGGCGATGTGGCGCAGGGGGAGGGTTACGGTGAAGGTGGAGCCGTGGCCGGGCTCGCTGGTGGCGGCTATGGTGCCGCCGTGGAGCTCGACGAAGGCTTTGGCTACGGAGAGACCTATGCCGGAGCCGTTGGGGTGGACTTTGTCTACCTGGAAGAAGCGGCCGAAGATGTTGGGGAGGTCTTCGGCCGGGATGCCGCAGCCGGTGTCGGCGACTGAGATGGTGAGCGAGTCGGGGGCAAGGAGGGTGGTGACGGTGATGGAGCCGTTGTCGGGGGTGTGCTTGAAGGCGTTGGAGAGGAGGTTGAAGAAGACGCGCTCTATCTTGTCGATGTCGATGGCTATCGAAAGGTCGAGCTGCGCTCTCTCACCGGACGAAAAAGACTCTTATATCGAACTTCCCGGACGTGTGGAATACGAATATGCACAGAATATGCTTTTCCCGCGTATGCACAGCGCGTCACACGC
>OFEY01002196.1_pt1 | contig 10913 bp, 9 predicted proteins | sample 1521251 | NCBI WGS metagenome assembly OFEY01 (sample SAMEA3504100, study PRJEB24116) | mouse gut metagenome | biome: mouse gut; feature: mouse-associated habitat; material: faeces | place: Denmark | collected 2011
TGAGCCGCGCCCTTTCTCCGAAAAGCATCTCAAGCCGTTTGTCCAGATTTTTCAGCCCTATATGCGTGTGCAAATCCTCTAAGGAGGAAATGCCCGACACAAGGCCGGAAGGGGTAGTGCACTGCGGAGGCGGTGTGGAGCGGTTCCTTGCGTTTTTGCGGGAACAGAGGATATAGGATAGTTTAGCCGCCTCTCTTTTTTGTGCAAAGAAAGAGAGGAAAAATGTAAGAAGATGCCTTATAATGATCATAATAAGTTTATGCTTGCAGGACGCAGTATGCACAGAGAGGGAGGGTATCACATGGAGTGGGTTGAAAAATCAAACCAGAGCATGAATTATATTGAGGAGCGAAGGTAAAAAAGGAGATCAGGAAAGCGTCCGTCTGCAAACGGCTTATAAACCCTGATGACTGTAATCCGAAATGTGTCATGAGATATACCTTTGTGCTGGACGGCGAGCAGTATCCAAAATGCCGTTACATGGCGTTTCAGCCGGCATTGAGCGAGGAGAACAATCCCTATATAAAGCAGTTCTTAGAGAATGAATTGCGGGCGGCTGCCGGAGCTGCCCGCGGGTGAAGCGAAACGGGGAGGCATCTCAGGCGTGTATCCCCTTTTCTATGATCCCGAAGCCCAGCGGATAGGGACCGGTGTGAACGCCGATGGTAGCGCCGATCTGATAGACGGGTATCTCATCGATCCCGTATCCCTTTTCTTTTAAAACGGCGAGGGCGTGGTCACGGAAGGCGGAGCCCTCTTCCACATCGTAGCCGTATCCCACTGCGAGGCTGTAACATTCTATGGGAAGGTTCTTTTCTTTCAGATATTCCAGTAAAAGTTCCATCACTTTTTGCAGGGTGCGCTTTCTGCCCCTGTCGATGCCGGAGGGAAAAATTTCTCCTTCTTTCAGCGTGATAACAGGGCGGATATCCAGAATGCCGCCGGCAAGAGCCGCTACTTTTCCGATCCTGCCGCCGTGTTTTAAATATTCCATAGTTCCCACCGTGAAAAAGATTCTGCCGGTGCTTTTTATCTGTTCAAGGCGGTCGATGGTCTCCTGATAGCCTGCGCCGCTATCCCGCAGGGCGGCGGCTTCTAACACATACTGCCCCTGCAGGACGGTATTGACGGTGGCATCGATCACCGTGATCTGCGCCTTGGGATAATGTTCGAGAATCAGGGATCTGGCGTTCAGAGCGGACTGCATGGAACCGCTGAACTTTGTGGTAATACAGATGCAGATCACAGGCGTCCCTGCTTTTGCGAAAGGCAGGAAGGCTTCCTCGTAATCGCTGACGGAGGGCATCGAGGATTTGGGAAATACGCCTTTTTTGTCGATCATCTGCTGATAAAAATCCCTGACGGTAATATCGATATTTTCTTTTAAATAGTGTTCGTCGTCGAAAGATACGTAAAAAGGTACTATTGTGATATTTTTTTCTTCGGCAAGTGCCGGGGAAAGGTCACAGGAACCGTCGCTGACAATGTGAAATGTTTCACTCATGGTAAAGTTCTCCTTTGCATAACATAGCATTAAAAACCAGATTATTTCATGTATTATACCACATGAAAGAAAAGAGCAATACTATTTTTTGATTTTTCTTTTATAAGAGTTGAAAAGTAAGGAAATACAGTGTAAGATAGAGCAGAAACGGCAGCCGATCAGGCGGCCTTATAAGAGTTAGTATAATGTGCAGATACGGAAACAAACAGAGTACAGGGAGAAAAGAAAATGGCATTAAGTAAAAAACCGGTGACCGGCATGAAGGATATACTGCCGAAAGAGATGGAAATTCGGGATTATGTGATAGGTGTAATCAAGGAGACTTACGGAAGTTTCGGTTTTACATCGATGGAGACGCCTGCGGTGGAACATCTTGAGAATTTGAACTGCAAGGCGGGCGGTGAGAACGAAAAGCTGATTTTCAAGATATTAAAGCGGGGCGAAAAGCTTAAGCTGGAGGGTGATCTGAGAGAAGAGGATATTACGGACGGCGGGCTTCGCTATGATCTGACGGTGCCTCTTGTCCGTTATTATGCGGCCCACAGCGGTGAGCTGCCGACGCCTTTTAAAGCGCTGCAGATGGGCAATGTATGGCGGGCGGATAAGCCTCAGCGGGGACGTTATCGTCAGTTTATGCAGTGCGATATCGATATTCTGGGGGAGGCGACGAACCTGGCGGAGATAGAACTGATTCTGGCAACCACGACAACGCTTGGAAAACTGGGATTTAAAAATTTTCAGATCCGCATCAATGACCGGCAGATCTTAAAGGCGATGGCGGCATACAGCGGCTTTGCGGAAGATAACTATGATGAAGTGTTTATTATTTTAGATAAGATGGACAAGATCGGATCGGAAGGTGTGAAGGCGGAACTGCTTTCTGCGGGATACGAAAACGTGGTGGTGGAAGAGTATCTGGGCCTGTTTGAAGAGATGGAAAAGGCGGAGGATAAGGCGGCATTTATAGCGGAAAAGCTGGAAGGATATCTGCCGGCGGATGTGAGCGCAGGTTTCCGGGAGATTTTGGAGAGTGTAAATGCCTCAAAGGGAGACTTTTTTGAGCTGGTATTCGATCCCACGCTGGTGCGGGGCATGTCCTACTATACAGGGACGATTTTTGAGATAGCGATGCCGGAGTTTGGCGGAAGCTGCGGAGGCGGCGGGCGCTATGATAAGATGGTCGGCAGGTTTACAGGAAAGGATGTGCCTGCCTGCGGATTTTCCATCGGCTTTGAGCGGATCATTCTGCTTTTGCTGGAGAGCGGTTTTGAAGTGCCGGGAGCGGCGGAAAAGACGGCTTATCTGATCGAGAAGGGCGTCTCTGCGGAGGTGATGACAAAGGTGATGCGGCAGGCCCAGAAAGAGCGGGAAGATGGAAAGAAAGTGCTTGTTGCCCGGATGAACAAAAATAAGAAATTCCAGAAGGAACAGCTTAAGGACCAGGGATATACGGAGTTCCAGGAGTTTTATAAGGAAGGGCTTAAATTTTAGAGAGGCGGAAGGGCTCCGCGGACAATAGAGAAACGGAACGCTGGTAAAAGAAGCGCTATGATATTCAGAGCAGAAAGAAGGGAAAAAATATGGCAGAATCAATACAGGGATTAAAAAGGAGCCATCGCTGCGCGGAACTTTCCGCGGCGAATACGGGAGAAACCGTAACCGTGATGGGATGGGTGCAGAAACAGAGAAACAAGGGCGGGATCATATTTGTGGACCTGCGGGACCGCTCCGGTATTTTGCAGATCATTTTTGAGGAGACCGACTGCGGCGGTGAAGCTTTTGCGAAAGCGGAGAAAATGCGCAGTGAGTTTGTGATTGCGGTGACAGGTATTGTGGAAAAGCGCGGCGGCGCGGTAAATGAAAATCTTGTTACCGGGGAGATCGAGGTGCGGGCAAAGCAGGTACGCATACTGGCGGAAGCGGAGACGCCTCCGTTTCCCATTGAAGCGGAGAGCAAGACGAAGGAAGAGATTCGTTTAAAATACAGATTCCTTGATTTGAGAAGGCCGGACCTGCAAAAGAAGCTGATGCTGCGCAGCAAAATGGTGACGGCGATGCGGGAGTTTATGGCAAAGGAAGGCTTTTTAGAGATCGAGACGCCGATTCTGTGCCGTTCCACGCCGGAGGGAGCGAGAGATTATCTGGTGCCCAGCAGGGTGCATCCGGGGAATTTTTATGCGCTGCCTCAGTCGCCTCAGCTTTATAAGCAGCTCCTGATGTGTTCCGGTTACGACCGGTATTTTCAGATTGCCAGGTGCTTCCGGGATGAGGACCTGCGGGCGGACAGACAGCCGGAGTTTACCCAGGCGGACATGGAGCTTTCCTTCGTGGATGTGGAGGACGTGCTGGATGTGAACGAGAGACTGATTCAATATGTCTGCAAAGAGAGCATCGGACTTGACGTACAGCTCCCTCTGCCGAGGATCAAATGGCAGGAAGCGATGGACCGCTATGGCTCCGATAAGCCGGATACTCGTTTCGGGATGGAACTGACAGATGTGTCGGAAGTGGTGAAGGACTGCGGTTTCGGCGTCTTTACTTCCGCTTTGGAAAGCGGCGGTTCCGTGCGCGGCATTAATGTCAAAGGACAGGGGGCTATGCCCAGAAAGAAGATCGACGCGCTGGTGGATATGGCAAAGGGAAGCGGTGCGAAAGGACTGGCTTACCTCTGCATCGGAGAGGATGGCACGGTGAAATCTTCCTTCACGAAATTTCTGACCGAAGAGCAGATTGCCGCACTGATTCAGGCGATGGGCGGCGAAAACGGAGACCTTCTGCTGTTTGCGGCGGACAAAAATGCGATTGTCTGGGGTGTGCTCGGACAGCTTCGTCTGGAACTGGGAAAACAGCTTAACCTGTATGATCCGAATCAGTTCAATTTCCTCTGGGTGACGGAGTTCCCGCTTCTGGAGTGGTCCGATGAGGAAAACCGCTTTATGGCGATGCACCATCCCTTTACGATGCCCATGGAGGAGGACTGGCAGTATATTGATTCCGATCCCGGCAGAGTGCGGGCGAAGGCTTACGATATCGTGTTAAACGGCGTGGAGCTGGGCGGCGGTTCCGTCAGAATCCACCAGAATGATATTCAGGAGAAGATGTTTGAGGTGCTGGGCATCGGGCAGGAGAAGGCATGGGAGAAATTCGGCTATCTGCTCTCCGCCTTCCGGTACGGCGTGCCGCCCCATGCAGGGCTTGCCTACGGCGTGGACCGCTTCGTGATGCTGCTTACCCATGGGGACAGTATCAGGGAGGTGATCGCCTTCCCGAAGGTGAAGGATGCCTCTGACCTGATGTGCGAGACACCCAATGTGGTGGATGAAGCGCAGCTTGAGGAACTGGGGATCGCGCTCAGAGAGACAGAGTAAAAATAAGGTGAGCGGAAAGGGACATGCGGAACTGGAATAAAAAACAGCATGTGCCATTCCGGTGCACAAGACGATTTACAGACGTGTAGCGGCTGGAAATTGTCTTAGGATAGGGTGTGGCGGAAGGGGACATGCGGAACTGGAATATGAGAATTAAAATACTTGCCGGGAGCGCTTCGGAGGAGGTGCTCCGGGAGGAATTTAAGAAGGGGAAAAAGGCGTCGGAAGCCAGACTGGGAGAGCATTTTCTGTTCTACCGTTATTTTATCAGGATTCGCGCCATCGCTTACGAGGAGATAACGAGAGCGTACCTGCGCATCGAGAGCGGAGAGTCGGGGGATCTGCCTGTGACGGAGCATTATCTGATGCTGATTGATAAGCAGGGAAGAGTACATAAACTTCGCATGGAGCACCGGGAGGATGTGGAGGAGGTGTTGTCGTACCTGAAAGAGCATTTTTCCGGGATAGAAATCGGGCATTATAAGAAATGATGAAAAATGTTTACAGCAAAGCCATAGGCGTGGGAGCCTATGGCTTTTTCGCTTCATAGGAAATTGCGTCCTATGAAATAAAAACGCTCCGCGAGGATAAAGGAATATGGCTGCTGATCACCTCAGATCCTTCGTCTCCGCATGGCAAACGGAAAAGTACACGGATAACAGGGCGAAAGCCATCAAAAGGGCATAGAACGGTACGCTGCCGGAGAGGGTGGCTTCCCCGATGTTCCCTTGGGTGAAGCAGGCGATGATAACGGAAGTTACGATGGCGGTTTTGGATGATTTTTTCAGCATGCCGGTGAGCAGAGAGATGTAGCTGATGCTGACCATCGCGGCGGAGCTTACTATCATATCCAGCCAGTAGGGCAGGGCGCCGCTCAGAATATCCGTTGTGACAATGCCGGTGATGGGGCGCGTCAGGGTGAGAAAGACGCAGAGCCACAGTTTGCAGAAAAGGAGCGATGCAAAGCCGAAGATCCAGACTGCCGCGATCTGGGAAAACAGGATCTTTCTGCGGTTTATGGGATAGGAGAACATCAGGTCCATGGTCTTTTTTGGTAGGACCATGATCTTGAAATTGGTAAGTCGGAGCTTTTCGTGCAGTACATAGGCGGCATGGCGGGGATTGTGTATCACAATTTACCAAATGCTTTTGGAATTTGACGGAATTTATGGTAAACTATCTATGGATAAAGGAAAAACTGACAAAAGGAGCGGAGTATGGATACGATGAGAACAATTCGTGTTACGGGGAAAGGACAGATAAAGGTAAAGCCGGATATGACAAGGATTACTGTTACGCTGGTGGGGAGCTATAAGGATTACGGGGAGACGCTTCGGAAATCCGCACAGGATACCGATCAGCTGAAAAACATTCTTTCCGCTTTTGGGTTTGAGCGATCGGATTTGAAAACGCTTTCTTTTGATGTGGATATTGAGAACGAAAGTTATAGGGAAAAAGGTGTTTACAAGTGGCGGCTTGTCGGATATAAGTTTCGCCATATCATGAAGGTGGAGTTTGAATCGGATCATGAAAGGCTGGGGAACATTCTGTATGCGCTTGCGAATTGTCCCTTAAATCCTGAGTTCAGGGTTAGTTATACGGTGAAAGATCCGGAAAAAGCGAAGAACGAACTGCTCGGGAAAGCGGTGAAGGACGCCAGGGAAAAAGCCGTTGTATTGACAGAGGCGGCGGGGGTGATGCTGAAAGATATGCAAAGTATTGATTATTCCTGGGGGAAGGTTGATCTTGAAGTCCACGCAATGAGCAGGGCGGCGGCAGGAGGGAGCGTGATGGCTCTCGCCGAGTGCAGCGATAGCTATGATTTGAACATCGAGCCGGATGATTTGGAAGTTTCGGATACGGTTACTGTGGTGTGGGAGATTGGGTGATGGGGGAAGAGAGCCGATAACATGAAACAAAATCAGACAATTCATTATTATAACAAAAACGCAGATAATTTTGCGGCGGAAACCGTCTGTGTGAATTTTTCATCCACCCGGAAAAGATTTACTGACAAATTGTTATCAAACGCAACAATTCTGGATTTCGGCTGCGGTTCCGGGCGTGATACTAAATATTTTATAGCACAGGGATATCAGGTCGAGGCAGCGGACGGTTCCCCTGAACTCTGCAGACTGGCAGGCCGGCACACCGGGATAAAAGTGAAAAATATGCTTTTTCAGGAGCTGGCGGAAGTAGATAAGTACGATGGTATCTGGGCATGTTCCTCTATTCTGCATCTTCCGCCGAATGAACTTGCAGACGTAATGCGGAAAATGATAACCGCGCTGAAACCTGGCGGTATCATATATACTTCTTTTAAATACGGAACTTTTGCGGGAGTAAGAAACGGGCGTTATTTTACGGATATGACGGAAGAGACTTTTGAGGAATTTCTGAAACGGATTACAAATATAAAGATAGAGGAACAGTGGATCACATCGGATGTACGGCCGGAACGGAGTGAGGAAAAATGGCTCAATTTAATTCTGCGGAAAGAATAGAAGATACTATGATGATAGAGCCGACGGATGTAATGACCGGAGGCGGAAACCGGAACCGTTTTTTGTATTATCAGCTTAAGATGAGTATGATGAGGGCAAAGCGGATTGATATTGTTGTCTCTTTCCTTATGGAATCAGGAGTCAAATTGATTCTGAGCGATCTCAAAGGGGCTTTGGACCGTGGGGCAAAAGTAAGAATACTGACCGGAAATTATCTGGGGATCACACAGCCGTCGGCACTGTACCTGATCAGGAAAGAATTGGGAGATCGTGTAGACCTGCGGTTTTATTATGATAAGAGGAGGTCATTTCATCCGAAGTCCTATATTTTTCATTATGAGAACATGGGAGAGATATACATTGGTTCTTCCAATATATCAAAAAGTGCTCTGACATCGGGGATCGAGTGGAATTATCGTTTTAACAGTATGGCGGACCGTGAAAATTTCCGGTTATTCTACCATGCTTTTGAAGATTTGTTTTTTCATCATTCTATCATAGTAGATGAGGAGGAACTGCGCCGCTATTCTAAAAACTGGCATAAACCGGCGGTGTCAAAAGATTTAGCAGGATACGATGCTTTTGAGGAAGAAAAAAATACAAAGATTGCCCCATTCTTTGAGCCGAGAGGCGCACAGATAGAGGCGCTGTATGCGCTGAAAAACAGCAGGGCGGAGGGCTCCTCAAAGGGACTTATCCAGGCGGCTACCGGTGTAGGAAAAACGTATCTTGCGGCTTTTGATTCGGCAGAGTTTGACAGAGTGCTGTTTGTGGCACACCGGGAGGAAATACTGAAGCAGGCGGCCCTGTCATTTAAAAATGTGAGACAATCGGATGATTATGGCTTTTTTTACGGAAAGAAAAAGGACATCCATAAGTCCGTTATTTTCGCATCGGCTGCGACACTGGGAAGGACGGAGTATTTAAAGAAAGAATTTTTTCCGGAGGATTACTTTGATTATATTGTTATCGATGAGTTTCATCATGCGGTAACGGAGCAGTACGGAAGGATTGTGAACTATTTCAAGCCGCAGTTTATGCTGGGGCTCACGGCAACGCCGGAACGGATGGACGGAAAAAATATCTATGAGATATGTGATTACAATGTACCCTATGAAATTTCACTGAAAGAGGCGATCAACAAAGGAATACTGGTGCCGTTTCATTATTATGGGATTTATGATGCGACGGATTATTCGGGACTGCGTCTTGTGAAAGGCAGGTATGATGAGAGGGAGTTGACGGAAATCTACAGAGATAATGCCGTAAGATACGATCTGATCTATAAGTATTACATGAAATACCGTTCTGAAAGAGCGCTGGGCTTTTGCTGTTCCAGGCAGCATGCGGAAAAGATGGCGGAGGAGTTCTGTGGCAGAGGCATTCCGTCGATTGCCGTGTACAGTAATGCGGACGGTGAGTTTTCGGAAGACAGGGATATTGCCATTGAAAAGCTGAAAAACCGGGAGGTGAAAGTAATATTTTCAGTGGATATGTTTAATGAGGGTTTGGACATCGCTTCACTTGATATGGTAATGTTTCTGCGGCCTACGGAATCTCCGGTTGTGTTTTTGCAGCAGCTTGGGCGGGGGCTTCGCACATATCGGGGAAAAGAATACCTGAATGTTCTGGATTTTATCGGAAATTATGAAAAGGCGGGAAAGGCGCCGCTTTTGCTTGCCGGCGGAAAGTCTTTTGGAGAAAGAAGAGCGGGCGGCAATCACGATATGGAGTATCCCGATGATTGTATTGTTGATTTTGATATCAGACTGATCGATCTGTTTCAGGAACTGGACAAAAAATCGCTGACAATTAAGGAGCGTATCAGTCAGGAATATTATCGGGTGAAGGATTCGCTGGGGGGAAAAGTGCCGTCCAGGATGGAACTGTTTACTTATATGGAGGATGAGATATATCAGTATTGCATGAAACATGCGAAGAAGAATCCGTTCAGGCATTATCTGGATTATCTGTATGGTATGGGGGAACTTTCGGAGGAAGAAAAAGAATTATATGGAGGGCTCGGGAAAGATTTTCTGAACTTAATTGAAATCACTGATATGACCAAAGTATATAAAATGCCTGTTCTGTATTCTTTTTATCATAAAGGCGATGTCCGGGCGGAAGTGACGGAGGAAGAAGTGCTTGCGTGCTGGAAAGATTTTTTTGACAGAAATAAAAACTGGAGAGATTTTTCGGATGGGATTACCTATGAGGAATATAGGAATATGTCTGATAAACAGCATCTGACAAAAGCAAAAACCATGCCGATCAGATTTTTGAAAGAATCCGGCAAAGGCTTTTTTGTGGAGAAGGAAGGATATGCGCTGGCGGTCAGAGAGGACTTGAGGCATGTTATAAAAAGCAGTGCCTTCCGCATGCATATGAAAGATATTCTGGACTACCGGACAATGGATTATTATCGGAGACGATACCGCGAAGCAGAGTGATATAAAATGATCGCCTGTATTGGTGGTGGCTTTATTTATGCCAGAAGAAAGCGCAGGTACCAATGCCTGAGTTATTCCCCGCACAAAAAGCATTTTATCCTTGCTGATTTTGCAGGGGGAGAAGTATAATACCCTTGTCTGAGGGTATGTCTATCAAAATATCGGAAAGGGGGAACCAAAACCATGAGTCTGAAAAATACAAGCAAATACTTAAGCCTCATCCTGCGTCACAAACCGGAAACCATCGGTATTACCCTGGATGAGCACGGCTGGGCGAAGGTGGATGATCTGATCGCAGGCATCGCGAAAACCCATAGCTGTAATATGGAAATCCTGGAAGAAATCGTTGATACGGACGAAAAACAGAGATATTCCTTTAACGAAGATAAAACGCTGATCAGAGCCAACCAGGGGCACTCCGTAGCCGTTGATGTGGAGCTGGAGGAGGCGGCGCCGCCAAAAGAGCTCTGGCACGGAACGGGAGAAAAATATACGGCGTCCATAGAGGCTCAGGGGCTTATCCCGAAGAGCAGACTGTATGTGCATCTGTCGAAGGACAGGGAAACGGCCGTAAAGGTGGGAAGGCGTCATGGGAAGCCGGTTCTCTATAGGATAAAGTCCGGTGAGATGTGTGCGGACGGTTATCCGTTCTTTTTATCAAAAAACGGCGTATGGCTGACGAAAGAAGTGCCGGTGAGGTACTTAAAAAGAGTGGCGGATGCGGCAGAAGGCAAGAAGCGTCAGTAAGGCACTGCTCACCGCAGGCAGCATGAAACTGAAAAAGGCATGCAGCGGCTATAAGGAGAATGAACTGTTTTTATAAACGGATGTTTGGCGGGGAAGCAAAGAATATGTGCCCGTGCGGAGGTTTGAGAGTTTAACGAGGGAAGAACCCGTATTGCGAGGAGATGCCTATGTTGTTGGAAAAGCTGGAGCAGGGAACGAATTTTACCAATCATGAAAAGGATGTGGCGCGGTATATACTGGAGCATCCGGACAGGGCGCCCGGCATGTCTTCCGCGGAACTGGCGGAGGCTTCCTTTACGAGCAAAGCAACGGTGGTGCGCCTTTGTAAAAAGCTGGGGCT
>OFEY01002199.1_pt1 | contig 10903 bp, 8 predicted proteins | sample 1521251 | NCBI WGS metagenome assembly OFEY01 (sample SAMEA3504100, study PRJEB24116) | mouse gut metagenome | biome: mouse gut; feature: mouse-associated habitat; material: faeces | place: Denmark | collected 2011
ATCCCGGCGGATCTCTGTCTGCGGCTGACCTCTTTACGTACCTGTACTTTGAGGAGATGAACATTGATCCGGCAGAACCGAAGAAGGAAGATCGGGACCGTTTCGTGCTCTCTAAAGGGCATACGGCGCCGGGACTTTATTCGGTGCTGGCACACAGGGGATATTTCCCGGTGGAGGAACTTTTGACACTGCGCCATGTGGGATCAAGACTGCAGGGGCATCCCTGTATGCAGGAGACGCCCGGCGTAGATATGTCTTCCGGTTCTTTGGGACAGGGACTTTCCGCAGCGGTAGGTATGGCGCTTGCGGCAAAGATGGACAATAAAGAGTACAGAACCTACGCGCTGCTCGGCGACGGCGAGATCCAGGAGGGACAGATCTGGGAAGCGGCCATGTTTGCAGGGGCGAGGAAACTGGACAACCTTGTGGTAATAGTAGACAATAACGGCTTACAGATCGATGGTAAGATCGAGGATGTATGTTCACCTTATCCCATCGATAAGAAGTTTGAGGCATTTAATTTCCATGTGATCAATATCGATGCCCATAATTTCGATGAAATCCGCGCGGCGATGAAGGAAGCGAGGGAGACAAAGGATATGCCCACAGCCATCATTATGAAGAGCACAAAGGGTAAGGGCGTTTCCTTTATGGAGAATAACGCAGGCTGGCACGGCAAGGCTCCCAGCGATGAAGAACTTGCGGTGGCAATGGCAGATCTGGAAAAGATCGATGAAGAATTGAAGAAAGCAGGTGAATGATCATGGCAGATGTAAAGAAAATCGCGACAAGAGAAAGTTATGGTAATGCGCTTGCTGAGTGCGGTGCGAAATATCCGAATCTGGTAGTGCTGGATGCCGATCTGGCAGGCGCCACCAAGACAGGCGTTTTTAAAAAGGCATTCCCTGATAGACATATCGACTGCGGTATTGCGGAATGTAATATGACGGGCATCGCGGCAGGGCTGGCTACCTGCGGAAAGATTCCGTTTATCAGTTCCTTTGCGATGTTTGCGGCGGGCAGAAACTTTGAACAGGTCCGCAACTCCATCGGCTATCCCCATCTGAATGTGAAGATCGGCGCAACCCATGCCGGTATCACGGTGGGAGAGGACGGCGCAACCCATCAGTGCAATGAGGACGTGGCGCTGATGCGCACGATCCCTGGCATGACCGTTATCGTTCCGGCGGACGATGTGGAGGCGAAGGCAGCCGTGGAAGCCGCTATCAACCATGTGGGACCTGTGTATCTGAGATTTGGGCGTGCGGGCGTACCTGTGATCAACGACAACCCGGATTACAAATTTGAGATCGGCAAGGGCGTTGTTGTGAGAGAGGGGAAAGATGTGACCATCGCCTCCTCCGGTATCTGCGTGGCTGAGGCTTTGGCGGCAGCGGAGAAACTGGCAGCGGAGGGCGTGGATGCGGAAGTCATCAACATCCATACGATCAAACCTCTTGATGAGGAACTGATCATCGCTTCCGCGAAAAAGACAGGTAAGGTGATTACCGTGGAAGAGCACTCTGTGATCGGCGGCCTTGGCAGCGCGGTATGCGACGCGCTCTGTGCGGCGCATCCTGTACCGGTATTGAAGATCGGTGTCAACGATACCTTCGGAGAATCCGGCCCGGCGGCGGCTCTGGTAGTGAAATACGAACTGGACGGTGAGAGCATCTATAAGAAAGCGAAAGCGTTTTTACAGTAACGGAGCATAATCAGGTAAAAAGAGAAAAGTAAAAGAGGGAAGGCGCAGCGCCTTCCCTTTTCAGTTCCCGCTTTTCAGATCCTCTCCTCTTCGGCACTGATTCCGGTACTGCATCGGACTTAGGCCCTGAATGCGCCGGAAACTCTGAGAAAAATAGCTGGGGGAAGAAAAACCGAGGGTGCCTGAGATCTGGGAGAGGGACATCCGGGTCTCCGACAAAAGATAGAGGCTTTCCCGAATACGGCAGGAGAGCAGATAATTGATGGGGGATGTACCATATTCCCGACTGAAGGCATGGACAAGATAGTATTTGCTGACATGGACGAGGGCGGCCAGGTCGTCCAGTGTGAGGCTCTCCTTAAAATGGTTTTCGATGTGGCGGCGGACGATGGCGCACTCCCTGCTGGATTTGCGGGCGGCGGGAACAAAGGTCACGGTAAAGCGGCTGTGACGCATCAAAAGCAGCAGGACGACTTCGAGAAGATCCTGACAGACGGTATTATAGCCGGGCTGCTTCTGCTCGATTTCTTTCAGGAGGCTCCGCAGATAAAAGAGGATCTGTTCACTGACACTCTGGGAGTGGATAATGGAACAGCCGCCCTCCGTGTCATCGCTTGAGATCGATTCAATGCCGTCCACTCCCATGACAATATATTCCAGGGGATGGGCTTCGGAGCTGACTTCCGTGTGCTCGGTGTTGGGGTTCACTATAATGACATCATTGGTGCCGATTGGCATGGAGAGCTCATTTGTCCGCAGGAAGCCGGAGCCGCCGGTGACGAAAAATACCTCGGCACAGGGATGGGTATGCAGCATGGAATTCCATTCGGCACTGTAGCGGGCTATACTGACATAGAGAAGCTTTGTGACGGAGCGGTCGATGGGGTTGACTGCCAGAGGATCGAGAACGTAGCGGCTTGTACTCATGGTAGGGATACCTCCTGGTATGGATCGGTTTATTTTTGAGAGAGCGGGGCGGAAAAAACGGCCGTCCGGATACAGAAATATTGCCCTCTGCGGTTGAATGGTAACAATAATTATAAAAAATGAAAGGTAACAATACTATATTTTTTTATCATTTTTCTTTATTATAATTCTTTTTTGCCTGTGAAACAAGTTTGATTTCGGAAAAGAAAATCATTTTGCTGTAAATTTGCGGGCGGCGCGAGATAAAATTGGTCAATTTGTATATATGGAGGGCGAAAAAACACGAAAACAGGATAAAAATAGCCTAACTGAACAATATATATAAAAAAATAAGCAATATTGAGATAGGCAGAGCAGGAAGATGCTGATATACTGTTAGCAGGTATCGGAGAAATTCCGGAAACCTACTATAATCATACACTATTATTCAGGAGGTATAACCATTATGAAAAAGATACTCAGTATCCTTCTTGCAGCGGCAATGGTAATGTCCATGCTGGCAGGCTGCGGCAACAGCGGAAGCGATGTGGCGCAGGAACCTGCGGCTGAAGAACCGGCAGCGGAAGCCGAAAGCGAAGCACCGGCGGAAGAGCCCGCTGAAGAAGCTGCACCCGCAGAGGGCGGCGCAATCACCGTAGCAGCCATCGAGACTGCTTACGGAAGTGATATGTGGCAGGAAGTATGTGATGCTTTTACGGCTGAGACAGGCATTGCGGTAGAACTGATCACAGACAAGAATCTGGAAGACGTGATCGGACCTTCCATGCAGGCAGGCGAGTTCCCGGATGTGATCCATCTGGCAACCGGACGTGAGAAAGCTCTCACAGAGACATTTATCAAAGATCAGAACATCGTTGATATTACGGACGTACTGTCTATGACGGTACCCGGTGAAGACGCGAAAGTAGGCGATAAGATCGCCGGCGGTTTCACGGAGACAAGCCTGACCAACCCTTACGGCGACGGAAAGACTTATCTGGCACCCATGTTCTACTCTCCCTGCGGACTGTTCTACAATGCGGGACTGTTCGAGGAGAAGGGCTGGAGCGTACCCACCACATGGGATGAGATGTGGGAACTGGGCGATAAGGCAAAGGCAGAAGGTATTTCTCTGTTTACATACCCGACAACCGGTTACTTTGACGCTTTCTTCTATGCACTGATGTATTCCGTAGGCGGCGCTGATTTCTTCGACAAAGCGACCAACTATGAGGAAGGCATCTGGGAGACACCGGAAGCACAGAAATGTTTTGATATCGTAGCAAAACTTGCTGAATATACTGAGCCCACAACACCGGCACAGGCGAACGACCAGGATTTCACAAAGAACCAGCAGCTTGTTCTTGACAACAAAGCACTGTTTATGCCGAACGGCACATGGATCGTAGGCGAGATGGCGGAAGCTCCCAGAGCTGACGGCTTCAAATGGGGTATGACGGCTCTTCCGGCAGTGGAAGCAGGCGGTGACGGCTACAGCTACACATGGTTTGAGCAGGCATGGATTCCGGGCGGCGCAGCAAACCAGGATGGCGCAAAACAGTTTATTGCATTCCTTTACAGCGATGCGGCATGTGCAATCTTTGCAAAAGCAAACGCAATCCAGCCGGTTCTGAATATTGCTCAGACACTTGAGGGCGACAACCAGATGTTCTACGCGATCTACGATAACGGTGCAAAAGCGGCAATGGGTAACTTCGCAGCTTATGACAGCGGCGTGATCGGCGTAACAAACCGTGAGATATGGTTTGATCCCGTAAACTCTCTGGTATCCGGAAACATGACCGAGCAGGAGTGGATCGATGGCATCAAGGAAGTAAACGATCAGATGCGCGACAATCTGATTCAGTAATAAAACGGTTATCTGGGAGATATGAAAATATACGGTAGAAATCAGGTTTAGCGGATTTTCTATTGTCATGAATGAGAAAACGGTGGTGGCAGGCTGCTCACCGCCGTTTTTTTAAAAAAAGGAGGTGTTCTGATCTATGAAAAAACGATCAGGCCGCAATGGTTTTATTTTCCTGTGTGCAGCGCCGGCGGTGATTTTGTTCACGGTATTTATGATTATACCGACGATTAATGTGTTCAGGATGTCACTGTTTAAACGCAGCGCATATTCTACAACGGAAAATTTTGTGGGGCTGGATAACTTTACACGTCTCTTGAAGGATACGAATTTTATCCGTTCCATGCAGAATACGATTCTGCTGATCGTGGTGGTGACAATTATCACTTTTGGTTTTGCTCTGGTATTTGCGGCAATTCTGACAAGAGAGAAGCTTAAGGGACAGAATTTTTTCAGGGTTATTTTCTATATTCCGAATATTCTGTCGGTGGTTGTCATTTCCGCCGTATTCAGTGCGATCTATGATACGAATAACGGCACGCTGAACAGTCTGCTGTCTCTGTTTTCGGGAAGGACGGTGGCGATTCTCTGGAAAGGGGAAGACATGGTTATGACCAGCCTGATCATTGCGATGGTATGGCAGGCGATCGGTTATTATATGGTTATGTATATGGCGTCAATGGCAAGTATTCCGCAGAGCCTGTACGAAAGTACAAGCCTGGACGGTGCGGGACGGATCACACAGTTTTTCCAGATCACCCTGCCGCTTATCTGGACCAATATTCGTACAACGCTGACGTTCTTTATCATCAGTACGATCAATATGGCGTTCCTGTTTGTCAAGGCGATGACATCCGGCGGTCCTAACGGGGCGTCCGAAGTGGCGTTGTCCTATATGTATAAGCAGGCGTATACCAATTCTTCCTACGGTTTCGGCATGGCAATCGGTGCGCTTGTCTTTGTGTTCTCCTTTGGGCTGTCGGCGTTAGTCAATGCAGTGACAAAGCGTGAACCGCTGGAATTTTAACAGTAGATCAGCAAATGCGAAACGGGAGGACGCGGAATGGAACGGACGAAAACAACATCAGCCGACAGGCTGTATAAATTATTTATTTACGTGGCGCTTATTACATTGGCGATCACGATTATTATTCCGGTGGGCTGGGTATTTCTGGCATCCATTAAGGAAAACAGCGAATTTTACGGCAATCCCTGGGCGATGCCGGCAGGTTTTTATTTTCAGAACTTTATAGATGCCTGGGGCAAAGCGCGGATGGGCGAGTATATGATAAACTCCGTGGTGGTTACGGCACTGGCCCTTGCACTGCTTTTGGTTGTGGCACTTCCGGCGGCTTATGTTTTTTCACGCTTTGAGTTTAAAGGACGTAAATTTTTAAATGCGGCATTTATGGGAGGCTTGTTTATCAATGTAAACTATATTGTAGTGCCGATCTTTCTGATGCTGGTGGATGGGGATAAATTTTTAAAGGGAGTTGTCGGCAACGGCTTTCTTTTGAATAATATTTTTGTGCTTGCCGTGGTATATGCCTCAACGGCGCTTCCTTTTACGATCTATCTGCTGTCGGGATATTTTTCGACGCTGGCACACGATTATGAGGAGGCGGCCTATATCGACGGAGCGGGCTACGGCATAACCATGCTGAAAATTATTTTCCCGATGGCGCAGCCTTCGATCATAACGGTTATTTTATTCAACTTTCTCTCTTTCTGGAACGAGTATATCATCGCAATGACATTACTGTCTGATCCGAAGGGAGGCAAGACGCTTCCGGTGGGACTGATGCAGCTGACGCAGGCACAGCAGTCCGCGGCGCAGTACGGTCAGCTTTACGCAGGACTTGTGCTGGTAATGCTGCCCACTCTGATTCTTTATATCTGTGTTCAGAAAAAGCTGACGCAGGGTATGACACTGGGCGGTCTGAAAGGGTAAGGTTCGTGTGACACCGGAGGCATAAATTTGCAGGTTGAGAAAGGGGTAAGGTCATTGGTATGAATTTTTGGAAAGAACATGAAAGTCTCAGAGTTGTGGTTATCGCTGCATTTTTTGTGGTGGGGCTGGCACTCGTATTTGGCGGCTGGAAGATGACGGGGGAGCTTACGGGGCTGGTGATCATGCTGATAGGGCTGGTCCTGCTTCTGACGGCGCTTATGGTATATAATAAACCATTTGGAGACGGAAAGAAATAATGCGTATACTGCGCATACGTGAAATACGGATGTTTAACAGGGCAGGCCGGATCGGAAGATCAGCCTGCCATAATAAAGTAAAATTACCGAGGTATTGTGAATGAACGAAAACATAAAAAACAGAGGCAGGGTAACGATTCCTACGGATGTGGACGTAGTGCCGGAGACGCTTGAGCTGCTTGCGCGCTGGGGGGCGGATGCGATCCGTGACTGTGACGGCACGGACTACCCGGAGGCATTAAAGGCGGTGGAGGCAAAGGTCTATTCTACCTATTATACGACCAGAAAGGACAATGAGTGGGCAAAGGCAAATCCCGATGAAGTACAGCAGTGTTATATTATGACCGGATTTCATCTGGCGAAGGAAGGGACTCTGGAGATACCGCTGATGGCAGGGATCAGCCAGGAACTTCTGATGGTCAATACCCGTGATGATAAAAAGCGCTGGTGGGAGGTTATGGACCGAAGTGCCGGAGTGCCTCTTCCCCCTGATAAATGGGAGTATGATGATAAAAAGGGCTGCGTGGTCCTGAAGGAGCCGGTGCCTTTTCATGAATATACGGTGAGTTTTCTGGCGTATCTGATATGGGATCCCGTGCATATGTACAATGCGGTGGTCAATGACTGGAAGGACGTGGAACATCAGATCACCTTTGATGTGCGCCAGCCCAAGACACATGCTTATACATTGGAGCGTCTGCGCCGGTTTGTGGAGGAGAATCCCCACGTGGATGTGATTCGCTACACGACATTTTTCCATCAGTTTACGTTGATCTTTGATGAACTGAAACGGGAAAAATATGTGGACTGGTACGGCTATTCCGCTTCGGTATCTCCGTATATTCTGGAAAAATTCGAGAAAGAGGCAGGCTATCGGTTCAGGCCGGAATATATCATCGATCAGGGGTATTACAATAATCAGTACAGAGAACCCAGCCGGGAATATAAAGATTTTATGGCTTTCCAGCGCCGTGAAGTTGCGGCTTTGGTGAGGGAGATGGTTGATCTGACACATGAACTGGGAAAGGAAGCGATGATGTTCCTGGGAGACCACTGGATCGGCACGGAACCCTTTATGGACGAGTTTAGCAGGACGGGCGTGGATGCGGTGGTAGGTTCGGTGGGCAACGGTTCCACCCTGCGGCTGATCGCGGATATTCCCGGAGTACGTTATACAGAAGGAAGATTTTTGCCCTACTTTTTCCCGGATACATTCCATGAGGGAGGTGATCCGGTAAAGGAGGCGATGGAGAATTGGGTGACGGCCCGCAGGGCGATTCTGCGCAGGCCTATCGACAGGATTGGCTACGGCGGTTATCTGAAGCTGGCATGTCAGTTCCCGGAATTTATCGACTATGTGGAGAGTGTGTGCGGGGAGTTCAGAGAACTTTATGAGAATATATGCGGGACGGAAGGGTATTGTCAGAAGCGTGTGGCGGTGCTGAACTGCTGGGGGCGGATGCGTTCCTGGGGATGTCATATGGTGCACCACGCCCTGTATCAGAAACAGAATTACGGTTATGCGGGAGTGATAGAAAGCCTTTCGGGGGCGCCCTTTGATGTGGTATTTTTATCCTTTGACGATATCCGGGAAAATCCCGGGGTTCTGGAGGGGATTGATGTGATACTTAACATCGGAGACGGCGATACGGCCCATACGGGAGGTTCCGTCTGGGAGGATGAGGCCATTTCTTCCGTAATCCGCCGGTTTATCTATCAGGGCGGCGGCTTTATCGGTGTCGGAGAACCCTCTGGGCATCAGTATCAGGGCCATTTCCTGCAGCTTGCGAAGGCGCTCGGCGTGGAGAAGGAGACGGGATTTACTCTGGGGTATGATAAGTATAACTGGGAGGAGGACAGAGAACACTTTATCCTGGCGGATAGTGCCGGGGAGGTGGATTTCGGCGAGGGCAAGAAAAACATGTACGCGCTGGAGGGGACGAAGATCCTGGTGCAGCATGACAAAGAAGTCCAGATGGCGGTAAATGAGTACGGGAAGGGGCGCGCTGTCTATATCTCGGGGCTGCCCTACAGTTTTGAGAACAGCCGTATCCTGTACCGCGCCATCCTGTGGAGCAGCAACGGCGAAGCACAGCTTCATCAGTGGTTCTCCGAAAACTATTATGTGGATGTCCATGCCTATGTGAAGAACGGGAAGTTCTGTGTGGTCAATAATACGTATGAGCCGCAGAGCACCATAGTATATAAGGGCGACGGAAAAAGTTTTCCTCTGGACTTGAAAGCAAATGAGATTAGATGGTATACTATATAAGTTATGACAAGATAGGTAAGTGAGAAAGGCGGGAACTTTTATGACAACATTTTTTGCGGAAGGTTTCAGCTATGAAATGGTGAAGGAGCCCGCTTGTTTTGCGGTAAACACGGAAAGAGCGCATGCGGACCATCTCCCCTGTCGGAACGTGCGGGAAGCGTTTCGGGAGGAGAGCGGTTTTCGGCGCTCTTTAAACGGTATCTGGAAATTTCATTATGCGAAAAACTATAAAAGTGCCATACCCGGGTTTGAGGAGCCGGCGTATGATTGTGAGAGCTGGGATGATATCAGAGTGCCGGCCCATATCCAGATGGAGGGCTACGATCTTCCACAGTACGCGAATGTGCAGTATCCCTGGGACGGCAGGGAGGAGATATCTCCCGGAGAGGTGCCAGAGCGGTTTAACCCGGTGGCAAGTTATGTGAAGTATTTCGAGGTGCCGGAAGAATTTGATAAAGAAAGCGTGTATATTTCCTTTCAGGGTGCCGAGAGCGGTATAGCGGTCTGGCTGAACGGGCATTTTGTGGGGTACGGTGAGGACAGCTTCACACCGACGGAGTTTTTTCTGAGCCCTTATTTGAAGGAGGGAAAAAACAAGCTGGCGGCGCAGGTCTTTAAATGGACTTCGGGAAGCTGGTGTGAGGATCAGGATTTTTATCGTTTTTCCGGGATTTTCCGGGATGTGTATCTGTATACGACACCGAAGATTCATGTGCGGGATATGAAGGCGGAGACCGAGTTGTCCGAGGATATGAAGGAAGGCGTGCTGGAGCTTTGTCTGGACATTGCGGACCGGCGGGATAGCAGGGAAAAGGCAGGGCATGTCAGTTTTTCCCTCTATCAGCCCGGAGGCGGTTTCGGGAGAGAGCTGCCGGATGAGGATATGTGTGTGCCTGTCAAAAAGGACAAGCTGGCGGCGGGAGAAAACCGGTATGTGCTGGATCTGAAGGAGCCGAAGCTCTGGAGTGCGGAGGCGCCGGATCTGTATCGGCTTCTGATCCAAATTTATGATGAAAACCTGGCACTGCAGGAGGTGATCCTGCAGGATATCGGTTTCAGGCGTTTTGAAATAAAAGACAGTATTATGTATCTGAATGGAAAGCGGATTGTGTTTAAGGGAGTCAACCGGCACGAGTTCTGCACCGAGAGCGGGCGGGTGGTTTCCCGGCAGGATACGCTGAAAGATATTCTGACGATGAAGCGGCATAATATCAATGCGGTGCGCACCAGCCATTATCCGAACAGTTCCGCTTTGTATAAATTATGTGACAGATACGGACTGTATATGATTGCGGAAAATAATATGGAGTCTCACGGAAGCTGGGAGCCGATCTTAAGGGGGCAGGCCGGAATGGATGCGGCGGTGCCGGGAGATCGGCAGGAGTGGCTTGGGGGTATGCTGGATCGGGTAAATTCCTGTTACCAGCGGGATAAAAACCACCCTTCGATCCTGATCTGGTCCTGCGGAAACGAATCCTTCGGCGGCAGGGTGATCTATGAGATGTCTCAGAAGTTCCGGGAGCTGGATCATAAGCGCCCTGTCCATTATGAGGGTGTCTATAACGACAGAAGATACAATGAGACTTCCGATATTGAGAGCAGGATGTATGCTACGGCTGAGGAAATCAGGGATTTTCTGAAAAAACACAGGGATAAACCCTTTATCTGCTGCGAATATACTCATGCCATGGGAAATTCCTGCGGCGGAATGGAGCTGTACACGGACCTGACGGAAGAGGAACCTTTATATCAGGGAGGTTTTATCTGGGATTATATCGATCAGTCCCTCACCAAAAAGGACAGGTACGGGGTGCCTTTCCAGGCTTACGGCGGGGATTTCGGGGAGCGCCCCACGGATTATGAGTTCAGCGGCAACGGTATTGTCTACTAGTCAGACCGTCCACCAATGACGTGATGATCAGTGGAAGATTGTCAACAATCGCCT
>OFEY01002232.1_pt1 | contig 10780 bp, 9 predicted proteins | sample 1521251 | NCBI WGS metagenome assembly OFEY01 (sample SAMEA3504100, study PRJEB24116) | mouse gut metagenome | biome: mouse gut; feature: mouse-associated habitat; material: faeces | place: Denmark | collected 2011
CTCCCCCACCGCCGCTCCCCCCGCGGCGGAGGGGGAACCCGCTTTTCCGCTCACGCCTGAACCGTTTTCCCCATCGGGATGCCCCCATGACGACGCGCCCCTTCCGCCTTTTCTGCCTCGCACTGGCCCTCTGCTACGGCCTCTGCTTCTGCGGTGGGGCTTTTGAGGCGATGGCCGACGTCATCGCGGGCGAAGGCGGGCGGGCCGTCTCCACGATGGGGCCGCAACCGACGGCGAGCGACGAAAACAGCAGGGCGCCCAGGGCCGTCCCCGCGCTGGGGCCGCAGCTTCCCGACGCCCATATTTCGCCGGACGATCCTTCCCTGTGTTCCCTTGGCCCCGTCCCCTCCGGCAAGACCGCCGCAAGCTGGGGATGCCTCTTCCCACTTCTGCTCTTCCTCCTGTGTCCTCCGTACGCCTCCTTCCCGGGCGGGCTCCCGCGCCGCGTGCACCTTACGCGGCGCAGGGGCTTTCGCGGCCTGCTTCCCCTGCCCGCCGCCCCTCCCCGCGCCTGAGCCCCTTCGACGGCAAAAGCCCCTTGCTCAACGCCTCCCGGCGCGCCGGGCGGCTCAGGCCCTTGGTTTCGGCCAAGATGCGCGGAGAAAACATGATGAAGGCATCACAAAGGAATCTGAGGAATCTATGGATCAATCTGGGCATCGGCGTTTTTTTGACGGGCCTCTTTCTGCTGGCCTCCCTGCGCATGGACGACTGGGTCATCGAGGCCATGCCCGCCACGGTGAGCCCGGTCTTCTTCCCCCGGCTCACGGCCATGCTTCTGACCGCCTTCAGCGCCTCGCTCGTGATCCTCAGCCTGCGCGCGCTGCGGCGCGGCCTCGCGGAAAACAATGAAAACGGAGTGAAGGACGAAAACAGGGAAAGCCTGCCTGACGGAAACGGCGGCGCACAGGAAGCGGAAAAGAGAGACGGAGACGCATCCACAGGCGAAGACGGAGAAGCCGCAGAAGATGGCGAGGACGAGGAGGAGTCCGGGGAGGACGCCGGGCGGATGCTCGCCCTCTGTGCTTACGTGGCGGTGATGTTCCTCTATCTGGCGGGGCTGCACTACGTCGGCTTCGTCATCTCCACCCCGCCCGCCATGCTCGCGGTGGGGCTCATGCTCGGCCTGCGCCGCTGGCTCCCGGCGCTGATCTGCTACGTGGCCTTCACGCTGGCCCTCGACTACGCGGCCTTCCACTTCATGCAGATCATCCTTCCCGAGGGCGTGCTCTTTTCCTGATTGGAGAAGGGGATACGCGCAAGGTGTCCGATCCGCCGCCAGAGCGGTTTCAAAATGAAACGGCTCTGGCTACACGCAGGGGTGACCCTCCACAGATCGTCTACGGGGATCGCGTGGCGTGGGAATCTGGCCACACGCAGGTGTGCCACGCCACAACAAGGCGTGGATTCTGCCAAAAACGACGTTTTTTGGCAGAATGCCAACGTTGACTTTTGTAAAAAGTCAACGTTCATCTGCCCCAGGGGCCCTTCGCGCGGTCCTGATGTGAGAAAAGTCCTTTCGGGCCTCCTCTTTCCGCTCCCTTGCGATGCTTTCGAGGCCCTTTGGTTGCCTCTTTCGTCTTCTCTCTAGGCTTCTCCCTCCACGAGCTTCTTGAGCGCCTCGTAGATGCCTTCGTCGTCGAGCCCCTGACGGTGGCGGAGCTGCGCCTGCGTACCGTGTTCGACAAAGGCGTCGGGAAGGCCGAGCCGCTTGATGCGCTGGCCGTTCAAGGCGTTCCTGTCGGCCAGAAGTTCGAGCACGGCGGAGGAGAAGCCGCCCGCCAGCGCGTTTTCTTCCGCGAAAAGGAGGAGCTTGAAGCGGGCCGCGAGTTCGAGGAGCTGCCGCTCGGCGAGCGGTTTGACCCAGCGGGCGTCGAAGACGGTCACGCTGCGTCCGTGTTCCGCAAAAAGGCGTTCGGCGGCCCGCAGCGCCGGGAGGACCATGCTGCCTACGGCGATTATCGCGGCGTCTGGCCCTTCGCGGAGGACTTCACCTTCGCCGCGCGGCAGGGGAGGCAGGGAGATAAGGGGGTTGGCTTCGGGCAGCGGACAACCCGTGGCCGCGCCGCGCGGATAGCGGATGATAAGAGGTTCCCCAAGGCTCAGGGACGTGACGAGGGCGGCCTGAAGTTCCGCCTCGTCGCGGGGGGCGAGTATCGTGAGGTTGGGGATGTGGCGCAGGAAGGAGAGGTCGAAAGCGCCGTGATGCGTGGGGCCGTCCTCGCCGACCAGTCCGGCCCGGTCCAGACAGAGGGTTACGGGCAGCCGCTGGATGCAGACGTCGTGCACAATCTGGTCGTAGGCGCGCTGGGCGAACGTCGAATAGATGGCGACGAAGGGCCGGTAGCCTTGCGAGGCCAGCCCCGCCGCGAAGGTGACGGCGTGCTGTTCGCAGATGCCCACGTCCACGAAGCGGGAGGGGAAGCGCGCCTTGAAATGGCCCGTTCCCGTGCCGCTGGACATGGCGGCGGTCACGGCCACGATGCGGTCGTCTTCCCGGGCGAGGCGGCAGAGCGTTTCACCGAACACGTCCGTATAGGTCGGGGGCGTGCCCTCGGGCTTCGGCGGCGTCTGGCCCGTGGCGATGTCGAACTTGCCGAGGCCGTGGAATCGGGACGGGTGGGCTTCGGCGGGGGGATAGCCCTTGCCCTTGCGGGTCAGGACGTGCAGCAGCACGGGCTGATCGTCGATGGACGCGGCCATGCGCAGATGGCGTTCGAGTTCCTCGATGTTGTGGCCGTTCACCGGGCCTATGTAGTTGAAGCGCAGGGCCTCGAACAGCATTCCGGGCGTGAAGACGGTTTTGAGGCTGCGGTGGGTGCGGTGGGCGTATTCCGCCATTTCGTCCCCGATGCCGGGGATGGATTTGAGCCAGTCCTTGACTTCCTTGCGCATCCGGCGCGCCCAGCCGCGCTCCATGTTCCGGCTGAGAAAGAGGGACAGGGCGCCCACGTTGTGCGAAATGGACATTTCGTTGTCGTTGAGCACCACAATGAGCCGCCGCCCCATGTCGCCGGCCTGATTGAGCCCCTCGAAGGCCAGCCCCGCCGTCAGCGAGCCGTCACCGATCACCGCCAGCACGTGGTTTTTCTTCCCGGAAAGATCGCGGGCCATCGCCATGCCGAGCGCGGCGGAAACCGAGGTGGAGGAATGCCCCACGCCGAAGTGGTCGAAGGGGCTTTCCTCGATTTTGGGAAAACCGCTGATGCCCCCAAGCTGGCGCAGCGTGTGGAAGTCGTCCGAGCGGCCGGTCAGCAGTTTCCACGCGTAGCTCTGGTGCCCCACGTCCCAGACGAGCCGATCCTCCTCGGGGTTGAAGACCGAGAGCAGGGCCAGCGTCAGTTCGACCACGCCGAGGGAGGGGGCCAGATGCCCGCCGTTGGCCGCCACGGTGCGGATGATGGTTTGACGCAGTTCGGTGGCCAGCATTTCCTTTTCGGAGGCCGAGAGGCGCGCCACCATCGAGGGATGCGTGATGCGGGCAAGGAGGGGGGGAAGCGATTTTTCCGTATCGTCGTTCATTGCTGTGTGGATTCCTTAGGATGAAGCGGGGCCGTCGGCCTTGTGCGGAGAGGCATGGAACAAGTATATCGCCGGGCGCTCGAATTGGCAAATTTCCCTTGTGAGAAACGGCTTTGGAGGTAAAAGGCTCCTTTAACCGTTCCGTTTTCCCTTGGCGGGGGCTGCGGGGAGCGGAAAGGAAGGAGCCGGGCCGGAAAAGCTATTTCGTCCGCGTGACGAGCATCAGGGCCAAACCGCGCAGGAAATCGGCGTCCGGGCCGGGGAAGGCGGCGAGGCAGGCGGCAGCCTTTTCGGCGTATTCGCGCGCCAGTTCCCGGCTTTGTTCAAGCCCGAGGAGCGAAGGGTAGGTGGTCTTGCCCATCGCCGCGTCGCTTCCGGCGGGCTTGCCGAGCGTGGCGGTGTCCGCGGTTTCGTCAAGGATGTCGTCGACGATCTGGAAGGTCACGCCGAGCGCCTCGCCGTAAGCGTGCAGGGCCTCTATCCCCTCTTCGGGCGCGCCCGCAAGGAGCCCCCCGCTGGTGCAGGCCACGCGGAACATGGCCCCGGTCTTGAGCGCGTGCAGAGTGCGCAGGGTCGGCAGAGGAACGTCGGTGCGGCCCGTGCATTCCATGTCCAGCACCTGCCCGCCGACCATCCCCGCGGCTCCTGCGGCGGAGGCTACGGCGGCCAGCGCGCGCAAAACGCGGTCCGGGGGCAGGCTTTTGCCCGTTTCGGCCATGAAGCCGAAGGCGTCGGTCAACAGGGCGTCACCCGCGAGGATGGCCGTGGCCTCGTCGAAAGCCTTGTGGCAGGAGGGGCGGCCACGGCGCAGATCGTCGTCGTCCATGGCGGGGAGGTCGTCGTGGATGAGCGAATAGGTGTGGATCATCTCCAGCGCGGCGGCGAAGGGAAGGACGTTTTCCGCCTTCAGGCCGAAAAGGGACGCCGTGGACAGGCACAGCACCGGGCGCAGCCGTTTCCCGCCCGCCAGCAGGCTGTAGTTCATGGCTTCCTTGAGCCGGGGCTGGGTGGGGACGGCGTCGAGGCAATGGCTGAGGTAGCCTTCCACCAGTGCGCCGCGTTCGGCGAGGACGGCCTTGACCTGTGAGGCATCGAAAGAAGTGCTCATTTGTTGATCCTTTGGGCTTTGGGCTTTGGGCAGGGAAAAAAGAGGCCGGGACGGAGGCTCTTGTACGGAAAGCCGTTCCCGCAGCGGGGAAGCGGGGCCGTGCGGTTTAGCCGTCCTCTTCGTCCAGCCTTGTTTCGTCGAAAGGCTCAAGCCCTTCCTCGGTGAGGAGGCGGACTTCATTGCGCGCCTTTTCCACTTGTTCGCGGCAGGCCCGGGACAGGGCGAGCCCTTCCTTATATAGCCGTACGCTGTCCTCAAGGGGGAGATCGCCGTTTTCGAGCGCGGCGACGATTTCCTGAAGGCGGCGGAGGCGATCCTCGAAGGTGGGGGCGGTTTTTTTGGCGGCCATATGAGGGGCTCCTAGTGCTGAGGGACAAGCGAGAGGGGATCGACGGCGACGCCGAGGATGTTGACCCCGAGGTGCAGGTGGGGGCCCGTGACCCGGCCTGTGGCTCCGACAAGGCCGATCTGCTGCCCGGCTTTGACGCTTTCCCCGGGTTTCACGTCAAGGCGGGACATGTGGGCGTAGGTGCTGATGACGCCCTGCCCGTGGTCAAGATAGACGGTGTTTCCCGCGAAATACATGTTTTGGGCAATGAGAACCTTGCCGTCGGCCATAGCCTTGATGGGCGTCCCCTGCGCGCCGCGCAGGTCGACTCCCCGGTGGTAGGAGCGGGCTTCACCGTTGAACATGCGCTTGCCGCCGAAGGCGCTCGTGACCACGCCGGGCACGGGGCGGACAAAGGGCCCGCGCCAATGGCGTTCGGGTGTCACGCGGCCGATCGCCGCAGCCGACGCCTTGCGCTCGCCTTCGATGCGCTTCAGGGTTTCCTTGGGCGGATTCACGTAGTTTTTCTGGACCGAAATCTGTTGCTCGGGCCACTTCACCTTGAGCACCCGGACCGTGGCCTTGCCGGTCAACGCGCCCGCCGAAGCCTGCACGATGAGGTCCTTGGAGGCGTTGACGGGCACGGGCAGGAGGGCTTCCGCAACGCGATCCGGCCCCTCCGCCACCGTGGGGGCATCAATGGTTTTGCCGAGCCACGTGAAGGCGACGCGGGGGAGCGGTTCGTCGACGGCCACGCGGACCCGGACGGCGCTCCCCTGTTTGGCTTCCTCGGGCGCATGGATGGTCAGCGAGGCCGCCGCAGCGCCGCCGCACCAGACGGCGGAAGCCAGCAGGACTGCAAGCGGGAGCAGGGCGGCCCGGCATGTACGTACTATCATGATGTTTCTCCCTTGGCGCGGACGGCGGTCACGCGGGCGTCCGCCTCGCCGTCGCGGATTTTGACGGTCAGGGACACGCCCGGCCGCAGGTCATGGACGCTACGGACGAAATGTCCGTCCTCCGTCATGGCGCAGGCATAGCCGCGCTCCAGCGGCGCGAGGGGATCGAGTCCGGCCAGCCGGATTTCCTCGCGCTCCAGCCGCCGTTCCAGCCCGTCCAGAGCGCGGCGGCCCCGCTCCTTGAGCCGCGCGGCGGCGTCATCCAGCGCGGTTCCGGCCCGTGTAAGCCGCCGGGATTGCGCCTCTTCCAGCCTGCGGCCCAGATCGCCGATCCGTTCCAGACGCCTTTCGAGGGAGCGCCCGTCCGTCGCACGGTGCATAGCGGCCTCAAGCGGTCGCAGGCGGGCGTCGGCGCGCTCAAGGCTGCGGGGGAGGGTCAGGGCAAGCCGTTGCCGCAGGCCCTCGAAGCGTTCCGCAAGGCGCGACAGGCTCCGTTCCGGCGAGAGCCACGCCAGCGCGCGGCCCGCAGTTTCCACCTGCCGGTCCCATACGGCGAAACGGCGTCGGGCGGCCTCGCTCAGGGAAAGTTCCAGTTCGTCCACGCGCTGCTCGTACCAGCGGCGTTCGGGCCACAGGAGGTGGGCGGCGTGGCTCGGGGTGGCGGCGCCCAGATCGGCCACCATGTCCGCGATGGACGTATCCACTTCATGGCCGATGCCCGCCACCACGGGGATGCGCGAACGGAAAACCGCCTCGGCTACGGCCTCGTCGTTGAAGGCCCAGAGGTCTTGCAGCGATCCGCCGCCCCGGATGAGCACGAGCACCTCGGCCCAGCCCCGGCGGTTTTCGGCGTCGAGGGCGGCGGCGATGCGGGGTGGGGCGTCATCTCCCTGTACGGGCACGGGGACGATGTGGATTTCACAGCCCGTCCCGCGTTCCGCCGAAAGGCGCAGGAAGTCGCGCACGGCGGCCCCGTGCGGGGCGGTGATCACCGCGACGCGGCAAGGATGGCCGGGCATCTCCCGCTTGCGCTCAAGGCTGAAATAGCCTTTGGCGGCCAGTTTTTGCTTGAGGGCTTCGAGCGCGAGGTGAAGCTGGCCTTCGCCGCTGTCTTGCGCCAGTTCCACCACAAGCTGGTAACTGCCGCGTGGAGCGTAGACCGTGAGCCGCCCGGCGCAGACGATTTGTTGGCCGTTTTTTAGGGTGGCGGCCAGACTGACGCGGGGGCCGTCCTCAAAAACTTCTCCGGTGAGCGGATCAAAGGCTTCCCGCTCCTTTTGATCGGTACGGAACCAGATCGCCTGCAAGAGGGCGTCGCCGTCCTTCAGCGAGAAATAGACGTGCCCCGAGGCGGGGCGCGAAACGTTGGTGACTTCGCCGCGCACCCAGACGTAGGGAAAGCCGTTCTCCACCGTATCCTTGATGAGGGCGGTAAGCTGGCGGACGGTGAGGATGGACATGGCGAGGTGCCTCCGGGGGCGGACGCGGCCCCGCGAAAGGGCCGACCTTGGCCCGGCTCGCGGCCGGGCGGGATGACGGTCGTCAGGTTCGGTCATGCCTCCCGCCGCCAAGCCGCCTTTTCCGAAGGGCGGCCTTGTACGGGAAAACCTCCCGATGGGCTCGTGCCGTGGCCGCTCTTCCCTGTGTCCTTGAAGGAAAAGCGGCGTTTGGCGGACGGAGGCCACATGCGGGCTGAACCTGCATTCTCGCGAAAAAGTCTTTCGAGACAGGGCGGCGGGGGCCGCCCCGTCCTGTCAAAAACCGTCCCCCGGCTTCCTCCGACAAAGCCGCCAGAGGAAACGGCGGGGAGGGGGAATCTTTTGTCAGAATAAAGGCGTTCCGTCCGTCGCCCCGCCTCAAAGGTCGCCCCGGCGTGAAGCCTCTGAGGTCGGCCCTCATTGAACGGCCCTCTGCAAAACCGGCTTTTCCCCGCCAGTGTGCGGCAAGGAAAAATCGGGTACGACGGCATTCAATGAAGGCCGGGGGCGCTTTTCACGCCCCAGCTACGGAACCTACATGCCCCAGCAGGCGAGGACGCCCTTGCGCCACGCGGCAAAGGCTTCGGCAAAGCCTTCCACGGGCAGCTCGCCCTTTTCGCCGGTCTTGCGATTCTTCACTTCCACGATGCCCCGGGCAAGGCCTTTGCCGCCCACGACGACCTGCATGGGCAGGCCCACGAGGTCGGCGTCCTTGAACTTCACGCCCGGGCGTTCCTCGCGGTCGTCGAGCAGCACGTCGATGCCCATGCCCCGCAACAGATCGTAGAGTTCATCCGCCTTGGCCGCGGTATCGGCGTTCTTGGGATCGAGGTTGATCAGTTCGAGATCGAAGGGCGCGAGCGGCGGCGGGAAGGCGATGCCGTCGCGGTCGTTGTTCTGCTCGATGCAGGCCGCGACCACGCGGGAAACCCCGATGCCGTAACAGCCCATGATGATGGTCTGTTCCTTACCGTTCTCGTCGAGATAAATGGCGTTGAGGGCCTTCGAGTACTTGGTGCCGAGCTTGAAGACGTGGCCCACCTCAATGCCCTTGGCGAAGGCCACGGGTTTGCCGCAACGCGGGCAGACGTCGCCTTCGGCGATGGAGCGCAGATCGGCGTAGGCGAAATCCGGCACGTCGCGCTTGAGGTCCACATGCAGGATATGCGTGTCGGCCTTGTTCGCGCCCGCAATCCAGTCCGTCCCGGCCATAAGTTCGTGATCGGCCACAATGGGCCCGGCGGAGAAGCCCACGGGCCCGGCGAAGCCCACCGGAGCGCCGGTCCACTGCGTGACCTGCTCGGGGGAGGCGAGGACCACCTCGTCGGCCTTGAAGAAATTCTTCAGCTTGATCTCGTTCAGCTCGCGGTCGCCCCGCACGAGGGCCGCCACGGGCTTGCCGTCGACGGCGTAGAGGAGCGTCTTGATGAGCTTGGACGCGGGCACCTTGAGGAAGCCGCAGACTTCTTCGATGGTGTGCTGATCCGGGGTGGTCACTTCCTCGATGGGGTCGCAGGTTTCCTTGCAGGCTTCAGCCGGAGCGAGCACGGCGGCGCGCTCGATGTTGGCCGACCAGTCGCATTCGGTGCAATAGGCGATGGTGTCTTCGCCTGTTTCGGCCAAGACCATGAACTCATGGGAGAAGTTGCCGCCGATGGAACCGGAGTCGGCCTCCACGGGCCGGAACTGGAGGGCCATGCGGCTGAAAATCTTTTTGTAGGCCTCGAACATCTTGCGGTAGCTTTCATCGGCCCCGGCGTCGTCCCGGTCGAAGGAGTAGGCGTCCTTCATGAGGAATTCGCGGCCGCGCATGAGGCCGAAGCGGGGGCGGATTTCGTCGCGGAACTTGGTCTGAATCTGATAGAGATTCATGGGAAGCTGGCGGTAGGAGCGCACTTCGCCGCGGATGAGGTCGGTGATCACTTCCTCATGCGTGGGGCCGAGGCAGTAGTCGCGTTCGTGGCGGTCCTTGAAGCGCAGGAGTTCCTTGCCGTAATGTTCCCAGCGCCCGGATTCGCGCCACAGGTCGGCGGGCTGTACGGTCGGCATGAGGATTTCCTGCGCGCCCGCGCGGTCCATTTCCTCGCGGACGATGTTCGCCGCCTTGTTCAGGGTCCGCAGGCCGAGGGGCAGCCACGTATAGATGCCGGACGTGAGCTTGCGGATCATGCCCGCACGGATCAGCAGTTTGTGGCTGATGACTTCGGCGTCGCCGGGGGCTTCTTTCAGAGTGGGGATATACCATTGACTCCAGCGCATAGACGTACCTCAGAATAAAATGGGGAGCCCTCCGCGCGCGGCGAGCTCCAAGTTGGGCGGCAGTGTAACCCCGAAGCGGCAAAAAGGCAAAAGCCGCCCGCGCTGCCGGGGCACTCCGTCCCGGCCTTGGCATCCGCCCTTCTTCGGGCTTTGACGCCAGCCGTTCTCCGGGCCTTGCGTCGAAGTGCCGCCGGGGGACTATACAAGGAGAAGGGAGGCGTTATACTGTAGAGCCTTCGCGTCGTCCCGCAAGGACGGGTACGGCAAAACGTTTCGGGAGATTGAAGAATGGCAAAACGCTTCAGGATGATGGCCGCCGTGTGCCTTTTCGCGCTGGCGGTACTGGCTTTGCCCCGTGCGGGGATGGCATGGGAGGGCGACGGGCCGCGTTTCAACGTTTACACGCAAGGCTACGGCCGTGCGGATACGGACGACGGCGGTTCCTATTCCAAGGTGGAAAGTGGGGTGACCGTCGGCTACAAATGGCTGACCTTTTCCTATACGCGGACGAAGTACGACTGGAGCGATTCCAAGTCCGTGAAGTTCAGCGACGGCGAGCCGTGGGATGAGCTGAACAGGCTGGCTCTGGACGCATCCTTTGACGGCTACGTCAACGAGTGGATAAGCTGGTTCGCCTCGGGGACGCTTATTTCCGCCTTTGAGGATCAAATCTGGGATTCCTTTTCCTTCGTGCCTCGCGGCGGCCTGAAGTTTACGCCCGCCTATGACTGGTCCGTCCGCGTGGGTGCGGCGGGGTTCATTTCCCCGGTGCGGCCCATTATCCTGCCCCTCGTGGGCGTGGAGTGGCGCAACGAGCTTGATTACGGCCTTTCCGCCAGCGTCGGCTTCCCGGCGACCAGGGTACAGTACCGTTTCAACGATGTTGTCTCCACCCGTCTGGCCGCGCGTTGGAGCCGCGATATCTACCGCCTCTCCAACGACAGCAGCGTCGCCAAGAAGGGCTATGTGGAAGAGTCCGGCTATACGGGCGGCGCGTATCTCGACATCACACCCCTTGATCGTCTCAAGCTGACCGTCGGCGCGGAAGTCCTCTTTGATCGCGAACTCCGCCTCTACGACAAGGGCGGCGACGAATTCACCAAGACCGACGTCGATCCCTCGCTCGGGGCTGTTTTCAGGATTGGGTACAGTTTTTAGGAGGGAGTGAGAGAAGCATTGGGAGGGG
>OFEY01002243.1_pt1 | contig 10744 bp, 13 predicted proteins | sample 1521251 | NCBI WGS metagenome assembly OFEY01 (sample SAMEA3504100, study PRJEB24116) | mouse gut metagenome | biome: mouse gut; feature: mouse-associated habitat; material: faeces | place: Denmark | collected 2011
CAAACGGTTTTCAAGACCGCCTCGTTATGACCACTTCGATACCTCTCCATGTCGTGCGCCTCTCGCTCAGCGCAATGATTATTCTAGCAAATCAATTTGGCAGTGTCAACACTTTTTTTACATTTTTTACAATTCCTTACAAGCTGCTTCCATTTTTTCTCTAATCACCAGCATTTTTTTATCTATTTTGTATATAGCCCGTGCACATTCTTTCAAATCTTTTTCAAATTCACACTTTTCATAATCGCCCTTTTTATATACAAAATGATGCTCCACCACCGCCCAGAGATTCATCGCCTGGGTTCTGATTTGTATCTCTACCCTTTTCTTTCCCACGCCATCCACCGGAACAAGTACAATCATATGAAGACTTTGATAGCCGCTGGATTTGGGTTTTTTTACATAATCTTTAGTTTTAATAACCTCCAGCTTCTCATCTTCTTTTAAAATCTCAGCAAGCCGGTAAATATCATCCAAAAAGTTACATATCACTCTTATTCCCGAAATATCACTTAAATATTCCTGCGCTGTCTGTTGTTTGACAATATATTTTTTCTTAATCATCTTATTCAGGCAGCTTTCCGGTGTTTTAATCCGGCAAATTGTTTGCCCTATAAAATTTCTACCCAGCTTTTCCGAGTATTCGATATTTATTTTTTCCAGTTTTTGTTCTATATATCTGCATGCTTCCTTGTATGGTTCCAAAAAAGCATCTTCTTCCATTTGTCTTAAAAATTCCTGGTATAAATCATCTACCGTATTTGTCATAATCCTGTTATTCCCTTCCCAACTATGGCAGCAATTACAAAACCTGCTTATACAATGCGGTTTGCTCCCATATATAATGAAACGCCGCAAAGCGGCGCGTAAATGTTAAGCTCTGAATACCATTATTATGTATTAAATACGTAAAATATACCTAAAAGCTTAAATGCTGCTATTATTTATCTGCTGTTTTGCTCTCCCTGTCTTTGATAAAATTTTCTGCTGTTATAATATCTTCAGGAGTTGTTATTTTTATATTTTCATAGGAGCCAAATGCCAATTTAACCGGATGCCCCATAAATTTTTCTACCACCATTGCATCATCTGTAATAGTGGTACCTTCTTTCATCAAATCTTTTTCTTTCATGATCAGCTTATCGTAAGCTTTTTTGATCAAAGTGTACTCAAAGACCTGAGGAGTCTGTACCATCCAAACCAGCTTCCGGTCAGGTGTGGATGAAATATACCCCTCTTTATCTGCAATCTTTATGGTATCCTTTACAGGCATCCCTGCCACGCAGCCCTTAAATTCCTTCACACAGGATAATGCCCTATTCAGGATTTCCTCTGTCACTAAAGGCCTTGCTCCATCATGAATAAAAACAAAATCACATTCCGAAATGCTGTTTAATCCGGCAGCGACAGAATGATATCGTTCCTTCCCACCTTCTATAATATGTCTTACCTTACTAAATCCATACCGGCCAACAATTTCTTTTTGGCAGAATTCAATGTCCCCTGGCGATACTACCAGCACAATCTCATCAATGAAGCTCTCCTGAAAAACCTTTAATGAATAGTAAATAACCGGTTTTTCCCGTAACAGCATATATTGCTTTTTTGTAGAGCTTTCCATCCGTTTACCGCTGCCAGCTGCCAGAACAATCGCTGACGTCCGTTCTTTTTTTACCATTTTCCATACCACTTTCTGCCAAGTCTTTTTCTTTCGTTTCAAGTCTCTTCCTGTCGGCAGATATCCTTAAATTCTTTCACCAAGCCTTAGATTAGGTACTGCATTTAGATCAAATCCATGCCGGATGCCTTTCTGGTACTCATAATAAGCCGCAGCTCCAATCATAGCTGCATTATCTGTGCAATATACCGGTGAAGGATGATAAAAAGCAATATTTTTTTCCTTGCATCTTTCTTCAAACGCCCTTCGGAGTGCACTGTTAGATGCCACACCGCCGGCTATTGCAAATTTGTTGTAATGGTATTTTGAAACCGCATCCATAGAATGTTCCACAAGTACATCGATAACTGCTTTCTGAAAAGAAGCTGCTACATCTGCTGTGTTTATTTCTTCCCCTTTCATCCGGCAGGAATTTAAATAGTTCAGCACTGCCGATTTCAGACCGCTAAAGCTGAAATCATACTCCGAATTCCCAACTTTAGCCCGGGGAAAATGTATTGCGTCCGGATTCCCTTCTTTAGAAACCTTATCAATCTTCGGGCCGCCGGGATAGCCTAATCCTATAGCTCTCGCCACCTTATCAAAAGCTTCCCCTGCAGCATCATCTCTGGTTCTTCCAATAATCTCATATGTACCATAATCCTTCACCACTACCAAATGGGAATGTCCCCCTGACACCACCAGGCAGATAAAGGGCGGCTCCAAATCTTTATTTTCAATATAGTTGGCACTGATATGTCCTTCTATATGATGTACTCCTACAAGGGGAATTCCCGATGCAAAACTGATTGCCTTAGCCTCTGATACCCCTACCAGCAGCGCTCCAACAAGCCCCGGGCCATAGGTTACTGCAATGGCATCCATATCATAAAGCTCTTTGTCTGCATCAGTCAATGCCTGTTCTATCACCTGATTAATTTTTTCTATATGCTTGCGGGAAGCAATCTCCGGTACCACGCCTCCATATTCTGTGTGCAAAGCAATCTGAGAATAAATTATGTTGGAAAGAACTTCCCTTCCGTTTCGTACCACTGCCGCCGCTGTTTCATCGCAGGAGCTTTCTATTGCTAATATACAAATCTCTTTTTCCATAAAGTCCTCAAACCTTTTTCACATGATCCATAATAATTCCTTTTACTGTTCCACCAGCTCCCAGCCATATATTTTCCAGTGATTTTCCTCGTCCTTGCGCAGGAGAAATACCTCCTGTGTAGAAGAAAGCTGTGTCCCCGTCCGCAAAGTAAAGGTGCAATATAATTTAGCCCAGCTATAGCCATCCTGTTTAAACTCTTCCACATCTGTGGCTGACGACAAGGTGTAGCTGGATATCACAATTTTTTCCTTTGTGAACTGCTCAATATCCCACTTTAAAGCCTGCAGGTACTGATCCTGCGTTGTGTTTGCAACCAGCTCTGCGTCATACAATGTCTGAATTTTAAGGGCCAGCTCTTTAAATTCTTCTTCCGTATAGGTTTCATTATACAAACACTGAGCCATCTGACAGTAACATTTTAATACTTCTCTCGGCGTAGGCGGATAATTGGTATCCAGATTTCGCAGCAGCGCATTCTGAACTTCAGTTATCTTCACTTCGCTTTCCTGCTTACGGGAAGCTGCTTTTTGTGACAGATAAAAGTAATATCCCAGCACCAGGCATACCAGTATAACTCCAATGATCAGTATCTTCACTCCGTTTTGATTTTGTTTCTTTCTCATCCGGATACCTCCTCCATACTTCTTTTCGTGAGGCAAAACGCCTTTTAAAGAGCTAATCCCCTCCAAAAACTAATTCCAAAGACTTTCCATCTCTGCAGGTTTCTGCAGCCGGGAAAATTTTTTTAACTGCCGGCAAAAACTCCTCGGGACGATTTAGCGAAGGACTGTAATGTGTCAGCCAAAATCTTTCCACCTGCGCTCTCTTTGCAAGTTCCGCCGCCTCATAAAAAGTCATATGTTTGTTTTCCCTGGCCTTTGCCTTTTTATCCGGCTCACCATACATTCCCTCACAAATAAAGAGATCTGCATTCATAGCATTTTTAACAATTCCCTGGGTAGGTCTTGTATCAGTACAGTAAGTAACCTTTAGTCCTTTTCTTGCCGGACCTAAAACCATTTCCGGCACAAGTGTCATTTCTTTTAATTGAATGATTTCCCCCTTCTGGAGACGATTCCAGTATTTTTTTTCTATTCCCAGTGCTAATGCCTTTTCTAACTGAAATTTACCAATCCGGTCAATAATCAGACTGTATCCATAACAGGTCACATTATGATTTACTTTAAATGCTTCTATACGAAAACCATCAAATTGTATGGCCTGCTCAGGTTCCGTTAATTCTAAGCAGTCAATCACAAAAGGAAGCTCCGGCGCAATCACCCGCAAAGAGGCAACTACTTTGGAAAGCCCTTTAGGCCCCACCAAAAGAAGCGGCTCCGTCCGTTCTGCATTCCCCATTGTGAGAAGCATTCCGGGCAGTCCGCTGATATGGTCCGCATGAAAGTGGGTAAAGCAGATTACGTCAATGGGTTTTGGGCTCCAGCCCTTTTCCTTCATGGCAATCTGCGTTCCCTCTCCACAATCTATTAATATACTTGTTCCATTATATCTGGCCATCATGGATGTCAGCCACCTATAGGGCAGAGGCATCATTCCGCCTGTTCCCAATAAGCATATATCCAGCATAGTTCCTCCAAACCTGATACAGCCTTGCACATCCTCTTGTAAAGAAAGTTTTTAAATCAATTCTACGATTTCCTCCTCCTCTACCGGAATGGCAAATTCTTTAATCATTTTATCATAACATTCCTCACATAAATCAAAGGAATGTTTCTTTCCATCCTTATTGCTGAAATATCCAAACTTGATATTTCCGTTAAAGCATCCTTCTTTTAAAATTCCATTTTCCACACGTAATTCTTTTTTGCATTTATTACAGATCACGGATACAAGCTCTTTCTTATCTGAATAACCTCGCATGTTCTTATCCTCCTTTGGTATTTCGCATATACTCCCTAACACTATTATACATAAAAGAGAAATAAGGAACAGTGGTAATTCTTCCATGCACTTCCTATCTTTTCCACATAATAAGGGCATCTTCCCTTGGCTTTTCATAAAAGTCCGGCCTTACCCCTTCTCCTTTAAATCCAAGTCTTTCATACAGCCTGATTGCCGGCTGATTGCTAACCCTCACCTCAAGGGTACAATCTCCCATGCCATTTTCCAAAGCTTTTTCAAGCATATATTCCATCAGCTTCCTGCCGATTCCTTTTTGCCTGTGTTTTTCGGCAACCACAACATTTGTGATCTCGCCTTCACCGGCAATATTTCTTATGCCGCAGCAGCCAGCAATTTCTCCGTTCAGCTCCGCAACATAATAATAAGCATAATCAGCCTCCACCATTTCCAAAAAATCCTTTGCCGACCAGGGCATGGAAAAAGTTTCACTTTCAATTTTGCTGACAGCTTCCACATCATCCGCTTTCATTTCTCTAATTAACAACATTTTTACCTTTTCTTTCCCGCTCCGCCTGGGATAATCTCAAGTATTCCGGTGCATGATCCTTTGCATTCACCACTTTTTTCTCTTTTAGATATTGGAAAGCCAGCATGGCAAAGGATGCTGCCCGCTGCCGGTTCATATGCGCTGGTGCAAAGCTGTAGGGAATTGTCAAAAGATGTGCAAGTTTTTCTTCAAATACAGGCACACCATCCCCCAAAAAAATCACTTCCCTGCCTGTTTCATTACATTTAGCGGCAATCTCCTCTATGGATACGGCACATTGATCAAGCAGGGTGGAAAGCACATATCTTTTAAGATTGTATGGCAGAGAAGCTTCCTTTTCCTTTACAAATTCATAAATTCCAGTATAAACCTGATCTCTTCTGGCATCCATAATGGGGCATACCAGTTTATCTGTTCCATACAAATTACATGCCAGCCCGTCTAATGTGGGAATCTCCACAAGCGGTACATTTAATGCAAATCCAAGCCCTTTGGCCGTAGCTGATCCAATCCGCAGTCCGGTAAACGAGCCAGGCCCGGCGGCCAGGGCAATAGCATCCACAGTGGCTAAATCCAGCTCCACCATAGTTTTCAGTTCATTCAACATGGGAAGAAGAGTTTGGGAGTGTGTTTTCTTATGTTGGATATTGTATTCTCCCACCAGTTTATCATCTTCAACAATTGCCGTTGATGCCACCAGACCGGAACTATCTATTGCTATGATCTTCATCCTAAATACCGTTCCTTAATCTGTATTTTTCTATAATCAAATCCTTTTTTCAAATCCTTGGAAATGGTAATTTCAGTAAAATGCTCCGGAAGAATCTCTTCAATCAGATCTGCCCATTCTATCAGGCACACCCCATCTCCATAAAAGCAGTCCTCATATCCAATTTCGTCCATTTCAGAAATGTCTCCGATCCGGTACACATCAAAATGGTAAAAAGGGCATCTTCCCTCTTCATATACCTGTAAAATCGTAAAGGTAGGGCTGTTAATCGGCTCTGTAATTCCAAGCCCTTGCGCTAGCCCTTGCGTAAATACCGTCTTTCCGGTGCCCAAATCTCCAATCAGGGTGAACACTGTTCCTGCTGCCGCTTCCTGTCCGATCTGCCTGCCCAGCTCAAAGGTTTCCTCCGGACTATTGGTTTCAATAAGTTTATCTTCCATTAAATATTACTTCCTAACCGCGAATCTTAACTTTCTTAGGGGACATATGGGTAGATATGATTTCAATGACCAAGGGTGCCTTTTCCCCTAAATCTTTCCTTGGAAAAATAGAGGCATTTACCGGTGAAGTATAAATAATCAGGCTCCTGGGCGTAGATACTGCCTTATGCATCTCCTCCCATTTCTGGCTTTGCGCCTCTCCTTTCTGGGATACCTCCATGCCTTCCTCCGTCAGCCTATAGTGAAGGCTTTCTTTAAATGCAGAATTTGCAAGATACTGCTGTCTGGATTTCACAAACAAAGTCCAGGGCAGATAAGCCAAAATTACAATACCGGCAATCAGACACAATACACCGCTGCCCATAAAAAACGCCACTACCAAAAGTGCTCCTGTCACTGCTCCAATTAATCCCGAGGCACTTGTATAGGTATGATAAAGCATATAGTCATAAAGTACTCCCGGTGTTATTTTCACATCAAATTCAACTTCCATAAGTACATTCCTTTAAGTCTTCTCTTACTGAAAGAGCACCTACACAGGCAGGTGCTCTCCACTCATCTTTCTTCTATTATACTAAAAATACTGCAAAGTGCAATAAAAAACTTTTTTACTCATGCCGCAGTGCTTCGATTGGGCTGAGCCTTGCTGCCTTTCTTGCCGGATAAATTCCAAAAAAGATTCCCACACCGCAGGAAAATACTGAAGCAATAATAATAGTTGCCACATCCACGGAAGCAGTAATATCCATAATTGAACAAACGCCCAAGGCTCCCATGATTCCTAATATAATTCCAATAATTCCTCCAAGCAGTGTAATAATGCCTGCCTCTGCTAAAAACTGCAGCAATACTGAACCGGTTCTTGCTCCCAATGCCTTTCTGATACCAATTTCTCTTGTTCTTTCCGTTACGGACACCAACATAATATTCATAACGCCAATTCCGCCTACCAAAAGGGAAATTGCTGCCACAAAGGAAATAAACACTGTGATAAATCCTAAAATCGTATCATACTGAGCTGCCACATCCGTAAAGCTCTGCATCATGATCTGATTTTCTCCGCGGACATTATGCCTGCTTTCCAGCAGCGCCAATGTCTTGGCAGCCACCTCGGTACAATAAGCAGAGGACTCTGCAACCACATAGAATTGATCAATTTCATCAATGTAATACCCCAGCTTATTTGCCATAAAGGTAAGTGGCACTTCTGCTTCAATGGTGGTCACTCCATAGCTTCCGCTGATGATGGAGGATGCACTGTCCTGCCTGATGCCGATCACCCGAAGCTCCTGCGTCACCCCCCAGAAGGTTGCATCAAAACTCATACCAATCACATCTGTGGTTCCAAACAAGGCCACAGCGCTGCTTTCCGTGATTATACATACATTACTGCCGCCATCATAATCATTTTGTGAAAAATATTTTCCCTTGGCAATAGGTTCCGATGAAATATATTGAAGGCCTGTTGTTCCACCGCTCATTCTGATATCAAAATCGCCTTTAGGCCCTTCTGCTGTTCCCCATGTGCCAAACTGTGGTGTTACACCTTTTACATGATCGATCTGGGTTACAATTGCTTCAAAATCTGCCTGATCAAAGGTTACCGTAGTATCCTTCCTTGTACTGTCTACATAAAATGCAATTTGACCGCCTGCAAGCCCTTCCAGTTCGGAATTCACCTGTCCCCGGACGCCATTGCCAATAGATATGACCATAATAACCGAAGAAATACCGATAATGATACCAAGCATTGTAAGGATCGAACGCCCTTTATTACTTTTAATGTTCATAAGGGCAATTTTTATGTATTCCCAAATTTGTGCCATTTTCTTTTTTACCATGCCTTTCCCGTCTAAGGCGCTGCTTTCATAAAGCTACGCCCTGTACGTATCTCTCCTACTGAGGGATCGCCACTACTGTCATACCTTCCACAAGTCCGGATGACACATCTGTCACAACCTGTTCTCCCTGTGTCAGTCCTTCTGTGATCTGTACCATTGTGTCAGAAGAGATACCTGTGGTTACAGGCTTTTTCACTACAATACTGTTTTCAATTACATAAACAAACTCGCCATCTACATCCACATTGACAGCCATAACAGGTACCAGTACTGCATCTGAAGCCTGTGCTGTGCTGATTACCACCTTTGCCTCCACGCCTAAAACCACATCGCTGTCGGGATTGCTTAATTTTATTTCTGTTTTTACAACTGTTGCACCGCTGTTATTTGTTTCCGCCATTTTATTAATCTTGGAAACTTCACCCTGATACTCTTTTCCACCAATAGTAATAGCTGCTTTCTGCCCCACCTGAATCTTATCCAGATCATATTTGGTGACAGAAATTTCAACCATCACTTCCTCAGTACTTTCAAGCTTAACGATCTGAGAGCCTGTCTGAACCACACCGCCGGGGACAGCACTTAATTCTGTAATTACTCCGTTAAATTCGGCAGTTAAGCCTCCCTTTACAGCTTCAAGACTTTCTAAAGTATGAGCAGCTTCAATTTCTTTTGTCTGGTTTTCTGCTTCCAATTCTTCTTTTGCACCGGAAGTCAGCCTGCTGTTTTCCGCTGAGCTTTGCTGGGACTTCATTTCAGAACGATACTCTTTATAATCCGTAAGCATTTTGTTATAAGCATCCAGTTCCTCCTGCCAGCTTTTTATTTCCTTATTGTTCTGCTGTTCATAACTGTTAAGCTGAATCAGCTTCTGTAAGTTTAAATACTCATCTGAACCTGGCTGGTCCTGCCAATCCAGCAAAGAAATCTGGAGAAGCGCTCCCTCATATGCCAGATCACTTTTCTTCTTTTCAATTTTATTTTCAAGATTCGTTATGTAGGCTTCCGTATCTAAAATCTGCTGTTCCAAAACATCTAAATTTACATTGGCTTCATTCAGATCGCCCAGTTTTTCATTATTTGTCTGAACAGAATTGCTGTAGCTTCCTTCTGCAGACTGCATTTTAAGCTGTGCCAGTTCAATTTCCTTATTCAAATCATTCTCGTCATATGCAATCAGCACATCTCCTGCCGCTACTGCATCCCCCACCTGTACGGGAACATCACCAATCTTCACATTCACTTCTGAAAAATAGCTTTTTGTTTTTTCCGTGATAACTGTTCCGCTGGTGCTGATGGTCTGCTCTATCTCACCATTAACAGCCGCAGTGGTGGCAACCATCATCTGTGCTCCATTCCCTCCAAAAACACTTTTTAAAATGATCAGCAGGAGCAACACGCCTGCAATACTGAAAATGATTATTTTTTTGCGTTTCTTCTTTGCCTTTTTATCCAAAGGCTTCTTCTCTTTCTTTTCTTTTTTCTTCTTCCCCTCTTTTTTCCCTGAGGCTTCCTCTCCCTGCACAAGCTCTATTTCTGCCTTACTGCTTTCCTGTAAATTACCTGCTGCCTGTTCCTCGCTTATTACTGTCTTGTCAGCCATTCCTTTTTCCTCCACCTTATAAACTTATAAAATTATTGCATCTATATTTAATCCAGCTCTTCTGAATTTATTTTATCTTCCACAATCTTGCCATCCATAATCCTGATGATTCGTTTGGCCCTTGCCGCTATTTCATTATCATGGGTAATTAATATTACCGTTCTTCCCTCTGCGTGAAGCTCTTTTAAAATTCCCATAATTTCTTTGGTGGAACCTGAGTCCAGATTTCCCGTAGGCTCATCGGCTAAAATAACCGGAGGCGCCTGTGCAATAGCTCTTGCAATCGCCACTCTCTGCTGCTGTCCGCCGCTCATTTCCGAAGGCTTATGATCAATACGTGCAGACAGTCCTACCTTTTTCAGGGCGGTTTCAGAAAGTTTTTCCCTTTCTTTCTTTCCCACTCCCCGGTAAATCAATGGCAGCTCCACATTTTCCAAGGCAGTTAAACCTGCAATCAGATTAAATCCCTGAAAGATAAAGCCAATCTCGTGATTTCTGATATCTGACAGTTCATCATCCGTAAGACCTGAAACATCCTGTCCATTTAATATGTATGTACCGCTGGTAGGTACGTCCAGACACCCCAGCATATTCATTAGCGTAGACTTACCGGAACCCGACTGGCCGATGATGGCAACAAATTCGTTTTTATCAATCGATAAGTTTACATGGTCCAGTGCACGGACCTCATTCTCGCCAGGATTGTATATTTTACACATATCCTGAATTTCAATCAATCCACTCATGTATTTATTTGCTCCTTATTGCTTTGTACTATTGTATTATACATCTAATACAATAATTGTCAACCTTAAAATATATTTACCAATCCAGATATGCAAAATTACCTGTAAGAATTGCACAGTTAATTCTGCGTGGATGGACTAAAACAAATTGGCTCTTTGTCAAGTTAGTTGAATAACCTGTTTTATTATGTTATCATAAAATG
>OFEY01002246.1_pt1 | contig 10733 bp, 8 predicted proteins | sample 1521251 | NCBI WGS metagenome assembly OFEY01 (sample SAMEA3504100, study PRJEB24116) | mouse gut metagenome | biome: mouse gut; feature: mouse-associated habitat; material: faeces | place: Denmark | collected 2011
GCTGAACTCTTTGGTGAGCATGTCGACGGCATCGGAGTCGATCCGGGCGTTGGGACCCTCGTCGACCTCAATGTTGTGCTTCCGCAGGAATTCAACGGCAGTGCTGACTCCTACGTTGAGGTCTCTTGCTACTTTACTGATTTTTGTGCGCATATATAACGGTTAGTGTTTACTATGAAATGTTTGACCCCTTGCTGAATGAAAGGATGTCGGTGCGGGAGGCTCAGTCCTCGAATTCGGCACGGAGCACCTCAAGCACATGCTCGAGAGTGGAGTCCTCGAGGTCGGCCTGGTCAAGCACCTCGCGGGGGGCGTTGAGCACGGCCTTGGCTGTGCCGAGTCCGAGGTCCTTGAGAGCCTCGATCACCCACTCGTCGATTTCATCGCGGAATTCGTCGAGATAGATGTCCTCCTCTCCTTCCTCTATGTCGCGGTAGACATCGATGGCATAGCCGGTGAGCATGATGGCCAGACGGATGTTGAGTCCTCCCTTGCCGATGGCAAGGCTTACCTCGTCGGGGTGGAGGAACACTTCGGCCTTCTTCTCCTCCTCATTGAGGCGGATGGAAGAGATTTTGGCCGGACTGAGCGCCCGCTGGATATAAAGCTGGGGATTGGACGTGTATGATATCACGTCGATGTTTTCATTGTGAAGTTCGCGGACGATGCCGTGGATACGGCTTCCCTTGATGCCCACGCACGCTCCGACCGGGTCGATGCGGTCGTCGTAGCTTTCCACGGCGATCTTGGCGCGCTCTCCCGGCTTGCGGGCCACATCCTTTATGGTGATGAGACCGTCATGAATCTCGGGAACTTCCTGCTCGAAGAGACGGCGCAGGAACCGGTTGTCGGTACGCGAGATTATCACTTTGGGATTGCTGTTGGGATTGTCCACCCGTTTCACGATGGCGCGCACCATGTCGCCCTTGCGGAAAAAGTCGCCGGGTATCTGTTCCTCTTTGGGAAGGATCAGTTCGTTCTGTTCCTCGTCGAGAAGCAGCATCTCCCGCTTCCATATCTGATGCACTTCGCCGGTGATGATCTCTCCCTCGAGCTGCTTGAATTTGGAGGTAATGGCGTCTTTCTGGAGATCAAGTATCTTCGACTGGAGTGTCTGTCGGAGATTGAGAATGGCCCTGCGGCCGAATTTCTCGAAGAAAATTTGCTTTGCGACTTCTTCGCCGATCTCGCATTCAGGGTCGATTTCACGCGCTCCGGTGAGCCCTATCTGACGGTCGGCGTTCTCTACCTCTCCGTCGGGAACGACTATCAGGTTCTGATATATCTCACAGTCTCCCTTGTCGGGATTCATGATTACGTCGAAGTTGTCGTCGGAGCCGAACTGCTTTGCAAGCACGTTGCGGAATGATTCCTCCAGCACTGATATCATAGTAGTCTTGTCGATATTCTTGAGTTCCTTGAACTCACGAAACCGATCGACCATGTTCACTGTCTCAGCTTTCTTAGCCATAATAAATTACAGATGTATTTATATAAAAGCATGTCTGGATCCGGTCGGATCCATCCGATACTTCTTATTGTTAATCAGGTGTTAAGCGTCTCGGTCAGGCGCTGGCCAGACCGACGGCTCAGAACTCGAAGATATATTTCACGGACCTGGCGTCTGCGTAGGCGAACAGCTTCTCTTCGGTCACTTCCACCGGCCTCTTCTCCCCCTCGCGGCGTACGCGTGTGCGGATCTCAACGGTGAAGCCGTTGTCGGTCACCTCTCTGAGTGTGCCGCGGTATTTCTTGCCGTCAGTCGCAAGGACTTCCACTTCGTTGCCGATGTTTTTCTCATACTGTCCGCGGACCTTGAATGGGGCGGTAAGTCCGGCCGAACCGACCTCCAGCTCGTAGTCCTCCGGTTCGCGGGGGAATGACTCTTCTATGGCCCGGGAGAGTGCGATGCAATAGTCGATGTCGACTCCGTCGGCGGAGTCTATCTCGACCTTTATCTCATTGGACGCGCTTATGCTCAGGTCTACAAGAAAATATCCCGTGCCGGCAAGCCGTGTCTCAAGAAAGGACCTTAGTGCTGTCTTGTCTATCATGAAAACTTTCAAAAAATAGGAGGAGACTTGCGTCCCCTCCGGAATTCATTGCAAAGATAGTAAAAATCCTACATTTAATCCACTGAGGTGACCTGTAAAACATGTCTGCGACTTGATTTACCGCATGATTTAACAATTATTATGATTATTTAACGCAGTTTTCCCTCAATCCAGGCATCGATGAGTTGTCTCGAAAGGGATGGAGGTGTGGGCAGCAACGGCGGTTTTTCCCTACTGAACCAGCCTCCGGAGGTGAGTTCACCGTCTGCGAATTCGAGTTCGCCAGAATCGTATTTGGCGGTAAACGCTACCATAAGCTGGCTGGGGAAGGGCCATGACTGGCTGCCGAAGTAGCGGATGTCGCGGATTTTCAGCGAGGTTTCCTCCATCACCTCGCGGGCCACGCATTCTTCGAGAGATTCGGCCGTTTCCACGAATCCGGCCACAAGGGCATACATCGGGCGCGAGAAATTGCGTGCGTGTACCAGTAGTGCCTCCTCTCCGCGGGTCACGAGCACTACTGTCGCGGGGTTGAGTCGTGGAAACACTTCCTCTCCGCATTTCGTGCAGCGCACGCTTTTTTCGGAAGCAGGTTCGGCAGGGGCGCCGCAACGGCCGCAGTAGCGGTGGGTGGCACGGAAATGCTCCAGTTCCGCCTCGCGGACGGCGTCGTGCCACTGCCCAGGAGTCATCTCGCTGTATCTTTCTCTAAGTCCTTTCATATCGGGGTGTTCAGGCGAGTTCGGCATCGATGCTGCAGAGGAATTCGCCGAGCGCGGGATTGTCGGTAATCACTTTTTTGAGAAGTTCCTGCGGGGGGAGCGGTTTTTCGGCGTCGCTTTCGGGGCTGATCTCTACGTGGATGGTGAGCAGTTCGTTGTGGAGTTCGTGCCGCAGGAACTCGAGGATGCGTCCGGTGGAGAGTTCGAAGGCCTGTTGCTCGGCAGGGTGTTTCACCATTACGCTGAATTCAAATTCGCCGGAGCGCACGGGGCGCGCCTCGCGCATGGCGCTGGCGAGTATGTGCTGGTCGGGGTTCTCTGCCACAAATCTGTTCCAGGCCTCGAAGAACTGCGCGTCGGTGAATGGCTCGCGGCTCGGCTCGATGGAGACATCCGGGGTGTGCTTGGCGGCACTGAGCCGGAATGTTCTGGGACGCACTTTCTGAGTGGTGGTCTGGAGAGGCTGCTCCGCTTCGGCCGTCGTTGCCGGGGGTGGTGTGACCGATGCGGCCGGTTCCGGCTCGTAGGGTGCGGCCGGTTCCGGGATGGTTCCGGCAGACTGGGGTGCCGCGCTTCGTGGGGCTGCTCCGGCCGGATCGCGCAGCGGAATTTTCCGGTCGGTGTTGTCAAAAGGGGGGGTGGCGGGAGCAAGCAGCTGGCAGAGACGGATCAGGGTCAGTTCCACGAGTAGCTGCTTGTTGCCGGCGGTGCGGTAGTTGAAGTCGCATTCGTTGAGTATCCGCATCGCGCTGTAATACCAGGGGAGCGGGAGCGCTCCGGATTGTTTGACAAGCCGCTCGCTTACGTCGGCCGGAGTCTCGAGCAGCGACACTGTGCGAGCGTCGGCCGCCACCATAAGGTCGCGGATGTGCTGCGCAAGACTGTTGACGAAAAACAGTGAGTCGAAGCCTTTGTCGCGGACTTCCTTATAAAGGAGGAGGGCTTCGGGGACGTCGCCGGCTGCGAAGCCATCTACAAGACGGAAGAAATAGTCGTAATCAAGCACGTTGAGGTTCTCAGTCACAGCCTGATAAGTCATTTTGCCGCGTGTTGACGCTGCTACCTGGTCGAATATCGAGAGCGCGTCGCGCATTGCTCCGTCGGCTTTGCGGGCTATCACGCCGAGGGCTTTGGGGTCAGCCTCAATTCCTTCGCACGAGGCCACGTAAGCAAGGTGCTCGGCCATGTCGTCGATGGTGATTCGTTTGAAGTCGTAGATCTGGCAACGGCTCAGAATAGTGGGTATCACCTTGTGCTTCTCGGTAGTGGCAAGGATGAACACGGCGTATGCCGGAGGTTCCTCCAGGGTTTTGAGGAAAGCATTGAAGGCCTGTGTGCTGAGCATGTGGACCTCGTCGATGATGAAGACGCGGTAACGGCCCACCTGCGGCGGGATATTGACCTGCTCTGTGACCTGGCGGATGTCGTCGACCGAATTGTTGGAAGCCGCGTCGAGTTCCACAAGGTTGAAAGAATTGCCCATCTCGATGGCCTTGCAGGACGCGCATTGTCCGCAGGCTTCACCCTCTGCGTCGGGAGAGAGGCAGTTGATGGTTTTGGCGAAGATGCGCGCGCAGGATGTCTTGCCCACTCCACGCGGACCGCAAAACAGATATGCCTGAGCCAGACGTCCGGACTCAATCGAATTCTTCAACGTGGATGTCAGATTCTTCTGACCGACTACGCTGCGGAAAGTGGCCGGGCGGTATTTCCGCGCACTGACTATGTAATCACTCATGTTTTCTATAGAAAGATATATGCCGCCCCTGCCCGGATTACTCTCCGGAGGAGTCTAAACCACAAATTTAACAAAAAAATGTCAAATCACAACAATAATTCACCAATAGCGTTACAAAGAAAAAACGAGGATAGAAGAAAGCTATGGAGAAAAGCAATCTATACACGCGCACCGGAGACGGCGGCACCACTTCGCTCGTGGGTGGCGAAAGGGTGAAGAAAAACAGTCTCCGTCTTGAGGCTTACGGCACTATCGATGAACTTTCATCGAATCTCGGTATGTTGATATCGGATACAGCATGCGTGGCCGAGGTCCGAGATGAGTTGCATCAGGTGCAAAACGAACTTTTCAACATCGGAGGATACCTTGCGACGGCTATGCCCGCAGGGGAAGAACGCGTTTGCACCTCGCTTGTTGGCGGAGAGAAGATACAGAGCCTCGAGGAGTGGATTGACGCGCTCGACGAGCAGACCCCGAAAATAAGGGCATTTGTTCTGCCCGGAGGGTCGGAAGCCGCATCAAAAGCTCACGTATGCAGGGTAGTATGCCGCAGGGCCGAAAGGCGGATCCTCGACCTGGCCGAAGCGGAATATGTAGATCCTGCGGTGACACGATATGTGAACCGTCTTTCCGACTACCTCTTTATTGCGGCGCGCTATCTCAACTTCATTCAGGGAGTTGAAGAAATAATATGGAAAAAATAAGCCCCCGGCTTTCAATATTATGATTGTAGAGAGGATGCTTATAAATATGCAATAATGTAAAGACTAAAACAGAAAAATATGTACTGGACACTGGAACTTGCCTCAAAACTTGAGGACGCGCCCTGGCCGGCGACAAAAGAGGAACTCATAGACTTCGCGCAGCGGCTGTCCGCTTGAAGTGATCGAGAACCTGCAGGAGATAGAAGACGAAGGCGAGACCTACGAATCGATCGAAGACATCTGGCCCGACTACCCCAGCAAAGACGACTTCTTCTTCAACGAGGAAGAATATTAAGAAAATATTTTAACATAAACATCTGATAATCAATGACCAAGCAAAATATAATTTGTTTGGCCATTGGTGTTTTATAGCCTCAAATGGCGTAGTTTGTTTGGCTAAAATCCGCATTTTTGGAGGAAAAATGGAGTTTGTTTGGCTAAAATTCATTACCTTTGCAGTGGTTTGTGAGTATTGAATAAACCTATATTTTTAACCTCAAAACACCACTCCGCTATGGGACGACCAAAACGACTATACCCTTTGGGAAAATACAGGCTCCGCATCCGTGGGGCAGTTGACAACAATAAGCCTTATCTTGTCGAACTGGAATATACTTGGAATAGACAGATCGTAAGAAAAGGCATGAACATATTTGTCAAGGTTGGCGACTGGAACGAAAAACTCAATAAAGGACGTGGTGGCGTAAAATCATCTTACGGTCCGGAAGCTAATCGTATAAATGGCGTTCTACTTAATCGCGTTGACAGGATAGATGGCCTACTGGCTGAGTACTCTCAGAAATTTCCAAATCAGATTACGACCCAACTCATAAATGACTTTCTTGCTGACAAGCCTGTCATCCGTGAGGATAAAGGCAAGGATTTCGTTGAGTTTGCCATCGAAAGGCTAAACTCCGATTATTCTCGCAATAGGATCGGGCGCAGCAGATATATGAATGGCAAGAGCGGAATGAATATGTTTCAGGAATTTCTACGCTCTACCAAGCGTGGCACCTACAAACCTGATAGCATCTATATAGGAGAAATATCCGTTGAACTCATAGATGAGTATATAACTTGGCGTAGAGATATCAAGAAGAATGGCGACGCTACAATCAATCATTCCCTTACTCCGATTCTCAAAGCCTGTGCGTATGCAACCGAGTTACGAATGATTGATGTAGCTATCAACACTCGAATACAGGATATGAGAATTGCACCAAAAGTATCCTTGTCTATTGACGAGAAGGAGTTTGATGGCAAAAGCCTTACTCAAGATGAATTCTTAAAACTCTTGGAATTTTATAAAAATGACAAGGAGCCACGTCGCAAAGAGTTTATCGAAATGTTCTTATTCGCCTTTCATGCTTGTGGACTGCGTATAGTAGATGTAATGACACTTCAATGGGGGCATTTGGATTTAGAAAAGAAGGAACTGCGTAAGGTAATGGTAAAAACAAACAAACGCCACGTTATTCCTCTTTCTGATTCAGCCATTGAAATACTGAGAAAATGGAAAGAGAAACGTCCTGACTCCAAATATGTGTTTAATTTAGTCAAAGATGATTTGGACATAGATGATGAGGAAGAACTGTATCGCGCAAGGAATAGCGCTACAAAGTGCATCAATCAATCTCTTAATGTTGTAGGAGAGAAACTTGAATTGAAATTCAGTCTGACGATGCACGTTGCGAGACATACTTTTGCTGTACTTGCACTTAACAAAGGCTTATCCATGACAGTGGTCAGCCGGCTTCTCGGCCATGCAAGTACAGATGTTACAGAAAAGGTCTATGCCAAATTCCTCCCGGAGACCCTTTCTGCCGAAATGGGACGACTTCGTCCTGATTTAATAATATACAAAATGCCAACAGCGTAATTTTGTTATCAACCCAAAATGAATGCGGAGAATAATCCAATGTTTCAAGGATTATTCTCCGCATTTGCTTTACTATAAATCGGTGAGTGAGGGGGCGGTCGAAAAATTCCATGCACGGCAACGCGCCCCGGAACACGGACGACAGCCATTCAGTCTTATGGTGACGGCAGCGTCCCCGATGCCGTTCCATAAGGCGATGGTCGTTGTCGGTGTTCCGGGACGCATTGCCCATAGGCGTGTTGCGGTCAACGGGTGTCAGTGGCTCGTCCACAGTCACCCATTGACGGCATATCTCCGCAGACAAGGAAGACCGCCCCGTCTCTCACCACTTTCCAATGAAAAATAATATCTAACATTTGCGCATGTCACAAAAATACCGTAATTTTGTGACATGAATAATAGGCAAGACATGTTCGTATCTGAAAATGTTGTCCGCGAAAGAATAAGGTCCCTGAGGAAAGGGGCTATATTTTTTCCGTCGGATTTTGAGGATATTGCCTCTCCTGAAGCCGTCCGCCAGACTCTTGGCAGGATGGTAAAACGCGGAGAGATTATGCGTGTAAGCCGTGGAATTTATTGTATTCCACGTTCAAACGAGGCATTGGGCCTTGATTGCATCCCCCCCTCGACAGAAGATATTGCCCAAAGATTGGCGGAGCGTGACAAGGTTAAAATAATTCCTACCGGTGACCATGCATTAAACCAGTTGGGATTGTCCTCGCAAATCCCCGCCAATGCTGTATATATCACCAACGGAGCAAGAAAAAAAATCAGACTCTCCAACGGACGGAACATAATATTCAGGGAAAGCAACGAATTGCGTCTGTTTGAATTTGTTTCCGGGCTGATGATGCTTGTCGTGTCCGCGATACGAAGTATTGGAGAGGGTAATCTCACGGAAGATATTGTAAACAGAATAAAAGAAATAGTAAAAAGAGTCTCTCCCGATATTTACGCCCATGACATACGGCTTGCGCCTGTGTGGGTCAGAAAAAAACTTGAAGAATAAAATGATTTTCACAGACCTGACGGCTGAAGACCGCCGTGATATAATAGATTATGTAAGCGACAAGACTGGATTGTCGCGTGCTGTAATAGAAAAAGACTGGTGGGTGACAGCGGTTTTAAGAGCCATATTTTCCCTGCCATATTCCGAAAGTATATCTTTCAAAGGTGGTACGAATCTCAGTAAGTGCTGGAATCTTATCAACCGTATGTCGGAAGACATAGATATTGCTGTCGACCGGGAATATCTCGGTTTCCCCGGCAACCTGTCCAAGAATCAGATTAGCGATAAGCTGCGGAGGGCATCTTGCTCATTCGTAAGAAACACAATGATATACGATGTTGAATCCGCACTTGTGAATCAAGGAATATCTTCGGATCTGATCAAAGTCTCTGTTCATGAAACCACTGTCAGCACCGTAGACCCCGAAACCATATACATTGCCTACAAACCGATATTTGAAGGTAATGAATATGTTCTTCCCCAAGTCAAGATTGAAGTAAGCGGTCGTTCCATGTCAGAGCCGGTGACAAAAGTCTATGTTCGTTCATATATATCCGAAAACCTACCGAAAATCACATTTGAGGATAATCAGGTCGAGGTCAATGCCGTCATACCCCAACGCACTTTTCTGGAGAAACTGTTCCTGCTCCATGAGGAATTTGCAAAACCATCGGCGGAGATAAGGATTGAAAGGATGTCGAGGCATCTATATGATGTTCATAGAATCATGCAGACCGGCATAGCTGACAAGGCTTTAGCCGATGATAACCTCTATGATTCCGTGATCGAGCACAGACGGAAATTCATCGGACTTAAAGGTTTTGATTACGACACATTGAAGCGGCAATCACTGAGAATAGTTCCCACCGGAGAAATACGCGACCGATGGGAGGTCGATTACAAGAAAACGGTAATGAATATGGTTATGGGACCAGCCCCCTCTTTTGAGGAAATCATATCCGAACTTGAAGCCTTGAACCGGCGAATCAACATGATGTGATATTGTCCTCCCTGCCCCCGGAGAAAATAATACTCATCCTCTGACACGGAAGATTACTACTCATCTTCTGTCGGGAATATTTTAGGGGCAAAAATATGTTTGTATTTTTGTTTGTATGCCCCGATTTGTTTGTATGGGAATATTCCGAGCTGGCGTTTTATGGCCTCAAATGGCAAAATATGTTTGTATTTAAGTCGGTCAGAAAGAGTTAAATAACTGAAATACAGTATTAAAACCATTCTTCAACGAGGACGAGTATTAAGAAAATATTTTAGCATAAATACCTAATAATCAATGGCTAATCAAAATATAATTTGTTTGGCCATTGGTGTTTTATAGCCTCAAATGCTGTGGTTTGTTTGACTAAAATCCGCATTTTTGGAGGGAAAAGCGATTGTTTGTATATAAATTAGTCATAAATCGGGCACGAGGGAATACTTTGAAAGCACAAACAAATATAACAACTATTAAATTCACCCTTCCATTATGCGTAATCTGAATATCTAATGCTAACAGGACTTTTGTAGTGAGATAGAACTCAAATCTCAAATTTCTTTAGTAAATTTGCATGTGGTAAAGTAATCATCATAAATTTTAATTATGATGATTTATCTCTTAATCGAAAATAGATGGAGCTGCTTAACAACCAGATAATATATATTCTAAAATCTCTTCAAGACATCGCTGAAAATGAAGAATTGGAGTTCAAGGGAGCCAAAGGAGGTTTTCCAGGTTCGTTTTGGGAGACATATAGTGCGTTTGCAAACACTAACGGAGGTGTCCTGATATTAGGTGTCAAAGAAAAACAAGGTAAACTTAAATCAGATAATTTATCGGCAGCAGATATAGATAAATTGCAGAAAGATTTATGGTCCGGACTCGCCAATAGAAATACTACCAATCTTAATCTTCTTAATAATGATGATGTCAAAGCTTTACAAGTTGGAAATTTCTACGTCCTTATCATAAAAGTTCCACGTGCCAATAGAGACCAACGACCGGTTTTTGTGGGTCATGATCCATATGGTGGTACATATCGGCGAGGATATGAAGGCGATTTTAAATGTACGCGAAGTGAAGTGCAAAGAATGTTTGCTGATGCTGACCTCACTCGTACTACAGATAAACGAATTCTTAAGGGGTATACCATAGAAGATATTGACAAAGAATCTCTCCGACAGTATCGTCAATTATTCAATATCGCCAAGCCGGACCATGTTTGGTCAACTTTAGATGATTTACACTTCCTTAAGCAGCTTGGAGCATATAGACGAGACCGCGTATCGGGAGAAGAAGGGTTCACCGTTGCCGGAATTTTGATGTTTGGAAAAACGGATGCAATTACAGATGACGAATGTTTGCCGAATTTCTTTCCCGACTATCGTAATGAAACCACAATCAATGATACTGAACGTTGGATAGACCGAATTTATCCAGATGGCACATGGGAAGCGAATTTGTTCCAATTTTATCTCCGTACACTTCCTCGGTTACAAAGTTTTTTGCCAAAGCCTTTTAGCATAAAGGATAATCAACGAATAGATCAGTCGCCGGCCCATGTAGCTATCAGAGAGGTGTTCGTAAATCTTTGCGTTCACCCCGATTATAAGGCAGAAGGTTCGTTGAC
>OFEY01002250.1_pt1 | contig 10722 bp, 9 predicted proteins | sample 1521251 | NCBI WGS metagenome assembly OFEY01 (sample SAMEA3504100, study PRJEB24116) | mouse gut metagenome | biome: mouse gut; feature: mouse-associated habitat; material: faeces | place: Denmark | collected 2011
AAAACGGGGAAAAGCTCCCCTGGATAAAATCATTAAGGCGGCTGCTACTATTTTTTATGAAAAAGGCTTCCACGGAGGCTCTATTTCAGATATTACGCGTTTAGCAGGGGTCGGGAGTGGAACATTTTATATTTATTTTGACAGTAAATTGAGTGCATATCGTTATCTCCTTACAGAGTATGGCAAACGAATCCGTTCTCAATCCAACAAGGCAATCCTGAACTGTACCAGCCGAAAAGAGGCCGAACGAAGTGGTATTCGAAGCTTTTTTGAGTTTGTCTTAGAGGACCAAGCCATATTTAATATCATTTGGGAATCCCTGTATATAGACAAACAGCTTTTTGATGATTTCTATACTACTTTCTCGAATTCCTATATTACACGCCTAAGGCAGGCCCAGACTGATGGGGAAGTAAAGGACATTGACCCAAATGTCCTCAGTTATATCTTGATGGGGATAACCAACTTTGTGGCTTTAAACAGCCTTGTACTCAAACAAGAAAAAAATATCGATTATCTCGTGGATGAAGTCATGAAAGTTTTGGAAAGCGGTATGTTTTCTTAAGTTTTACCCAATAGAGAGCGAAGCGGACTAGCTGCCGTTTCGCTCTTTTTCTCTGTATTTTCCTCCAAAAAATCTGTACTGATTTTAGAGAAACTCATAAACTTATTCATTTTGCAAAAAAATTATTGACATTCCAGCTTAGCCTTTGTTATTATTTCCATAAAGATGAATGTTGATTCATGTTTCATTATTCGCAAATGAGTTTGAAGGGAGGAGAAAATACAAATCTCGTTATTCCATCAAACACCTACTGTCTGATAGAACGTAAAGGAGAGTCATTGTGAATATTAAACAAAATCAAACTATAATCTGGCTCCTTATTGCAGTCCTATGGATTGTATGCATTGTCAGTGGTACAACTGGCCATTTCGTATTTGGAATGTGTGCTGGTGTCATCCTGATGTTCCTGCATATGCTCCCTGGTGTGGCTAAGAACGGAATTGTTTCCAAAAGGTTTTTGGTATATCCGCTGATTGTTTGGGCTGTCTTGTGGTTGGCCAGCTTTATACTTTCCGGTTATTACGGCAATTTGTTTGCTGGTGTGATGCCTTCCTTCACTGTCTTAGGATTCCATCCATCATTCGCTCCAACCATTTTCCTATACTGGATTGGCGGTCAGCTCACACTGAATTTGGGCTTCTATCTGTTACAGGATGAGTGGCTCTCTGAAAAAGACTGGGAGGATTTCCGCAAGAAAGTTCAGTCCATAAAGGAAAAGGAGGCCAAGTAATATGCCGCAGAGTACTGTAATGATTATCGTGTTCTTCGCTTTCCTGATGATTGCCATTTCCTTTGGCATCGGCATTTGGGCCAAGAAGAAAGCAAATACTGCCCAGGCCTACTTTGGCGGGACCGCTATGTTCGGGCCTCTGGCTGTTGGTTTGTCCAGTATGGCTGGCATCGCCTCTGCCTTCGCTCTAGTGGGCGTTCCTGGTATTATCTATACCTCTGGTAACGCTATGGCCTTCTGGATGCTCTCTGGCGCAGCTTTCGCTATGGGATACATCATCTTGGGCAAGCGTATCCGAGCAATGGCTGAAATTGCACCTATTTCCAGTCTGGGGGATATCTGTGACATTCGATTTAACAATAACAGATTGATTAAGGCTCTGATGTCCGGTATCATTTGTTTGGGCTGTGTTGGGTACCTGGCCGCCCAAATTTCCGCTGGCTCTGCCATGATTGCTAACTTAGTGGACATTCCTCCCATTGTCGCCGGATTTTTAATCTTCGGACTGCTCACGGTCTATACTGCGCTATCCGGTGAGGTAGGCGGGCTGCTCAGTCAGGCCTTTCAGGGATTTATCATGGTCCTGGCCGGTTTGGTCCTTATTATCGCTTTCTTCAGTGTCACTGGTGGCTTTGGCAATGTGCTGGCTGCGGTATCCGCAGTTCCAGAGATTACAGGAAACAATGGTGTCACGAAAACACTCGGTCCTGACCTGGTAGGTGCTTGGGGCTCTATGCCTGGTGGTATCTCTTTGACTTGGATGCTGATTCCTATCCTTGGCTGCGTTGGTCAGCCCCAAGTATTAACCCGCATGTATGCTGTTAAAAATCCCCGGGACCTGCCCAAGGCTGGACTTGTCACTGCCGTGACTCACACTATTGTAGGTTTCCTGGCTGTAGTTGCAGCTTATGGTGCACTCTATCTGGTAGCTACCGGAACTATCGAACCCCTTGAGGCCGGAGACCAGGCTGTTTACGCTTTCGCTAACCACTTAGGTATTTGGGCTCAGGTGCTGGTTTACACTGCCGTTCTAGCCGCTGCGTTGTCTTCGGCCAGTATGTTCCTTACATCCTCTTCAACCCTACTTTCCAAGGACCTTACTTCGGCACTGGGTGTTAAAATAGCACCAGAGAAACAAATTAATGTCTCTCGTGTCTTTATGTTCATTTTAGGTATTATATCTATCATTGTCTCCATCTACAGTTCTGAGATGGTCGCTCTGCTGGGTACCTTTGGCTGGGGCACGCTGGTCAGCGCCACTTTCCCCATTTTCGTGGTGGGTCTGCTGTGGGAACGCTGCACAGAGGCTGGCGCCTTGGTAGGTATTGCTTATTCTTTCATCTTCAATATTCTACCGCTGGTGACTGGTTTCGCCTATCCCTCCGCGCTTCCCGGCTACTTTGTCACCTCCGCAATCGCAGTGGCATTGACAGTAGTTGTTTCCCTTGTAACTCCTAAGCCTAAGCTGAGCGAATCCATTAAAGCAGTCATGGAACTTTAATATGAAAACCCTTCTTTTCTCCTCATCTTTCTTTTGGATTGGATAGGCCCACATGGGGCCTATCCAAATCCAGAAGACTTAGAAGGCACCTACATCATATATAAAGGAGATATCACTATGAATAATAGCTGGATTGGCAACTATGCTTATTCCCGAACCCGCTTGAACCCCGATAGTGTTGCCATTGTGGACCTGGATACTGGAAAGAAATACACCTATAGCGACCTGGACCGGCGTGCGAATATTCTCGCAAACCTTCTGCGTGACCGCTATGGCATCCAGAAAGGGGACCGCGTAGCCTATATTAGCCGCAATCGAGTGGAATTGATTGATGGTTATTTCGCAACTGGCAAGTTGGGCGCTATTTTGGTCCCCTACAACGCCCGTCTTTCCGCCGAAGAACTAACTCAGCTAATGAACAATGAGCAGCCCAAAGTTCTCATTTATGAGGGCGACTTCGCTGCCAATGTCGGACAGTTGAATGGAGTGCTGGAACACTTTATTGTGTTGGACGGCAGTAATAACCCCTTGAATCATCCTCTTTACGACGAGCTGTTGGAGGTTGGAAATCCGGCTTCTGTCTCCTGTCCGGAGCTGCAGCTGGAAGATATCCATCTTATCATCCATACGGGTGGTACCACAGGCCTACCCAAAGGTGGGCTGATTTCTCACAAAGGTGAAATCTTCAACTCATTCAGCGAAATCTGCACCTGGGGTCTGCGTTATGATGACAAAGCATTGATTCTCCTGCCGCTGTTCCACACAGGTGGCTGGAATCTGCTCACATTGCCCATGCTACATGCGGGTGGCTGCATCTATCTCAGCCGCGCTTATGACCCCAAGCAGACTATCGAGACTGTGGAGCAGGAAAAACTCACCTATCTGTTTGGTGCTGCCACTATCTTTAGAATGATGGTAGAGCGGCCTGAGTTTGCAAATGCTGACCTGTCCAGCTTAAAATGGATAATGGCAGGCGCTGCTCCCACTCCGCTGAATATCATGCAGGAATTCTGGAACAAGGGCATTAAATTTGTCACTGGTTATGGTATGACCGAGGCTGGCCCCAACAATCTCTCCACTCCTCCACAGTTTGTCCCTCAGAAAGTGATTGAGGAGAAATATGCCTCAGTTGGCAAACCCTTCTATCTCTCTCAGCCTATCCTCATTGATGATGATGGCAATGAGATAACTACCCCCAATACTCCGGGGGAGCTACTTTGGAGTGGCCCTCAAATTTTCTGCGGCTATTGGGGAAATGAGGAAGAGACCAAAAACACGTTAGTGGACGGGTGGGTGCACACCGGTGATATGGCCTCTTTCGATGAAGATGGATTCTACTATATCGTGGGGCGCAAGAAAAACATGTTCATCAGTGGTGGCGAAAATGTATTCCCACCCGAAATCGAAAGCGCACTCTATGAAATCGAGGCCATCCGGGAGGCCTGCGTCATCGGTGTACCCGATGAGAAGTGGGGAGAAGTAGGGAAGGCAGTGGTTTCTCTCAAGCCTGGTATGTCTATTGACAAGGATGGCGTGCTGGCAAACCTCAACGGAAAGCTGGCTCGCTATAAGATTCCCAAGTATGTTACTTTTGTGGATGACATTCCCAAAAACAACGTGGGGAAAATCGTTGTCCATGAAATTCAGAAGCTATATGGGGAAGCGGGGGACTGACATTCATGAAAACAAATCACAATGTAGGCATCCGGAGCGTTGGCTCCTATGTCCCTGATGGCATCCGAGATAGTGTCTATATCAGCGAGGCATCTGGCATCCCGGAGCCGGTTATTCGGGAAAAATTTGGTATTAAGCAGGTCCATAAAGCCGGACCGGAGGATACCGTCTCCGCCATGGGCGTTAAGGCCTCTCTACGGGCACTGGAAGATATTTCTCCCGATGAGCTGGACATGGTGGTATACTGTGGCAGCGAATACAAGGACTTCTATATGTTCAACTGCGCCGCCCGCATCAAAGAGGATATCGGTGCAAAAAATGCGGTAGCTTTTGAAATTCATAGCCTATGCTCCGCCGGAGTCTACTCCTTGAAAATTCTAAAAGCCATGATGTTGCAGGATGAAAGTCTTCGTAAAGTACTGTTAGTATCCTCCTCGAAAGAAGGAGACCTCATTAATTACAAGGACACTGACAGTAGGTTCATGTTTAATTTTGGCGACGGCGCCGCAGCTGTGGTGTTGGAACGGGACCTGGGCCGGAATGTAATCCTTGAGAGCTCCATGATTGTGGACGGCCAGTTTTCCACCGATGTCTATGTCCCCGGCATCGGCTGCGTCAACCGCGACAAAATTGACGTCATGTCCTTCGAGGACCGCCACCTGCGGGTCCGGGACCTGCAGGATATGAAAACCCGCCTTGACCCCGTCACATTGGACAATTTCTGTAAGGTGATGGACCAAGCAGTAGAGCGCAGCGGCTACACAAATGCAGATGTAGGTTTTGTCGCACCAATATGCATGAAAAAGTCTATGCTAGTTGGCCTGCTGAATCATTTTAACTTAACAGAGGAGAAGAGCTTTCTTTTGGAGGATTACGGCCACTGCCAGTCCGCTGACTGTTTCCTCTCCATTGAGGAAGGATTGCGTCACGGTCGCCTGAAAGATGGAGACTTGGTCGTGACTATTGCCGCCGGGACCGGCTATTCCTGGGCCTCTACAGCCATTAAATGGGGGCCTTGGAATGAGTGAGCCCTTTTACATCCCCTACGACGATATCGTAATAGGAGCAAAGGCCCAGCGAGAATCGTTGATTACAGAAGATATCGTAAGCCGATTTTCTGAGCTGATTGGAGATACTGATTCTTTCCACGTGAGCGACGAAAACGCTGCAAAAACAGTGTTTAAAACACGTATTGCACACGGTATCCATCTTGCAACCTTTATCTCCACCCTAGTAGGACAGGAGCTTCCCGGCTTTGGCACCATATACTGTTCACAAACCTACGATTTTAAGAAACCAGTCTACCTCAATGAAACTATCACAACACAAGTAAAAGTACTGGAGAAGTTATCACACCATCGGTTGCGGATGGAGACAATAATATATAACTCGAAAGGGGATACCGTTTTAGAGGGCGTTGCCGTTGTAAAATGCTATCGCTAACGTCATCCCAGCTACAGATAGCGGAGATTTATTCAAACTGCCTGCCACAGTTCAATAAATCTCCGCTTTATAAAATCGTTACAATTCATTTTTGTAAAATCACCTATTCATACATTAAAGGAGGCATAACTATGAAAAAACTTATCCAATCTCGAATCCTACCCTTAGCGCTCATTTTCACTTTCATCATCGCTGCTGGCAGCATTGGCACAGTGCAAGCTGCCGACTACACCTCAAACACTTACGAATATGCTGGCATGTTTGGCAACTCCTCAGACCCAATCGGCGGATACACTCTGGGAAACCCTGTGGGAATCGCAAAAGATTCAAATGGATATTTCTATGTAGCAGACATGGGCAACGGGCGCATCCTCAAGTTAAACTCCGCAATGAAAAAGGTAGATTCCATCACAGATATCGATATGCCTTTATTCGTCTATGTCGATAATGATGATTACATCTTAGTAAACGAACTGGGCAGCAATCGAATCCTCAAATATTCCCAAAGCCTTGAATTAGTAAATTCCTGGGGTGGCCCAGGTACAGGAGAAGGTCAATTTAATATCCCACGTTCCATCGTACAGGACAGCAGGGGTAACTACTATGTGAGCGATGAGCTAAATCACCGAATTCAGAAATTTACAAAAGATGGCGAATTTATTGAGGCCTTTGGTTCTTATGGGAGTGCTAGTGGCCAATTTGCCGTACAACAAGGACTCTCAATTGACGCAGAAGACCGCCTCTACGTTGCTGATACTTATAATAACCGTATCCAAGTATTTAAAACTTATCCATCTTGGGAATACACCGGCTCCTTTGGAACTTATGGTGTATATAATGCATTCAATGCCACAAGTTTCCAGGCCGACATTATGAACCATCCCAGGGGTGTCTATGTCGATAAATCAACTGGGAAAATTGTAGTGACCGACAGCTCCAACAATCGAGTAATGGTCTATAACAGCATTGAACAAGGGTTTACTTTCTATCAGTCACAAAATGGATATCTGGGAATGAGCTTACCCACCCATGCCATTATGGATAATGGGTTGCTCATCGTACTTGACTCACACAGCCGTATTATGAAATATAACTCTGTATTAAATAACACGAACCTATTTACAGAATACGGAACTTATCGAAATGCAGCTGGAGTACTTTCCAATGCGCAGAGTGTATGTGTGGAGCAAAAAACCGGCAATGTGTATGTAAGTGATTCTTTCAACCATAGAATCCAGGTGTTTTCAAAAGATGGAGCTTTTCTAAGCAGCATGGGCGGAATTGGAGGTCCTTATGGTTTTGGAACTGCTCTGAACTTCTTTTTATATCCCAAACAGTTGACATTTGATAAATATAGTAGTCTCTACGTCGCTGATTTCGGCAACGGACGAGTAGTGAAGAAATATGCGGCGGGGCCGAGCTTCGTTGCAGCGGCCATAGTGGGTCAACCTTGGGGGGTCGCAGTAGATGACTCTGGTTACTTATATGTATCAGATTGGGCAACCGACTCAATTAAGGTCTTTTTAAACGGGATACAAGTTCGCTCCTGGGGAGGCAGCGGAAGCTCCTCCGGCCGCTTTAATAAACCCTGCGACTTGAAAATTGGGACTTACAAGGGGACAAAAGCATTGTATGTCGCCGACTGTGGTAACAATAGAGTCCAGATTTTCTCTCTAAGCGGTGGCTATTTAGGTGAGTTAGGCACACCGCAAACCAATCCCTTGCAGTATTATGACACAGCAAAATCGGAAGGCGCTATGCTTTTACCGTATGGAATTGCAATTGATGCCAGCGGAAATATTATTGTATCCGATACCTCCCACAAATGCATGCGGATGTACGATTCCCAAGGAAATTTGTTGGAAACCTGGGGCATAATGTCTAATAGCAGGGGAAATTTCTTCTCTCCCATGGGGTGTGATATCAATCGCTCCACAGGACGCCTATATGTTACAGATGGAGTTTTGCAGCGTCTGCAATACTACAACAGAAAATGATAAAAATATTTGTTCGTTCTTAACGGTATGCGCTTATTGAGGAGACTAAAATGATAGATGGTTTGTTCTTCCTTGGCTTTATTGGTGCTGCTCTTGCTGGCCTGTTTGCTGTCATACAAGCACAAAAGGTAAAAAAATATTCTGAAGGCAATGAGAAAATGCAGAAAATAGCAGAATCCATCAGGTCAGGTGCCAATGCTTACTTAAAACAGCAGTGCAGAACCGTATTTAGCGTGTTCATTGTAGTATTTATCCTCCTGCTCGCCATTGTACTTATCTCAGATGGGCAGATGTTATCAATATTCACGCCCTTCGCTTTTGTCACCGGTGGCGTCTTCTCTATGCTTGCTGGTCTTATTGGCATGAAAGTCGCAACTAATTCTAATGCCAGGACTGCGCAGGCGGCCTCTGAAAGTCTACATAACGGCCTTCGAGTTGCATTTTCTGCTGGCTCAGTTATGGGTTTTACTGTTGTCTGCCTTGGCATGCTTGATATTACAATGTGGTTTTTTCTACTTCGCTTCTGCTTTTCCATCAATGACCCCGTAGAGCTAGGCAACATCATGGTTATGAACGGAATGGGTGCGTCCTTCATGGCTCTATTCGCTCGTGTAGGCGGAGGAATCTATACCAAAGCTGCAGATGTTGGCGCTGACCTGGTTGGAAAAATTGAGGCTGGAATTCCAGAGGACGACCCCCGCAACCCAGCTACTATTGCGGACAATGTCGGAGATAATGTAGGGGATGTAGCGGGTATGGGCGCAGACCTATATGAGTCCTATGTTGGGTCTATCCTAGCCACCTTCGCGTTGGGCGCTGTCGGAGGGTATGGCTGGCACGGTATGTTGTTGCCTGTTGTGCTCGCTGTATGTGGCATCATCTGCTCCATATTTGGTTCTTTCCTGATACGAACAAAAGAAAATGCCTCTCAGGAGTCCTTGCTGCGAAGCCTAAGGACTGGAACATACACTGCTGCAATATTGGAGGCAGTGCTCGCTGCACCGCTGACGTACCTGATTTTGGGGAATTGGGGCGTGTATATTTCCATTCTCTGCGGACTCATCGGTGGTTGTGTCATTGGCTACTTTACTGAGTATTATACATCTGACACCTACAAACCCACACGAGAGTTGGCGGCAGCTTCTGAAACTGGTTCCGCTACCATTATCATAGGTGGCATTTCATTGGGACTTAAATCGACCATGACTTCCATACTCATTGTCTCAGTATCAGTCCTTATCAGCTATTTTGCCGCAGGTGGCTCTTGCCAAATTGTAGATAGCACAGGTGCTTTTACCAGTGAGTTCAATAGGGGACTTTATGGTATTGGCATAGCTGGCGTAGGCATGCTTTCTACTTTAGGAATTACTCTTGCTACTGATGCCTATGGGCCTATCGCTGATAACGCTGGAGGCATTGCTGAAATGAGCGGACTTCCCGAAACCGTCCGTCAGCGGACGGATGCATTGGACTCTTTAGGCAACACAACAGCCGCGACCGGGAAAGGCTTCGCTATTGGTTCAGCGTCGCTTACCTCTTTAGCTCTATTAGTGAGCTATGTCAACATCGTCCAAGGGAACACCTTAGAAACTTTAAACTTCACACTTACCAGTCCAACCGTCCTGATGGGACTATTCATCGGCGCTATGCTCACTTTCGTATTTACCGCCTACACAATGAACGCAGTTCAAAAGGCTGCGCAATCCATTGTATCGGAGGTCCGCCGGCAATTCAAATCGATTCCAGGTATTATGGAATACGAAGCTGAGCCGGACTATGCCTCTTGCGTTGGTCTCTGTACAAAAGGCGCCTTAAGAGAGATGGTTGCTCCGGCTCTGCTGTCAATCATAGCACCTCTTATCACTGGGCTGGTCCTTGGCCCAACTGGAGTGGTTGGACTATTAGGGGGTGTATCTGTTACCGGGTTCGCAATGGCGGTATTTATGTCTAATGCAGGAGGTGCCTGGGATAATGCCAAAAAATACATTGAATCTGGTCATCATGGTGGAAAAGGCTCCAGTCAACATAAGGCCGCTGTTGTAGGGGACACTGTAGGTGACCCATTCAAAGATACTTCTGGCCCCTCTATAAACATCCTTATCAAACTATGCTCCACGGTCTCAATCGTATTCTCAGGGTTGATTATGGCCTTTAATCTATTTGCTATACTATAAATGCCAACACTTTTGACGCTTTGAGAACACAAAAACAATGAGGTGATTCTTATGGTTATTCTAGGAATTAACGCCAGCCCTCGCAAAGAGGGAAATACTCAGGCATTTCTTGAAACAGCGCTTTCCCACGCCGCCAGCTTAGGTGCCGAAACATCATACATCTGGCTTGGTGATAAGAACCTTAAAGGATGCCGTGGTTGTTATGGATGTGTGCAAGCCAAGAATTGTGTCGTAGAAGACGATTTCCAAGCAATTTTTAATGAAATGGCACGGGCAGACGCAATCCTTCTTGGAACCCCGGTTTACCACGCATCTATGACAGCTGAAATGAAGGCCCTTTTGGACCGCGCCGGCTTTCCCGGCCGGTGGGCAGCCAACACGATGAAGTCGACAGGGGAGAGCTACCAGTGGGCAGGTAATGTGTTTTCTGGAAAAGTTATCGCACCCATTGCCGTTGCAAGACGTACAGGCCAAACACTGGCCTTAGCAGAAATTTTAATGTGGGCGGCCTGTAATGATTGCATTATAGTAGGTAATACATATTGGAACATGGGTGTGGCAGGTAAAGGCGGAGCAGTCAATGCCAATGAAGACGAAGAAGGTCTCGGAATCATGCTCAGTCTTGCTGAAAGAATTGT
>OFEY01002256.1_pt1 | contig 10694 bp, 10 predicted proteins | sample 1521251 | NCBI WGS metagenome assembly OFEY01 (sample SAMEA3504100, study PRJEB24116) | mouse gut metagenome | biome: mouse gut; feature: mouse-associated habitat; material: faeces | place: Denmark | collected 2011
TACATTCAATCTTTATATTTTTGGGGGGCGGTATTGAGAAGAGTAGAAAAGAGTGATGTTTTGCATTGTTAAAAGCTCTGCCCGGCATTTCCTGCGGCAGAGCTTTGTTGTTTGGAAAGGCTCTATTCTGGCAATTGATTGAGCATTTCCTCTGGGGTTTCACCATAATGCGGAGGGGTTTTTTGCATTGTGGAGACTGTTGTCTCAACTGTGTTGAAAACTTTTGAAATTCCGGGGTAGTAAAAAACAGTCAAGTATTTCTATGACAGAGCCTTTGGTAAAAAGTCTTTGGAAAAGGGCACTTTTTACGGGGCCTGTTTGGTGGGGGCTTCTACAATAGGCTTGGTTTATTCGGCGGCTTCTTTTTGGAGGCGGGCAAGCAGCGTGTCCATGTTGGCGATGCGGTTTACCTTCCAGCTTTTCCCGTTGGAGATCATCCCGAGGTCGACCTTGTAATCTCGGCCATTGCCGTAATCGTGGATGGTGACGGGGAGGACGGCGGCATTTTTGCTCTTGCGGGAAGCCCCGCGGGGCTTCAGTTCCTTGCGCCCTGTGGACACGTCCCCGAACAGCGGGGCGAGGAGCCCTTTGGGTTTGGCGGCGGCAGGCTTTCCCGCAAAGAAGCCGGATTCGATGCCCGAGCGGACGAAGGTCCCGGTTTCCTGCACGAGAAGGTTCTTGATTTGTTTGGCCATGGACGGGTCCTGCACCGAGGCCACCATGAGCGCGAGCATGGGCGGCAGGCCGGAGGTATTGACTTTTCCCGCCCGTTGCAGGCTGGCGATGAGAGCCGAGGCACTTTGATCGAGCAGGGCGTCAACGTCGACATGGCGCTCGAAAGAGGGCAGATCGGCCTCGTCGATGGAGCGCTGTATTTGGGTGAGCACGGCTTCCGGCGTCTGAGGCGCGGCGCAGGCTGAAACGGGCCGCACGCACAGGGCGCACAGCGCGAACATCAGAGCAACGAAGAGACAGCGGATCATTGGGCGGCTCCTGCGGCCTTTTCCGCAGCTTCAAACTGGGCGGCCAGATTCTGGAAGAGGCTGGCGGCTTGCCCGGCGGCCGTGAGTTTTTCCGGGTGATGGCGGACGCGGCGCTCGATCCACTCCGCGATATAGATGAGGGAGGCGTTATCCAGTGTTCGGGCGTCGGGCGTCCTCTTGAGCTGGCGGATAAAGGCTTCGCGGCTGCGTTCGCGGGCGATGACGGATTCCTGATACTGGCGGCCCTGGGCTTCCGTCTGCTGGCGCAGCGTGTTGTAGCGCGCGTAGTCACCGTTGGAGCGGGCTTCGTCGGCAGCGAAGGTCACTTCGGAATATTGGGCGTTGGCGCTCACCACCGCGTCGGCGGCGGCGTGGACGGCTTCCATCTGGCGCAGGAAATCCGGCATGGAGGCGATAGCCTGCAACGCCCCGGAAACGCCCCGGAATTGGCGGGCGTACAGTCGGTAGAATTCGTTGCGCTGAGCGGGGGTGAGGCTGCCGCCGTCCGGGAGCGGCCCGCTGGCCGTCCGTGTGACCGCCTCCATGAAGCGGTCGATATACAGCTTGTAGAGGGCATCCAGCATACCGGGGGTGAAGACGTGATCAAGCGCGGCGGCGCGCCCGGCGGGCAGGTCGTCCCCGATCCACGCAAGGCCGTTCATGCCCAGCCCGTAACGGAGGTTGGCTCCTTGCAGGCTTGAGGTGAGCCGTCCCCCCCGTCCCGCAGGGGTGCCCGGCACATAATGCGTCACCATCCATCCGGCCAGATCGTCGATGAAGGCGATACGGACAACCGCATCATCCTGCCGCCCGGCGTCCGAGGGAGGCGTCTCTTCCGGCCCGGCGTAGGGGCCTCGCATTTCGGCGCCGCCTTCCTGCACGGGCCGCTCCTGTGCAAGGGCTTCTTCCAGTTCGGCGGACGTTTCGATGGGCGAACGGTATTTCGGCGGCGCACCGGGGATGCTTCCCCCGGCCACGGCGCCCACTTCCGGCGGTGGCGGCGGCGTGGAAAACTTGTCCACGAGGTCCGAAACCAGCTCAAGGCCGTTTTTTTCGAGGACGGCGATACGGCGGGTCATTTCATCCCGGGCCGAGGGATCGCGGGCCAGCCAGAACCAACCCACCACGCCCATCAGCGCGACAAGAATGAAGAGCGCCAGCCCGTAGTGGCTGCGGCGCGGCTCCTCATCCCCTTTTCCCGCTGTGTCCGTTCGATAGCGGTTCGGCTTGCTCATGCCTCCCTCCCGGTGCGCCCCCGCACGCGGGGGGTGGTAATGCGGCCATGCGGGGCCGCGAAAAGACGGAGCCTGCGGCACGGAAAACGCCATGCAGGTCACTTGATGGGAGGAGACTATCCCATTTCGCGTGAGCTGTGAAGCACCGCCATGTCTTTCTTCTGTGGGAAAAGGTGTACGCTTTTGGCGTGGTTGCCACTTGCCGTGCCTTCTCGGGCGTGTGAGGCCCGGCCTGAGGGGAAGGTGCCTCTCTTGACTTCTCAAGAATCATTCCCATTCAAAAGAGGCAGGGGCCGGATTGCCCCGCCCCTTGCGGACGCAGGGGAGCGATTACCCTAAAAGGAGCGAAAGAGTATGGCATGTCAGTGCAACGAAAAGAAAAGCGGCAAGGGCCAAAGCCCCGATTGCATGGCCAGCAAGAGCACGGTGGTCAAGACGCCCGAGGGCGACGAAGTGGAAGTGCATTTCAATATGGGGACGGGAGAAGTGACGTACCAGCCCAAAAAGGAATGTGCCTGCGGCGGGGACGGGTCTTCGCCGGACGACGGCAAGGCCGAATAGCGTCAGGGAAAGAAAAGCCTTCCGGTGGAATACGCCGGAAGGCTTTGTGCTGTCGCCTTCCGCGGACGGAAAGGCTTTCGGGGGGGAGTCCGGCAGGGGGTGCGGGACGCTCCCGCCGGACTCCGCACTTTTCTTCTTTAGAGAATCTGCTTCAGGAACTGCTGGAGGCGGGGGTGTTTCGGATTCGAGAAGATTTCGGAAGGCGGGGCCACTTCGAGTATCTGCCCCTGATCCATAAAGACGATGCGGTCGGCCACTTCTCGGGCGAAGCCCATTTCGTGGGTGACGCAAACCATCGTCATGCCTTCCCGCGCCAGCGTGACCATGACGTCGAGCACTTCACCGATCATTTCCGGGTCGAGAGCGGAGGTGGGCTCGTCGAAGAGCATGATGTTGGGCTGCATGGCCAGCGCGCGGGCGATGGCGACGCGCTGCTGCTGGCCGCCGGAGAGCATGCTCGGGTAGACGTTGACCTTTTCCGAGAGGCCCACTTTCTTCAGAAGCTGGAGGGCGCGCTCCTCGGCGTCATGGCGCGAGAGATGGCGCAGCTTCATGGGGGCCATGGTCAGGTTCTGGAGCACGGTCTTGTGCGGGAAAAGGTTGAAGCTCTGGAACACCATGCCGAGGTCCTGCCGGATGGTGTTGATGTCGTTTTCCGGCGCATTGATGTCCTGCCCTTCGACCGTGATGATCCCCTTGTCGATGACCTCCAGACGGTTGATCGAGCGGAGCAGGGTGGATTTGCCGGAGCCGGAGGGCCCGATGATGACAACCCGCTCGCCGGGCTGCACGTCGAAGCTCACGTCATGCAGCGCGGTGAGTTGCCCGAAGAACTTCCAGACGTTCTTGATGCTGATGATGGGGCCGTCGCCTTTGGCGGGAGCCTTACTTTCTGTCGCGGTCATAATAGGTGAGCCTCCCTTCCATCATGCTCACGCCTTTGGAGAGCAGCAGGGTGATGATGAGATATACGAGGGCGATGACCGTGTAGGTCTCGAAATAGTCGAAGGTCTGCGAGGCGAACTCGCGACCGCGGCGCAGGAGGTCGGCCACGGCGATAATGGAAACCAGCGAGGTGTCCTTGAGCATGGCGATGCACTCGTTGCCGATGGGGGGCAGGATGGTGCGCATGGCCTGCGGGAGCACGACGAGGGTCATGGTCTGGAAGCGGTTGAAGCCGAGGGAGCGGGCGGCTTCCGTCTGTCCCTTGGGAACGGAGAGGATGCCTGCGCGGAAGACTTCGCCCATGTACGCGCCGTAGCAGAAGCTGATGGCGATGACCGCCGAAACCATCGGCGGCACCTGAATGATGCGCCCGAGGGCGTAGTAGATGTAGAAAAGCTGGACGAGCAACGGCACGCCGCGGATGATTTCCACGTAGGTCGAGGCCACGAGGTTGATGATGGGATTGCGCGAGAGGCGGCCAAGTCCGGTCAGGAGGCCGATGGGCAGGGTGCACAGCAGGGAGAGGATCGTCACCTCAAAGGTAACGACGAGCCCGTCGGGAAGGAATTTGACGATTTCAAGATAGGGATCGGGCCGGGTGGCGCACAGGGTGATCAGCGCCACCACCGCCACGCAGAACGCCAGCGTCCATGCGTTGATCAGCCTGCGGTCGCTCGGATCGGGGATTTGTGCGCCCTCGGTGACCTCAATGCGGATGTTGGGAGCATTGTTCATACGGGTTCCTAGAAATGTCGGGCTCCGGCAAGCGGCGGGGCGTCTCGGCGGGGCCTTGCGGAAGGTGCGGCGAGCCTTCACAGGCGCGCGGAAAAGGGTCCTTACCAAACGGGCGGCAGAGGAGCGGACTCCCCTGCCGGTACCGTAAACCGCTACGGGTTGATATGAAAAGGAGAAAAAACCGGCCTATCTGCCGATCCACGTCTCCACAATCTGCTTGTCGAGGCCCTTTTCCTTGACGGCCTTGATGCCTTCATTGAGCTTCTTCACGAGGTCCTTGTCGGACTGGCGCACGGCGAAACCGTAATATTCCACGTCTTCGGTGATGAAGGCCACGTGCAGCTTGCCCTTGTATTCCTGCTTCTTGTTGGCGTAGAACTTGGCGACCGGGTCGTCGCAGACCACGGCGTCGATGTTGCCCTTGGCGAGGTCCTCAAGGGCAAGGCCCACTTCGTCGTAGGTCTTGACGATGGCCTTGGACTTGGCCTTGGGCAGAGTCTCCACAAGGCCGGTGGTGCCGATCTGACCGCCCACCTTTTTGCCGTCGAGGTCCTTCAGCGACGTGATTTCAACGCCCGCGGGGACGACCACAGCCTGCCGGATTTCGCAGTAGGGATCGGAGAAGCCCATGGCTTTCTTGCGTTTTTCGGTGATGGTGACGGAGGAGGCGATGATGTCGGCCTGCCGGGATTCGAGCGCGGCGAAAATGCCGTCCCACGCCGTGTTGCGGAACTCGACGGTGAGCCCGGCTTCCTTGGCCACGGCTTTCAGGTAGTCGATGGAATAGCCCACCACGTTTTTGTTTTCGTCAAGCATTTCGATGGGAGGCCACGTCGCGTCGGAAGCCACGATCAGGGGTTTTTCCGCGGCATTGGCCAAAGAAGCACACAGGAGCAGAGACAAGAGGGACGCACTGAAAAGACGCATCATACCACAGTTCCTCCAAATGTTGCGGGCAACGTGTTCAATGGCGATAAGACCGTAACGGAAAAACGCTTTCCTTTCCTGCGGCGGCTTTCCGTCCTCCATATTCTAAGCGTTTCCTTTTGCAGGAACTTGCAAAACGTGTCAAGACGAGGACACGCCCTTTCAGGGTTCCTTTCTGCGATTTGTGCAACGTTCCTGTGTCCTTTGACGCATCGTGCCTTTTTAAGGAGGTTTCTTCATGGCTTTTGTGCGCGCAGTGCTGCTTGACCGCGACGGGACGCTCATCGAGGACCGTCATTATCTGGCCGATCCCGCGGGCGTCGTCCTTCTGCCGGGAGTAGGCTCCGCCCTTGCGCGGCTGGCCCGGGACGGGCGGCGGCTTTTTATGGTGTCGAACCAGTCCGGCGTGGGGCGGGGCTATTTCGATGAGGAGGCGGTGCGAGCCTGCCAACGGCGTCTGGAGGAACTGCTCGGCGGCTGCGGTGTGCGCCTCGACGATGCGGTGTGGTGCCCTCACGCGCCCGAGGCGGCCTGCTCCTGCCGCAAGCCTCTGCCCGGCCTTTTCGAGGCGCTGCGGGAACGGCATGGCCTTTCCCCCGAAACGACCGTGATGATTGGCGACAAGCTGGATGATTTGGCCTTTGCCGCCAACGCGGGGCTTGCCGCCGGGATACTCGTGCTCAGCGGCAAGGGCGCGGCAGAGGCGCGGGAGGCGGGCCTGCCGATCCCGGCATCGGGATACGCGGAATGCCCGGGCCTGCCGCGCCGCGTGGTAGCTGCGGACTTCGCGGCGGCGGCGGCGTGGATTGAGAAGGCGTCAGCGGAGGGAGCCTCCTTGCCGGAGGAGGGATGACGCCTGATGTTGCCTTTTCAGCATGGCTCTCTTGCAATCAATTGGTATATTTCCTCTGTGATTTCAGAAAAATGCGGACGAACGTTTCGCATGGTGGAGCCTGTTGCCTCAACAGTGTTGAGACCTTCTGAAATCCGGGGTGCTCAAAAGCAGACGCTCCTTTCCTGTGACAGGGCCTGAGTAAGGCACTCCGGTCGGGCTTTTCCATCTCCGGGAGCGCCCTCCAAGCTGCCCGATCCGGGCGGCGGTTCCGCTCCATCCTCCTGTGCGGGGATGCAGTCATGCGGATTTTGTGATGTATGCGCGAGAGGAAGCTTTATCCTTGTGTGGGGGGACGTAGTAGGGCTGGTGCCCGGCGATGGATCGGGGAAGCTGTCTCTCCGCACCCGGAGCGGCCCGTGTGGGGCACACCCCACCTCCGGGCAAAACCACGTCTTTTCCCCGCATACGCGGAGCGGTCCCTTCAGACCATAGGCGTAGCCGTCCTTATTCGGCCTCTCCATCGCGTACGGGGAGCGGCATGAGGAATTTGCTGCGTTTTCAGCGTGGCTACAGCTTTATCCCCACGGATGGGAGAGGGCGTGCGGCGTGCCTTACCGCGTGTGGGGTGCGCTATTTTTTCTTGAGGATGCGGAAGCGGATCAGCATTTCGCGGAAATCCTGCCGCGTGCAGCCGAAAAGCCCGGGGCAGGTGACGACCAGCCCGAGGGACATGAAGGAGTAGAGGACCCCGGAGAAGAGGAAGCGGATGATCCGATGCGCCTCGTCGGGGAAATAGAGGCCGGTGGCCTCGCGGCAGACCCATGCCAGCCCGAGGAGGGAGCCGAGGATCAGCCCTTGCAGGAGCAGGTTGCGGAAAAAGTTGAGGGGGATGAGGCGGGAAGCCATCCAGAAAAGCAGATTGACCATGATGAACTGGGTGATCACGGTTTTGATGGCAAGCCCGGTCGCGCCGAGGCCCATCCCAAGGAGGCTTTCCGGGGCGACCAGCAGCCAGACGAGGACGAAACCGCCGAAATGTTCCACAAAGGCGAGATTGCGCAGGGTTTTGGTGCGGCCCGTGGCGTGAAAGACCGAGCTTGCAAGCTGTCCGTAGGCCTGATGCGCGGGGTAGAGCGCCATGATCTGCACCGGGATGAGCGCGGCCGCGAATTCCGCACCGCCGAAAATATGCACCAATACGGAGGCTTCCACGGCGGTAAAGCAGGAAAACCACGCCGCGATGCCGAAGAGCAGCGGCGCGAAGCGCGTGAGCAGGCGTCCCATGTGCTCGCGGTCGTCCTTGCCCCACGCGATGGCGAGTTCACGCATGATGAGCGGGGTCATGGCCGATACGAAAAGGAAGCACGCCGCGCTGACCCGTTGCGAGAGTGCGAAATAGCCCTGCTGCGTGCTGCCGTCGAACCACTGGAGCACCCATCGTTCCGCCGAAAGCGCCAGAGCTGAAAGCAGGGCCTGCACGAAGAGGGGCATACTGTAGTCGGAAAATTCCCGCGTGTAGGCCAGTCGCTGATCCCGGCTCAACCCCCAGTCGATGTGCGTCCACGAGCGGCGCATGATCAGCAGGCAACCGATGATGATGCCGCCCATCATGGCGTACTGGATGCCGAAAAGCGCCCCCGCGTTCAGGAGGCCGAGCCAGAAGAAGGCGAGGATGAGTCCCGCACCCAGCAGGTTGACCACGCTGCGCAGCAGCTCGCCCGGCACGGTCAGCCCGAGGGCGTCGTTCATGGAGCGCACGACCCGGGTCCCCCAGAGCAGGAAGCCGTAAAAGGCGGCCAGCGGCGCGTACCACAGAGGAACGTCCGGCAGGAGCAGGTCCCCCAGTTCCGGGACGAGCAGGAAAAGGCCCGACAGCATGGTGACGAGGAACACCAGCGCGGACACCCGGCCATAGAAGGCGACGAGCGGCATTTCGTACTGGCGGCGGGAAAGGGCGTTGTAGAAGCACGTGGACGTGCCCATGTCCAGAAAGCCCGTGAGCTGCGTGAAGACGCTGGTGGCGAAATTGAAGTTGCCGTAGGTCTGCGGCCCGAGCGCACGCGGAAGCACCGCCTCCATGATCAGGTAGACCGGCACGGTGGCGATGTTCGCCAACAGCTTGCCCATATAGCGCCGCGCCAGCGAGGGCTGGGCGCGCCGGGGCGTCGGCTGTGCGGGTTCGGCTTGAGAGGTGGGCGTGCGTTCGTTCATGGGCGGGGAAAGGCAAAAGGATTGGCCGCGTTTCCGTTACGCTGTCTTTTGCCGCAACGCAACGCCCCTTGAGGTGATCCGGCGGCAGAAGAGCGCCTATCATACCGTTTTCGTGCATGATTGCAAAAGGTTTCCTTCCCTCGCCCTGCCGTTATTTTTTTCGGGGGCGGAGGTCCGGAGCGGGGAAACGCCGTGTGCCCGCAGCGCGCCCGTCCTTTCCTCCGCCCCGGAGCTTAGGCTTCCAGAATGGCCTGATATGCGAGTTTGGTGGAATAGAGGTCGGCTTTTGAAAGCAGTTCAAAGGGGCTGTGCATAGACAGGACGGCGGGGCCGAGATCAATGGTGTCCATACCGTAGGCGGCGAGATAGAGGGCCACCGTGCCGCCCCCGCCGTGGTCGACCTTGCCGAGTTCGGCCATCTGCCACGGGATGTCCTTGGCGTTCAGCACGCCGCGCAGCCAGCCGATGTATTCGGGATGGGCGTCGTTCGCGCCGTACTTGCCGCGCGAGCCCGTGAACTTGCAGAAGGTGGGGCCATGCCCGATGATCGAGGCGTTGAGCTTTTCGTGCAGTTCCTGCCAGTCGGGATCGGTGGCGGCGTGCACGTCGCCGGAAACCGCCGTGGAGTTCTGGAAGACGTCGCGCACCTTCGCGCCCGGTTCCCATGCCTCGACGAGGTCCTCCATGCAGTATTCGAGAAAACGCCCCTGCGCGCCCGTGGAGCCTTCAGAGCCGATTTCCTCCTTGTCCCAGAAAATGAGGCAGTTGGCGCGGTCGGGATCGGCGGCGTCAAGCAGGGCGGCGAGGGCGGTGAACACGCACACGCGGTCATCCTGCCCGTAGCCGCCGATGAGCGCCTCGTCGAGTCCCACATAGCGGGCTGGCCCGGCGGGAACGGCCTGCAATTCCGCGGACATGAGGTCTTCCTCGCGGATGCCGTACTTGCGGTTGAGCAGGGCCAGAATGTTGGCGCGCACGGGGTCCTTGGCTTCCTTCTTTTCGTCCCCGGCTTCGCCTTCGGGCGCCGGAAGCGGGCTGTGCCCCAGAATGATGTTGAGCTTTTCGGCGTCGAAGGCCTCGGCCACGGTTTTGGTTACTTCCTTCTGGGCCAGATGCGGGAGCAGGTCGGAAATGGTGAAGACCGGATCGCCCGGGTCCTCGCCGAGCGTCACGCGGATGACCGAGCCGTCCTCCTTGACGATGACGCCGTGCAGGGCGAGGGGCCCCGCCAGTGATATTTGCGGATGCCGCCGTAATAGTGGGTCTTGGCCTGACCCACGCCCGCCTGTTCGAGAAGGGGGCGCTGCTTGAAGTCAAGGCGCGGGGCGTCGGTGTGGGCGCTGATCAGACGCACGCCCGCCGAAAGGGGCTTCGCGCCCTTGCGGGCCACGAAAACCGCCTTGCCCCGCCAGGTGCGGAAAACCTTGTCCGCGGTGAAATCTTCGGAGAAGCCCGCCGCCTTGAGTTCTTCCACAACACGCTCGACGGTTTCCCGCTCGGTTTTGGCGTGGCTAAGAAAATCCATGTAACGGGCCGCGAATGCATCCATATCGTCTTTGCGGTCCGCGTAATGCACCCACCCGTTTTTGGTGGCGAAATCCAGTTCGTTTTTCATCGGCGTTTCCTTTGTGGCACGGCCTCCCGCGGGGGAGCGTGCCGAGTCGTTTATGTGTACGTCAGGGGCCGGGCTGTCCGCGCGACGTGGCGCGTCCCTTGTCCTGCGGCAGGTGAGGGCGGGGTTCCCGAAGGGGCCCGCCGTGCGCAGGGCCCGGCTCCTTGGAGTGCCTTTATGAAGTTGCCGCTCACGCAGGAAGGGCGAGCCGTTCCTGTGGCGGACGGGCCTGTGCTTCCGGCCTTGGACGAGATACGTCCGAGCCGCGCCGCGGACGGGAGGCAAGGCCGTTTATGCAAACGAAGGGCGGCATTGCAAGAGACCCCTTCCATCCGCCGTCTTTCCCTGTAATAAAGGATGCTTCCCGCACGGCGCTCCTGATCCGTTTCCGGCGCGTGGGCTTTCAGACGCGCGGGGCCGTCCTTTGAAGCTCTTTTGCGGCGCTACAGCCCCGCTATCGGCGGCATGGCCGCGTTCCCTCCATCCTCCGTTTCCAGCGCCTCTCTGACGACCCGTGCGGCGAGCGGGATTTCCTCATCGGCAAGGGTGCGCGGATCAAGCAGAAAGGCATGGTTTTCCAGTCTGCCTATCAGCGGAGGGACGGTAGCGAGGAGGCGGCGTTTCAGGCGTTCGGCTCCCCCTTCGCGCGG
>OFEY01002269.1_pt1 | contig 10644 bp, 5 predicted proteins | sample 1521251 | NCBI WGS metagenome assembly OFEY01 (sample SAMEA3504100, study PRJEB24116) | mouse gut metagenome | biome: mouse gut; feature: mouse-associated habitat; material: faeces | place: Denmark | collected 2011
ACGGATATGCTGCTGTATGCTGCCCATCTGCGCTGCGAGAAGTTCATTTTGCAGCTTCTCCCGCTGATTTGCCCAAATACTTTGGTACAGCATCACAACAACCACGACTGCCGCAACGGATACTGCATAGTACAAAAGCGCCAGCACCTCATAGGACTCTATGCTTTTTCCAGCCGCCCGAATATAGAAATCACGGTAATAGCGCAAAATCTCAAATCCTGCCATTCCAGTGACTGAAGGCACGCAGAGCATCAGCAGCTCTCTTTTGCTCATCTTTGCCTGCTTGTAGGTATATGCCTTGATGATACATATGTTCGATATTGCTGTCAGGACGCTTTTTGCCGCAAGATGAATGCAAAGCATACTCACATACAAAGCAAGCCACAAGTCCAAATGCGCCGCCATGAACTTTGTCTGCTCTGCATAACGATATATATTATCGTACAAAATCTCTGCCATCTCAAAGACAAACCAGTGCAGGGAGAAAAAAGTGACAGTAAGAAACACTTTTTGCGCATAGTTTTGCCTGTCAATCCAGCACAGGACACCAAACCCGGCAGAAAATGCAATGCCATTGATCAAGTAATAATCCATACGAACTGCAAAAATATAAAATACAAGCATGACCCCAAAATATACTGCGCTAACGCAGTATACGCCCCTCTTATTTTGCAGAAACGGCTTTGTAAGCCCGGCATAAAAAAATCCCGTAACTGCCATCTCAGCAATTGCCGCCAGATGGGACATGATTGTCCACTGCAATTCATTGTACATCTTCTTCCGTTCCTTTCCTGCGGATATAGCGCAGATAGCATTTGACGAAATCCTGATAATTCTGTTTTGCCATGAGCGCCTGTCCCTTTGACAGATAAATTGCTGTGGCATCGTATTTTCTGATATAATTCATATTGACAAGATACGCCCTGTGGGGACGGTAGAAATCCTCTCCCACTTTTTTCTCAAGCTCTTTCATTTTTCCGTAATATTCAATCTCGTCCTGCAAAGTATGCAAAATGATTTTGCGGTCGAACACTTCGGCATAGATAATTTCCTGAGGATTGACTGTGATATGCTCGCCGCCTTTGGTAATGACAAGACTTGCGGCGGCGTTCACACTTTTTTCTAGCCGGCGGTTTACGGCAGTTTGCAGCACACTGGCAAACTTGTCATCATCAAAGGGTTTTACCAGATAATCATCGGCTCCCAGGTCGAGCCCCTGGACTTTGTCATCCAGGGTGCCGAGAGCGGTGATTAAAATAACGGGTGTTTGATTATTGCCGCCCCGCATTTTGGAAAGAACATCGGTGCCGCTTAAGTAGGGCAGCATCCGGTCCAGCAAAATCAGATCGTGGATATTCTGTTCAATATAGTAAAGGGCTTCCTCGCCGTCGGAACAGGTATCAACGATAAAGCCTTCCTGCTGAAGCTGGAAAGCGAGGGAGTTTTTCAGTTTTTCGTCATCTTCTACCAGAAGTATTCTCATGTTGTGCCTCATTCTTTTATGGATTATGAAAATAGTATAGCAGAAAAGTCTTTAAAAAATCTCTAAAAAAAATTAAAAATGTTTAGAGAAAACTTAGAGGATAGTCTGCTATGATGCTGGTGTAGAGTCCGAAAGGGGGCTCTGCTTCACAAAAGTCAAATATGGGCCCTGACTTTTGAAAAATAAGTATGCATGGTAAAAAGCAGGAGGACAAAAAATGAAGTACATAAGAAAAAAATTGATCATAACAGGTATTATGATGATGATGGGAACAGGACTTACCGGCTGTGCGAAAAACGGTGAGAATGCGGAGACGGATTCAGGATTTGCAGTGGAGGCGGAAGATCTGCCGGGGGCGGATGCTTTGGAGAATGGGGAAGTACCGGCGGGAGATGGTGCGGACGGAGAACCATCGGAAGGAAAGCCTGCGGACGAAGAAAATCCGGGGACGGAAGATACGGATAACAAAGCGGGGCATATTCCGGACGAGGAAGGAGACCTTCTCGGTGATATTTACGAGGTCGGAGAGGGGCAGTTTACGGTGACGGAGATCTATACGGAGACAACTGATGATGGAAGCGGTATTATGATTATGGAAGCACCCGGAGCGGAGACGGAATCTGCGAAGATCACGGTTGTCTATGATGATAATACCGTATTTGAAAAACAGAAGATCTGGGACGGCGGCGCAAACCATGAAGAGAAGGAAGGCTCTGCGGCGGATCTGCAAAAAGGCTTTACGACGAAGATGTGGGGAAGCTATGAAGGGGATGTATTCCATGCCACGGCGATCAGGATCGTGGAAGTAATACTGGGATAGACCGAGCCGAGTTGAAACAGATTTGGAACCGGAAAACAGCATAAGTCGGAACAGCGCACAAGAGGATTTGGTGATGCGGAGCAGCATGAAATCCTCTTCAGGTAAGGTGTGGTGTGAAGGCGTATGCGGAACTGGAATCAGCAGGAAGCGGAGAGAGGCTCAGGTTATGTGCATCTCGTAGCCGTATGCGGAACTTGAAAACAGCATAAGCCCGGAAGGTGCACAAGAGAAATTTGCAATCGTAAAGCGAGTGGAAATTTCTCTTCGGTAAAAGTGTACCAGGAGGGCGTATGCGGAACTTAATATAGAGGTAACTATGAGAAAATTCAGGAGACAGACAGCATTATTTTGGGCAGGTATCATAAGTCTTTCTTTGCTTGCGGGCTGCGGCAGATACGGCGTCGGAGAGAATCAGGCCGGAGTGGATACGAAGGGAGAAAATCCCGCGGCAGATACGGAAAACGCGGAGAAGAGGATGGGACGATATCTGGAAAAAGAGATTGCGGTGCCGGAGGAAATAACGGCTGCGGTAAGTTATCCGGCTTTATATCTGCAAAAGTCTGAGAGCGATGAACTTGTGCTTGCGGAGCCGATGGCGGGCAGGTATATTTCGGCGGATATGGGCAGTGAGTGGGAGCCGATGGACTGTCCCTGGCAGGATATGATTCCGAGCGGCTATATATCGGATGTTGCGCTTTCACCCGACGGGGGCGTGGCGATGGTCTACAGCCCCTATGAGGAGGAAGATGGGAAAGAACCTGATGCATCCGGCGATGAGACGGGAGCATCAGGCGATGAGGCATTTCAGAGTGCGGAGCCGGAACCATCCGGCAAAGAAGGAGCCCAAACGGCGGCAGATGAGGGTGAGAGAACCGAAGATACGGAAGAAAATACAATCGAATCAGTATGGAAAGCCATGTATTTTGATGCGGACGGCAGAGGGATGGAACTTGATTTCCCGGAGACGGGCGATGCGAGAATCCTGAAGCTTGCCTTTGACAGACAGGGCGGGCTCTATGCGTTTGACTTTCAGGGCAGAGTGTACCGGATCGATCCGGCTGCCGGGACGAAACGGGAGATGTTCGACACGGAGGGGCTTATGGATTTTGTCTGTTTTACGGAGCGGTATATGGTCGGGTTTACCAGCAGAGGAGAAGTTGTTATTTATGATTTGGAACAGGAAAAGCCGGCTCCCGAAGACAGAACATTGCAGGATTTTGTCAGGGAAAATCTCGGCGATTCTCTGGGCGGCATGGAAAGAGGACATAAACTGGTGGCGGCCGGGGGAGAACAGGAGGATATCATTTATTTTGCGTTCAGCGGCGGCGTTTACCGGCATGTGATCGGCGGGACGGCAATTGAGCAGATCATCGACGGGACCATTTCCTCTTTCAGTGATCCCAGCATGGTACTGATGGATATGGTGATGCTGCCGGACAATGAGTTTGTGGTGCTGTACAATGATGTGAGGCTGTACCGGTATACTTACGATCCGAATGTGCCGGCAGTGCCGGATAAACAGGTAAAGGTGTACAGTCTTGTTGAAAATTATTCCATGCGCCAGGCGGTGAGCCTGTTCCAGAAAATGCATCAGGATGTGTATGTGCATTACGAGATCGGCATGTCCGGCATAGACGGTGTGACAAAAGAGGACGCGATACGGAATCTGAATACAAAAATCATGTCGGGAGAAGGACCGGATATTCTGCTGCTTGACGGACTGCCCCGAGAGTCCTATGAGGAGAAGGGGATTCTGGCGGATATGAGCGCCGTGGTGGACGGTATGAGCGGAGAGGAGGAACTGTTTCCGAATGTGGTGGAAGCCTGCCGGAAGGAGGGCGCAATTTATGGACTGCCCGTCAGAATACAATTGCCGATGATGGCAGGGAGTAATAAATATGTGGAAAAAATAAAGGATATCGAAACGCTTGCGGATGCGGTGGAGGAAATACGGGAGGAGAACCCGGAGGGTGCAATTCTGGGTATGAAGTCTGAGGAGGAGCTCCTGTATATGCTGGGGCTGACATCCTCGGCGGCATGGACGGATGAGAAAGGAATGATAGACGAGAAGGCGCTTCAGGAATTTCTTGCGGCGGCTGAGAGAATCTGGCAGGCGGAATTATCCGGTGTGGATGCCGGTCAGATGAGGGAAAGGGTAAATTACAGCGACAGGTTTATAGGAGAGGACGGGTATCATGCGGTGCTTTCCACCAATGTAATCGGTATTGCCACAGGAGGTCAGGAGTTTGCGATAGGAAAGGTATACCGCGTGGATTTTGATTATGATGTTATGACCAGTATCGCAGAACTGGCGGAAGATGATCTTGGCTTCGGATTCTGGAACGGACAGGTAAGCAAAGGCTTTATTCCCGACGGGCTGGCCGGCGTTGCGGCGTCTTCCGCGGACAATGAAATGGCGGTGGAGTTTTACAGGTTCCTGTTTGGCAGGGATCTGCAGGATATGGACCTTTCCGGCGGGCTGCCTGTGAATATGGCTTCCTTTGATTCCTTTGCAAAAAATCCCAGGGAAGGAGCCATCGGCGGAGATAAAGACTTAGCGGGCGGGCTTGCCATGAGCAACGATGACGGAAGCTATTTTGAACTTGAAGTAAAATGGCCGAAGGAGGAGGAATTTCAGCGGCTGAAAGAGATGGCAGGCTCAGTCACCCGAATCAGTACGGGAGATGGTGCTGTTGAGGAGGCGGTCTATGAGATCGGACCGGATGCGCTGAACAGTATCATTACGCCGGAGGAAGCGGTGCGGGAGATTGTGGAGAAGTCTGCAATCTATATGGCGGAGTAAATATAAAGTACCGGCATAAGCCGAATCGGTACGAAAGAACGGATAAAAAAATGGATGAACAGGAGGATAAAAGATAATGCATTATTTTATGAGGAAACTGACAATAACAGGTATTATGGCAATATTGGCGTTGGGGGTGCTTACCGCCTGCACAAAAACAACTGAAAACGTAAGTGAAGGAAATATATCCGCTGAGGGAGAGGACCTGCCGGATACGGAAAATACGGAAGGCGGAAATGCGGAGAACGTGGAAGATGAGGAAGGAGAGGATATCCGGGCCAATGACGATGCAGGCGATGCTTCATCGGGAGAGACGGAATTGATGGGGATGATAGAGAATGTTCCGCCGGACAGTGACGATACGTTTATTATAGCGAAACTTGTGGTGGAAGAGGTAGACGGAATGGATCTGGTCAGTACCGATGAAAACGATACCAAAGTCACAGTAGTCTACAGCGATGAAACAACTTTTATCAAGCGCACCGTCCAAAGCGGCGGCGAAAATGCCGAGGAGAAAGAAGGCTCGGCGGCAGACCTTAAGGAAAACTTTACGGTGGAGATGAAAGGAAGCTACGGAGGCGAAAATATGTTTTTTGCAACGGAAGTAAAAATTGTGGAAGTGGTTTCGGAATAAAAAAAGTATGCGGAACTGGAAACAGCAGAAGGCTTATGCGGAACTGGAATCAGCAGGAGGCGGAGAGAGGCTCTGGTTATGTGCATCTCGTAGCCGTATGCGGAACTAAAATAGAGGTGACTATGAGAAAAATGAAAAAATGGACGGCGTTGTTTTGCGCGGGATTTATGGCAGTTTCTTTTTTGGCAGGCTGCGGCAGCAAGAGCGAGAGTGAGGATACTGCGGCAGTGCCGAAACAGGAAAAGAAGAATACTGCCGCTGCGGAAGAAGAGAATGAAGAAAAAAGCATGGGGCGTTATCTGGAAAGGGAGATGGCGCTGCCGGAAGAAATCAGTGAGATGGTACAAAATCCGGTTCTTTATATAAAGAAACTGGAAAGCGGCGATCTGATGCTGGCGGAGAAAGAGGCGGGAAAATATATTTCTTCGGACGGCGGAGAAACATGGGAATCTGCCGGGAATCCATGGAAGGATGTGGGGAAAAATCTCTATATGACAAATATGGCTGTTTCTCCGAACGGTGCGGTGGCTTTGCCCGGCATTCTTACGGGTAATGGTGAGAGTGAGTCGTCGGAAGCAGAGGAAACGTCTCAGGATGATGCATCGGAAACAGAAAACGGGGGGGCAGAAAACACCGATGCGGAAAGGGAAGAAATTAAGTGGAAATACTATTATTTTGATGCCGAAGGAAATGAGACGGAACTGGATCTGGCGGATACGGAAATCAGAAGTTTTGCATTTGATGGTTCAGAGAGGCTTTATGGACTTGCGGGCGGCGGGAAAGTTTACCGGATCGATCCCGCGGACGGGAGCAAAAAGGAACTCTTTACGGTGGACGGCACGGTGGATTTTGCCTGCTTTACGGACAAATATATGGTCGGCATCACAACGAGGGGCGGCGCTGTCGTCTATGATATCGAACAGGATATTCTGATGGATACGGATGAGGTGCTGCAGGAGTTTATCGGCCGGAACCTGGGGCTTTCTATCGGAAGCACCGATATGGGACACAGTGTCGTGATGACGGCGGGTGAGCAGGATGATGTGATCTATTTTGCATTTGACGGCGGATTGTACCGGCATGTGATCGGCGGGGCGGCGATTGAGCAGATCATTGACGGAGCGTCTTCGAGTTTTGGCGATCCCAGTCTGATGCTGATGAGTATGGAAACATTGCCGGACAATGAGTTTATGGTGCTCTATACAGGGATGAATCTGTATCGATACACCTATGATCCCAATGTGCCGACTGTGCCGGACAAACAGCTTAAGATATACAGCCTTATGGAGAGCGCTGCGGTGCGGCAGGCGGTCAGTATGTTCCAGAAAGCCCACCAGGATGTGTATATCCGCTATGAAATCGGTATGTCGGGAGATGATGGTGTGACAAGAGAGGACGCAGTTCGGAATCTGAACACAAAGATCATGTCGGGAGAAGGACCGGATATTCTGATGCTTGACGGACTGCCGAGGGCATCTTATGAGGAAAAAGGTATTTTGGCGGATCTGAGCGGTATTACGGAAGAGATGAGCGGCGATGCGGCGCTGTTTCCGAATATCATAGAAGCCTGCCGAAAGGACGGAAAGATCTATGCGCTGCCTGTCAGGATTCAGCTTCTTTTGATGGCGGGAGAGCCTGAAGATGTGGGGAAGGTAAAGGATCTGGACTCTCTTGCAAAACTGGCGGAGGAATTGCGGGAGGAGGAGCCGGAGGGTGCACTGCTTGCCGCAAGAACACCGGAGCAGCTTTTGTATATTCTGAGTCTGAGCTGTTCTGCGGCGTGGACGGATGAGGAAGGGAATATCGATGAAAAAGCGCTGGAAGAGTTTCTTACGGCGGCAAAGCGCATCTGGGAGGCGGAAGTCTCCGGCGTGACGGAGGAGGAGCTCGGCGTAAGAGAGGGCGGCTACGGTTCTCTGACGAATGAATACAGGCAATATTACGGTAATACGAGCGGCAGTGCGGAAAATATTATGATGGAGATGCAGAAGTTTGCGGTGGGAAGAGTACGGGGAGTCGATTTTGAGTACGATATGCTGACTACCATTGCGGAGCAGGAGGATCAGTTTGCTTTTGATGTCTGGAACGGACAGGTAAGCAATGGATTTCTGAGCGACTGCCTTGTCGGAATTTCGGCAAATTCTGTGGAGAATGAGACAGCGGTGGAGTTTTATCGATATCTGTTTGGAAAGGAGTTTCAGGATATCGATGTGTATGACGGTCTGCCGGTGAATATGGCGTCTTTTGAGGGACTCAAAGAGAATCCGCGGGCGGGACTGGTAGAAGGAGCAAGCGAACGGTCTGCCGGTTCTATCGGCACAAGTACGCCGGACGGAAAGGAGTTTGGCATAGAACTGCTCTGGCCAACGGAGGAGGAGTTTGAGAGGCTCAGGGGTATGATATCTTCTGTTTCCCGAATCAGTACAGGAGATGATACGATTGCGGAAACGGTGTATGAGATCGGACCAAGAGCCCTGGAGGGCAGTATCACGCCGAAGGAGGCGGTGCAGGAGATCGTGAAGAAGTCGGCGATTTATCTGGCGGAGTGATAAAGTGGTCGGAATTATAGCAGACCTGACGAAACAGCCCTTTAACTGTTTGACAGTGCGGAGGGCTGTTTCGGTGTCTGCCGCAGGGCTTAGAGATTTTTTAGAGATTATTCTGGTATGCTGTAGAGGAAGCGGCAGGAGGATAAATGGAAATGTATTGGAACAGAGAAAAAAACAGAAAAATAACAGCAGTCATGTTGTGTTTGTGCCTTTTTCTGGCGGCGGGCTGCGGCAGAGCGGATTCGGAGAAGGGCGCGAAGGATGAGGAGAGCGGACAGGTTACGGGCGGTATGGGGCGATATATGGAGGATATCCATGCGTTTCCGGAGGAGATCAATCGAAACGGCGGGCTGAATATGCTTGCGGACGGTTCCATGACGATCATCAGTTTTAACGGCGGGCTTTACCGTTCCGAAGATCAGGGGGAGAGCTGGCAGCAGGAGGATACGCCCTGGTTTCCGATGATGCAGGGGGTATATGCGATTTCGGCGGTGATGGCACCCGATGGGACAGTGGCGGTCACCTGTTCGGGGGAGATGCCGCAGGCGGCGCGGGATATATTTCCCGGGGATAAGCCGGAGGGGCAGGAGGGAAATTACTGTATTTTTGCACTGCCGGATGGAGAGATAAAAGTTGTGGATTTCGGCTTTACGCAGGAGGACGGAAGCTGCATCAGCACTTTTTGTTTCAAGGACGACGGCAGATTGTTTGCCGGGGATATGAACGGCAGGATTTATGAAGTAGATATGGAACATGAGAGCCTTCGGGAACTTTTTGTGATGAATCGGGAGGCTGGTTATATTGATTTTTGCGGCGATATGCTGATGGCGGTTGGTTCTGAAAAGGTGTATCTGTACGATCTGGAAAAAGGAGAGCCCGGGGCGCAAGATACGGTGATGGATGAGTTTATCGGGAAATATCTGTCCGATGGCACGGTGCGCTATACCGGCGGCGGTTATCCGCTGGCGGTGTTCGGAGGAGAGGACGGGATCGTTTATATCGCCTGTGTGGAGGGATTGTACCGCCATGCGCTGGGCGGGAGCACAATGGAGCAGATCATTGACGGGGCGCTCAGCACCTTCGGGGATGATGGCAGCATTTATGCGGCAAAGGCATTGGAGGGACAGGAGTTTCTTGTACAGTTTAATCCTGCCGGCGGGCTGGTGCGCTATCATTTTGATGAATCGATTCGTTCCATGCCGGAAAAGGAGATACGAATCTATTCTCTGGAAGAGAACGGCAGCGTCCGACAGGCGGTGACTTCTTTTAAGAAGGCTCATACTGACATGTATGTCAGATATGAGACGGGGGCGGGAACTGAGAGCGGTGTGACGGTGGAGGATGCGGTGAAGCAGTTGAACACCAGAATCTTATCGGGGGAAGGACCGGATGTTATTATATTAGACGGACTGCCGATGGAATCCTATATGGAGAAGGGGCTGCTTTCCGACTTAAGCGAAGTGATAGATACGGCGGATGGGGAAAATGCTTTGTTTTCCAATCTGACGGAGAGCTTTCGGCGGGAGGACGGGACAATCTGTGCGATGCCTCTGTGTATACAGGTGCCGCTCCTTGTTGGTGACACAGATGTCATTTATGAAATGACGGATCTGGAGAGTCTGGCGGATGGGACGGAAGCGCTCAGAGAGGAAAATCCGGAGGGCGGACTGTTGGGGATCTACGATGCGGAGTCATTGCTTGGGCTGCTCGGGATGGTATCGTCCCCCGCGTGGATCGATGGATCGGGGCAGATCGATCGGGAGGCTGTGGAAGCATTTCTGACGCAGGCAAAGCGGATCTATGATGCGGAGCATGAGGGAACGGTGCCTGAGGAGATGGCAGTACTGCAGGAGGAGGATGAGGAGCTTTTGCGGTACGGATTTGATCCGATGAGGCAGAAGATGGAGGTATGCAACAATGTGCTGAATATCAGGAGAGGCTATGCAAAACTGGCCTGCGGCTATGTGGACGGGATTCAGATCTGTCTTGATAACGTAACAACTGTTATTGAACTGGAGGGGGAGATGGATTACAAAAGTTTCCCGGGGCAGGCGCAGAATGTTTTTCTGCCGAAGGTGATAGCGGGCATCAGCGCTAAGTCCGGGGAGCCGGAGGCGGCCAGGGAATTTTTGAGGACCATGTTTTCTGCGGAGGTTCAGAAAAATATATATGACGGTTTTCCGGTCAATCGGGCGGCTTTTGCAGATCGGTTTGATTTTCTTGAGCCGAATGAGGAAAACGGCAGTATGACCATGCTAAAGAATGACGGAACACAGGAGGAGCTGTTGCTGCGATGGCCGGATGAGGCACAGGAGCGGAAGTTTGCGGAACTGGTTCAGGGGCTTGAGACACCGG
>OFEY01002273.1_pt1 | contig 10639 bp, 13 predicted proteins | sample 1521251 | NCBI WGS metagenome assembly OFEY01 (sample SAMEA3504100, study PRJEB24116) | mouse gut metagenome | biome: mouse gut; feature: mouse-associated habitat; material: faeces | place: Denmark | collected 2011
CCCTACTCCCCGGAACTCAATCCTATCGAACATTTCTGGGCTTGGCTGAAGCGCTCTTTGAGAAGAATCCTTCCCGCTGTCTCTTCCTTTGATGATGCCCTTTATACCGCTTTTCAACTGTGGTAACTATATGTACCTCATCCAAAAAGAATTGCCATATAGTCTTGGCGTCCGTCCAGGATACGGACAACAGAAACCAGCTCGCGATCCGCGATGCGATAAAAGACCATCTGCTTGGAGACGAGCAGGAATCGGATGTCCGAATCGACATCATACTTGCTGCTCAACAGGGGTCCCATATACGGATTTTCTGATAACTGAGAAACCGCGTTCAAAATCGAATATACCAGCTTCTGTGCGGCAGATCTGTTCTTTAAGGTATTTGCAATATAATCCCGCTTCTGCTGGATGTCATGCAGGGCAATGCCCTTATATTCGATACTCATCTATCTACGCTAAGGATCTGGTATACCTCATCCTGGGCGTAAGAAACGGGATCGGACATACCCTCATCCAGTTCCTTCATCAGCCGGTTCAGCGCCTTGGCCTTCATCATTTCGGCGTTGTTTTCGGTAACTTGAAAGGGAAATCCTCCGGTATTAAGCGACTGCTGGAAAAAGACATTGACAGCATCCGTCAAGGTGAGTCCGTTTTTAGCGTAAACACGCTCCAGCTCCCGGCGAATATCGGGATTGATCCTCATACGGAACATATCCGTTTTTGCAGATGAAACAATATCCATTGCGACACCTCCTTGTACCGCTACTATAGCATATCTCAAAAGGAATGTCAAATACTGTGGCAACGATGTTGCCACAAAGCCAGATAAAAGGATGCACAGAATGATGACGGCAGCAGAAATAAACGATCACCCGACCTTTACTCTGATGAAGCAGACGGATGTGCAGAGCATCTACCACATGCAGATGCCCCGCCGGTTGTTCTCAGGTCCCCGTTACGCGGACATGAGCCTGGATGCCAAGGTGGCCTGCGCCTTCCTGCTCAACCGCTTCCAATTCTCCTGCAGAAACGGCTGGGTCAACGACCACGGCGAGGTCTTTGTCATCTTTCCGCGCAAGGAACTGGTCCGAGAACTGAGAATCTGCGAGCAGCGTGTGACCGCTGCGTTTCCAAGCTGGTGGAACTGAAGCTTGTTTGAGAAAAGCGATGCGGCCGGGGTGACACCACTCAGATATATCTTGCCCAGGTGCTCTTTGGCCATATTGACCTCCTTCGTTGGTGTAGGCCACCCGGTACAGTTACCTAAAAGGTGGCTGTATCCATTAGTGCCGTTGACTTTGTTACTATCCCGACCACCTCTTGCAGCAAAACCGGAAATTTCCGACCACCTACCAAAAGCCCCCGACCCGCTCTGCGGGGCGATGTTCGTCCGGCGGGAGGGCGCTTGCGACCACCTGCCTTTATCCTGCTATAATTTCAACTAGGGCAGGACAACGCAAGAATATCCACTGGTATGCACCGGCTGTCTCAATAGTTTTGGTATCCTCGCCGGGTACAGCGGTGATATACTTACCCCGCAGGCAGAGGTTCCCTTCTTTTATCCCTGCGGCAGTTGTCCGCTTGTGCAGCATGGGACCTCTATCTTATGAGGGTTCATTGTTAAGCCGGATGCGGGGGCTGTGGCTCTCCGCTCATCTCGAAGCAGGATATGACTCATAAGAGCGCGAGGGCTGTCTGCAAATTTTAGCAGGATGGTAATTGCTATGTTTATTGTTGGAATCGATATCGCCAAGCGTAGTCATATGGTTCGTGTGGTTGACTCGGACGGGCAGACAGTATATAAGCCTTTCCCCATCCGCAACAACTGCTCGGGCTGCAACACGCTTCTGGAACGGCTGCGAAAACTGACAAATCAAAAGAGCGATTTCGTTGTCGCCATGGAATCCACCGCTCACTACTGGCTGGCACTCTACACCCGCCTGCGGAAAGAGGGATACCGAGTAGTGGTGCTCAATCCGATCCAAACCAATGCCATGCGGGAAATGTTGATGCAGGATGCCAAGACGGATGACATCGACACCTTAGTCATTGCGGAGACGATCCGCTTTGGCAGGTACAAGGCCAGCAGTGTGTGCCGCAGGAGAAGCTGCTGGCAATGCGGGAACTGTGTCGGAACCGCTTCTATCTCGTTGATATGGGCAGCGACCTGAAACGGAAGATCATTGCTCTACTGGACCAGGTGTTCCCAGAATTTGAGACACAGTTTGACAGCATATTCTGTAAGTCGGCTGTTGCGGTTCTGAAGCAGTACCCCACCCCGGAGAAGTTGTCCAGAGCGCAGCTTGGAAAACTGACAGAAATCCTCCAGATCGCCAGCAATGGACGGTTTGGGGAGTGGAAGGCCCGGCAGCTCAAGGAGCTTGCCAGGGACAGCTTTGGGATCCAGGACTGTGAAGGTGCTTACTCCACGTTGCTCCTTTTGTATCTGGATCAACTCCAGTCCCTTCAGGATGGTGCTGCATCTCTGGAGCGCAGAATTGAGGATATCTTCTCCCAATTTGACTCCACACTTACCTCTATCACCGGGATCGGCCCTGTGCTGGGAGCAGTCATTCTCAGTGAGATCCGGGATATCGCCTCCTTTCCCTCAGCAGATAAACTGGCTGCTTACGCAGGGCTGGATCCGAAGGTGAAACAGTCCGGAGAAACGAGATCCAGCGCCGTCCACATGTCCAAACGCGGCTCACCATATCTACGCAGGGCTATCTGGATGGCAGGCACCATTGCAGTGAAGTACGACCCTATGTTCAAAGCCTACTATGAAAAGAAAGCCGCAGAGGGACTGCGCTATATGAACATCATTGGCCATGTCTCTAAGAAAATGACGGCTGTGATCTTTGCGGTCATGCGGGACAACAAACTTTATGAGCCTGTTGTGCCTGCTGCTTGACAGCATATTGGCTCCATGCTCTTTGCCGCTCGCCGCGAGAGCTTGCCGTTCTACCGCTTTTCAGCCTCCTTGTATTTTTATACTTGACAAATCCTTAGCCGGCTGCACCTCTTTCTTCACCCAACTTCAGCCTCTCGCCCGGCGTTTTGCCGGAGTATTGCCTTACCGCAATCTGGCCACACGAGGGTCAAACGGAGGCGCTTGTGGTGTCCGGTGCTTGGGATGCCACTCTGCTCCAGGAAGCGGCACACGGAGCTTCGCAGGGGCTACTGGGCGGTGTTTTCTTCCTCTGCCCTCTCTTTGTTTTCCGTCCCCCAACTTCTGAGATGCTCCTTCTTTGTAGACGGTGGTGCAATTCGCAAACTCTGGAGAATCCTCTTTTCATTTCTCTACAGATGTGGTATACTGAAGTAGTCAAGAAAGGGCGGTGATGGTATGCCTCCGTATAGTATTGATGAACTACGCCAGATCATTGCTCCGATTGCACGGGAGCATGGCGTAGAAAGTGTTTCTTTATTTGGCTCTTACTCCAAGGGGGTAGCCTCAGCGGGCAGCGATGTGGACTTGAAAATTGAAAAAGGCCAGCTGCGCTCTCTTTTTCAACTGAGCGGGTTTCGTCTGGCAGTGGAAGACGCATTGAAGCTGCCGGTGGATCTTGTTACCAGCGAGGCATCTGACCATGTGTTCCTAGACACGATCAGCAGAGATGAGGTGTTGCTGTATCGAAACTCGTGACGTTGTGATTCTTCAAAAGATTGTGATGTACTGTCTGCGTATTGCGGAAAATCTGGACCGCTTTCATCACAATTTTTCTGCTTTTGAAAATGATCATCTTTTCCAGGATGCCTGCTGCATGTGCGTGGTACAAATCGGCGAGTTGGTCACATTGCTCTCCGATACAGTAAAGCAACAGAACACCGCTGTTCCCTGGCGTGTGATTAAGGACACGGGGAATTTTTACGTTCATTCCTATGGCGCTATAGATGTGCGTGCTGTGTGGGATACGCTGGAGCAGGATATTCCCGTTTTGAAATCTGCCTGCGAGGCCATTTTGAATGCCTGACCCATAATCTGACCCAGAATGGAAAAAATCCCTGTGGAATCAGTGGACGGAAAAGGGCTGGAAAGGATATGCTTTCGAACGCAATTGTGTCGGAAAGCACCAGAAATCTCTATTCGCTACCCCTGAGAGCAGCTACGGACCAGAAGGCCGGGGGTTCGAATCCCTCACGGCGTGCCAGAAAAAGAGGTCAAAAAAGATTTTTGGTGAAAAAACTGAGAGATTTCAAGACCTCAGAGGCCCTTGGATAGTGAAAATCCAAGGGCCTCAAAATTTAGATTTTTCCCCACCTCCTATTCACTCAGGCAGGACTTAAACCTGCGGCACAACAGTTTCAAATAGGGCGCTACGATTTTGAGCGCCTGTATTGAGCGTCGATCCGTCAGTTCTAAAGGAATTGACAGACCGGCGCTTTTTGTTTTTCCAGGAAAACACAATACTCCCAGCGCCTGTTTTCAAAACAGGCAAAATCAAAAAGGGCCCCAGACTTTTCAGCGCAAAAAGTTGCCATTATATTAGAAAGCAAGGAGGATCAAAATGAACGCAGAAGAAAAAAACAGATACTTCCAAGAACTAACCCTGAACCTCCAGCACGAGGGCTTCGCCGTAAAACCGGAAACGGAGGAGGGCCTCCTGCCAATAGAGCTGGACGGACAGCGTCTCTGCCTCGCGCTGGATACCGGCTCGGTGAGGTACTGGCGGGAGGATACGGCGGATGATCACAGGAGCGCCGCTCTGGACAAAGCAATCTCTATCACCAAAACCACTGCCGAGTACATGCGCCAGATGGAGACGGCGCCCCGGCTGACAGCCAGCGGCCTGACGGGAGACTACAGGCTGCTGGCGGATTTCAACGATGTGGTTCTGGCGGGCCACCCCACCAGGTACGGCGTCCAGTTTGCTACCTGGGAACGTGTGCGGGAGCGCACTGGCCTGAACGCGGGGAACTTCTACGGACCTCCCGGCGGTGTGGACAGTTACACCGCGGCCAAGCGCGACTTCGCTACCCGCTCCGGCCTCATCCCCCACGTTGTCCTTTTTACTCCCGAACAACTTACAGAAGTCTATCGCAGTATCCATGAAACATTGGAAAACTTCAGCATTACCAGTGAACGGCAGGAGCATCTGAGCTCTGCGGCGGAACAAATAGAGCGCACTATCCCTGATTTGGAGGATCGAGTTGACATTTCCTTGCAAAAAGAGGAAGAATTTTGTGACTCACTCGATCCTGAACAAAGCGGTTATACATTTTTTATAGAATAACAACCCCACAGATGAACGATGGAAATGCCCGGAATCCACCGTGGGACCAATCGAACGCAGCGTCCCGGATCTGGAGGCGCTGGCAGAGGCGTCCAACCAAAAAGAGTTGGAGTTTGCGGCTATAGAGCCCCCGTGAGAGGGCGGGATGCAGTTAAGTTAAAACCCAATATTTGTACCAGTTAAGGCCGTTTCCCTGAAAAAAGGGCAGCGCCTTTTTTCGTTTTGTCCTCTTTTCAGGGATTGGAAATACCAAAACAGGAGGACAGAAGAATATGGCACGATATTTCATGGGCGATACCCGCCTGGCGGGGTTGGAGCGGATGATGATGGACCCGTCCAGATCGCCGTCTACCCGCATTGACACCCGGAAAAAGAGGCCCCAGAAGAAGCTGCCCTGCAACCGGCCCACCAAGCCGAGGCAGCGTGAGTGGGAGATGAAAGAGGGCTTTGAGGAGGGCGGCGGCGTATGAGTTATGTGATCCAAGCGGTTTTGAGCAACCCCCGACGTCCGGAATGCGATCAGATCACGATCCCCTTCCCCATTCCCGTTGACCAGTACGATAAGACCATTGAGATGCTCCAGGCAATTGACCTGGGCTTTTCCGTCAACCGGGACTGCACTGTGGATGAAGTAAACAGCCGGTACAGCGTGCTGAACACCCTGGTGGGTACGCTGGTCAATATCGATCAGCTGGACTACCTGGCGAAACGGCTGGACGGCTTCTGCGCCGGCGAGGTCAGTCAGTTCCAGGCTATGGCTCACAAGCTGGGGCTGTCCGAAATCAAGGACTTTATTAACCTGACGTACTGTTGTCAACAGACAACGGTTATCACGGATTTCTCTGATTTGGAGCAGATCGGGAAAGACCACACAATGACACTGAACGGCGGCGCAATGCCGATAGACCAATACCAGGCAGTGAATGGCAAAGAAGCCGCCCTCCAGCTGATTAACGGCGGTAGAGGAGTCATCACCCCTTACGGTGTGGCCTACGACAACGGCATGGAGCTGGAACCGGTCTACAACGGACATCAGTTCCCCTCATATCTATACGATCACAGCCTGCTGGTGTTGGAGATCACACCAAAACGGGGTCTTGTGGAGGGGAGCAATCCGGAATATCTGTACCTTCCCGCTTCGGAACACCAGATCGAGCGGACGCTGCTCCGCGTTGGCATCACCTCGCCGCACGATGCCCAGATACGCATCGACTGCAATGAGCTGCCGGAAAAAGTGGATGAGGCGCTGGATATTGAGTATCTGAGCGGTGACGATCTCCCAGCCCTGAACCGGATGTGCCAGGCTATCGAGCCGCTGAAGGAGGCGGATATGGAGAAGCTGAATGCGGTAGTGCTGTTTGCGGAGGCTGGAGACATGATGGCCGTCCGCCAGCTGGCGGAAAACCTGGACCTGTTTGACTTTGTCCCCGGCCTCCAAACCCCGGAGGAATACGGCAGGCACATGATCCGGGAGTCCGGTCATTTCGACTACGACGAAAACCTGGAGGGCTTCTACGACTACCGCCGCTACGGTGAACAGCAGCTCCGGCAGGAAGGCGGGCAGTTCAACGAATGCGGCTATGTGGTGTACCAGGGCACAATGCCGCTGGAGGAGCTGATGATGGAGGACCCCGCAGAGAAGCATCAGCGGGAACAGGGACTCCAGATGGGAGGGGTGGCGCAATGATTCTTTACCTGGAGTGCCGGAGTTACGGTATTGCGCTCGATATCCCCACTACCCGTGATGAGGCGGCAAGCACGATCTTTAGCCTGATCGCAGGCTTTGAGGATGAGCCTGCGGAAATCAGCATCAGCGGTGTGAACAGCCCCATCCCCAACCTCTATCCGTATGTCCAGCACGCCGATCTGGAGAGCGGGGCTGACCTTGAGAAGCTGAACACCCTGGACGCCAGAATCAACGGTATGACCCAGGAGGAACAACACCTCTTTTCCGGGGCGCTGGAACTGGAATGTACCGGCGATCTGGACTTTGCGGTTCATGTCGCAACCAGCCTGGACCGTTATGAGATATTCCCTAAAATCAAGACAGACGAGGATCTGGGCCGCTTTCTGGTGGACACGGCGTTCATGACCGGAAAATTCTCCTTCCCCGATGAGGCCCGGCCTTACCTGGATTACAGCAAGATCGGCGCGGAGCAGCGGGATGCCCTTGGAGGGATATACACGCCCCATGGCCTTGTCAAACGCCGTGAGGAAGCGCCAGTGCAGGAGGAGACGCCAAAAGCCATGCTTTTGACACTCACAGCCTCAGAACAGAGTTATCCCCTTGTCCTCCCCGCCTCCGAGAAGCAGCTGGGACAGGCAAAGGAGTCCCTGAGAATCGAGGACTTCGCTCAAGCGGTGATCGCCAGCGCCGAATATACAGCGCCCTATTTGAACCGGCTGATCCCTATGGACAGTATCACTGTAGAGGACGCCAATGAGATGGCTATCTGTCTCCAGCGCCTTAAAAAAGACGGCGAGATCATGAAATACTGCGCCGCTCTGGAGGTGGAAGAACCGTCCACCTTCACCGAGGCCCTTGATATGGCCATCGACATCGACGACTATGAGCTGATCTCCGACAGCGAACGGGAGTATGGCCGTCAGGCCCTGCGCCGCATGGGCGCAAACGACGAAGTTCTGGAGGCCATAGAAGGCTGCACTGATTTTGACCGGCTGGGCAGTGAGATGATGGATGAGGACGGCGTTCGGCAAACCGGGTTCGGTCTGGTGCGCCGGCTGAGCAAGCCCTTTCCTCCTGCGCAAGAGCCGGACCAGCAGATGGGAGGTCTATCATGTTAAAGCTGAATATATCCAGCGGCAGGGTACTTGAGCAGTTGAAACTGCCGGTGCCGCCGGATGAATTCAAACGGAAAGTTGATGAAATTCGTGCGGCGGGCCAACCCAATATCGCACCCACGGTATTGAACGCTGACAGTTCCGTCCCCGCACTCAACTGGCATCTCCAGCAAACCAGGCTGGACAGCGATTCCACGCTCCAGAAGCTGAACCAGCTGGCGGAGACAATAGACGGGATGAACGCGGCGGAACACTACCATCTGTCCAAGTCTCTGGACCCGGAGTCTCAACAGAGTCTGGACGATGTGCTTCGGATCGCCGCCCATATCAAACCGGCCAGCCTGGATTGCTACGAGGTCATTCCAGGTGTGACCTCCCACCAGGAGCTGGGCAGATGGCTGGTGGAGCATGACCGTCTGGAGGATAAGGTACCGGAGACTCTGCGGCCCTACCTGGACTATCGCTCCATCGGCATCGACTACTGCAACAGCCATGAGGGAGAGTTCCTGGCCGACAGCTACACCGGGATTCAGTCAGGCGCTATGGAGCAGGTCTTGGAAGAGCAGGGCGTCCTCCGCCTGACGCTTTCCACAGCAAAGGGTACATTTCCCCTCAGCTTTCCCGCCTCGGACGAGCGGCTGGAGCAGGCAAAAAGGGCGCTGGACGTGGAGGACTTCGCCCAGGCCGGCATCACCGCCGTCAAGTTCTCCTCCCCGTATCTGGACGGCCTCCTCCCGCTGGATACAATCACTGTGGAAGACGCCAATACGCTGGCGCTGTGCCTTCAGGAGATGGAGCAGGAGGACGGGGAACTGATGAAGTTCTGCGCCGTGCTGGAGGTGGAACAGCCGGGTGCCTTCACGGAAGCCGTCAGCATCGCCATGGACCGGGACGACTATGAACTGGTCCCGGAGGACATGGATGAGTACGGGAAGCAGGTACTCCGCCGCACTGGGGCTGACGATGAAGTCATTGATACCATCGACGGGTATATGGATTTTTCCCGTCTGGGCGAGGACTCCATGGCAGAGGACGGCGTCCGGCGGACGGAGTTCGGTCTGGCGCGCCGCCTGAGCAAGCCTTTCCCTCCCGCACCGGAGATTGGGCAGGCGATGATGTAAAAAGTTTTTGTAGACTTTCGCCGGGAGTTGTGGTATCTATTGTTGCTGACCAAAAACGAAAGGGAGTGAAACCGTTGCAAATCAACATTTACAAGGACAAAATGCTGGGGGCTCGCCTGTTCGGGGCCTCGGTGCTGTACAGTGCCGCGCCCATCCCCCGTGAGGATGTGCCCCAGGGCTGGTACTGTTACGACCTGCGGGGTACTGCCCGGCATCCGGACGAACCCCACGCGCTGGTGGATCTGGCGGAGGAAAACCATACCGGTTCGATCCTCTCCTGTCTGCCGCTGAAAAAGGGTGGCTCTCAGTTCCGGCTGATCAAGGATATGTTCCAGATGACCGGTACAAATCCCAGCTTGGCGGAGTTCTGTGCTGAGGAAAAGATCCGCTGCCCTGAAACACCTCTCCGCCATCAGCTGTGCCCCGCATCCCCCGCAGGGCGGGCCTATGAGCAGCGCAGCATCGTGACCGGGCCAAAGAGACGGGTACAGCAGCCGCTATAGTCTCGAACATAAAAGTTCTTTTTGGTACTTTTTCTTTCAAGAAAAAGTACTCACCAAATCGCGGTGGCGAAGTAGTCCTCCGGCGTCTCCGCCCGGCGGATTAGCCGCACGGAGCCGTCCTCCCGGAGGAGCAGCTCGGCGGAGCGAAGCTTGCCGTTATAGTTGTATCCCATGGAGTGCCCGTGGGCCCCGGTGTCGTGGATCACCAGCAGGTCCCCCCGCTCCAGGGCGGGCATGGGACGGTCCACGGCGAACTTGTCGCAGTTTTCGCACAGGGATCCAGTCACATCCACCGTCTGAGTGCAGGGCGCATCCTCCTTTCCCGAGGCGGTGATGTGGTGGTAGGCCCCGTAGACGGCGGGACGCATCAGGTCGGCGGCGCAGGCGTCCACACCCACGTACTCCTTGTAGATGTGCTTGAAATGGAGCACCCTGGTCACCAGACACCCGTAGGGCCCAGTCATGAAGCGGCCCAGCTCGCCGCAGAGCTTCACGTTCCCCATCCCGGCGGGAACCAGGACCTCCTCGTACTGCCGCCGCACGCCCGCGCCGATGAGGGCGATGTCGTTTGCCTCCTCCTCCGGACGGTAAGGGATGCCAATGCCGCCGGAGAGGTTGATATAACGAATGTCGCACCCGGTCTCCTCCTTCAGCTCCACCGCCAGCCGGAACAGGATGCCCGCCAGCGCGGGGTAGTAATCGTTGGAGATGGTGTTGGAGGCCAGGAAGCAGTGGAGGCCAAAGTACTTCGCCCCCTTGGCCTTCAAGGCCTGGAAGGCCTGAGCGATCTGAGGGCGGGTCATGCCGTACTTGGCATCGCCGGGGGTGTCCATGACCTGATGGCCGTCCTTGCTGGCCCCCAGGGTGAACACGCCGCCGGGGTTGTACCGGCAGAAGATAGTCTCCGGGATATGGCCGATGGCCTCCTCCAGGAAATCCACGTGGGTCAGATCGTCCAGGTTGATGATGGCCCCCAGGC
>OFEY01002286.1_pt1 | contig 10597 bp, 8 predicted proteins | sample 1521251 | NCBI WGS metagenome assembly OFEY01 (sample SAMEA3504100, study PRJEB24116) | mouse gut metagenome | biome: mouse gut; feature: mouse-associated habitat; material: faeces | place: Denmark | collected 2011
TCAAAACGCTTTTCCTTTACATCAAAATCTGACATGAATCGTTCCTCCTCAATGTGCATTTTGCTCTTCAACAAATTTCCTGCAATGTGCGTTTACTCGCTCTGCTTTTCTTTCTGCTTCTTCCTTTGCCAGACGGGCTTCTTCTTCCGCCTTGGATTCCGCCTGAACAAACTCCGTAGTAAGGGAGACATAATCGGTAGAAACATAGCCGTCGCCTTCTTCTATGTTAACTTTCACCCAATCGCCCAAGTCTTCCGTCACTATCAGCTGATCCTCAATCGGCACCCAGCCGATTACGCTTTTGTCCAACCCCGGCTCCTGCCGTACTTTCAGTGTAGTCGTCGTTACCGTAGCAATTCTGGTTCCCACTGACTTAGCCAATTCCACCGCACTTTCTCCGGTTACACAATACTCACCTTTTACAAATCCGGTAACAGAACCGGATTTGATTTCATACCATCCGTCCACTTCCGAAATGAAAGTTCCTACTGATTTGTCATACAGCTTACCGATAATTTCGCCCTCTTCACTCGGTATGCTTCTAACATTCACATAATCATTTACTTTTGCAATGACAAGACTCTTAAAACCTTCCTCTTCATCTTTCCTGTCCAGTTTCTTCTGGACATCCCTCAGGATTTTTTCATCCAGCAAAGAAATATCCACTTCTTTCGTTTCCTCAATCACAAGGTCTTCCTTTGCCTCATCCAATGCCTGAGGTTGCGGCTGAGAAGCCGCCTCTTCCGTTCCCATATTGTTCATTACTTCATTCAGCACACCTGCCGCCGTATTATTGGATATGCTTCCCTCTTGGCCGGTTCCCTGACCCATGCTGACACCGGATGCATTTCCGGCCGACGGCATGGAACTTCCTGTATCCGTCTCGTCCTGAATATTTTTCAGAGATGTTCCGTTGGATGCCAAAGTATAATCCACTCCGGCTGACGGCAAAACTGATGCTACATTAGTTGCCGCATTTGCACTTATGTCAATACTTGAAAATGTAAGAACTGCCGTTACTGCACACATTACAACTTTCATGTTCTTTTGTCTCATAGGATGTGCCTCCGCAAATTGTTACTGTTTTTATTAAATTTGTTACAATTTTGTTACATCTGTTAACTAATATAACACCTTCCCCGATATTTGTCAATGCCGCGTTTCACCCAAAAATACGGAAAAAATCATTGTTCACAGTTTTTTCATATTCATATTTTTTTGTAACAATTCTAGATTTAGCGGCTTTTATTCGACTTTTTCCGCCCTTCCTCTATATCTGGTAGCGGCGAAAAAAACAGATTTTTTTTATTTTTATTTCTTTCTTCTAAAAAATATATTAAAATAAAAAAAGGAGGTATGGCATATGAACAAAAAAGCTCTTATCACCGGCGCTTCCCGGGGAATCGGGGAAGCCATCGCAAGAAAACTGGCAAGCGAGCACTACGATCTCTATCTGACCTGTCTGCACTCGGAAGAAAAACTTCACGCCCTTGCAACCTACCTGGAACAGGAATACAACGTTTCCGTGGGCGCCTTTTTGTGCGATGTCTCTTCCTGTAAAGAGGTGGACAAACTTTTCCGCCACATACCATCCCTGGATGTTCTGATCAACAACGCCGGAATCTCCTATATCGGACTGCTCACCGACATGAGCCCCCAGGCATGGGACCGGGTACTCGGCACCAACTTAAACAGCCTCTTTTATACCAGCAGAAACGCCATTCCCCTGATGCTGCAACGTCACCGCGGAAAGATCATCAATATTTCCTCCGTGTGGGGAGAGTGCGGCGCTTCCATGGAAGTGGCATACTCCGCCTCCAAAGGCGGCGTAAACAGTTTTACCAGGGCTCTCGCCAAAGAGCTTGCTCCCTCCGGCATACAGGTAAACGCCATCTCCTGCGGACTGATCAACACGGAGATGAACCTTCATCTGACGGATGCGGAGAGACGCTCTCTTATCGAAGAAATTCCCACGGACCGCATGGGAAATACGGCGGAAGTAGCGGATATGTTGTATGCCGTACTCTCCATGCCTTCCTATACCACCGGACAGATTTTCACAATAGACGGGGGATGGCGTTAAGCCATCCCCTTATCTTTTCAGTCCCTTTTTTCTTTTAACAGGTCGCGCCGCCCACCAGATGTTTCTGTGCTTTGATCACTTCCTCTTTCCGCCTGAGCAGTTCATCGCTCATCAGCTTATCCTGTACATAGGCAAAGCCAAGCCTGTCGATCGTATCCGCAAAACGCTCTCCCGTAATACCCTCATCCCGGAAAAACAGGATCGCTTTCTCGATCACCTGCAGCACTTCCTCTTTCTCCGTAAAGATCTTCTCAAGCACCTGGCCATGGGCTATCTTCTTGCCCCAGCGCCCGCCGATATAAACGCGGTATCCCGTCTCCGCCTCCCTGACTGCACCGAAGGGACATTTTCCGATACAGCGTCCGCAGTGATTACATGCCGTCTTATCGATCTTCAGCTTCCTTACACCGTTTACCTCTTCCACTTTCGCATCTTTCAGAGGACAGCTGTTCTCCACCTGACAGATCTTACAGCCCTTACAGAGGCTCTCATCCACCACCGGCACTCTCTGCCCGATCACACCCAGATCATTTAAATCCGGTTTTACACAGTTATTGGGACAGCCGCCCACCGCGATCTTAAATTTATGAGGCAGTTTTACATCGTTAAATCCTTTATAGAATCTCTCGTGGATCTCCTCCGACAGCGCAAAGGTATCGATCAGTCCGTACTGACAGGTGGTTCCCTTACAGGACACCACAGGCCGCACTTTAGAGCCCGTTCCGCCGGTCTCAAGCCCTTCTCCCTTCAGATATTCCCGCACATCCTCGATCTTCTCATAGGGAACGCCCTGGATCTCCAGCGTCAGCCGGGTTGTCATGGTCACTTCCCCCGTGCCGTATTTTTCCGCCGCCTCCGCGATGCACTGCTGTTCCTTCGCCGTGATCTTGCCGTTTCTTGTGATCACACGCACATTGAAACGGTCCGGATAGTTCTTATCCTGCAGACAGCCAAGAGCCTTCATCCTCTTTACATCCTCCTCGGAAATCGTAGATTTTGCTCCCTCCACTTTCACTTCATTAAAGGTAATGCCGCCTTCCAGCACTTTCGTATTGGTATAGCCATAAGCTTTCAGCCTGTTCTGCAAAAAATACCCTCTCTTGCCCTTTGCGCAGACAAGCAGAAGTTTTGCATCCTTCTCAAGCCCTTCCACCGGTCCTGTCACTTTGGAGAGATTTAACCAGAGCGCGCCCGGTATCTTTGCCTGGGGCAGCACATCTATAACCTGATAGCCCTTTGCGGATCCCGCCTGATATGCCGCAGGGGTAATGGTTTCAAATTCGCCCGTCAGCTTATTCTCCATAATGTAGCACACCTGTACAAAAGGATGGATCGCCGTGGAAAACGGAGGGGCATACGCCATATCCATATTTTCAAAATCTTCCACCTTCGCGCCCAGGGATATCCCGGTCACCGCGATATCCACGATCTTATCCACGGCGCCTGCGCCAAGCACCTGCACGCCGAGCAGTTTATGAGACGCCTTATCCGCCACCAGCTTGATGATAAAACTGTCCGCCCCCGGATAGTAATGGGCCTTGTCATCCACTACCGCAAGGACGGTTTCCGCGTCATACCCCGCCGCCTTTGCCTGCCCTTCGGTCAGCCCCGTCTTTCCGACATTCAGCCCCGGCAGTTTTACAACGCCGGTTCCAAGGCAACCCGCATACTCCTTTTCTTTTCCATTCAGCACCTGCGCGAGAGTTCTTCCGGCATAGTTGGCGGTGGAACCCATGGGTGACCACTGCGCTCCTCCCGTGAGACGGTTTTTCACCATACAGCAGTCCCCCGCCGCATAGACGTCCGGCATATTCGTCGCCATCTTACCATCCACTACGATCGTGCCTCTTTCCATCACAAGCCCGCTGTCCTTCAAAAACGCCGTATTGGGACGGATACCCACGCTCATGACCACCACGTCTGCGCCGAATACGCCGGTGTCGGTTTTAACCCCCGCTGCTTTTTCCTGACCTTCCACAGCCTCCACTTTGACACTGGTATGTACGGAAATACCGCTCTGTTTTAACTGTTTTTTCACAAAGTCAGCCATCTCCTGATCCAGTATGCCGGGCAGGATCTGAGGCGCTAAATCAACCACCGTTACCATCATGCCCTGAGCCTTGATATTCTCGGCGATCTCCAGCCCAATAAACCCGCCGCCTACCACGACAGCCTTTTTACAGTTATTTTCCTGAATATATTTTCTCAACTCAATCGCATCATCCGGCGTGCGCATCTGAAAGACGCCGGGGAGCCCTGCCCCCGGAATAGGCGGCACCACAGGAGACGCCCCCGTGGCGATGATCAGTTTGTCATAGCCGTATTCTAACACTTCCCCGGTGGAAACTCTCTTTGCCTGCACCTTCTTTCCCGCAAAGTCAATATGCTCCGCTTCCACACCGGTATGCACCTTTACGCCGGTCAGCCCTTCGTACTTCTGGGGCGTATTTACGATCAGTTCCTCCCTGCTCTCAATCAGACCGCCCACATAGTAGGGCAGTCCGCACCCCGCATAAGAAATGTCCTCCCCTTTCGTCACGATCAGAACTTCCGCACCGCGGTCCTCCCTCATGCACTTCGCCGCCGCCTTTGTCCCGGCAGCTACCCCGCCGATTACCAATACCTTCATGTTGTTCTCCTCTCTTTTATGTTTTTCCTGATATGTTCTGCCCGCAGCTTACTTTTTGCGGGGCTTACATGCTGACTCTCTCCTTGATTTCCGCCATTTTGGCGTCGCACAGTCTCGTATCCCCGTGCACCCGGGAATATGCGAGATATCCGTTCATACGGTCGATCTTCGTCAGGTTCCGGCTGCCGCATTTCGGACAGACGTCCATCTCCAGTTCCTGATGCCCGCAGTCGTCACAGTACGCCAGCGACAGATTCACTCCCTCATAAAAACCCATCTCCATCGCCGCCGCACCAGCGTGCGGATCGCTTCTATATTATAGTCCACCGGATATTTAACATATTGGATCTTACCGCCGTTGAAAAGGTCCCAGAATCGTTTCTCCAGATCCTGTTTCCGGATCGGCGTAATAGGTTCCGCCACATGACAGTGAAAGCTGTTAGAAACATACTCCCTGTCGGAAACCCCTTCTACAATGCCGTATTTCGCCCGGAACTGTTCCACCTGCAGCCCGCAGAGATTCTCCGCCGGTGTGCCGTAGATCGCATAGAGCCGTCCGTCCTCCTTTTTGAACTGCGCTATCTTATCATTGATATACTCCATCACTTCCAGCGCAAAACCGCCGTCCTCTACCAGTGACTTCCCGTTGTAGAGCATCTGCAGCTCATTCAGCGCCGTAATGCCGAAGCTTGCCGTGGCGGAAGCAAGCACCGGTTTGATCTTGTCATGAAATCCCAGATGCCCGCCGTAAAAGCCGCCCTCGCAGTAACCAAGCGGATTGTTGGACGCCTTCATCTCACCTAAATAGGCATAAGTCCGCAGATGGAGCCGCCTGATCAGTTCCAGATAATAGTCCAGCACCTCGTAAAAATCCCGGCTCTCCTGTCTTGCCTTTGCCAGAATCATGGGCAGGTGGAGGGAAACCACGCCGATATTAAAACGTCCCACAAAGACAGGCTTATCCTCCTCATCCGCAGGCTCCATACCGCCCCGCTCATACCACGGCGACAAAAAGGCGCGGCACCCCATGGGCGAAACCACTCTGCCGTATTTCTTGTAAATTTCCGCCACATACCCTTCCCCGGTCAGGGAAAGCCAATCGGGATACATGGTTTTCGCAGAGCAGGCAATCCCCGCTTCAAACAACTCCTCCAGTTCACACCCCGGACCATGCAGGTCTTTATCATATAAAAAAACAATCTTCGGGAAAAGCACCGGCTTTTTATTTCCCTTTTTGCCCTGGCCGCCTTTTCTTACTTCCAGAAGCGTCTTTGTGGCAAGACGGGCAAACTTATCTTTTCCAAGCCCTGCCGTTACCGTAATAAAGGGATAGTCTCCCCGGCTTGACGCCACGGTATTAAATTTATACTCCCATCCCTGAAAGCCCTGCTCCATCTCCTTTCCCAGATCCCTCCAGGCCTGTTCCTTTGCCTTATCCTCAGACAGCCCAAGGGAGAGATATTTCTCCAGATTCCGGCCGTAGGATTTCTCCGCATAGGGGGTAAGCAATTTATCCACCTCCGGCACCGTAAAGCCGCCGTACTGCTGGCTTGCCGCCGATAACACGATATCCCCCATCACATCAAAGGCGGTATCGAGTGTCTTTGGTTCATTATACCAGACATTTCCCATCTCAAAACCGCCGCTCAGCACTTCGCTGATATGGAACAGACAGCAGTTCATCGTATCCCGCCTTGCGGACATATCATGAATATAAATATACCCGTCGCGGGCCTCCTGTATCTCCTCCCTTGTGAGGAAGAATTTTTGATACATCTCCCGATTTAACTGATTGAAGATCAGGCTCCGCCTTGTGGAGACAAGGGCGGAATCTGTGTTGGCATTCTCCTTATCCCCGATATACATGATAGACTGGCTCTTTTTATACACTTCGTCCAGCATTTTCACGAAATCCTGTTTGTAGTTCCGGTAATCCCGGTAGCTTTTTGCCACCAGCGGATTGATCCGCTCCAGCGCATACTCCACCACATGGTGCATGACTTCGATGGGGATCTGCGTCATCTGTTCCTCTTCGGCCTTTTCGATGACAAGCTCACAGATTCTTCCCTTTTCCTCTTCCGTCAGTTCCACCATCACGCGATAAGCGCTCTTACCGACCGCATCCACCACCTTCTGTACCTGAAAAGGTTCTTTGCTGCCGTCTTTTTTGATGATATATATTTGATAACATGGTTTATACTTTTCATTATAGTTGGTTTTCATTGGATTTCCTCACAAACTGCCATGCTCCGTTCCTATCCCTTCCGCAATTGACCTGATCTTTTTGTAAACACTGCGATAAGTAAGGGGATATGCATTGCTTCCATATACACTCTTCTCCATGTCGCCGTAACCTGCCGTAATACCCCACTGATCGCCGTCGGCAACACTTAAGTTGATATAACTGCTTCTCCAAAGAGGCATACAGGTCGCCGCACAGATTTTTTGCAGTAAATCAGGCACAGCAGAAATAATGCGGCACATATCAGCAAAACTTTCGGAACAGTTTTTTTAACTTCGTCTTATTCATTTGTGCCCCTTCAATCATAGATTGCTTTATATTAGTTATTTTCCAGAATCTCCTTCAAATGGCCGCGGTATCCTTCCCGCACGGACTCCGGCGCCATCACCTTCACATCCTTCCCGATCCCTGCAAGCCAGCCGTAAAACTGCCTGCTGACCATCACCTTCACATGCACCGCAAACCGCTCTCCGGCAAGCTTTTGCAGTGAAACATCTTTCCCGAAACGGTCCAGCACCACACCCACCAGCGAATTGGGGAAACTCAGCGTCACAATCTGTTCCTCACCGCCGTACATCCCGAAGGTTTTGGCGGAATACGCCGACAGATCACATTTCTTAAAAATCTCCTCCCCCTCCCGGCGCTCTTTCAGCATCTCTATGGAACCCATTTTATCCACCCTGAAATGTTTCAGCATTCCCGCCGCGGCATCATAGCCGATCAGATAATAATTCTCATCATTCCACATCAGAGACCAGGGGCTGATCCGGTAATGCTTCCCGCCTTTTCTTGCCACCAGCTTCTTTAACAGGTTCCATTCCATATAGAGAAACGAAATCTGCCTGTTTTCGTGGACCGCCGTATGTATCGCATCTATATGATAATAAATACTTTCATTCTCATTTTTGATCTGCCCCGACGTATAGACCTGGCGCTGCAACTGCACGGCCTCGTATCTGCTTGCCAGCTTCTCGATCTTTCGGATCAGTTGTTCCGATTTGGACTTTGTGATAAACCGGGAAGCGGAGACCGCATCTACAAGAAGTTTCAACTCCGGCAGTTCAAAATCTCTCGACGCCAGATAATAACCGCCGTTCCCCTTAGACGGATCGAAACCGACATCCACGCCGAAATCCATCAGGCAATTTAAATCGCTGTAGAGGCTTTTACGCTCCGCGCTTATCTCCTCGGCCTTAAGTTTTTCGCGCAGAACCGCCATCGGCATCGGATGCTGCTCGTCCGTCTGTTCCGTCAGTATCTTTAGCAAATATAATAACTTTAGTTTTTGTTTTTCCGATTTTGGCATATTATTCCCTTACGATCCCAAACACTTCCTCAAGATTCCCGATCTCATACTCAACGTGCAAAGGCTCCTTGCTTCCGCTTTGCTCAGGCAGCACCTTCCCGCCCGGATTATACCAGCAGGCATCCACACCGGCATGATTGGCACCGCGCATATCGGCAGTCAGAGAGTCCCCGATGAGCAATGCCCTTTCTTTTTGAAAACCGGCTATCTCTTCAAAGACAATATCAAAAAATTCTCTCCTGGGCTTCTCATAGCCAATTACACTCGATATAAAAACTTTATCGATCAACTTATCAAAGCCGGAATTTTTCATCTTGATCTGCTGGGTAGTTAAAATGCCGTTTGTCACAATATATTGTTTCAGCCCCATCTCTTTCAGCTTTGTCACAATTTCATAGGAATCATCCACAAAATACGTCTTTGTGCCAAGTTCTTTCTCATACTGTTTCTGCATCAGCTCCGGATCGATATGCTCAATGCCCATCTGCCGGAAAAACTCTCTGAAACGCCCCGGCAGAAGTTCCCGCTTCTCCATTTCCCCGCGCTCCAGCTTCTGCCAGTATACTTCATTGATTCCGGAATATAATGAGAGCATCTCCTCCGTCATGACGACTCCAAAGTTTTTCAGGCATACTCCCAATGCATACCGCTCCGACATCTTAAAGTTCAGCAGCGTTCCGTCCAAATCCCATAAAATCGTATCGTATCTCAACATATGTTTTATCCTCGCTCCGCTTTTGTATTTCCTTTTAGTAATATCGATTCAACATCTACTCATCTATTTCCTTTTTATTTATTTGTAAAACTGGGTGCTGCATAGAAAAAATTTCTTTCTGTCTCTCAATCTCTGCTTTTAACTGCTCTTTCGTAGGCAAATACGTCAGATATTTTGACATAAACAATCGGTCATTATCATGAAGTACCGAATACCTGGCAATATCCTTATCCGTTTCTGAGCACAGCAGAATCCCAATAGTAGGATTATCTCCCTGCCCCCGCTTTAAATCGTCATACATGCGCACATACATATCAATCTGTCCCACATCCTGATGCGTAATCTTCCCCATCTTCAAATCGATTAGCACATAACACTTCAATTCGATATTGTAAAAAACGAGATCTAAAAGTAGTCTGAAGTTTCTGTTACAATATGTTGCTGACGAGCCACAACGCAAATCCTCTGCCTAATTCCATCAAAAAATCTCTAATATGCGAAAGAATGGCAGATTCTAAATCTCCTTCTAAATAAGTATCCTCTTTTTTGAAACCAAGGAATTCTGCAATCACCGGACTTTTGATTCATTCAAATTGACTTTTTTGAAATTCCGTAGTTTTCTGCTTCATTTCTTCAACTAAAGCCTCTTTTATTGGTGCCTGAAGCAGCCTATGATAATATTGTGTACTGATGTTACGGTCTAAGGTTCTTGAACTCCAATTCTCATCTATGGCCTCTTTCATATACCAATAGCGTGCATTTTCATCCGCAACACGAAGAAGGCTCCTAATATGTTCCGTATTTCTTCTCAAATGCTTGATTTTACAGGTTTTTTCGACTGTTCCTACGTTCTATGTTTCCAAAGTATTTTCTCAAATCGTTTCATACTTTCTCATATTTGTCCCTGCAAAATTGGTAAATACGTTGGTAAAGTAAGCGGCTTTACCAACGGGCTTTTTAAGAGTTCGCCACTCGCTGCAGTTCCTCTTTCGCATCATCGAAATTCACATGGGTGTAGGTATTCAGGGTTACGCTGATATCCGAATGACCCATGATATACTGTAAGGTATTCGGATTCATCCTCGACTTCGCCATATTGGAGCAAAAGGTATGTCTGCATACATGAGGGGTTACTTTTGGCATCTGAATGCGGTAAATCTTGTTGTACTTTTCAATGATATGTTCCAGATACTTCTCCCAGTGAAGGGCAACCATTGGCATATCATTCTTATCCAAGCAAAGGAAACGAATATAGCCATCTACCATAGGCTCAACTTTCGGTGTTTCCCGATTAGCAATGATTCTCCGAAAACACGCTGCCACTTCTTCTGTCATAGGAACATAGCGGACACCGCTTTCCGTTTTCGGCTCCTGAATCGCATATTCCATCTGAGATGTGCGCTGTAACTGATGGTCTACCTTAATACGCATTTCTCCAAACTCAATATCAGGTATTGTCAGTCCGCAAAACTCCGAAATACGAAGTCCCGTGTGGAAAAGGATATAGATTGCATCATAATATCTGCAAAAATGGTTATCTTCCTTGATAAATTTCAGTAAATCCCTCTCCTGTTTCCGGGTAATCGCTTCTCTGGTAACAGAATCATTGACAATAACCGATG
>OFEY01002293.1_pt1 | contig 10566 bp, 14 predicted proteins | sample 1521251 | NCBI WGS metagenome assembly OFEY01 (sample SAMEA3504100, study PRJEB24116) | mouse gut metagenome | biome: mouse gut; feature: mouse-associated habitat; material: faeces | place: Denmark | collected 2011
AAAAGTTTAAACTATAGAACCCTACTAGAAGTATTCGTAAAGTATATTACGAATGAGCAAGTAGTTTTTTCTAACTTGATTTGACAATTCAGGATAGAAAATTTTTTATTTTTTTCAGCTAAAAAAATATGTTAAAATTAATTCGAAAAACTTGACAGGAGAGTTAGGGAATGCTTAAAACCGAACGAACGAACGAACGAACGAACGAACGAACGAACGAACGAACGAATAGGTATATGTATCGTCTCATCATTTACGCCGTTTTTATTGATGAAAAATTAGCTCTTATAGTGGAGGATAACGTACTATGTTAAAAGTTGTCATTATAGGTGCTAATCATGCAGGTTTAGCTACGGCACGTTACTTACTTGAGAGTGGTCGACCACTTGAGATAACGATGATCGATAAAAATAGCTCATTAGGTTATATCGCTGGTGCTACTCCACTATTGATCGGCAATAAGATATCATCATATAGAAACTTTTTTTCAGCCGATACTGAATGGATAGCTAAGCATGTGACAAATTTTTATACTGATTCTGAGGTTACAAAGGTTGATTTTGGACGTAAACGGATCTTTGCTGAGAAAAGTAATGGAAAAAAATTTAACTTTAAATATGATAAACTTGTTTTGGCAACTGGATCTAGGCAACAAAATTTAATTGTTGAAAACAATGAACTAAGTGGGATCTACAAACTAAAGGATCTAAAGGAGGCGCTTTTGATAAATCAGAAGCTATCAACAAGAAAGTGTCGTGATGTTGCTGTCATTGGAGGGGGCTATATTGGAGTGGAGATGGCAGTGGCTCTTCAAGCTCGCAATAAAAATGTCAGTCTTTTTGAAGTAAATGATTATGTTTTAAACACGCATTACGATAAGGAGTTTGCCCAGTTAGCACAGCAGAAATTAAGTGAAAATGGAGTTCAAGTGCAAGTAGACGAAGAGATTTTGAAATTTGAGGGATATAATGGAAAGCTCACTGGGATCGTTACGACACAAGGTAATTATTCGGTTGATATGGTTATTTTGGCAGTTGGCTTTTTGCCTAATACTCAATTGGGAAGAAAGCATCTGACTTGCTTTACCAATGGCGCATATATTGTAAATAGTGAACAACAGACTTCCGATCCTGATGTTTATGCGGTCGGAGATTGTGCAACGTCTTATTCTAAGATATTTAAAGATCAAATGATCGATTTTTCAGTCGCTGATGCTTTGCATGGTAGTTATGTAGCTGCTAAGAGTATTGTTGGTGAGAAAACTATTTCTGATGGGACAGTTATGACTAATGCGGTCAGAGTTTATGGTTTAAATTTTTTTGCAACAGGTCTGACTACTGAAATGGCCTATAAGTGTGGAATTGAGGTCGAATATGTTGACTATGAAGATTGGGTCTTATTGCCGGCGATGTTAAATAATAATAAGGCTAAGGTCAGACTCATTTACACTAAAGAAGATAGGTATTTAGTTGGAGCACAAATTTGCTCTGAAGCTGATCTATCAGGAAGTATCTCAACTTTGACTTTGGCTATCCAAAAAGAAATGACGATCGACGAGTTGAGTTTTTCGAAATTTTTCTTTTATCCGTATTTTAATTTGCCAAACGATCTGCTGGTCAAAGCTGCACAAGAAAGTGAGAAAAAGTAGGTAAAAATACTTAGAGTAGTATTTTAACAGAGCTTTTATAATAAAGTTATTTGTTATATGTTATAATTGAGAAGTCGTTTTCTTAACGAAGAGTATGAACTTATAAGCATTTATAAAGGAGAGTTTTAAATGGCATTAAATCTTATGTTGATGGGTCTGCCAGGTGCGGGTAAGGGTACCCAAGCTGAAAAGATCGTGGACCAATATCACATTCCACACATTTCCACGGGGGATATCTTCCGTGCAGCAATGAAGAACAATACTCCAATGGGGATCGAGGCTAAAAGTTACATAGATAAGGGTGAACTTGTCCCTGATGAAGTAACGAACGGTATCGTTAAAGAACGTTTAGCCAAAGATGATGTTAATGATGGCTACATGCTTGATGGTTTCCCACGTAACATGGCACAAGCTGAAGCTTTAGAAACATTCGGGGCTCAATTAGGTAAACCATTGAACTGTGTGATCAACATTCATGTTGACCCAGAATCTTTGATGGAACGTTTGACAGGCCGTTATATCTGCCGTAACTGTGGCGCAACTTACCACAAGATCTTTAACCCAACTAAGGTCGAAGGTACTTGTGATCGTTGTGGTGAACACGAATTCTATCAACGTGAAGATGACAAACCTGAAACAGTTAAGAACCGTCTTGATGTTAATATCAAGATGAACACACCATTATTAGACTTCTACAAGAAGCAAGGTATCTTGCATGAAGTTGATGGTAACCAAGATATCGATAAAGTTTTTGCTGATATCAAGGCTGTTTTAGATCAAATCAACTAAAATCAAATAAAAAAGATACACCTGGATTGTCATTTTTAAAAATAGTGCTTGCATCCAGCTTGACACTATGATATGATAATTCAGGTTTATCTTTTCAATAGGCTCAGTTTGCCATTTTGAGCAAACGGAACTTGCGGAAAAAGGTGGGACTCCATAAAAAGCTTCTCACATTTTTACGTGTAAAGTTTTAAAACCAATTTAAGGAGGTACTTTTGCGTGGCGAAAGATGATGTGATTGAAATTGAGGGTACGATCAAAGAAACGTTGCCAAATGCGATGTTCAAAGTTGAACTTGAAAATGGACATGAGATTTTAGCTCACGTTTCCGGTAAGATCCGCATGCATTATATTCGTATTTTACCAGGAGACAAGGTTACTGTTGAAATGTCCCCTTATGATTTGACTAAGGGTCGCATTACCTATCGCTTTAAATAGATTGTACTTCAAAAATATTTAGGAGGTATAATTCATGAAAGTAAGACCATCAGTTAAACCAATGTGCGAACATTGCAAAGTTATCAAACGCAAAGGTCGCGTTATGGTTATTTGCGATAATCCAAAGCACAAACAACGTCAAGGATAATAATTAATTAGGAGGTGTAATTGTAATGGCTCGTATTGCAGGTGTCGATTTACCACGCGACAAGCGTATCGTTATCGGCTTAACTTATATTTACGGAATCGGTAATACAACAGCTAAGAAGATCTTAGCTGAAGCAGGTGTTTCAGAAGACGTTCGCGTTCGTGATTTAACAGCAGATCAAGAAGACAAGATCCGTGCTGTTGTTGATAACTACAAGGTAGAAGGTGACCTTCGCCGTGAAGTTTCTTTAAACATCAAACGTCTTTCCGAAATCGGCTCTTACCGTGGTCTACGTCATCGTCATTTACCAGTTCGTGGTCAAAACACGAAGAACAATGCGCGTACACGTAAAGGCCCAGCAGTTTCAATTGCAGGTAAGAAGAAATAATTTAAATAATCTAAAAAGGAGGTTAGCTATTTCATGGCAGTTAAAAAGTCTCGTAAGCGCCGTGTAAAGAAGAATATCGAAAGCGGTGTTGCACATATTCATTCAACATTCAATAACACACTTGTTATGATCACAGACGTTCATGGTAACGCCGTAGCATGGTCATCAGCAGGTTCTTTAGGCTTCAAGGGTTCCCGTAAGTCTACTCCATTTGCTGCCCAAATGGCCGCTGAAGCAGCAGCTAAGGGTGCAATGGATCATGGCATGAAGACTGTTGAAGTTGCAGTTAAAGGTCCTGGTTCTGGTCGTGAAGCTGCTATTCGTGCGCTTCAAACAACAGGTCTTGAAGTCACATCTATCAAGGATGTTACACCAGTTCCTCATAACGGATGCCGTCCTCCAAAACGCCGTCGTGTTTAATGTGGATCAGTATTCATTTTGAGGATAGACTCATAATGTTTTCAACCAGATTACACGTAACGTTTTGAAAGGGGTAAAGATAAGAATGATCGAATTTGAAAAACCAAAAATTCATAAAATCGAAGAAGGTCAAGATTACGGTAAGTTCGTCGTTGAACCGCTTGAACGTGGTTATGGTACAACTTTAGGTAACTCTTTACGTCGTATCTTACTTTCTTCCTTACCAGGTGCAGCGATCACTGATGTTCAAATCGATGGTGTGTTACATGAATTTTCCACTGTAAAAGGTGTTTTAGAAGATGTGACAGCGATCATCTTGAACTTAAAGAAAGTCGCACTTAAACTTGATTCTGAAGATTCTCAAACTTTAGAATTTGATGTTGTTGGGCCAAAAGAAGTTACTGCCGGTGACATTCAAGGTAGCAGTGATGTAGAAATCCTCAACCCAGATCAATATATTTGTACTGTGGCTGATGGCGCTGTGTTCCATGCTCGAATGACTGCTAACAAGGGTCGAGGCTATGTTTCCGCAACGGAAAACAAGGCTAAGGCTGAAGATATGCCTATTGGCGTTTTACCAATCGACTCAATTTATACCCCGATCGAACGTGTCAACTACCAAGTAGAAAAAACACGTGTTGGTCAAAAAAATGATTATGATAAATTAACGTTAGACGTGTGGACAAACGGCTCGATCACACCAAGTGAAGCGATCAGCTTGTCCGCTAAGATCTTAACAGAGCATTTGACATTATTTGTTGATTTGACAGATGAAGCTAAGAATGCTGAGATCATGGTCGAAAAAGAAGAAACACATAAAGAAAAAATGCTTGAAATGACAATCGAAGAACTTGACTTGTCTGTACGTTCATACAACTGCTTGAAGCGTGCTGGTATCAATACTGTGCAAGCTTTGACTAACAAGTCTGAAGCAGACATGATGAAGGTACGTAACCTTGGTCGCAAGTCCTTGGAAGAAGTTAAGGCTAAATTGGCAGATCTTGGCTTGTCATTACGTCATGATGACTAATATAAAATTTAAGGGAGGGAACTGTTCATGGCTTACCGTAAATTAGGTCGCACAAGCGCACACCGTAAATCAATGTTACGCAACTTGACAACTGACTTGATCGTTAACGGTCGTATCGTTACAACAGAAACACGTGCTAAAGAAGTACGTAAGACTGCTGAAAAGATGATCACTTTGGGTAAAAAAGGTGATTTAGCTTCTCGTCGTCGTGCTGCTGCATTCATGATGGATGTTGTTGCAGACGTCAAAGAAGATGGCGATAAGGCAGTTGTTCAAACAGCATTACAAAAGTTGTTTGAAGAAGTTGCACCTCGTTTTGAAGGCCGTAACGGCGGTTACACACGTATCATCAAGATGAACGAACGCCGCGGCGATGCAGCTAAGATGGCTGTTCTTGAATTGGTCGACTAATTTTTATTGATTATTAGCGACGAATATAACTAGTGTCACTTTTATAGCGATAACTGGGCGTTACGATGTTGGGTAAAACCGAGTCTAGTCCTAAGTAGCAGATATTGGATCTGTGAAACCTTCGTTATAAAAAGTGATTTTTTTATTATTTTCATTTAGACTGATCTTCGGGTAGGATCGATTTATTTAAGGGTGCTCTTTGGAGTGCTCTTTTTATTTTTCTAACTTAATTTTACAAACTGCGTGAGATAAAATAATTGCATTTGAAAAAAGAAAACGGTAACGTCAACAGTGAAAGGAGTTAAATAAAAAACTTACAAAATGTAAGCATATTGTGTGACAAGTTTGCTAAACTTTGTATAATCAATAGTAGAGACCAGAATAGAAAGTGGGAATGAAAATGGAAAAGGTAAAAAATATCGTTATTGGTTTTGGCAAGGGTGGAAAAACCTTAGCTAAAACATTGGCAAGCAAAGGTGAAGAAGTTTTAGTGATCGAACGTTCTGCTCAGATGTATGGTGGGACATGTATCAATATTGGCTGTTTGCCATCGAAGCGTTTGATCATTGAGGCCGAGAAAAAAACAGCTTTTGATCAAGCTGTAGTCGGAAAAAATGAGATGACAGCTTTCTTACGTGATAAGAATTACCATATGCTAGCCGATGAGCCGACTGTGCGTGTTTTAGATGGGACAGCTAAATTTAAGTCAGACCATGTAGTTACAGTAACGACGCCTACTGGTGAGACACTAGATTTTGAAGGGGAACGGATCTTTATCAATACTGGGGCTGAACCAGTGATATTGCCGATCCAAGGTTTAGCTGATAGCAAGTATTTATTGGATTCAACTAGTGCTATGGATCAAAGCGATCTGCCTAAAGAATTAGTGATCATTGGTGCTGGTTACATCGGGCTTGAATTTGCTAGCATGTTTGCTAATTATGGTGCTAAAGTCACTGTTTTGGATGCTTCAGATAAGTTTATTCCAAGAGAAGATGATGATATTTCCCAAATGGTCTTTGATGACTTGAGTGCTTTGGGGATCGATTTCAAGTTGGGGGTCAAGATCAAAGAAGTTTACGACCTTGAGGATAAAGTTGAGATCGTCTACGAAAAAGACGGTGAACATACAGTAACGGCGGATAAAGTTTTAGCTGCGACTGGACGTAAACCTCGGACCAGTGATCTAGGTTTAGAAAATACCGCGATCAAATTGGATGACCGTGGGGCAGTGGTCGTTGATGATCAATTGCATACCAGTGTCCCTAGTGTTTGGGCGCTTGGTGATGTTAAAGGCGGGCTTCAATTCACCTATATCTCTTTAGATGATTTCCGGATCGTTAAAGATGAACTTTTTGGGGCTGGTAAACGTCGGATCAGTGATCGGAAAAATGTTCCTTATAGTGTCTTTATCGAACCACCGCTATCTAAAGTTGGGCTAAATGAAAAAGAAGCTAAGGCAGCAGGAGTCGAATATAAGCTCTTCAAGTTGCCAGTTGCAGCTATTCCTAAGGCACGGGTCTTAAAGGATACACGTGGACTCTTTAAAGTTTTAGTTGATCCTGAAACGGACTTGATCTTAGGGGCTACGATCTATGCTAAGGAATCACACGAGCTGATCAATTTGCTCAGTTTAGCGCTCAATGCTAAATTACCATACACAATGTTGCGTGATCAGATCTATACCCATCCAACAATGAGTGAAGCACTCAATGATGTTTTAAAATAAAGTGAGGTAAAGCAAAAATGAAAATTTTTGTAGTCGGTGCTACAGGTCGAGTTGCATCAGAATTGGTCAAAGATCTAGTGGCTAAGGGGCATCAAGTGACCGCAGCTGCACGTCATCTTGAAAATGTCTTATTGAAAGATTCTCCCCAAGTGACGGCCGTCAAATTAGACCTGCATGCTTCAAAAGAAGAATTGGCAGCGTTGATCGGTCAACAGGATGCGATCTACTTTACAGCTGGTTCACGGGGTAAAGATCTCTTACAAACTGATGCCTTTGGTGCCGTTAAGACGATGCAAGCTGCTGAGTTGAATGGTATCAAACGTTATATCATGTTGAGCTCATTACATGCTTTAGAACCAGAATTTTGGCATGAAGATGGTTTGGCTCAGATCATGGATTATAATATTGCCAAATTCTTTGCAGACCACTATCTGGTGCATAACACGGACTTAGATTATACGATCTTACAACCAACCGCTCTGACTGAAGAATCTGGTACAGGTAAGATCACAGTTGGAGCAACTAAAGTTTCTAAAAATCCGATCCCGGATGTGGCTTTGACCTTAGCAGAGATCTTAGAACATGACAACACGCGCAAAAAAGTTATCATGATGAGTAGTGGTGATACCCCGATCGAGCAAGCTTTGGCAAGCGTATAACAATGGCTAACTAAAGAGGCTGTGACATAAGTCTCTATCTTTAAAGAAGACCATTCGAATTTTTTGAAAATTTTGAAAAATTCGGATGGTCTTCTTTTTGTTTTTATTATTTGGTGATATTTTTGAACTACTAGTGGACATTTTCCACATGTTCAATGCCATTAACGCTATCCCCATTTGTCGATTTACCTTTTTCTTACTTCGTACGGTAAATCGAGTAAAACCCAAATAAGCCTTCAAATTACCGAAAATAGGTTCGATCTCATACTTTCTTCTACGATAGATCTTATTTTTTTCAGTATTTGAAAGGTTTGTTTTTACTTTCCCCTTGAAATATTCCCATTGTGGATTGATATAGATCTTTCTGACATTTCCTTTTTTGGTCAATGCATTTGGATTTTCTTTACGATCTTCATCGAATTTTTCAGCTTCATATACTTTAAAATTTCGTTTATAACCATATGTATCATGGCGATATGCATAGCGTTTAAAGTTAAAACGAACATTCTTTGGATCTATATAGTAATCATCTTCAGCGTTATAATGCCAATTCATCACTTTGCGCTCATCTGATCTCCAACGTTTGGTTTCTTCCTTTAACATCGTATTATATGGAATAAGGTAATCAAACACTCCGAATTTATCTTCGATAAATTCATAGTTAGGTTCAGATCCATAACCAGCATCAGCAACTATCGGACCTTGGATAACATCTGCATCCATCTTTTCTAAAAATGGGATCAAAGTACGCATATCAGTTGGATTAGGTGCGAGGGTGTAGTCCAAAGCAAATTGATTATTAGCAGCGACTTGGAGATTATAGCCAGGTTTGGTTTGACCATTTTTCATTGGATCTTCTTTCATACGCATAAAAGTGGCGTCATTGTCAGTTTTAGAATAGCTGTTTCGCTCGCCAACGATGGCAAACTGTTCAGCATATTTAGAGTTTTTCTGTTTACGCTCGCGTGTTTGTTTTAAGTATTTCTTGGCCGTCCGTCGTTCCTGCTTCGCAGGATTAGGGGAGATCTTCTTAGTCTCTTCGACTTTTTCATTCAAATATTCAATTCGTTGTTCCAATCGGGCACATATCTCATCAAGTTGATCAACAGTCAGATCATCAGCAAAATCAATATTGACGATCGATTCTTTGATCTCTTTCAATAACTTTTTAGCTTTTTGTCGATTTAAATCATCATAGCGAATAGTATTTTTCTTCCAAACAAACGAGTATTTATTTGCGTTAGCAAGAATCTTAGTACCATCAATAAACACAGCCTCATCAATGAGCCCATTTTTTCGCAAATATTCTCTAAATTCAGAAAACGAACTTTTTAGCATCATCTCAATAGTATCAGAGACAACAAAGCGAGCAATAGTACGATAAGTAGGTTGGGCTTCCTGAGTCAACCACATGGCAACAACGTTTTCCCGAGCAAAACGTTCGATCTTTCGACAAGAAAAAATACCATAACTATATGCCAAAAGAACTAACTTGAGTAAGACCCGAGGTTCATATTCGAAAGGACGCCCAAAGGTATAAGAGTCATCAAAATCAATAGATTCGACTAAATGGTGTATGTAGTGTGCTGGATGATTTTGCTAATGTAGCTAAAGAAGATGTACTTAAGTGGCAACTTGATCAACTTAATAAAATGGGTGTGCTAAACGAGCGGATAATCAAGCTAGTAGCAAACTATGACGGACTATCGCAACAAGCTATTTATGACTTTGTGGAAGCAAATGGAATGGCGATCATTGACGAAAGTGATCAAGAGTTGCAACGTATGCAACATAAGGCTTTGCCTATCAGCGACAAAGCTAGTGATCTACTAGATGCGTTTAGAAAACAAACTTGGGATGATCTAAATAACAACGTTAATCAGACATTGCTAACGCGTAACTTTGGCAATAGTACACCAATGCGAGCATACCAAGCGATTTTAAAGCAAGCGACTATTGAGAGAATGACGGGACTAAAAACCAACGAACAAGCGATCAAAGATGCGATCTATAAGCAAGTCGATGCAGGTTTAAAATCAAACATGGTGGATAAAGCTGGGCATCAATGGAGCAAGGTTATACCCGCACCGTGATCACGACAACGGTAAATCGAACGTATCACGAGCTCAGAACTCAGCGTATGCAAGACTATGGTCAACCTAGTGGGACGCTTGGTATTAATTGTCGTCACGACTTCTATCCATTCTCAGAAGATATAAATACTAATAACCAACATTCGACGGTCACACCAAAAGAAGCGATCAAGAATGCTGGTTTGCAACAGAAACAACGACAGTACGAGCGATCTATTAGATATGCTAAGAAACGCTTATCGCAAATAGGCAGAAAAAGCTTAGACAGTTGATCAAGGATACAAATAAAAATGGTCAAATCTTAGCTCGTGACTATAATCGTGAACAGATAGCTACTGGACCTTTAAACGAGAAGGAAATCAGTGAAAGATTAAAGCAAAAAGTTGATAAGCAAAATCAGCATATTTATGGTACAAAAGAGTATAATGAACGTGTAGAGAGGGATCGGAAAAAGTATATATCGGTCAAGTATGAGCAACCGTATCTCCTGGGATATTTTCTGATTGATAGTAAGCAAATAGATGAAATTGTCAAAAATAATGTTGATATGAGAAAAATGAACGGTAAGCAAATCATAGCTGTAGATTACCCTATCGCATACTATCGCACAGCGACAAAAGATGGTAAGATGATCCAATATAAAACCAATAGGATGAAAGTGCATTTTTCTAAAAAAGGTTGTCATGCAGTTCCGCACACGCTCAAGAAAGGATAAAAGTTATGAATAAAAAGATTTTTGTAAGAGAGCCATATGATATGCACATACTTGATGAAATAGGCGAGCAATGGGCCATCGTTACGTTAAGCGATAATAAT
>OFEY01002299.1_pt1 | contig 10536 bp, 11 predicted proteins | sample 1521251 | NCBI WGS metagenome assembly OFEY01 (sample SAMEA3504100, study PRJEB24116) | mouse gut metagenome | biome: mouse gut; feature: mouse-associated habitat; material: faeces | place: Denmark | collected 2011
AGGCGCAGGAAAAAGAACAGCCCAAACCGGAACGGTGACGCAAAAGTGCCGCCCCTTTCCAACCGGGACGGCACTACTTTTTTTGCAGCATTTGTTTTGCTTAACCGGCAGACGGGCGGCAGGATTTGTTTTTAAGTATTCGCTAATAAGCAACAATAAAATACGAAAGGGGAACAGAAATGGAACTGAACTATTTTAAGGACAGGCTTTTTGATTTACTGAATGACAGCGAGGGGATGGGGATTGCCGACCTGAACACAGACGAGCGGAACGGATTACTTACTGTCATGACTGACGACGGGAATGTATTTGAAATCGTATGCCAGCAGGCAGCGGGAAAGGGGGACGGATGGATGACCGCAAGCTGACTGTATGTTACGGGCGTGGCAATTACAAGCAGGCTCCGCCGCAGATTCTTTTACAAGGCAAATGGCTGGAACAGACCGGATTTTCCGCTGGGGACAAAATCATCGTGAAATGCCAGCAGGGACAGCTTATCATCACAAAGAACGGAACAAAGAAAGATTCAGAGGAATAAAATTTTCTGTCAATCTCGGAAACCTCCTAACGGCGCAAAATGCGCCGCCCCTCTCCTGCGCGGATGTGCAGGAGGAAGCGACCGCAGGGAGCGCAAAGCCACGCCGATAGGCGTGTTCGGCCGGACGCGCAGGCGGACGCCTGGGGCTTGGGGGAACCCCAACAAGCGAGCCGGAATATCCCAAAAGGATATTCCGGCTCATTGCTTGCCTACGTTATCGGAAATTTCAGATACTGCTGGCTTTTTCGCTTTCCCCCGCCCGCCACGCAATGATACTTTGACGTTAGAAAAACGGTGTGCTATAATACCCCTTGTATGAAAAGGGGGAATGCCTATGTACCGGGTTGCCATCTGCGATGATGAACCACACGCCGCAGAGCAGAATGAAGCCATGCTCTGCCAAATCCTGGAGGACAGGGGTCTGAAACGCGATATTGATTATTCCGTCCATTGTTTTTCCTCCCCTGTGCCTTTGCTTGCACAGATGGAAAAACAGCCATCCGCTTTTCACCTGCTCCTGCTGGACATTAAACTGGAAAATGACAATGGACTTTCCCTTGCCGCGCATCTGCGGGAAATAGACGCAGACTGCTCCATTATCTATATCACTGCTTACCGGGATTATGTTTTCGACTGCTTTGACACCCGCCCGCTCCACTACCTGCTCAAACCGGTAGACCAGGAAAGGCTGGCAAGGGTAATCGGGCGGGACTTGGAGGAAAATTACCACCCGGAACAGATCAAGCTCATGGCGGATGGCTGCTGGCAGACAGTGGATGCCCGGAACATCCTCTATGCAGAAGCCGCCAGCCATAAATCCGCCGTCCACCTGCAAGGGGGAAAGGTTTTATACATCAACCAGAATTTTTCCGACCTGCTTCCACGCCTGAATGGGAAACGGTTCTGCCGCATCCATTTCAGCATCCTTGTGAACCTGGAACACGTTTACCGCCTGACGGACAGCGCCCTCACACTGGATGACGGCAGGGAGCTTCCCGTCAGCCGCTCCCGGCAGAAAGAAGTCAAAAGACAGTATATCGCTTTCATCAAATAAGAAACCAGCCCTTACCGGTTTTGCAAAAGGGCTGGTTTCTTATTTTTATCCCATGATCCGGTTTTACAAAAGCCCCGTCATTCTTCCGGCATCTGCAAAGCTGTGGCGGCAGAAAACATTCCAGAAGGAAATTCCAGCAGCAGCTCGCTCTGATATTTCTGTGCCACGGCCTGCACTGCTTTCAGGCCATAACCGTGAACCGTCCTGTCCGCCTTTGTCGTGCGGCACAGGCCGGTTTTTTCATCATATTTTACCGGGCCGAACCGTGGATTCTCCACGCCGATGTATAAATGCGCTCCCCGGATGTGTATGCTGACCCGGAGCCATTTTTCCGCCCCTGCGGGTGCAAGGGCGTTGGCATCCAGGGCATTTTGCAGCAGGTTCATCAAAACAGTGCAAAGCTCTGTATCTGGAAACGGCAGCGTTTCCGGCGCGCTCACCTCATGCTCCACTTTAATCCCCTGCTTCTGTGCGCGGGCCAGGATCGTGGTCAGGACTGCGTTGATGGCCGGATGTGCAACGTATACCATAGCAGGAACCGCCTCCACATCCGACAGCAGGCCGTCCAGATATGTTTCCAGCCTGTCCCATGCCCCAGCCTGGGACAGTTTCTGCATGACGGTGTAATGATTTACAGTTTCATGCCGCATCCTGCGGAGTGATTCATCGCTCTCCTGAACCACCGCAAGCTGTTCCTGGGCCATGCTTTCCCGCGCGGCCAGCACCTGCATCTGTGTTTCCCGCGCCGCCAGAAAGCGAAGCTGGGACAGTACGCTCACCAGAAAACAAAGCAATAACAGAAAGGCGCTCCACCAGTACAGCGGGAGGTCTGGCTGATGCCAGGTGATTTCTGAAACGAGCCACTGCATATAGGGCAGCAGCCCGCCGCCGCACAGCCCCGACAGCAGGCTCGCCGCACCGATTCCGGCGGCGGATAACAAAAGCCCCGGCAGGAACAGGCGGAATACCTGGTTTTCATCCCGGTATTCCAGTACGGCGCACACCACAAGCGCCGCCACAGTCAGATAAAACACTTCCCCCATCCGGGAGCCGACCATGGAGAACGCAGGAACCACCGTCTGAAACCCCGCGACTACAAAATAAGCCAGCCCCGGCAGAATGGCAAAAGGCAGGAACAGCTTCCGCCATTTTTTCATATGCAGCAGCAGAAAGAGCGGCGGGAGGGCGAACAGCGCCGCCCTGGACAGGCAAAGCCACAGCCCATAAATTTCCGGGGGAAGGATATACCCGCCCCGGCTTTGTGCATGGAAATAAAATGCCTGGGTCAGCGCCGCAAAACCAAGCAGCAGAACCGGCCAGTCACAGTGTCCCTCTGTCAGCCCAAAGAAAAACAGCCCAAGGACAAGCAGCGACACCACGGCAAAAACGGCTGCCGGGAGTGTGCTTTTCGCCGTATAAGCCCGCTCAGTTTCTCTCGTTACGCCGCTGTCCGTAAGGAACAAAAGCGGGAGCGGCTCCTCTGCTTCCTTTGCTGTTTCCAATGTCACCGTTTTTCCCGCACAGTCTTTCGGCAGCATAAAGACGGCATTGCCCAGCGTTTTCCCGTCCCATGCCTCCATACGGCCTAACATCTCCCCGTCTAAAAACACTTCCGCTTCACCCGTGTGCCTGACTTCCAGCATCGGACGCCACTGGCTCTCCCATTCGGGAAGCGTCACCGCCAGCGTCAGCGCGCCGCCATATTCATAGCCTGCCTCCAGCGTCATCTCGCCGCCATTGACGCTTGCTTCCAGCATGAGCTGTTCCCGGCGTGGAGTAACCTCTGATGCCAAAAGCCCTGTCATTGCCAGCGCACAGATTAGAAATACCGCCCCTGCCAGCCATCGGGGAATTGCCCTTTTCCTTTTCCAAAGCAGCATATTTCCTACCTCCTGCAAATTCTCTGCTATTAGCGTAAAGGGTTAAGCGGCCAGTGTCAAGAACAGAAAACTGCAAAGTAGGTAAAAAAATTGCAAAGTAGGAAAGCCCCCTTGTTATCCGAATCCAATTTTTTGTATGATGTGCAATAGAGAAGTTTGTGAACCATACATTTTTCAAAATATCAGGAGGGCATTTTATGAGAAACAAGTTAAGGAGGCCGCTGGCGTTCCTGCTGTCTGCGGTGATGATTGTCACCATGTCAGGAACTCCGGTTCATGCGGTGGCAGACAGAGGACAGCCGGAAACCGGGCTGTGCGAACACCACACCGCGCATACGGACGATTGCGGCTATACGGAAGAAACGCCGGGAACGCCATGCGGCCACGAACACACAGAAGATTGCTATATTGAAGTGACCGAGTGCGTCCACGAGCATACGCCGGAATGTTACCCAGAGGAAACAGAGGACAGCGTATCGGACAACGAGGCTACCCCGGCAAATGCAGAGGAACGGGAGCCGGAAAACTGCCCCCATATCTGCGATGGGGAAAGCGGCTGTATTACGGAAAAATTAGACTGCCGGCATGAGCATGACAGCGAGTGCGGCTACACCGAAAGTACGCCGGGAACACCATGCACCTATGTGTGTGAAATCTGCAATCCGCAGGACAGCGGCGAAGCCGACGAGGAACCGGAAACAGGAATCATCAAACAAGAGCAATGCTCTTGTTTGACCCTCTGTACAGAGGGTCAAATCAATCCTGACTGCCCGGTCTGCGGCGCAGAGGATGCCGGCCTGTCGGACTGCAAAGGGAAAGCTGAAAAAGAAGATACAAAACAGCCGGAAGATACCGGCATCTGCAAGCATCATCAGGAACATGACGATGCCTGCGGCTACCAGCCGGAATCGGAGGACAGTGAAGGAAGTCCGTGTACTTATGAGTGCCGTATCTGCCCCATTGAGGACTTGATCGCCGCCCTGCCGGATAAAGTGACGGAGGATAATGCGGAGGATGTACGGGGGCAGCTTGACGAAATCCTCGCTTTGTTTTCAGTGCTGACCGAGGACGAACAGGAGCAGATCGACCTTTCCCGCTGTTACGCGCTGCAAGGGGCGCTGGATGAGGCCAATGCACCCATGCTGGCGGCGGAGGGCGCGGTTACGATTACGGACAAAAACGGCAACGCGGTCACACTGAAGGACGGGAAATATTATACCGTCAACTCCGGCTCTGTCGGCGGCGTAACAGAGCAGGACACCGCGCCCGAGGGGAATGTCTGCTACCTGACATACGCCAACGGTGTGCTGACCGCCTATCATCCTAATACTACAATATATGGTACGGTGTCTGTTACCTCCGACCTGACGGTCAAATCAGAGCCTCAAGGCGGCGGGCTGGTTCTGGTGGGCTCCACGGCCCCGGTGCTCTCTCTGAACAGTCATACATTGACGCTGGACTCCGCCACGTCCCTGAATGTACAAGTTGCATTCCCTCCTTCTGACTGCGCCGTTGAGGGCGGGACGATTCAATATTCCCCTCAGAGTGCATCCGCCCTGATTTCTATCAACAACATGTTTGGCTTGGCCGCGAAAGATCTGACGGTCCAGAACGCCGCCAATGTGCAGATTTCCGGCAATACCAATTCCGGCGGCGTGGTCGAAAACCTGACTGTCATAAACAGCAGCGTTGCTGTCCAGCAGGGCAGTTCCAGCAACCCAACCATTGTGGTCGAGAACCAGATCACGACCGACACGCCGGTGCTCCTGCAGCGTCCCGATTTCGAAAGCGGGAGTGGGGAACTAATAACCGAAGCCATTGCGGCGGCCGATGGAAAAATCTGGGCCTACGGCGGGGAGGCCCCCACAGATGAGCTGGATATTAACGATGCGGTTACAGCAAACACCTGCTGGAAGGCCGGAGACGGCATGATCTACTATGAGCCCGCAGGGGATGGAGGCGCTGCCAGGCTGACCCTGGATAACGCCTCCTACGAGGGAAATGTCTATGTTTCTGCCGACTCCGTCGAAGTGGTTCTAACAGGCGGAAATCAGATTGGGATGATATACGCGGACAAGGCAACGCTGACCGGGAGCGGAAGCTTCACAGGGATGATCGATGTCAATAAAAACGGATTTATAAACAACTCATCGGGTAAACTGAACGCGATGGTGATACTTAATGATGCCGACGACTACGGCAACTGTATCATATACGGGGAGCGCAGTACGGCGGATATTTCTCCAGACTACCCTATTATTCTCAGCAGTAAGGGTAACTTTTTGACGATTGCGCCGGGAGCGACGCTGACGGTCAATGACGTTGGCGAAGACACCCCAGGGCTGATCATCTCTGACACCACAAAGCTGAGCAACCAGGGGACCCTGGTTAATAACGGGACCGTGGGGTTGGCAGATGCCGCTGCCGAGGGCGACATTTCGGCGTACATCAAGAGCCTGGGCCTCACCGGAAGCGGAACAGTGCAGGTAGAAACGAAAAACGTGGACGGCGAATATGTTCTGGAAACCTACACCAACAGCGGTGCGCGGCTGCGGGACACGGCAGGGACGCTGGATTTGAGCAACCCGACCAACCTTCCCGAAGACGGCGCGGCCAAGGGCTACTCCTGGGACGAGGCAACGAAGACCCTGACCATCCAGGAGGGCTTCAACGCGGAGAAAGTACTTCTCCCGGACGACACGGTGACCATCGTAACGGCGGGGGAGAGTATCATTAAGGAGCTGGCCGTCAGCGGCAACAACCCGCAGAAGACGAACCTGACCCTCTCCGGCCCGGGCAAGCTGACGGTGCAGGAACGTCTTAACATCAGTGGCGGTAATAACCTTAGCCTCACGGTAGCCGCGGGTGCGCAGGTGGAGGCGCTGGGCGGCGTTACTGTCAGCGCAAGCGGCGGAGCGGACGCTGTTGTCACGGTAAACGGGATGCTGACAGCAAAAGGCAATGAATCGGAGTTCGCACTGAGCAGCGGCAAAGTCGTTGTGGGCAGCGGCGGCAAGCTGAACGTCTACGGGGAAAACGGTGTACAGCTGAACGGCATAAACTCCGAAAGCGGCAAGACATTCGTCGGGGTGTTTACCCTCCAGGAAGATGGAACCCTCTACGCCGAGTGTAAAGAACACGTAATCGCCGTATACTCCGGGACTGGAAGCGCTTTTGATCCTCCCGTCAAGCCGGAAGAGGCCATCAGCGTCCCGGAGGGCTATATCCCCCAGGATCATGAGCCGAAGCTGACCGGCGACGAACAGTCCATTGTTATTATGGGCAATGGCAATCCGCTCACTATCAGCAAGGTCAATGTCCCCAATCCTCCCGTCGATCCCAATCCTCCCATCGATCCCAATCCCCCCGTCGATCCCAATCCTCCTGTTGATCCCAATCCCCCCGTCGATCCCAATCCTCCTGTTGATCCCAACCCCGGCGGCAGCTCTGGCGGTAGCTCTGGCGGCGGAGGGACCATCAGCACCTACGCCATTACTGTGGAGAAGTCGGAGCATGGCAAAGTGACCTCCAACCGCACCAATGCCAGCAATGGCAGCACTGTCACCCTGACCGTCACCCCGGACAGCGGCTATGTGCTGGACGCTCTGACCGTCACCGACAGCCGGGGGAACGAGATCAAGCTGACGGCCCAGGGCGGCAACAAGTACACCTTCACGATGCCCAGCAGGGCCGTAACGGTAAAGGCATCCTTTGTTCCTCTGCCGGACGATACGCAAAAGCCCTGCGACGGCGGCGCGGACTGCCCCTCCCACGGCTTTACAGACCTTGGCACCGTGGGAACATGGTATCACGAGGCGGTGGACTATGTGCTGCGGAATGGGCTGATGAACGGTTACAGCAGCGGGACCTTCGGCCCCAATGACAACCTCTCCCGCGCCCAATTTGCCCAAATCCTCTTTAACAGGGAGGGCAGGCCGGTTGTCAACTACCTGCTGCAATACGGCGATGTGGCGGAGGGCGCGTGGTACACCGAGGCCATCCGCTGGGCCATCAGCCGGGGTATTGTGGGCGGCTACGGCAACGGGACCTTCGGCCCCAACGACAACATCACCCGTGAGCAGCTTGCCGTCATGCTCTGGCGGTACGCCGGAAGCCCCGCCGCTACGGATAAGGAGCTGCACTTCACCGACGCGGATCAGGCCAGCGGCTTTGCGCTGGAGGCCCTGCGGTGGGCGGTAGAGAACGGCATCATCAACGGCTACGGCGACGGGCTGCTCGGCCCCCAGGGGCAGGCGACACGGGCGCAGGTGGCGCAGATGCTGAAAAACTTTATTGAGAATCGGGAGCCCGATGCTTAAAAAACTTGTATTTTCTTGAAAGACGCATAGTACCACGAAAGCGGGACGGTGTTTTTCCGTCCCGCTTTCAATATAAGCATTTCCGCAAAAATTGTAGAAATATGTCTCAATTTGAGACGCATTTTGGAAAGAAAGGGGGGACTATCCGACATGATATACAGCGTATTGACCGTGGGATTGTCTGATAAATTGGTTGCGGCCCTGCAAAACTTAATCATCCAGTATGATTTGAACTTCACTACATCCTTGACCACGCGGGAGGCAAACCGCTTATTGGAGCGTCGAGTATTCCATCTTCTGATTATCGGCCTGGACTATCTGCGGACAATCCAGCAAGCCGACTGGCTGACAGATATTCGGCACATCAGCTTTGTGCCGCTTATCGTCCTGTCCGACACCCCGGAGCAAGATATAAATAACATGGTGCAGCTTGGCGCTGATATGTGCATTTCAGGAAAGCCGCCTTTTGCCGCGATTGCCAATCACGCCTGTGCCCAGCTCCGGCGATATACGGAATATAATCATTACAATGACCCGGCACGTACAGAGACTTCTTCTTTTCAAATGGGTGATATATTTATAGACCCGGCCCGGCGCATTGTGAAAGTATGCAGAAGGTTGGTAAATCTCCGCCCACGGGAATTTTCGCTGCTCCTGTACTTCATGCGAAACCCCAACATTGTATTGAACTCTGAGCAAATATGTGAACACGCCTGGGGGATGGAGGGAAGCTATAATCAAGGTGTTTCCCATCCGGTCCGTTTACTCCGGCAGGCTATCGAACCGGACCCGATCAACCCGGTCTATATCAAAACAGTCTATCGGGTTGGCTATTGCTTTACCGCGTATTGTGTCGAAACTTGCGATATGTGTTAGAGCGGTGTTAGCGCATTGTTAGAGTAGTGTTAGAAACGAGTGGTACATTGTCCTTATCACAGAAGAAAGGACGACCACCATGAAACGCTTTTCATTTTTCCACGTCAAGTACATATCGCTGGCAGAACAGGCCGCCGCCCCGGAACAAGGGGCGGCGGCTTCTTTCTATTCGACAGAAAACGAGCGTTTTTGCAGAGGGGACGGCCAACGCGCTGCCGCTAAAACTGTCGAGGAGTATCTTCTTTCGCCGAATAAAAAAATTCTTTCCAAAAGTTTGGCAAAACACCCCCTGGCACTTGTAATAAGGATAGAGGGGAAAAACAAGCCCCTCCCGGAAAAGGGGGTGACAGCATGAGCATGGAGCAGAACAAGCGGCACACTTTTGACGCCTACTGCAAGCGGCTGGTGAAAAACGAGGCGGTCAACATCCATCTGGAGTATGCCCGCCAGGGGAAACGGGAAGCAGTCTTTTCCGAACTGACCCAGCGGGAGCTGCAAAGTCTCTGCTGCACAGACCGCTACGCCCCGGAACGCCGGGTGTTCACCGTTCTGGATATGGACTTTGAGATTGAGGACGCCGACCTTGTCCGGGCGCTGGCCGCTCTGACCCTGGAGCGGCGGAGTATCGTCCTGCTGGCCTATCTGCTGGAAATGAAGGACGACGAGATCGCCCAAAGGCTCCAGATGAACCGCTCCACCGTACAGTACCAACGCACCAACACCCTGGAAGAACTAAGAAAACTGATGGAGGGATATGAGTATGAATAATTATCGCCGCAACAGCAAGCCCCACAGCCGCCTGCTGCCCTACGCCACCATCCGGGCGGCATCCGAGGGCGACCCCGACGCTGTGAACGCCGTCTTGCGGCACTATGAGGGCTATATCACCCGTTTGGCCATGCGCCAGCTCCATGACGAGTATGGCAATACCTATCTCTGCGTGGACGAGGCTATGCGCCGCAGGCTGGAAATCAAGCTGATTACCGGCATCCTGGCGTTCCGGGCCGCATGAGCGGCCACAGCCCCTACAACATAATCACCAAGGAGGCGGCAGTATGAGAGATATTCCCTATACATCCAAGCTGGACCACGCGGAGGACGGACGGCCCCTGGCCCTGGACTACTTCATTTTGGTAAGAGACGGCGAACCGGAACAGTATGGGATCAAGGTCATTGAGAAAAACAGCGGGGCACAGTCCCTGGCCTTTGATCTGACCACGGAGCCGGAGCGTATCTACACTTTAGCGGACAAGCTCTCCCGGAACAGCGTTACTCCCGCCACTCTGCTGGACATTGTGGACGATTGGCTTTAGTCGGAGGTAGAAATGAACACAGAACAGCTTTTGAGAAATCTCGGCGCTACCGGGAACCTGAAAGGGTTTCGGTATGCCGTCCATATGATCGAATTGGCAGAACAGGACCCGACCGCAGTTACAAAGGTCACAAAGTACCTTTACCCGGAAACAGCCAGACATTTCAATGTTTCCCCAAGTGTTGTGGAGCGCAATCTGCGTACCGTGATCCGAGCCTGTTGGAATCGCCCCAACCGGGAGCTGCTGGAAAAAGTAGCCGGAACGCATTTGCACCGCCAACCCACAAACGGCGAATTTGTGGATATGACCGCCGCCTATCTTCGGCGGCAAGCACAACCCTGATTTAGCAGCCCTGCACGGCTGAGCCATTCAGCCGTGCAGGGGATCATTTCAAAATGCGTCTCACCGTGAGACACATTTCTTTTCCGTCTGGCAGGAGTGCGCTGTGTGTATCAGAGCGCATCCCTGCGGGCCGGAAATGGTCTGCTTACAACTGAATAGGGCAATCAGATACATTCTGTATGTGCGAAGCCAGGCGGCGGGTACGCCGGGAGAA
>OFEY01002307.1_pt1 | contig 10477 bp, 7 predicted proteins | sample 1521251 | NCBI WGS metagenome assembly OFEY01 (sample SAMEA3504100, study PRJEB24116) | mouse gut metagenome | biome: mouse gut; feature: mouse-associated habitat; material: faeces | place: Denmark | collected 2011
AGTTCAGCCGACCGCTGAGCCTTGGTCGGCAGGCTCAAGATTCCGAGAGCCTATTATGTTACCCCGTTTCTTTATACACAATCCCATTCATAGCGAAAGGGTGCCCCTTATTGGGATACCTCCCAACAACGAGCACCTTCTATATCTTATCTCCGGGTGGTCCGGTCCTGCCCCGATCCGTTTTGCTTCTTAAAATTTATAGACCGGGATATCATATTCCGCCAGTATTTCATGAAGTTTCTCCATATGTTCTGCCAGGGGCGGAGCCATACTCTCAAGCAGATAGTCTCTGCCAAGACCGTAATATTTCCCCCTGCCCAGTTTATGATAAGGCAAAAGCTCCATCCCCGTTAAATTCCTGCACTTTCCTGCAAAGCGGGCTGTTTCCGCGATCTCTTCCGGCAGGTCGTTAAATCCCGGAATAACGGGAACACGTATAAACAGTTTACTTCCGTATATCCCTGCCAGTTCATCCACACGGTTTATATTTTGAAGAATCTTTTCATTTCCCATACCTGTCCATGCCCGGTGCTTTTCCGAATCCATATGCTTGATATCCATAAAGATAGTATCCAGATAAGGCACGACCTTCTCATAATCTTCCTTCTCGGCATATCCGCAGGTCTCAATGGCCGTGCTGATCCAGCGTTCCGTCAGCGTTCTTGCCAGGGCATAGGTAAATTCGGGCTGCGCCATCGGTTCTCCGCCGGATAATGTCACCCCGCCGCCGGAACCCTCATAAAAGGGGATATCCCGTTTTACCGCCTCATAGACTTCTCTTACCGACATCTTTTCCCCGGTGATCTTTCTGCAGTTTACATAACATTTTTTTGTACAGGAAAATGCATTTTCCCGCGCATGGCATCCGCTGCAGACCTCTCTGTCCGCCGTCAGATCCTCCTTTATCGCCCCATAGGGACAATCCGCCGCGCAGTTCATACACGCGATACATTTGTCCGGAAAGAAAGACATCTCCGGGAAAAAAGACTGCGTCTCGGGATTGCTGCACCACCTGCACTGCAGATAGCAGCCCTTCAGGAAAACGGTTGTCCTTACACCGTTCCCGTCATTGATCGCATACCGCTCAATATTGGCCGTCATCCCGCAAAGGTCCATCAATTCATCGGTGCTTTTTTTTACTGTCTCCTCACGAATCATATTTTTCGTCCTCTGCCTCCGCTATTTTCTCTTATAAAGCAACACCGCCAGAACAATAACAACTCCCTTTACGATCATCTGCGGATAGGAGGCAATGCCCATCAGGTTCATAATATTGTACAGTACGCCCATCAGCATTGCTCCCACGATCGTCTTGGTAACACTCCCCGAGCCGCCATTCATGGAGGCTCCACCAATCACAACAGAAGCAATGGCATCCATCTCATATCCGTCTCCCACCGTAGCCGTTCCCATACCAAGGCGCCCGCACAGAAGAATACCGCCGATGGCGAAACACAGTCCGCCCAGCGCATAACTGAGCACCAGATAGCTCCTTACCCTGATTCCCGCCAGATATGCGGTCTCCTTGTTTCCACCGATGGCATAGATGCCGCGTCCGAATCTGGTACGGTTTAATACAAATAAAAATACCAGAAATACGGCTATCATAATAAGTACCGGATTGGGAATTCCGATCGTGGAATCTTTTACCCACTTCGGCAGAAAAGTTCCGTCAATCCTCCTGTTCTGTCCGGTCTGATACATATATGCCGCGCCTTTCAGGATCGTTGTCATTGCCAGCGTCGCGATAAACGGCGCAATATTTAAAAACGCTACCATGGAACCTGACACCGCTCCGATGGCAAACGCCAGAAGCAGTACGATAAACACAGAGGCTATCCCGTGTCCGTTCTGGATCAGCCCCGCCGTCAGGCAGACTACGATACAGACATAGGCACCTGTCGAAAGATCTATGCCTCCCGTAATAATGATGACCAGCATACCGATCGCGCAGATCGCGTAAATGGAATTCTGGATCAGCACTGACAAAAGATTGTTTTTTGTTAAAAATGCCGGCGACAGAAAACAACTGGCGGCAAACAGTATGATAAAGGCAATGATCACAAAATTTGATAATGCGAAATCAATAAATTTTTTAACTCCGTCTCTTTTCATTCTGACTTTTTCCATGTAAATCTCCTCCTAGGCAATTCCTGTCGCATAGCGCATGATTGCGTCTTCACTCAATTCTTTTTTCGAGAGTTCCCCGCGTACTTTTCCTTCGTACATTACATATACCCTGTCACTCATTCCGATCACTTCCGGCAGATCGGAGGAAATCATGATGATCGTATTTCCCTTTGCCGCCAGTTCCTTTATAATAGTATATATTTCATACCTTGCCCCCACGTCAACACCCCTGGTTGGTTCATCCAGGATCAGGATACTCGGATTTATGGCAAGCCATTTTGCCAGCACGACCTTCTGCTGATTGCCGCCGCTTAAGCTGCTCACGGGATTCTCCACATTTTCCGTCTTGATCCGCAGATCCTCCTTTAATCCGTTTACAACAGCCCTTTCTTTTCCCGGATATAATACGCCGTTTTTTATGATCCTCGAAAGGGAAGCCATCGATATGTTAAAACGGATCGACTGCCTCAAAATCAGCCCCGTCGTCTTTCGATCTTCCGTCACATACCCTATCCCGGCTTTGATCGCTGCTGCCGGTGAATCAAATCTCACCGTCTTTCCGTTCAGCTTTACGGTGCCCTTTCCTTTCATCTGATAGGCACCTGTCACCGCCTGCATCAGCTCCGTCCTCCCGGCCCCCAGCAGCCCTGATATACCGACGATCTCCCCCGCCCTGAATTTCATGGAAACACCGTCAACGATATTGATATCATACAGAGGGTGGGGTGCCGAATAATCACAGATTTCAAGTGTAACATCTCCCGCCTTCGTCTCTGTCTGGGGGTACATATTCTCCATCTTCCTGCCGACCATCGCCGCTACCAGTTCATCCACCGTAATATCTTTTGTTTGAAAGGTATTTATCATCCTGCCGTCCCGCATAACGGATACCCTGTCGGCCAGTTTAAATACTTCATCCAGACGGTGGGTAATATAAATAATCGAAATGCCTGTCTCTTTCAGCCTCTCCAGCATATCCAGCAGAAAACTGATCTCCCTGCCTGTCAGGGGAGCCGTGGGTTCGTCAAGGATCAGAACGTTTCCTCCAAGATACACTGCTTTTGCAATCTCCACAAGCTGTTGTTGTCCGACACTTAAAAATTTTATTTTTGTCTTCACATTCAGATCCAGTGAAAATCTGCTCAGAATATCTTTAGCCTCTTCATACATCTTATTCCAGTCCACCCCGAAAGCCGAGATGGGACAATTTCCGAGAAAAATATTTTCCGCGATACTGAGCTCCGGGATCAGTTCCAGTTCCTGATGCACTATTGTAATCTTTTCTTTTCTGGCGTCCTTCGGGGAGCCGATTTTCGCCCTCCTGCCTCCAAGAAAAATTTCTCCTTTATAGGAATTTGCCACAAATTTACCTGTCAGCACATTCATCAGCGTACTTTTTCCTGCGCCGTTCTCTCCGCACAGGGCATGGATCTCCCCCGGTTTCACCTGAAAATTCACATGGTCCACAGCCAGCAGCCCGCCGAATTTCTTGGTGATATCCTTCATCTCTATCACATACTCATTGCTCATTTTCAACCTCCTGATTCAATCTTTATGACAAATGCCGGAATTCTCCGGCATTCATCACAGTACCTTTATTGATATAGAGAGATTAATATGTTGACGTGGGATCGTAATACTCATCAACATTCTCTGTTGTGACAAGATCGTTCATCACATAGTAGGTGGATGGTGTGGACACGCCCTGCGCCTGCAGTGCGGCCATATATACCGCCCATTTTCCCATCTGTCTTGGATCATTAAAGGCATCTGCCACCACGCCCTTGTCTCCGTCTTTGATCCATTCCAGTACGGATTTCCTGCCGTCGATCGTACAGATCAGTACATCTCCCAGTTTGTCTATCTGTTCAAGTGCCGCTACCGCTCCCTGGGCGCCGCCGTCGCATGCCGCAAATATGATATCCAGTTCCGGATTTGCCTGCATCACATCAAGCGTCGCGTTCATTGCCGGCTCAGGCAGCCACTGATAATACTGGTATGCTACAATATCCAGATTATTTTTGCCATATTTATCCAGCATATAATCCGTCCATCCCATCACCTGTCCCCATCTGCGGTAATCAGACTCAGCCTCCTGAGGCGCAGAGGAGAGAACAAGCGCTTTCACCTCGTCCTGCCAGCCAAACTTTTCATCATAGTAACGCGCAAGCTCAAACCCTGACTTATAGCCGGAATCCTCCACATCGGCGGATACAAAGGTGTAGGGACCGCTGAATTCAACCGCCTGATTTACTACCGTTAGCGGAATATCCGCAGCTATGACCGCATCCAGCCCCACGTTTGCAGAGTTATAAGGGTTTACGATAATGGAATCCATACCCAGATTGATCAGAGTCTCCACATCGGAAATCTGCTGGTTCATATCGTCGTTCGCGTCATAGATCGTCAGGCTGATTCCCAGATAATCCGCTTCTGCCTGGGCAAAATCCACCAATTGCTCATACCATTCGGAACCTGCGATCCTGTGCTGTGAAAAACCGATGTTCATGCCTTCAAACTGATTCTGGGTTCCCACCATCTGTGTTGCCAAAGATCCCTTCTCTTCCGGCGTAACCTGGAAAGAGCCGTCAACGATATCCGCTCCCTTCGGATCGACCGCCCTGGAATAGTCGATGGTCAGTTTTGTCGTTCCCGCAAAAGAGCCCTCCGCCTCTATCGCTTCTGCCCCTTCTGTTTCCGTCCCTGCTCCATCATCCGCAGCTTCTTCCACCACGGCTTCAGGCTCCATCGCTTCCGGAACAGTATCCCCGCATCCTGCCAGTGCAGAAACCGCCATTGCAGAGACAAGTATCAAACTGCCAAGTTTTTTGATTTTCTTCTTCATCCTTTTCCTCCTTGTCAAGATATAATCATGTTTCGTTATAATTTTTCCTCGGTTCTCGCAATGATATCTTCCTGTACATCCTTTGAAAGCTGTGTAAAATACGCGCTGTAACCCGCCACACGTACCAGAAGATTGGCATACTTATCCGGCTCCTTCTGTGCGTCCAGCAATGTCTTTTTGCTGACCACGTTGAACTGCAGCTGATTGCCGCCCATGGCAAAATACTGATCGATCATGCTTACGAATCTTTTTAAACCGTTATTTCTGTTGATCTGTACTGTGTTTTCCATAATTTGTTCCATCCTTTCTTTTTCTGTTACCATTCTATTTTCTTTTTTACCACTGCTCTGAGCTATCTCCTTCCCTCTGTGAGGACTTTTAAGGCATTATCTAAGACAGTTCCTCCGGGCTGAACTTCATATTATACAAAGAACCGCAGGAAAACAGTTCATTGTGCAGTTTTGCCACCGAGGCGATGGCTGCCGTCGGACCGTTCACATCCGTCCCCCTCATCGGAGACTGGCCATCCGCCACAGGCATATAGGCGTCCCGCCCATCCGGTGTCGCCCCGCATACATGCCCGAAAGGCGTGTTGCTGGAAACCGTGCTTGTGGAGCAGTGCAGCGTCCCGCCGATAGGCCCCCTGCCGTATCTTGTATTCTTATAGGAAGACAGCTCTGTGGCGATCATCGCCAGCATATCCCGGGCGATAAAATCCACCTCGTCGATATCATTGCCGTACTTGGGCACGGCAAGACACATAGCCCTGATCTGAGCCCCTGTCGGCGTCGTTGTCTCATCCTGCCAGTTGGTCTTAAGCGCATGCAGCAACTGTGCTCCCGTGACCGCCTTATCCTCAAAGATCAGTTTTCTGATCACGTACAGGCTGTTGGCTATGTTCGCCGTCCCGATTGTCTGCTGCCCCGTCAGGTCATACTTTGCTCCGCCCTGCTTGATAGGCTTCCCTCTCGGAATCGTCGTAGTGGGACAGGCAAAGATCGCCGCCATCGGCTCTTCCAGCATCTCTTCCCATACCTGGTCGATGGTATTTTCCAGGATCGCTTCCATCCGGATATAATACTTCATCTGGTCCACAAACGCCTCTTCCGCTTCCTCGTAGGAAGCAAAGTCAGCCAGCGTCTTTCCGTTTTTATTTTCATGCAGGCAGATTCCCGTCCTGGGATCTCTCCCGTTATAGAGAGACATCTCCAGCGCCTTTGTGCAGTTCAGCCATGCTCCGCCGGTACGCCCGCCTAAAAGCCCCGGCGCCCCCGGTTCGATACAGCCGATAATACAGTAATTATAGGCGTCCTTTATCTCATATCCGCGGTTCATCATCGCCCTGGTGTAGGTCTCATCGTTAAAGATGGAGGGCAGCCCGGTCCCCAGCCTTACCACCTCAGCTACCCGCATCTTAAACTCCATCGGCGTCTTTTTATGGAAACGGACCGTTAAAGACGGCTGCGGCACCCTTGTATTGTAGGTCGCATCCAGTGCGATATAGCTCATATCGTTGGTGGCATCCGCCATGGTCTCCGGATCAACGCCGCCGATCGTCAGGTTCTGGAACATCGGCACACCGCGGTAGAAATCCGTATCTATCCAGCTGCGAACTTTATTACAGGTATAAATCTGCAAAAAGAAATTTTCCGTCAGTTCTGTTGCCAGTTCCTTTGTCAGAGTGCCGTCCGCAATACCTGCCTCATAGTAGGGCTGCATAAACTGGTCATAACGTCCGAAGGATACGCCTGCTCCGCTGTCCTCGATCTGGATACAGATATGAGTCAGGATGATAAACTGCAGTGCCTCCTTAAAATTGCGCGCGGGATTTCTGGGCACATGGCGGCAGATATCAGCCATATCCAGAAGTTCCGCCTTTCTCCCCCCATCCTTCTCTTCCTCCGCCATTTTCTCCGCGAGATCCGCATATCTTTCGGCAAACCGGATGATCGCGTTCGCGCTGATGATTGCCGCCTCGTAAAAGTCTTTTTTCCTGACGCATTCCGGATCATTTTTGTAGTCGATCTTCCCAAGCCCTTCCTCACACTGATCGATGATCTCCTGCACACCGTGCCTGATCAGCCATGGGTGGTCAGGCGCAAAATGGCCGTCTCCGCCCTGAAAATATGTACCGATATCCGCCGCCTTCAGGTCATAATGTGTTGCCAGCGCTTCTTTCGGCAGACGGGTTCTAAGCATATCCGTGATCGTCTGTCCTTTCCACCAGTCGCATATCTCCTGAATGACCGGTTTATCCTCCTCCCGGAGAATGTAGCAGTCCGCAGGCCTCTGATCCGGGAAATACGGATCTCCGTGAATCATTTCCTTTTCCACCCACTCCACCTCATACTCCGGGAAGAGCGGCGCCCATCTCGGCTTTGATGCCTGATTTCCCGCAAACAGACTGCCCGGTAAAATATAGATACTCATATTCCGAAGCACATGGTCGATCGCATTTGCCCTGCGGACGATCGGCGCCTGATCCGTATGGGCTCTGTAATACTCTGTGATCAGTTTCCCTCTTTCCACACAGATACCATATGCCGAAGATGTGATGTACTTATGCAGCCTGTTAATCCGCTCCGACCTTACAGGCTCGGTTGAGATCTGATATGAATCTTTTACAACCATTTTTTTCTCCTTTTCTTATAGAATTGTTGTATTATTTGTCCGTTTTTGTGATATTTTCATTATAGTCTTTGTATATTTATCATAAAACCTATTATATTTTGTTAAAAGTGTATGATTTTTGGATATGCCGCCTGCCATACTACTCAGGATAGTTCTTCCGGACTGAATTTCATATTATACAGTGAGCCGCAGGAAAGCAGTTCGTTATGCAGCTTTGCCACCGAGGCGATGGCTGCCGTCGGACCGTTCACATCCGTCCCCCTCATCGGAGACTGGCCATCCGCCACAGGCATATAGGCGTCCCGCCCATCCGGTGTCGCCCCGCATACATGCCCGAAAGGCGTGTTGCTGGAAACCGTGCTTGTGGAGCAGTGCAGCGTCCCGCCGATAGGCCCCCTGCCGTATCTTGTATTCTTATAGGAAGACAGCTCTGTGGCGATCATCGCCAGCATATCCCGGGCGATAAAATCCACCTCGTCGATATCATTGCCGTACTTGGGCACGGCAAGACACATAGCCCTGATCTGAGCCCCTGTCGGCGTCGTTGTCTCATCCTGCCAGTTGGTCTTAAGCGCATGCAGCAACTGTGCTCCCGTAATTGTCTTATCCTCAAATACCAGTTTTTTGATCGCATATAAACTGTTTGCAATATTGGCTGTCCCTATGGTCTGCTGTCCTGTCAGATCGTATTTGGCGCCGCCCTGTTTGATCGGTTTCCCCCGCGGAATGGTTGTGGTAGGACAGGCGCATATGGCTGCTATCGGTTCTTCCACCATCTCCTCCCAGACCTGATCGATGGTATTTTCCAGAATTGCTTCCATTTTGATATAATATTTCATCTGATCTGCAAAGGCTTCTTCCACTTCCTGATAGCTTTCAAACGCAGATAAATCTTTTCCGTTTATATTCTCATGCAGACAAATACCCGTTCTCGGATCTCTGCCGTTGTATAACATCATTTCCAGTGCCTTCGTACAATTCAGCCACGCTCCGCCGGTACGTCCTCCCAACAATCCGGGTGCCCCCGGCTCAATACAGCCGATAATGCAATAGTTGTATGCGTCTTTCATCTCATATCCCCGGTTCATCATTGCGCGGGTGTAAGTCTCGTCATTAAAAATAGAAGGCAAACCCAATCCCAGCCTCACCACTTCCGCAACGCGCATCTTAAACTCCACAGGCGTTTTTTTATGAAAGCGGACCGTCAAAGAGGGCTGCGGTATTCTTGTATGGTAGGTGGCATCCAGAGCGATATAGCTCATATCATTGGTTGCATCAGCCATGGTCTCCGGATCGACACCGCCGATGGTTAAATTCTGGAACATCGGAACGCCGCGGAAAAAGTCCGTATCTACCCAGCTCCGCACTTTATTGCATCCGTATATCTGGAGGAAAAAATTCTCCGTCCATTCGGTCGCCAGTTCCTTTGTCAAAGTCCCGTCCGCAATGCCCGCCTCATAATATGGCTGCATAAACTGATCAAAGCGGCCAAAAGAAATGCCGGCGCCGTTATCCTCAATCTGAATACAGATATGAGTTAAAATAATAAATTGGAGCGCTTCTTTAAAATTGCGCGCAGGATTCTCCGGAACATGGCTGCACATATCCGCAATGTCCAGAAGTTCGGCTTTTCTTGTATCATCCGTTTCTTCTGCCGCCAGCTTCCTTGCAAGATCGGCATACCTTGCCGCAAACCGGATAATCGCATTCGCGCTGATCTTTGCCGCCTCGTAAAAATCTTTCTTTTTAATGCATGTGGGATCGTTCTTATAATCGATATTCTTTAACCCTTCCTCACATCCTCTGATAATTTCCTTCATGCCATGTCTGATCAGCCATGGATGGTCAGGCGCATAATGCCCGTCGCCGCCCTGGAAATACGCCCCGATATCTGCCGCCTTGATATGAAAATGTGTATCAATCGCCTCCCTCGGCAGACGGGTACAAAGAATATCCGTCACTGTTTTTCCCTTCCACCAGTTAATAAATTCCTGAATGACGGGCTTATCCTCCTCCCGCAGAATATAGCGGTCTTCAGGACGTTTATCCGGAAAATAAGGTTCTCCCTTGATCATCTCATCTTCCATCCACTGTGCATCAAACTCCGGAAACAACGGCGCCCATCTCGGATGAGATGCCTGGTTTCCTGCAAACAGGCTGCCCGGCATGATATATATACTCATGTTCCGCAGCACATGATCGATCCCATTGGCTCTTCTGACGATCGGCGCCTGATCCGGATGGTCCCTATAATATTCCGTAAGCAGTCTGGCTCTTTCCACACAAATACCGTACTGAGAAGAGGTAATATACTTATATAAAGCATCAATACGCTCTGTCCTTACAGGATTTGTCGAAATCTGGTAAGAATCTTTTACTTTCATTGATCTTTCCCTCCCAATGATCCATAAAGTTTTTTGTGACCGTATTCATTCTAACAATTGCCCCTGTTTTCCGAAACCGAAGATTTTTAGATAAAAGTGCCATATTTTTTGTACATAATTTGAACATAAATACATTTCTATGGGATAGCCAACCCTGCTTTCTTATGCTAAAATGAAGTGAATATTTTAAAAAAGAACAGTATTTTGCAGAAAGGAGACATATTTTTTATGTTTATCACAAACGACATCAAATATCTTGGCGTAAACGACCATGATATCGACTTATTTGAAGGCCAGTACGATGTGCCCAACGGTATGGCTTATAATTCCTACGTGGTATGTGACGAGAAAACGGCCGTGTTCGATACGGTGGATGCCGACTTTACCGATGTCTGGCTCAGCAATCTGGAAGAGGCACTTTCCGGCAAAACCCCGGACTACCTGATCGTTCAGCATATGGAACCGGACCATTCCGCCGGTATCCATA
>OFEY01002309.1_pt1 | contig 10474 bp, 10 predicted proteins | sample 1521251 | NCBI WGS metagenome assembly OFEY01 (sample SAMEA3504100, study PRJEB24116) | mouse gut metagenome | biome: mouse gut; feature: mouse-associated habitat; material: faeces | place: Denmark | collected 2011
TTCCCGGTGAAAACTCTAAAATTTCTTTAATAGATCTGCGAGTCTTTCCTAATTCAACTGTCACCTGAAGAGGAACATCTAAAATTAAGTCGATGTTTTCTTTTTGCTGCACTGGAGAAATATTATTATTAAATGCCTGAAACTGAGCTGGCTGCACATTCACTCCTTGCTGATCCATCATCGGTTGAGCATAAGGAGGCATTCCATAACCTGGCATCATCTGTGGCTGAGCATAAGAAGGCATTCCATAACCTGGCATCATCTGTGGCTGAGCATAAGGGGGCATTCCATAACCTGGCATCATCTGTGGCTGACCTTGCTGCGCCTGTTGTCCTTGCATAAATGGCGCTTCTTGTTGTGGAGGACTTTGCATATTTTGTGTATCTTCTTTCTTTGGCTCATGCTTTTCTTCCTGTTGTCCCTCTCCCATTCCTGTAAACATATCATATAATTTCTTTGCGAAGTCAATAGGATATAACTGCATAATTTCACTATCCACTAAGTCACCAATTGTCATTTTAAAAGATACTCGAACAAATTCTCCTAGTACAAAGGAATCGGTATCATCTAGACTAAAATTGTCATTAAAATCAATTACTTTTGCTTTTGGAGGCAAAATATCAATTTTCTTATTTATCATAGAAGAAAGTGATGTAGATGAGCTTCCCATCATCTGATTCATCGCTTCGCTGATAGCGCTTAAATGTAACTCATTCAATTCTCCAGATGTATTTGTGCCATCTCCTCCCATCATCAGGTCTGTAATTACCATAACATCTCTTTCTTTTAAAATCAAGATATTTTGTCCATTTAATCCTTCTTTATAACCTAATTGCAATGCAACACATGGTCTGTCTTTAAAATCATTTGTTAAATCTTCCCATACACCATATGTAACTCTGGGGGTTGTAATATTTACAGCTTGACCCACTAATGTATTTAACGTGGTAGCTGCTGTTCCCATTGAAATATTGGATATTTCACCAATCGCATCTTTTTCGATATCAGTCAGAACATCGCCTACGCGCTCTGGATGTGAAACCGCTGCTTCTGTATTTTGGTTCACATCGTTTGCTTCTGTTTCTGTTTTTTCATCATCATCCATACCAGAAAACAGGGCGTTTATTTCTTCCTGAGATAACATTCCATCTCCATCCATTGGTCTTACTCCTCTCTAATTATTGATGTGACACGAACAGCATACTTATCAGATGCTGAACCGGGGAGTGCCTTGAACTTTCTTATACTGCCGACAAAAACGTCCATTTCTTCATCAATTTTTGTATCTAGTTTTATTATATCACCTTTTTGCAAATTTACAAAATCATTTACAGCAATTGCACTTCTTCCTAATTCAACCACTACTGGAATATCTGTTTTTTCTATCATGATTTCCATCGCCTGTTCATACATTTCATCGTGTTCGGACATAGATGCGAACCAATATTTTGTATTTAGCTTATCCATAATCGGCTCTAAAGTGATATAGGGTAAACATATATTCATAAGCCCTTCTATTTTACCAACTGTTATCTTAATTGTGATAATAGCAATCGTTTCATTTGGTGCGATGATTTGGGCGAACTGCGAATTGGTTTCTATCTGTTCTAGCCTAGGCTCTATTTTCACCACATTTTTCCATGGCTCTCGCAATAGGCTCACACAATTCATTAAAAGACGTTCTAATAATGATAATTCAATCTCAGAAAACTCTCTGACTTTATCTAACGTTTCTCCTCTTCCGCCTAACATTCGATCAATAATAGCGAAACCCAAGTTAGAAGCTAATTCCATGACGATATTTCCCTTTAATGGAGAAAAATTCACAATTCCTAACAGAGCTGGATTTAAAAGTGCGTTAGAAAATTCAGAATAAATAATCGCCTCTGAGTTAATCACTTCAACCTGTACTGTGGTTCTCAACATTCCCGGAAAATTAGTAGAAAGTAATCTTCCATAATGTTCAAATATGTTTACAAGAGTACGCAGATGATCTTTAGAAAACTTTGCCGGTCGCGCAAAATTATATAATGTAGCTCCTTTTTGTGCTGTTTCTTGATAATCTTGCGCATCATATTCGCCAGAGTTCATCGCGGCAAATATTTTATCTATTTCTTCCTGCGATAATATCGGTTCTGCCACTTATTCTCACCTCATCTTTCTTTATTCATGTCATCTATCTCTCTCTTTTGTGATATTATTGTTGTTGATATTTTATATCACTGAAGTTGACATCTATAATAAAGTCAGATTGGTACATATCTTGTATTGCCTGTAAAATTTCCTCTCGGATGAGGTCTGTATTCGCTCTCACTTCATCCATCGTATAACTAGAAAGAATTCGGATGATAGTGCTAGTAAATAAGCTTTCTTTCTCTGCTAATGTTGCAGAATAAGTAGCATAATCCTTATGTTCTATATTCATTAATAAGGATACATTTACCACAATTACACAATCTCTTCCATCTGCACCTTTCTTCAGATTGAATACTAATTGTTTACTGATATCGTATACATCTAATTTATCCACAGATATATTCGAGATATCTTCTTTTGTTGCATAAGAATTTTCTAATTCTAAATCTACTGCTGTGCTGATTTTTTTAATAAATTCATTGGTATTATTCATTGTTGGCACAATGGCAAATACAATAACCACCATAAAAATCAAGTTCACAATACTTAATGATAATGTAATGATATTTATCAGGCTTTTTTTCATAGTTCCTCTCCTTATTCTAACGTGCGATGTATTTTAATTTCAACCCTGCGGTTTTGCGCTCTGCCCTCTGGCGTATCATTCGATGCGATAGGGACATACTCGCCTCTCCCTGACGGCTGAAGATTAATAGCTGGAATATCTTTTTCATTTTGCAAATATTCTACAACAGAAATCGCTCGAAAACAAGATAATTCTGTATTATTTGCAAATTTTGAATTGGAAATAGGAACATTATCTGTGTGCCCTACAACTTCTATCAAACAATTCTCATATTCCTTTAAAATGTCTCCTAATTTATTCATAAAAGCCACCGCTTCTCCGCGGATATCCGCTTTTCCTGAACCAAAGAGGATAGTGCCATTCAGCCTTAATTCCACGTATTGAGAAGTAAAATCAATCTCTATATCAGAAAGCATATCATTTTCAGAAAGAACATTTTCTAGCTCTTTCGCCATTTCTTCTGATTTCTCTAACTCCTCTCTTTCGATTGCATCCATCATTTCCTGCATCGTTTTCATCTGTTCACCTTCATCAGAAAGTCCCATATTGCTAAAATACTCACTTAATTCATTTAATTGGCTCACACCATTTGATATCAACAGCCCATCTCCCACTGCTGAACCGCCGTTTGGCAATATGCTGAAGCTAGAGATAAAAGACGCTGCCATCTCCTGAAATTTTTCTGCATCTACCGTTGACATAGAAAACAGCAAAACGAAAAAACACAAGAGCAGATTCATCAAATCACTGAATGTACTCATCCAAGGCGCTGGGGGCGGCGGACCAGCTAACTTTTTCTTCTCTCTTGCCATCTTTATTCACCTCCTCCGGCTTCATTTTTCTGTGAAAGTTCCTCTCTCTTCTTAGGTGATAAGAAGGATTTTAATTTTTCCTCAATAACACGAGGATTTTCTCCTGCCTGTATAGAAAGAAGCCCTTCTATCATGACTTGTTTCACCTTTACTTCTATCTGGTTATTTTGTTTTAATTTGTTTGATATAGGAGTACAAATCCAGTTCGCTATCAAAGAACCATATAAAGTTGTTAAAAGAGCTGTTGACATATTAGGACCAACGGTACTTACATCTTCCATGTGTTTTAGCATATTAATCAAACCGATCAAAGTACCGATCATACCCCAAGCAGGACCCATCGCTCCAAAATAATCCCAAAATGTGATGACTTCCCCGTGACGATCTTCCACACAAGAAAGCTCTGTTTCCATAATACCTCGAACTAACTCTGGATCTGTACCATCCACAATCAGAAGTATTCCTTTTTTAATAAACTCATCTTCCATGTTATTAGCAGCTTCTTCTAATGCTAGCAGACCTTCTTTACGTGCAATATTGGATAAATCAATGATATTTTTTATAATCTCTCCTTCATCAAACTTCACTCCCTTTAAAGACAGCACAAATCCTTTTAAGCCAGCTAAGAAAGAAGCGATACTGTTCGATGCGAGAATTTCACCTAAACAACCACCAACGGTGATAAATATTGATGGTAAATCATAAAAATTTCCGAAACTTGCCCATCCATCCGGTCCATTTGAAATACCCAAAACTACACACCCTAAACATACCAGCAATCCTACAAGAGTAGCTATATCCATCCTCATCCACCTACCTATTGTTCATCAGCCTCCGACTGATTTTATTTTTTGTTGTTAAAATCTATGTATAAATCCGTTCACAGTTTTTGTAAACCGACATTACATTCTCGCTTATATAATATTACTAAATTTCTGACTTCTTGTCTACTTTCTTTCACAATTAATTTTCTTCCAGAAGAAAAGGTCAGTACCGTATCTGGTGTTTCTTCTATTGTTTCTACTAAATCTGAATTAATCATCAGTTTTTCTTCATTTAACTTTGTCACTTCTATCATATCTTTTTTTCTCCATTAAGAAAAAGGGAACAGGGCGGTGACTTCTCCCGTCCCATTTCCCTCATACATTATCTGTTATCGTTTCAAATTGATTAACTCTTCCAGCATAGTATCTGATGTCGTAATAATTCTAGAATTCGCTTGGAAACCTCTCTGTGTTGTGATCATCTCTGTGAATTCTGTAGATAAATCTACATTGGACATCTCTAAGACACCTGTGCTGAACTTATCACCGCTCGCTGTGATATCTTCTCCGACACCATCAAATTCTCCAGAGTTCAATGTAGTAGTGAAGAGATTTTCTCCTACTTTCTCTAAACCTGCTGGGTTGTTGAACTTAGCTACTACAATCTGTCCTAACACCTTAGTATCTCCGTTAGAATAGTTTGCAACGATTCTACCATCTGTTTGAATACCAATACTAGACATTTTTCCTACTGCTTTTCCTTTTCCGATTCCATCAATACCTTTTTCTGATTTAATCGTAGAGGAACTGCCATAGCTGGTAACTTTCGCCATAGAAACTACTACGTCTGCACCTGCTGGAAAAGCATTTGTAGTGGTATCTGTACCATCTGCATTTTTTGCCATCATAGTGGAAATTGGCAGAGTGAAATTTTTCCCCTTAGATGCTGGTAAATCTGGAATAGCTACTGCTGTTCCATTATTCATTACATCACCAATATCTTCGTAAATTCCTATTAATCCTCCTGCTTTTACTGTAGTAGCTATTGTTGTAGTTGTATCATCATCAGGAATGATTGTTCCATCTGCTGCTTGTTTTAAGGTATTTCCTGAAGTATTAAATTTTAAATAAATGGGATCTCCTAAATATTCATAATGAGCTGGATTTCCATTTTCAGCATCTATTTTTTTTGCCTCTAAATTCTCCACTGGCTTTCCATCATAAGTAATATTATACAAATTCATAGAATATACGCCATCGCCTTCTTTTTTAATATGATACATAGCTTCATATTCATATCCTAATCCATCGAAAAACTTCATACTATATGGAACATATTGATTAATAGGTTCTGAATTAGCAAAAGCGCTGTCTTCTTTATTAATATTTCCAGACGCTTCTGACTGTGTAGTTGCTGTCGGATCTGCAGTCAGATTTTCTGGTGCCATAATTCTCAGAGCGCTCACACGGTCTTTGATGATAGTTCCATCATCATCTGCCTGCCATCCCATAACGGTATTACCAGCTCCATTCACCAAAGTACCAGCTTCATCTGTAGTAAAATTACCAGCTTTTGTAAAATAATTCTGTCCACCTTTATTTACAACAAAAAATCCATCTCCATTGATCATCATATCAAAAGGATTATCTGTTCTTTGAGCACCGCCCTGTCCAGTAATATTCTGTGAAATTACTCCCAGCGTAGAACCTAAACCAATCTGTTTTGCATTTTGTCCGCCTGCACCTGTTTCTGCATTTGGTCCACTCGCAGATTGTGTCGTCTGATAGAAAATATCTGTAAATGTGACATTGCTGGATTTAAACCCAACCGTATTCACATTAGCAATATTATTACCGATAACGTCCATCTTTGTTTGATGTACTTTCAATCCGGATACGCCGGAAAACAATGATCTCATCATAATGAATGACCCTCCTTAAATTCTGCTGTCTTATCCCATCTATCATTCCGGGATATCCGCTTCCATTTCGGTCCAGCTATATAATGACAGCTCCATCTATATTAGTAAAAATTGTATCCTCACTTTCTTTTTGACTCATCGCCGTGATCACGGTATTATTAGAAATGCTCACAATAAATGCCAATTCGTCTACTATGACAAGTGATTCTTTAATTCCTTTTTTTCGCGCTCTTTCAGTTCCATCCTCCAAGCGTTTTCTTTGTTCTTCAGACAAGCTAATATTTCTCTGTGCTAGACGATTATCAGCATGTTTAGAAAATTTTAACTCTCCAACCGCCTGTTTTTGCTTCTCCAATAATATCTTTTCAAATGCGCTCTCTGTATTCTGTTCTGTCTTAGAAATTACTCTCTTCGCACCTGTATTGAAATATTGTCCTGCTGCCTGTTGAATGGAAGAGAAATTATGATTGATTTCCATACCTTCATACTCTCCTCTTCTTATACTATTCTAACTTTCTTTTTCTATTAACTTTAAATTTTATTCTGTTTCATTTCCTGATTCATTTTCCGTTTCATTTGAGTCTGTGTCCTCTGTTGAATCCGTACCCTCTGTATTCTCAGAATCATTCTTATTTCCATCTGTTACTGTTCCATTAGCAATTAACTTCTTCAAATACTCTTCATCTGCTACGGTATCTAAATCGTCAATAGAATATAAACCATCATTAATCGCTAAATAAGCCTTTCCATTCTGCATTACAACATAGTCCACTGTTCCACCCACTAATGTACTCTCTCCTGTAGAAAGTTCTGTCTTCATAATAACACTACAGCCAACTAAATTAAGCGCTTGTGTATTCATCAATGTACTATTCATATTCTGCATCTGTTCTAGGGAAGAAAATGTAGCCATCTGAGAAATCCATTCTGTATCAGAAGAAGGATTCAACGGATCTTGATATTTCATCTGTGCTACCAAAAGATTTAAAAACGCATCCTTTCCTAATGTACCCTTACCAACCGTACTTTCTGAGATATTATCCTTTGTAGAACCTGCATAAATATTTCCTTTTTCATCCACGGGGGCTGTTATCATAAAAATCTCTCCTTTCTTAATTCCAATTTTAATTTCAAATCATTTTCATCATGCCATATAATTGATTTTATTTCCATTTGCTAACATCATTTCTCTTATAATCGCTTCTTGTGGTGTCAATTCTTCTTCTGAAGCCTGTAGTATATCAAAATCTATCTTTCTGTGCTGCCTATTGCCATTTTGTTTGTTCTCTTCTTCTCCATTTGCCTGACTATCCAGATTCCGTTCAAACTCATGACTAGCGATTACAACTTCTACTGCCTCTATTTTTACTCCCTGCTGATTCAAATTCTCTTTTAATGTGATGAGCTGACTCTCTAATGCTTGTTTTGCCATCTCTGTTTCTGTCGCAATCTGTGCAGTCACTATTCCATCTTTAGAGGCTATCTGAAGACTGATTTTTCCTAAATGCTCTGGATAGAGCTGCATTTCAAAAGAACTGGTATCTGCTTTTACTGATACTTGGATTTGTGTGATCACCTGTCTTACAATTTTTTCTGCATCCACTTCTGATATATCTGCGGGCATAGCTTCTGTAATTGCCTGCTCTAAATTACTTATCACACTTTCCGCTAAAGTCTGTTGTGTTCCTTTAAAATCCTTCTGATCTTCTGTTTGAAAAGACATTTCTTTTTGTTCAGAATCTGTTGGTTCTGTCTGGACAACTTTTGTTACATTCTCCACTTCTTCCTTCTGAACTTCTTTCTCGTATTCTTTGAACTTCTTCTCTTTTAGTTTGTCAATGGAAGAGGTCTCTTTCTTCGCCTCCACTACCTCATTGCGCTTGGCTTCTTCTTTCTCCTGGAGCTTTGCCAGCTCCTCATACTTCTTCCTAATCTTAATCCCCAGCGCTTCCAGATAATTCTCATAGGTATGGATATCACAAATCTTCATTCCACTCATCCGGCTATTCCGAAATTCTATCGTACAACGGCGATGCTCCTCCTCCATTGTCTCAATGGTTCGTTCACATTCCCTAACCTTCGCAAGAATCCTGGCATGCTCTGCTTTTAGTCCATCAAGCACCTGCTCCTTATAATTAAGTACAGTATCCAATGAAAAAAAGAACTTCTTCATCGCAATATCTCCTTCATCATCTCTAAGGATTTGTCACTCGGAAAACTCTCGTCTATCTTCTGCATGAGAAAAGCATTGACTCTGTCAATCTTGGAAATAGCCCCGTCAAGCCTGGGATTCGTCCCTGACTTATAGGCTCCAATTGAAATCAAATCTTCATTCTTAGCATATATGCTCAAAATATCTCTCATCTTTGCTGCCGCTTCACGGTGATCCTCTGGTACAATATTCGTCATCAGACGGGAAATACTGGCATTTACATCAATCGCAGGAAAGTGATTTTCATTCGCCAGTTTTCTTGTAAGTACAATGTGTCCGTCCAGAATACCACGGACGGTATCTGCAATCGGTTCGTTGGTGTCGTCACCCTCCACCAACACCGTATAGATACCAGTAATCGAACCCTTCTCGAATTTCCCGCTTCTCTCCAATAGCTTCGGGAACTCTGCATATATGGAAGGGGTATAGCCTCTTGCAACCGGCGGCTCTCCGGTTGCAAGCCCAATCTCACGCTGCGCCATTGCGAAACGGGTAAGAGAATCCATCATCAACAGAACATCCTTCCCCTGATCTTTAAAATACTCTGCAATGGTCGTCGCCACAAGGGGACATTTCATGCGCAGCATTGCGGGCTGATCAGAAGTCGCAACCACAAGTATGCTGCGTTTCATTCCCTCCGGTCCGAGATCCTTTTCTATAAATTCACGAACTTCTCGGCCTCGCTCTCCCACGAGAGCAATCACATTAATATCGGCTTTAACATTTCTCGCAATCATTCCAAGTAATGTACTCTTGCCGACGCCACTACCTGCAAAAATACCGATACGTTGCCCCTTCCCAACCGTGTTCAGCCCATCAATCGCTTTCACGCCAAATTCCAACGGGTCCGTAATCGGAGGTCTTGCCAAGGGATTGATATAATTATTCTCTACATAGTAATAACGTGAAGAAGGAAGCGGTCCTAAATCATCCATAGGATTCCCTGTGGCATCTATGATCCTTCCTCTCAAAAACTCTCCTACCGGAATCTTCAAACGTTTCCGGGTATTTCTAACAAAACTGCCGGCAGCCACGCCGTTCAGGTTCTCATATGCCATCAACTGCATCTTGTCTCCGCGGAAACCTACGACCTCCACAGGTATCTGCCTGTGCTTCTCCTCATTATAAATCATGGCAATATCACCGATGCTGGCACGGTTCCCTGAAGACTCCATTGCCATACCGATGACATTCTCTATCTTTCCTATGTAACTGATTGTTTCTGCTTTCTGTATCAGTTCCGGCAATTTTGAAAACATACTCTCTCTCCTTGGCTACACCCTGACATTGTTCAGTATGTCTTTGATGTTCTCTAACTGCGTACCGACGCTAGCGTCAATAATCTCATCGGGCAATTCTATAATACATGTGCCTTCTTCTCCATTATCCATAGTAACAATCTTAATATTCTCAGAAAGTTTGGACAGTTTATCCAAAAATTCCGTATCTACATCCATAGAAACAGCCGTATCACACTTCGTTATATAGATCTTGGCCCACTGTTTTTTCGTGATCTTATCGGTAGCCGCAAGAATCATACGCTTCACGATGTCGCCGCTGGACTGCAGGCTGGTCTGGATCACCTTTTCCGCCACAGTAAGGGAAATCCGTTTCAAATCATCCACATACTGCTCAAGCAGCTTCTCCTTCTCCACCGAAACACTCTGGATTACCTCTGATATATTATTCTGAAGTTCCTGTATCTCGGCGTCTAAAAGCCTGCGCTGTTCGTCATAAGCTTCCCGCGTCCCATCCTGGCGTCCCGTCTCCTGCCCTTCCCGATAGCCCTGATCCCGCAGGTATTCTGCCTGGGAGCGGGCATCATTAATAATCTGCCTGGCCTGAGCCCTCGCTTCCTCCAGAATTTCTTCTACCGAAACAGCATTTTCTTCATCTTCTTCAGCATCGCCCTCTGAGTCTTCATCTTCCTCTTTCGGCTCCTCAATGAGCTTGAAGCCGGCAAAGAAGTCGTACGGCTTAACGTCCTCCTTCTTCTCCGGTTCTTTTACAATCCTAGGCAATGATTTCATCCTTTCCGCTCT
>OFEY01002312.1_pt1 | contig 10463 bp, 9 predicted proteins | sample 1521251 | NCBI WGS metagenome assembly OFEY01 (sample SAMEA3504100, study PRJEB24116) | mouse gut metagenome | biome: mouse gut; feature: mouse-associated habitat; material: faeces | place: Denmark | collected 2011
CTGGGAAAGCCCCGGACAGCGGCTGGGGAGATGGGCAGGCCCGCCTGCACAGATACTCAGACATTGTCAGGGCAAGGCGTATGAGTATGAAGGGATTCAGCCCGGAATACGAATGCGGGTGGCGATTGCGGGAGCGCCACAAACGCGGAGCAATCGGCTTTCACTTGGAGAGCACAAAATAAGAAACAGGGGGAAGATTATGGCGATCACGACATTTGCGGCGATTGACGTGGGCTCTTATGATCTGGAGATGAAGATTTTCGAGATATCCGGCAAGGGCGGGATGAAGCAGGTGGACGATATCAGATACCGGCTGGATTTAGGGAGCGATACCTATGCGGAGGGGAAGGTTTCCAACAGTGCGGTAAACGAACTCTGCGGTATTTTAAAAGAGTTCCAAAATATCATGAAAGCCTATAAGGTAAATGATTATAAAGCCTACGGGACAAGTGCCGTACGGGAGACAAAAAATACGAAGATCCTGCTGGATCAGATCAGGCAGCGCACGGGAATCAGGATCGATGTGCTCAGTAATTCCGAGCAGCGGTTTATGGATTATAAATCCATAGCCTCCAAAACGGAAGATTTTAATAAGATGATGGAGAAGGGCACGGCGATCGTGGACATCGGCGGCGGCAGCATCCAGCTCTCCCTGTTTGAGAAGGGGAATCTGACTACTACCCAGAATATGCGCCTGGGGGTACTGAGGCTCCAGGAGCGGATGAACCATTTAAACGCGGCGTCCTCCAAGATGGAAGGGCTGATCGATGAGATTGCCACGGCGCAGCTTTCGGTCTTTAAGAAAATGTATCTAAAGGACTGCAAGATAGAAAATATCATTGTGGTGGATGATTATCTCTCGGTTATTTTACAGGATCCCGCGGTGACAAAGGACAGTCCCGGGGTGATTGGGGCGCAGACTTATATGGATTTTCTGGAATCGGTACAGTCCCGTACATTATCGGAGATAGCGGGCACGCTGAATATCCCGCGGGAAAATGCGATGCTCCTGTTTATATCCGCCGTGCTTATCAAACGGATCGTGAAAATGATGGACGCTTCGCTTTTGTGGGCGCCGGGGGTAACCCTGTGCGACGGCATTGCCTACGAGTACGCGGAACGGCATAAAATATGTAAGGTGGAGCATGATTTTGAGACAGATATCCTTTCCAGCGCCGAGAACATCAGCAAGCGCTATATGGGGAGCAAAAAGCGCGCAGAGACGCTGGAGCGGATTGCCCTGACGATCTTTGACAGCATGAAGCGTATTCACGGACTGCAGAAGCGGGAGAGGCTTCTTTTGCAGCTTGCGGCGCGTCTCCACGACTGCGGCAAATATATCAGCATGGTGAATCTGGGACAGTGTTCCTACCATATCATCATGTCCACGGAGATCATCGGACTCTCCCATAAGGAGCGGGAGATCGTGGCAAATGTGGTGAAATACAACCATGAGCCTTTTGTCTATTATAATGAGGCGGGTAAAAAAAGCCTTCTGGATGAGGACGCCTATCTGGTTGTGGCAAAGCTGGCGGCGATTCTGCGGGTGGCAAACGGGCTGGATCGGAGCCATAAACAGAAATTCAGGGATGTCCGCACCGTGGTAAAGGACGGGCAGCTTATCATCCATGTGGATACGGCGGCGGATATCACGCTGGAGCGGGGGCTTTTTACGAAGCGCGCGGATTTCTTTGAAGAGGTATACAGCATCAGGCCGGTGATCAGGCAGAAGAAAATTTTTTAGGAAGGGGTGTCTTTCATGGGCGAGAAGAAGGATTTTACGGATCCGTCGTATTATACGAACAGGGAGCTGAGCTGGGTGATGTTTAACCGGCGTGTGTTGAGCGAGGCAAAGGATGTTAAGATTCCTTTGTTTGAGCGGCTGAAATTTCTGAGTATCACGGCATCCAATCTGGATGAATTTTTTATGGTGCGGGTGGCGTCGCTGAAAGACATGGTGAACGCCAAATACAATAAACCGGATATCGCGGGAATGAAGCCGAGAGAGCAGCTTGAAGCGCTGAACAGGGTTACCCATGCCCTGGTCAAGGAGCAGTATCAGGTCTACAATAAGCAGCTTCTGCCGGCTCTTTTGGAGGAGGGAGTGCGGATTTTACAGCGGCATGAGGATTTATCGGAGAAGCAGGCGGCTTACGCGGACCGCTATTTTGCGGATCATGTCTATCCGGTGCTGACGCCGATGGCGGTGGATTCCTCGAGGCCTTTCCCCCTTGTGCGCAATAAGACGCTGAACCTGGGCGCGCTGGTAAAGAAAAAACAGGGCAGGGGCGATGTGGAGTTTGCCACGGTGCAGGTACCGGGGGTGCTTGCGAGGGTAGTGGAGATTCCGGCCGATGAGGAGGGCAGGAAATGCCTGATCTTTTTAGAGCAGATCATCGAGCGGAATATAGACAGGCTGTTTCTCAACTATGATATCGAATGCGTCTGCCCGTTCCGTATTATGAGGAATGCGGATCTGAGCATCGAGGAGGACGAGGCGGAAGATCTCCTGAAAGAGATTGAAAAGCAGCTCAAAAAAAGGCAGTGGGGGCAGGTCATCCGCCTTGAGACCGAGGCGGGAGCCGACGAAAAGCTGCTGAAGATCCTGGAGGAGGAACTGATGGTGCAGGAGGAGGATATCTACGCCATCAAGGGACCGCTGGATCTGACGGTGCTGATGAAGCTTTACGGGATGGAAGGTTATGAGAAACTGAAAACGCCGAAGTACACACCGAAGCCGATTCCGGAATTTTTGGAGGAGGGTGATATCTTTACTCAGATCAGACGGCACGATATCTTCCTGCACCATCCCTACCAGACCTTTGAGCCGGTGGTGGACTTTGTCAGACAGGCGTCCAGGGACAGCGAGGTGCTTGCCATCAAGCAGACGCTTTACCGCGTCAGCGGAAATTCCCCGATCATTGCGGCGCTCGAGCAGGCGGCGGAGAACGGGAAACAGGTCACCGTGTTAGTGGAATTAAAGGCGCGGTTTGATGAGGAGAACAATATCCTCTGGGCAAAACGTCTGGAGAAGGCGGGCTGTCATGTGATTTATGGCCTGGTGGGACTTAAGACACACTGCAAGATCACGCTGGTGGTACGCCGGGAGGAGGACGGCATCAGGCGGTATGTCCATCTTGGCACCGGCAACTACAATGATTCTACGGCAAAGCTTTATACCGATGTGGGGCTGATGACCTGCAATGAACAGATCGGCGAGGATGCTACGGCGGTGTTCAATATGCTCTCCGGTTACTCCGAGCCGAGGAGCTGGAATAAACTGGCGGTAGCGCCGCTGTGGTTAAAGGACCGGTTTATCTCTCTGATCGGCAGGGAGAGGGAGTATGCCCGGAAGGGACATCACAGCCATATTATCGCGAAGATGAACTCTCTTTGTGACAGAGATGTCATTATGGCGCTCTATGAGGCGTCGGCGGCAGGGGTGAAGATCGAGCTGATCGTGCGCGGCATCTGCTGCCTGAAAACCGGAATACCGGGCGTCAGTGATAATATCACGGTGCGCTCCCTTGTCGGAAATTTCCTGGAACATGCCCGGATCTTCTATTTCGAGAATGACGGCAAGCCGGAAGTCTACTGTGCAAGCGCCGACTGGATGCCCAGAAATCTGGAACGCCGGGTGGAGATCATGTTCCCGGTGGAGAAAGAAGGGCTGAAACAGAAGGCAATGCATATTCTGGAGTGCCAGCTCAGGGATAATGTGAAGGCGCATATGCTGATGCCGGAAGGCAATTACGAGAAGGTGAACCGCCGCATTCAGGAACCGTTCTGCGCGCAGGATGTATTCTGTCAGGAGGCGGGAGAGCTGGTGAAACAGGAAGGGAGAGGCGCCGGAGGGCGCGTGTTTATCCCGGAGATGCATGTGGAGAGCGGAGAGTAGAGCGCATGTGCCGGGAAGGATTATGAGGCGGTGCGGTACAACAGGTAACAACAGGACGAAGAAAGGTTGGTAAAGTTATGACATACGAATATGATGATGCTGCCGTTCTGTGTTTTTTAAAGAATCAAAGGCAGTTATTTCCGGAAAATGTGGTGGAAAATGAGAGCGAAGCGGAGGCTTTCCTGGAAGAGTGTATGGCTGTGATCGCCGAATCCGCGGAGGAAGTACTGGAATATTTTGAGGAGCAGGGGATTGACACCTCCCATATCACCCGCTGCACCGGCGGACACGGAGGAGGCGGATGCGGAGAGCATCCTGGAGGCCTCGGAGGTCTTTGAGATCGGAGACGGGCGCTATATTATAGTGGAAGGATGAAAATGTCTGCCAGGCAGACGGATGGGAATAAAAATATATGACAAGATCAAATACGGTAAAAAAATATGTCAGGCGGGTAAAGCTGCTTCATGTGATTATGACGCTGCTGTGGCCGGCGGTTGTGGTGGTTGTGATATCAGGAGGGGGCTATCTGTATCGTACATACCTGAGAAGCTATACTCCTTACTATAGTCCGGCGGGGACGCTGCTGCTGATGTGCTGGCTGTTTTATGTCTATTTTATGATGGTGGTGATGCGCAATTACGGTCTGCAGGCGATCGCGACGCAGGAGTGCGATTTTGAAGCCTATCTGGAATGTGTGCAGTATCTGGAGAAGTTTCAGTTTCCGGGGACAAGGCGGAGCCAGCGGATCAACCGCACGGACGCCTATCTGCTGATAGGGGATTTCAATGCGGCATATGACAATCTGATGCGGATGAAGCCGGAGTACGAGCAGTGCAATAACCGGGCGCGGATGATGTACGATTATTTCTGGTGCCGGTTTTACGCGGAACTGGAGGATACACAGAACTTCAGGATTTGTATGGACGCTTTCCGCAATAACTGGATTCATAACACGCAGGTAAAGCGAAAGCTTCAGGCGCAGGCGATCGCCCTTTTGCAGGAGCTGAATTTCCGGGATATGATGTTCGCGGGAAAGAATGACAGGATCAAGGCAGACATGATGAACCTGTACGCCGCGGGAAGGCTCGGGAGCCGTTATGAGTTTGTCAGATATTGTTATTATATGGGCAGGCTGGAATACAATATGAATAATCTGCAGGTTGCGAAGCACTGGTTCGCCCAGACCGTCAGCTTCGGACTGCATGAATATATGAGTAAACGGGCCGCGGACTTTCTGGCTATGCTGGACGCTATGCAGGTCCCGTATTCGGCGGTACCGCCGGCACAGAATCAGTATTACTGCAACCGGAGAGGTTTTAATATGGCATCGGGGCTGATCAGCATTGTGCTGGGGCTGATGCTGGTGATACTGGGGATGGTTTATTTATAGGAAGAAAACGGAGGATATGGAAAGGTTAAATACAAACCGGGAATCTGAGAGCAGGTTTCCGGTTTTGCCTTTTAAGTGAAAAAAATAAAAAAATTTTCAAAAACCTGTAAGCTTTTTGTATCGTTGATTGTTATATAAGTAGAGGAGAATAAACGGCATGCTTTTTTATTTGTCTCTTCTGGAGACAGAGGAACAGAAGAAAAATTTTACGGAAATTTACCAAAGGAACAGGGAGCGGATGTACCGCACGGCTTTTGCCATCCTTGGGCAGAAGGAGGAGGCGGAGAATGCAGTACATGATGCTTTTGTGAGATTGGCAGATAAATTTAAGGATTATGAAAGGCTCTCCGGGAGGGGGATGGATGGGCTGTGTATTACGATTGCCCGAAATACGGCGATTAACCAGTGGCACAGGCAGAACAGGACTTTTTCAATGGAGGATTTTGCAGTAAAGGCTCTGTATGAGAAAGAGGAGGCAGGAAAAGTGCGCTTTCCGGAGGAAATGGCAGTAAAGAAAGAGGAAGCGGAGCTGATCCGGCGGCTTTTAAAGGAATTGCCTGTTGTTTATCATGATATTCTGGTTCTGCGGTATTACTGCGGCCTTTCGGTAAAGGAAGCGGCAAGGGCTCTGGGCATATCGCGAAACGCGGCGCAGGTAAGGCTGCACAGGGCGAAGGAAAAGTTGAGGGAGGCGTTTGAGGAGGCGGGGATATAGCATGTTGAAGGGTATTGAGGAGCAGAAAATAGAGAGGATTGTCAGGCTGATGTTTGAAGCGGAGCTCTACGGCATGGGGCACAGTGAAAAGCCCCGGGAGCCAGTGGTATTTTCGGATATATTTGAGCGGAGGATGGAAAGGCTGATCGATTGGCAGAGGCGGAAATATCAGATCAGGACGGCGGTGAGGTATATATTGTCGGCGGCGGCTGTTTTGCTGATCATTCTTTGCCTGACGAACCCGGGTTATATTGCGAAGGCGTGGGATGTGCTGGTGAAATGGCACAGTACCCATCTGGAGGTGGATATGCCGGATACGGAATGGACGGGGGCGGTGCCGATATATGAACTGACATATGTGCCGGAGGGGTTTGAGTTGGTGATGGAGGATTGTGATGAGATGGGCGGAGTTATTTTATATGGTGATGAGGAGAAAGAGATATGTGTGATATATTCTATGAGTGGAGGAAACCATAATTATGACAATGAACATAGCGAAATATCTATTATAAAAGATGAAAAAGGTGTCGAAATACTTTTTGTGGAATTTGAGGATGGAGGCTATTCTATGCTATGGAGATCAAAAGAGGGGATAACATTTTCTCTGGATGCTGATGTAACCAAAGAGGAATTATTCAAAATAAAGGATGGAATCAACGTGAAAAATAAAAAAATGTAATTTTTTTGGAAAATCCTGTAAGGTTTTCTCATTTCAACTGTTTTATAAGTAGAGGGAGGAGGTGAGAAAAGTGAGAGGATTTAAAAAGAGTAGTGCAATATTGTTGCTGGCAGTTCTTATATGTTGTGGTATTGCCAAAGTATCAGTGCAGGCGGCAGGGATTCAGCCGTACTGGGATAATGCGGATAAAGTGTCGGCTGAATTGACAGTTTCCGACACATCAGCGACATCAACATTAAGGATTGTTGGAAAATCCGGTACATCAAAGATAACCGGTACATTGAAGCTTGTCGATAATACGACAGGTACTACTGTTGGTAAGTGGGATATTTCTGTAAATAAGGCTACCTGTACAGAAGTAAAGCGTTCTACGGTAACAGTAGGACATAAGTTTACATTGTCATTTGGCGGTTATGTGTACGATGCGAACGGGCGCGGGGAATACGTGAGCGCTTCGGATTCAAAGTAAAAATTGCGAAAGAGAAAGCATGATGAGAAAGATGGCAAAATTTATTGCATATGTTTTAATGCTGTGTGTTCTGTTTTCAACTTCTGCACTGGCGCAGGAGCCTGTGACGAATATGACTTACGATGAGTGGTTAGAGGAACAGGCAGATATCAGTTCTGACTTTGAGGAAGTTGATTTGGAACCGGTCAGAGCAGAAGCAAATGAAAACGATACGGTGCAGGCACAGAGCGCGGAAAGTTCTGAGAATATCGGAAATTCTGAGATGAGATCGTTGGAATCTGTTTTGAAAGATTTAGAAAAAATTGAGCCGGATGAAGAGATAATCGCGGATAAAACAGCTAAAGATTTAACAGACAGTATTACGATCGATATGGGTATGGCGAGAACGGCGCCGGTAGCTGATTTGATTCCGATCATATTAAATGAAGAATCTCTGATCGATGGCAAGATAACTACTGACACACGGATAGGATTTGTCTATAATGATTCCGATGAGGATTCGGACACGATAGTAAATCGGTATGTGGGCGGCAGTGCGGTTGATTATATCTGGGCGGAAATCGAAGAAGGATTTATTATTCAAATTACTGATCCGGGGACTTATGAGTTGTACTATCAGGTAGAAGACAGTGCCGGAGAAATGTCGGAGGCGATAGGATTCAGAATTGAGGTAATTTCAGCCACCTCCACCGAGGAGCCGGAGGAACCGGAAAAGTATCAGGTATTTGAAGGCAGCTTTGCCTCTGCGGAAGATACGGCTACATATAATTTTTCAGTAGACTTTACACAGATGGATTCCGCGGCGGTGTGTCTGGTCAGAAAAGGGTATGTAGGCACAAAAATTAAAGTGTATGATGAAGCAGGGAATGAGGTCTTGCAAAGAGGAACCAATAACAGACAGGCAAAAAACTGGGGATATATTGATAGGCCGTCAGCGAATGCAACTGTCTGTAATTATACGGTTGTCGCAGAGCCCAATCCTTATGAGAACAGGGCGAGCGATTACAGGATTATAGTAGGAGATAAAAAAGAGACTGAACTGATGATGAGCGGTATTGAAAATACCGTGTTATTAGAGCAGTATTATCACTCCAAAACAAATTTGCAGAATAACTATTATGTGCCAAATGTCGGAGAATACTGGTATAAATTCCGGAGGAATCCGACAAGTGTTATCACGATTGTAAGTGATTCCAGCACGGTACGTTTTAAAATTGTAGTGGAGGAAGAAAAATTACATGAGGTATTTGATTCGGCGGAGAAACCAGAGACGCATAGCACAAAATTTATGAGTGGCAGTGCCTGGACTAATGCGGAAAAGGCGAGATTGACAACGGAAGTCGGAAAAGATTACTATCTGGTAGTTTATTGTACGAATCCTGATGAAAGTGTATCCCTTAGGACCGGAACTATGGCTACGGCAGTGGGGAACCCCTTTGTGAGGGCGGGATCTGCCAGGATTTCTCCAGGGGGTTCTATAACGGCAACGAGTTCAGGATATTCTTCAACAAGAACATTTAGTGTGGATGGTGACAATATTCCAAAGACAGGAAGAGTTGAATCAGTATATCTTTATGGAGCAAGGATGTCTGAAATCAGCAGATGGAGACTGATGGCGCCGGAAGGTTCATTTTGGTTTGTTAATGGAACGAATCATGATCCGGAAGTTGAATTTGACTATGTGAAAGACTCCGAGAGAAATGAATTATTAAAAGGAACTTGGAGTATGGCTTTTCAGGCAAGCAACTCCAACTATACGTCTACCCCAAGCTTTAATATTTCATATTATTATGAATATGGAGATTGAGTCAAATAAATAAAAATGTATCAGGCAGCAATAATTAATTGCTGCCTGATAATTAAAAAAAGATGAGGAGTAAATATTATGACAGGCAGTACACTTCATATCGGCTATTTAAAACAGTCAATATCTGGAAATATGCAATGCAGAAATATTATGGATGAAGCTAAAAGTACATATGACTATATAAAATCGACTCAGGATCAAACCATTGATAAATCTCATGTAAGGGATTCCTATGAAAAAACATTAGAAACGATAGAGAGTATGTATGGCTGTTATTCTGATAACGGTATTATAAGAGGAATGCCAAAGAGTGTTTTTGGAGATCGTTTTGGATGGGATATGCAAGATGATATCTCCGATTGTATGCGAAAGTTTTATGAAGGAAAGATCAGCGAGGAGGAGGTAGAGGAATATTTTAGATTATGTTGTACCTCAATGCGGATTTATAGAACACAACAGCATCAGACATCCGGAAAAAATGAGGAGGATAACAGGCAGATTATAAGTGAGATATATAATGTTTTTGCTAAAAAAAATATGATAGCTGCCGGAAATGCAAATTATTATGAAGGAGAAAAAATTAACGCATCGTATGGCGGATGGTCGGACGATTGGGTATATTATAATGCTGATTATTATTATAAATGTGAGGAGACAAGGGATAAATTAAGGCAGATAGCTGAAAATGCAGCAGCTAAATGGGAGGTATCTTCTTTTGATGCATTAGAGGTAGAAAAAAATTCAAAGTATACAATGGATGGAGGATTGGATTTTAACAGCGGCTGGAATTTTGATTTTAGAAATCAGAGAGGAATAGGCAGTATAGCGAAGGAGTCAGTGGTTCCCCCAAAAGGATTTAAAATGTTTTATAAAGAAAGCGTGCCTCATGCTGTGAAAGGAGGGGATATTGTTTCGATAGGGGCGTTGGAGATAGCAATAGGGAAAAGTAATTATAAGTGTGAGTTTAGTTTTAAAACGTTGCGGTTGGGACTTAAGGGGCATATATATTCGATTGATGAATTAATAAAAGAGCATCTTTCGGAAAAGGATAATAAACCTGATTTTATAGAGTTCTTAAGCAATTTTTCCGTATTTACGAGAGTGTATTCCAGTAGAACAGGAATAGTATACAGGGCAGGGGATTATATACCGAAAGAATTAAGAAAATAAAGGATGCTATGCTTTTTTAGTATGCGTCCTGCATGACGAGGAGTTATAAATATGGCGATTACAGGTGTTGGAACTTGGAGTAGATACGGAGCGGGAATTTGTGATAAATGGGACCAGGTGTGAAGTAAAAGACGGACGTATCCGGGAGGTGAACGCTAACCGGAGCGGAGCGCCGAATGCTGTTTACGAGAAGGCTCTTAAGAGGTATGAGGAAGCATTGTCGGAACGTTTGGCGGACAAAAAGGAGTGAAGGCATAATCAGCAAATTTAAAATTTAATACAGGAGCTTCCTGTATAATTCAAATATAGGGAATTCCAAGAAGGGTGGTTGATAA
>OFEY01002313.1_pt1 | contig 10461 bp, 9 predicted proteins | sample 1521251 | NCBI WGS metagenome assembly OFEY01 (sample SAMEA3504100, study PRJEB24116) | mouse gut metagenome | biome: mouse gut; feature: mouse-associated habitat; material: faeces | place: Denmark | collected 2011
CTTTTCAAGGCATTTCCGCCGGGGCCGCCGGAGCGGAAAGCGCCGTCGGGCGTCTTTCCGAGTATACCGGCACGCTCCCCGGCGTTACGGCGCGCGTGGGCAACGCCTACAAGGCCAGCCTCTCTGCTTCGGAAAACGTCCTGAAGGGGCTTTCATCCGGAACAGAGCTGCTCACCCGTAAACAGAAGGCGCTCCATGACTACCTGAAGCGGACGGATTTGAACGCGGCCGCCCGGACCCGCGCCGAAAACGCCATGCGCGCCATCGGGCGTCAGCAAGTCGCCCTGAAACGCAATGAGGAGGCGCTGAACCGGACCGTGGAACGCGGCACGGCGCTCGCCGAAAAGCGTGGCCGCGTGTATGCGGATATGGCGAAACTCTCCATGCAAGGGGCCGCGCTGATCGCCCCGGCGGGCATGGCCGTCAATGCCGCCGCAAAGAAACAGGACACGATCCGCGATATTGCGATCACCGGCGATATGAGTACGGACGACGAGGCCAAGCTCTCGCTGGCCGTGCGCAACATCGCCAAGGAGTCGAATCAGCTCCAGACGGACGTTCTGCAAGGGATGCAGGTATTGACGGCGGGCGGCGTCCAGAGCCGCACCGAGCTCGAAGGGTACGGCGCGGAGCTGGCGCGCGTCGCCACGGCCAGCCGCGCCAGTATGGACGATCTGGGGGCAACAACGCTCGCGCTGCGCGACAACCTCGGCATAACCAAAGACCAGATCAGGGATTCCTTCAATATCTTGGCGACGGGCGGCAAGGAGGGGCTTGTCGAACTGAAGGATATGGCCAAGTTCCTGCCTCAGATGGCTCCGACCTTTGCCAGCATGGGCATCACCGGTAATAAGGCTGTGGCCGAAATCGCCTCGGCATTGCAGATAGCGCGCAAGGGTGCGGGAACGAACGACGAAGCCGCGACAAATATGCGCAACTACCTGCAAAAGATTTTCTCTCCGGATACGGTCAAGAATTTCTCGGATGCGGGCATTGATCTCAAGGCGTCCCTCAAGAGGATGCAAAAGGACGGCGTCGGGGCCTTTGAAGGCTCCATGATGCTCGTCATGCAATATCTGCAGGACAAGTCTCCGAAAGCCGCCTCGGAATTCAAGAAAGCGATGGCCATAGAAGACGCGGCCAAACGCGAGCAGGCGGTCCAGCGGATTACGGAAGCCTACGCCTTGTCCGACATCTTCCGTGACATGCAGGCGTTGAACTTCATCCGCCCCATGATGATGCAGATGGACGAATACAAGGCCATCCGAGACAAGGCGCTGGCTTCGGCCAAAGACGACGTCATCGGGCAAGACTTCGACAAGCGCATGGCTTCACCGGTCGAAAAGGCCAAGCGGATGCGGGTTGAGCTTGAAGCGGCGACCGAGTCGCTCGGCAACGCGCTCCTTCCTTCCGTTTTGGCCGTCGGCGATTCCCTGCTCCCGCTCATGCGGCGGGGGGCCGCGTGGATCGAACAAAATCAGGAAACCGTCGTCACCATAGCCAAGGTCGCGGCAGGATTCCTCGGCTTCAAGGCGGGACTGCTCGCGCTGCGCCTCGGCTTTTCGCTGTTCCTTTCCCCGGCTACGTCCGTCATCACCAAGCTCGTTCTCTTCCGTTCGCTCACCGGCGCGGGGCTCAGCCCCGTGCGCGCGCTGTTTCAGGTGTTCGGCATGGCTCCGAAAACGGCGGCGTTGTTGGCGGGCGGGCTCGGCAAGGCCGGGAACGCCATAAAATGGCTGGGGCAAGGCGTCCTCACGCTCGGCAAATGGCTCGGCGGCGCACTTGTCCGGGGCCTTGCGCTCGCCGGAAAGGCCGTGTTCGCTCTCGGACGGGCGCTGCTTCTGAATCCTGTGGGGCTGCTCATCACCGGCCTCGCACTGGCCGCCTTCCTCGTCTACAAAAACTGGGACAGGATCAAGGGCTGGTTCGCCTCCGGGTGGACGTGGCTGAAAAATCTTGGCCCGCGCCTTCGCACGTGGGGGCGCGAGGTTATGGCCTCCCTTTTCCCGGACGGCGTCGGGGCAGCCATCGCCGCCGGATGGAACAAGGTCAAAGGCTGGTTTTCCGCCGGCCTTAATTGGCTGAGAAGTCTGGGGCCGCGCATTCTCGAATGGGGCAAGGCTCTCGGTACGAGACTCTTCCCCGCCGGGCTGGCCATCAAGTACGTGGCGGAAAACTGGGACGGCATCAAGGCGAAATTCGGGGCCGGACTCGACTGGCTGCGGGGACTTGGCCCGCGCCTACTCCAACAGGGCAAGGAACTTATCGCCTCCATCTTCCCGGAAGGCGGCATCGGCCCGGCGCTCGAAGCGGGCTGGACCACGGTCAGGGCCAAGTTTCAGGGCGGTATGCAATGGATAAAGGGGCTCCCGGGCGACTTCCTGCAAATGGGCAAGAATGTGGCGCTGGGCCTCGTCGACGGCATTCAAGACGGTATCGGCGCGGCGGCAGACGCCATCTCGGGCATGGCCGACACGGTCAAGAACAAGTTCAAGGGCTGGCTCGGCATTTCCAGCCCTTCCCGCGTGTTCGCGGGCTATGGCATGAACGTGGCTGAGGGCGCGGCAGTCGGCATCCGCAACGGGCGGGAACGGGCGCGCGCCGCCTCCGCCTCCCTTGCCGCGTCGACAAAGGCGGGCTGGACGCCGCCCACGCTCGCCCCCGTGAAAACCCCGTCCCTGCGCCGCCCGGAAACCGCAGCGGCTCCAGCCCCCCTTTTCCCGGCCCGGCGGCCAGAGGCCGCTCTGACGCCCTCCACGCTTTCCCCGGTCACGCTTCCCCTGCGCCTCGACATGGCCGCGGTGCGCAACGGCCTTGCACGGCTTGCGGCGTGGGGCAAGTCCCTGTTTACGGTTCCTGCCGGGCTTCCCGCGATGCCCCGCAACGACAGCCCGAACGGGAAAGGAGCGCAGGCCCGCACGCCGGATCGCTGGACGCCGCCGCCCCTTCTGACGGCTCCGGATTCCGAAGCCCGCATCGCCCGGGCGCAACGGGCCGCCTCTTCCGTCACGATCACCTTTTCCCCGGCCGTGACCATTCAGGGCAACGCCGACGCGAAGGCCGTCCACGAGGGGCTGAACCTCACGCTGGCGGACTTGAAACGTTTGCTCGCCCGTCTTGAACACGACAGGGACAGGAGAGCCTATGTTTAGCGTTTTCGCCGCGTTCGGCGACGTCACCTTTTCGCCGAAGCTCTCGCCCACATCTTTCGAGATACAGCAGGGGGCCGTCTTCGCCGAGCACGCGCTCATCCAGCGCGCGCCGCGCATCCAGTTCACCGGGCGGGAACTTGACGCGATCACGCTGGGCATGGACCTGCATTTCTCCTTCTGCACGCCGTCCGAAGAGCGCGACAAGCTCGTCAAGCTCATGCGGGCGCACGAAGCCCACCCGCTAACGTTCGGCGACGGGACGTGGTGGGGATGGTTCGTCATCCAACGCCTGACCACCACGCTTGAACAATGCAGCCCGGCGGGTACCCCGTGGCTCATCTCGCTTCAAGCCGAGCTCAAAGAGTTTACAGGTGATCCCGCAAAGCCTCTTGAGCGGCCCGCCGTCAACGGCGGCACGCCCGCGCTCGCCGTCTTCCCCGGGCGCGGTTCCCTGCTCTCGTTGGCCGCGCCCGTCACCGGCGGGGGCGTCTGGGATACCATGCGGCAGGCCGTTTCCTATGCCGGGCAAGCCGTGAGCGTCGCCAGGAAAGCTGTGGGCATCGTATCGACGGCCCGCGAAATGTTTACCGGCAACGGCATGGAGATCGCGGGCAAGGTCCTCGGTGGTATCGACGGCCTCGCCGGGCGGGCGACCGGGCTTACGGGGAATCTCTCGGATTCATTGACGTCCTGCGCGGCGTCTCTCACCGAACCGCTCGACGGTCTCAAGGAAGCCGTGGGTATGGCCAAGGAAGCCCGTGACATTTTCAATGAAGGCTGGCAGGCCGCGAGACAGCTCGGCTTCGTCAAGGAAGAGTCCCGTTTCAGCATGACGCTCGGCACGCTCGGAAACAGCCTTGAGGCCGGACAACGGCTGATTGAGCGTACGTCTCCCGTTCTGCAAACCTTCGCCGCCAAAATCGCCAGCCGCAAGGAGACGACGTGACGACCGACAACATTATCCATCTCACGACGGAAGGCGAACGGTGGGACACTATCGCCTGGCGGTACTACGGTTCCGTCAACGAGGCCGGACGGATCATGAAAGCGAATCCCGGCGTCCCGCTCGTTCCCGTACTTCCCGGAGGCATCCGGCTTTCCATCCCCGTCGTCGACGCCGCGACGATTGACGAAACGGCGGCCCTCCCGCCGTGGTGCGGGGGGGCGGAATGAGCCAATCCCTCCTTTCCGCACCTGTTCCTTGCCCGCTCGTCAAGCTCACCTATGAACAGAAAGACATTTCCAACGACATCGCGCCGTATCTGGTCGAATTTTCCTATGTCGATCATCTCTCCGGGGAATCGGACGAGCTGGAAGTGCGCCTCGAAGACGTCGATGGGCGCTGGCGCGGGCCGTGGTATCCCGGCAAGGGCGACAAGCTGAGGGCCGAGATTGGCTACGCGGGAGAGAAGTTCCTCCCTTGCGGGGAATTTGAGATCGACGAAATCGGCTGGTCGTTCCCTCCCGACGAAGTAAGCATCCGGGCGCTCGCCACCGGCATCTCCACGCCCTCGCGTACAAGAAAAAGCAAAGGCTACGAGAAGACGACGCTCGCCGCCGTCATCCGGGCCGTGGCCAAACGCCTCGGCCTCACCCCGGCGGGAGAAGTGGCCGACATCCCGATTGACCGGGTGACGCAGTATCAGGAAAGCGACCTCGCCTTCCTGAAACGCCTTGCCAGAGAGTATGGCCACACGTTCAAGGTCTGTGGCAAGAAGCTCATCTTCCAGCACAAAAACGGCGTCCTCGCCGCCGAAAGCGTCAAGACGCTCGAGGTGACGGACTGCACGGGCGGGAACGGCCGCGACAAGCTGAAGGACATCCCCTCTAAGGTGAAGGTCAAGAAACAGGATGCCGGGAAAAAGACCCTCAAAGTCTACGGCAAAACTTCGGACGGGAGCCTCGCCGTCGTCGGCACGACGGAGACGGCACAGAAAAAACGCGGGCGCAAGACGAAAAAGACCAGCTCCGACGAGCTGAAAATCACGGGGCGCGGCAGTCAGGCGCAGCTTGCGGCCAAGGGCGACGCGGCCCTTCAGGACGCGGAGCTTGAGCGGGTACGGGTATCGCTCACGCTTTACGGCGATCCCGAGCTGACTGCGGGGATCAGCGTGGACCTCGGCGAATCGTTCGGGGCGTTCTCCGGCAAATACCTTATCATGCAGGCCCGGCACGAGATCAGCCGGGACGCCGGATACCGGACCGAGCTTGATCTCGCCCGGACCGGAAACGCCGAAAAGAAGGAGAAAAAGGCATGAATCGGACACTGGAGGAATCAGGGGCGACCTTTGCCGTCGGCATCATCTCCGCCGTCAATGCCGCGACGGGCTGGGCGCGGGTGCGCCTCCCGGCCTACGACAACCTCGAAACGGCGGAGCTTCCGGTGCTCCAGCGCAGGACGCACAGGGACAAGGCGTTGGACCTTCCCGACGTCGGCGAACAGGTGGCGCTTATTCTTGACCGGCGCGGGGAGGACGGCGTCGTCCTCGGCGCGATCTGGTCCGAAGCCGATCCCGTGCCGCAGTCTGACGGCCCGGACGTCGACGTCCGGCGCTACGAGGACGGCACGCTCCTGCGCTATGACCGCAAGGCCCACAAGCTGACCGCCGAGGTCAGGGGAAGCGTGGACATCGTCGCAGACGGCGTCGTCAGGGTCGAATCGAAAACCCGGCTCGAACTCGCAGCCCCCGAGACTGACATACAGACCAACGCGCTCTCCATGTCCGGCTATTCCGGCGGCAAGACCCGAGCGACGGGCACAACGCGGGCCACCCTGCGCGGCATGTTTTACGTCGTCGACGGCGACGTCATTGCCGACGGCGTTTCACTGGAGCACCATATCCATAATGGCGTTGAAACCGGCAGCGGGCAGTCGGGGGAACCCGTGGCTACCGAATAGTGTTTCCTAAAGCCCTTTCAAAGACGCCTGCCGCATCGCCCCGTATAACGGGGGCATGTCAACGCTCCTCGCCTCCCTCCAAACACGCGCGACGCCCTCCACCCCCCATTGGCAGCTTGCCCTCGGAGACAGGGGCGTCGTGCAGCAGTTCGCCGACATCGAGCAGTGCATCCGCATCATCCTCGGTTCGCCTCATGGGTCCGATCCCCTGCGGCCGCTCTTTGGGAGTCGTATTCTCAATTATCTCGACTGGCCACTTGAAACCGCCCGTCCACATATCGTCCGGGAAATCATGACCGCCCTTGCGGCGTGGGAACCCCGCATCGAGGTCGTCCGCGTGACCGTCTCACGAGGAACGCCCGGAGAACGGGGTGCCGTGCTTGTCCAATGGCGGCTCGCCGGAGACTACGCGGGGGCGTTGACAACAACTAAGGCCGTGCTTGGAGGCGGCGCATGAGCGACCTCGAAAAACCGCAATTCATTGAAACGGACGTCCAGACCGTTCTCGACGAGTGCATCGCGGAATACGAACGGCTGACGGGCCGCCCCTTGTATCCCGCACAGTCCGAGCGGCTGCTCATCAACCTCATCGCCTACCGCGAACACCTTGTCCGTGTCGGGATTCAGGAGGCGGCCGAGCAGAACCTCGTCGCCTTCGCCCGCGCGCCCATGCTCGACTATCTCGGTGAGCTGGTCGGCGTGACGCGGATTCCCGCGCAGCCCGCCCGCTGCATCCTGCGTTTTTCGCTTGACGCGCCCGCCGTTTCCCCGGTGTTCATCCCCACTGGTACAGGCGTGTACAGCAATGACGGAAAGCACCTCTTCAGGACCGAAAGCGACAGGGAAATCAAAGCCGGCGACGTAAGCGCCGATGTCGACGCCGTGTCGGACGAAGCGGGCGACGCCGCCAACGGCCTGCAACCGGGGAACGTTTCCCTGCTGGCGGGCGATGTGACGGATGAGGCCCTTTCCGTGCGCAATCTCGGTATGACCACGGGCGGGGCCGACGAGGAAACCGACGATCACTTCCGGGAACGCATCATGCTTGCCCCGGAGAGCTTCTCCGTGGCCGGTTCCGAGCTCGCCTACCGCTATCACGTCCTTTCGGCGTCGTCGTCCATCGTCGACGTCGGCGTCCTTTCCCCGGCCCCCGGCGTCGTCGAACTGTATCCCTTGACGGAAACCGGCATACCGGACACAGCGACGCTCGCGCTTGTCAAGGCGACGGTCGGCTCCGAAAAGGTCCGCCCCCTTACCGATCAAGTGGTCGTCATTGCCCCGGAGCGCGTGCCGTATTCCCTTTCCGTCGCCCTGACACTGTACAAAAACGCCGATGCCGACGCCGTAAAGAAACGTGCGCAGACCAGCCTCGCCTCCCATGCCGAGGCGCTGCGGGCCTCTCTCGGCCGGGACATCGTGCGCTCACAGTTCATCGACGCCGCGCTCGTTTCCGGCGTTTACGACGTGGAGATCGTCACGCCCGCCGCCGACGTCGTCCTCTCCCGTAAACAGTGGGCCGACTGCACCGGAATCGCCGTAACCGTCGGAGGCCGGGCAGATGAATGATCCGCTTCTTCAGCCACCCCTTCAAAACGACGCGCGGATGGAGGCGCTTGCCCGGCTTATCGCCCGGCTGTCCGTGCTCCCGACGGAAAGGCCGCTCGTCAATCTCGCCGACACCGTCGCCGCCTCGGCTCTCTCCGCCCTCGGGGAGCAGTTCCATATTATGGGTGACGAAGGCTGGAACTATGCCCGCACAGAAGCCGAGCGTCGGGCGCTCATCAAGAAAGCCGTCGAACTTCATCGACATAAAGGCACGCCGTGGGCCGTGCGCACGGCCATTGATACTGCTCTTGGCACCGTCGAGACACGCATCGAAGAATGGTTCGCTTACGGAGGGGAGCCGTATCGCTTCCGCCTTTTTCTGAGCCTGCTCGGAACCGGCATCCTTGCCGAAGAGCTGGCCAAAGCCCGCGCCATCGCCCTTGAAACCAAAAACGTGCGCTCACATCTCGACGGCCTGACCGTCGTCAGTTCCAGAAGCCACGAAATACGTTGCGGCGCGACGGCGTGTGTTGGCGGTACCGTCACGATATGGCCTGCCGCCGTTACCGACATCGACGCCGCTTTCGACATGCACGCCGGATGCTGCCTGCATCTGCAACATACCGTTACAATCTTCCCGGAGGATATAGATGGGTCAATCCTATAAAATCGTCACCACCAATCTCGGACGCACGGCCGTTCGCTTCGCGCTGGCACAAGGCACGAGCGTCAAGCTGACGCATATGGCCGTGGGCGACGGTGGTGGGCAGGACGTCGAGCCCATGTCTTCCATGACGGGCCTCGTGCGCGAAACGTTCCGTGCCCAAATCAACGAGATCACCTTTGACGCCGTGCATCCCGACATGTTCACCGCCGAGCTGTTCATCCCGCAGTCCGTCGGCGGCTTCTACATCCGCGAAGTCGGCCTCTTCATGGAAGACGGCACCCTCTTCGCCGTCGGCTCGATGCCGCTTACCGAAAAGCCCGATCTCAGCTCCGGCTCAGCCTCCGATCTTTTGATCAAGATCATCGTGCGCGTGCTCGACGCCTCGACGATCTCCATTTCCATCGATCCCGCGCAGGTTCTCGCGACGCGCGACTACGTTGATCGGATGGACCGCGAACGGATCAGGGCCGCCGTTGAAGCACATAATACAGAACAGGCCGCCCATGATTACCTCGCGCGGAAAACCGTACAGATCAAGGCTGGGACTGGCCTCTCCGGCGGGGGCACGCTTGAGGCTGACCGGACGTTGACGGTCAAATACGGGACTGCCGCAGGTACAGCGTGTCAGGGCAACGACGCTCGGCTTTCCAACGCCCGGACCCCCACCGCCCACAAGGACACGCACAAGACCGGAGGAGCCGACGCGCTCACGCCCGCCGACATCGGGGCTGTCCCGACGACCGTTCAGGTTATCGCCGGAACCGGGCTCTCCGGAGGCGGTTCGCTTGCGGCGAACCGTACGCTAACGGTCAAGTACGGCATTGGTACGGGGACGGCGTGTCAAGGGAACGACGCCCGCGTGACAGCTTCAGAAGCATTCCGGCTTTCCATGATCGGCGTCCCGCGCTACTGGCGCTCCACGACCCTGCCCGCCGGGCACGTCTGGGCGAACGGCGACCTCGCGCTGTTCACGGACTGGCCCGAACTGAAAAAAATATACGATGCCGGAGGCTTCGCGGGGATGTTGCTGGCGTATAACGCGAACTCCGCGACCATCGCCGCCAACCTTGGCAAATGGCGACCGAATGCCGCTAACCCCACAGGATTATACGTTCCTAAGCTAGGCGACCAGTTTTTCCGAGCTTACACGGGAGAGGGTAACGCCGGAAGCTGGACTGCTGATACCGGGAGAGGGGCAGCGGGCAATTTTGGTGCGGATGCGCAAATGCTGACGTGGATCACGGGTATAACTTCCGGGCCTTTTGGTATCTCCAAAAATGCTAAAGGAACTGCACGCTCATCAAGTACATATTCAGGTGAGTATCTCATGAACTTTGATCTCTCTCGTGTTTGGAGTGAACACGCCGGAGTGGAGTTTGCTCCGGTTCATATTCGACTCCCTGTTATTTTGTATCTTGGTCAAGCTGCATGATTTTTACTAATACCACACGCCTTTCCGAGCTTGGACGGGAGGAGCCGGGGCTGGGACGTACACTCCGGCATGTCTACCAAACGTTACGGGGCAGCTTGGGAATGGTGTGTCAGACAAAGAGGGTGATCTCGGTATTTTTTATGCTTCCAGCCAAAAAGGAGCCTTTGCAAACTTAGGGGGCGTGCGTACTCGTTATCCCGCCAATAGTTCAGACGTTGTAAATAATAGACGTTATTTAGTGGATTTTGACGCATCCCGTTGTAGCCCTATTTACGGTCGCTCTTCTACTGTTCTCCCGGATTCTGTGCAGCTTCCTGTGCTCATCTATCTAGGCACTCACGCATGACTTTTTTCTTTATCCCGCGCCTTTCCGAGCTTGTGCAGGGGCAGCCGGGGCCGGTGGAGCCAACATGCCGGGTTTGCCAAACATTACTGGTTCTGTCGGCAACTTTGCTGTGCAAGATTCTGAAGCTAATTTACTTTGCGAAGGATGTTTTTCTACTCAAAAAAGAGGAGAATATGGAGGCTATGGACAACTAAGTAACAAAGTTCTCTCCGATGGGTTTATTTTTGATGCTTCTCTCTGTTCCGAAATTTATGGATCATCTCAAACCGTCATGCCGCCGAGCATTAATTTACCCACCTGTATTTATCTCGGCGCTCACGCCTAGGCAGGGATGCCAAGATAGAAAATGACAGGTACAGATACATTGACCGGGCGGTTTTCATCGGCGGTCGGGACAGCACGGGAAACCCTAAAATATAA
>OFEY01002328.1_pt1 | contig 10405 bp, 9 predicted proteins | sample 1521251 | NCBI WGS metagenome assembly OFEY01 (sample SAMEA3504100, study PRJEB24116) | mouse gut metagenome | biome: mouse gut; feature: mouse-associated habitat; material: faeces | place: Denmark | collected 2011
CCTGAATAATATGCAAATATGTCTTTTGTGTTGTTGTCATACTTGCATGACCAAGCCTTCTGGCTACGCTCGCAATGGATACTCCTGCGAATAAAAGCAACGAAGCATGTGTATGTCTGAGTCCATGAATTGAAATTACTGATATACCACATTTTTTACAATGCCTTGTAAGTACATCATTTACTGTGGAATTGTACACCTTATCCTTACCAATAAAAATCGGCTGTTCTTCCGACAAGCCTTTCACAAGCTCAGAAAACTTAACAACTATCTGCCAATCAATCTGTATCTTTCTAACTGACGATTTGTTCTTCGTTGGTAGAAATCCTCCATCACCTTTATAATCCCAAGTCTTACTTATCGACAACGTCTGTCTGGCAAAGTCAAAATCTGCCGGGGTAATTGCAAGTGCTTCTGAAAATCTCATTCCTGTCTTTGCCACAAGAAGAATAAACCAATCCCAGTTTACTTCATCCTTTATATCTAAATCTGCTATCAAAGTATGTAGTTCAAATTGATTCAGATATTTGATTTTCTTAGCCTTTGGAGCCTTACCTTTTATAATAGCTTTTCTGGTTGGATCTCTTGAAATCAATCCCTCATCTAAAGCATCTAAAATGGCTCCTTTAAGTTGATGGTGAAAATCCAGTGTTGTCTGTCTTTCATGCTCTTTCGCATAATCATTTAACAACTGCTGGTATATAGTTCTTGTCATTTCCGAAACCTTTAACTCTGGCACCAGCTTTTCAACCCATTTCTGAGTCATAAGGTATTTTGCCATTGTGGCTTCTCGTATTGCACCATTCTTATATAACTCAACCCATTGCTTGTAGTATTCATAAAATAATGTATCTTTGTCCATATCTTCTAGCATAAGCTACCTCCTTTTCATCTTTGCTTACGCTGATATAGACAATTAAAACATTATTAATGAGTTATGAGAGGCTTAATTTCTTCTTCCAATATTTTTCGGAGTTCTGCCATCATCTGAGCATAATATTTGAATTTTGGTAATGCTCGTTCCTGTGCAGCTTTATAACTTGTAAAGTCAATTGTCGCCTTTATTGCACTTTCATTTGGAATCTCACCATTTCTATAATGCGTTGCGGCATACATAACTTCCTCTTTAGAAGCAAACCAAATCAGGCAAAAATCATCAATTACTTTCTCTATACATTCCTGCTTTGTATTTTCAATAACATTAAGAATAGATTGTCCTTTATACTTGCTATCATCCAACTCAATCTCATATACCACGTTAGCCATAATATCGGCAATCTTTGGATTCTCTTTTCTTAGTTCCTCAATATACTGCTTGATTTCTTCAATCTTCTTCTGACGCTCTTCCGGTGTAATGTCCTCATCGCTATTTTCAGGGGTTACAATATTTTGAATCAAATTGATAATATATTCATAATCAATTTTGGTATTACTATATGCCATCAGCTCATAATCATAGTCTACAACCGGAGCATTCGGATCATCCTCCGAATCTGGCTTTTCCAGTCTAAGTTCTTCTATTAAATTTGCATAATGACCGGCATAATCTTCATATTCTCTCTCTTTCATTCCATAAGATTCCATCATTCCATGTTCATAATTAGTAAACGACTTAAGCTGTGTAAATAACTTATCAAAATTCTGGAACATTTTTACAAATACTTCTTTTTCTTTTCGTGACATTGCTGGAATGTCAGCAGGTGTCTGTGCAGCTACTCTTACTGCTGATAACGCTTTTCTAAAAGCCGGCTCTATCTCATCCCAGTCTGCCATTAAAGCCTCTTTAGTTCCTCCGGCAGAATATAGCTTCACCGCATTGTCTACAGATTCCTTAAATAGCTTAGGTGCTTGAAATGTAACAATCTGTCCATAAGTCTTAGGTTTGTCAAATATACGATTTGTTCTGGAGAATGCCTGAATCAAATCGTGCGGTCCCATTGGTTGTCTGTCAATAAATATCGTAGACATACATGGTGCATCAAATCCTGTCAGCAATCGATCTACAACAATAACTAAATCTACCTGTTCATTTCGGCTCTTAAACTTAGCATCTTTTCTTGCCAGTCTTTTATTCAGATTTGCATTATATCCCTGAATTTGAGACAAATCATACTTTGTCCCAAACATATTATTATAGTCATCTAAAGATTTCTGCATCTTCTGCTGATTTACTTGTGAACCCTCTTCATTTTCTGATACAGAGTATGTAATAGCAAACTTAGGGAAATCAGGCAATACCTGTTTCATTCTATCGTCTATAACAAGTGGTGTTTCCCCGTTTTTAACTCTCGTTAACAGGTCATAATATTTCTGAGCAATTTGGATAGATGCTGTTGTAAGTAATCCCTCATAAGTTTTGCCCTTACCATTTTGGAATCCTAACTTGTGGTAAGATTTATTAAGAATTACATCCAACACTTTTAACATATGGGTTTCGTTATCATATGCACTTACATCTGTTTCATCTATGATGTTTTTAGGTCCGTTATGCTCTACCTGAAAACCAAGAACTGCATTATCATGGATTGCATTTTGGATGGTATATCTATGAAGTCTTTTTCCATACAATTCCTCGGTAGTTCGTGGCAGATCGCCTAACTGCGGATATGGATTCTCTGCAAATCGTGGTGTTCCCGTAAATCCATACCACAAGGAATTTCCAAAAAATCTCTCCAACTCTCTTTTTGTTGTTGGTGTTATCGCCCGGTGACACTCGTCTACTACAAACGCCATTCTAAGATTTTTGATTTTATTATATTCCGGTGTTCCCTCTGTTAAACGCTTTGTAATCAGTCTCTGCAATTTCTGAATAGTAGTAACTACTACCTGACGATCATCAGATTTAAGCTTATTTTTGAGATCATTTACATTTTCTGTTTCATCTACATCTATAAGATCATTGTTTGCATAAGCCTGAAAAGCCTGTGTTGTCTGAGTATCCAAATCTTTCCTATCAATCAGGAAAATAGTTTTATCCAAAGACGGAATATCCATAAGCAAATTTCTGGTCGCTTTATATGATGTCAATGTCTTTCCTGAACCTGTTGTATGCCATACAAATCCCGACTTACCATTTCTGGAAGCTTCTCGGATAGCTTCAATAGCATGAATTTGATACGGTCTTAAAATAATCAGTTTCTTTGCGTCCTCATCCAGCACTGTATATCTTGCAATCATCTCATGTGCCTCGGGTATCCGAAGAACACTTTTGGCAAAATCAATATAATCAGCCACCGGATTGTTTTCTTTATCCACCCAACCACTCATAAATTTCTCGTTCAGTTCACCATCTGATGTGGCAGCAAAATATTTAGTATCAACGCCATTACTTACTACAAACATCTGAACAGCTGAAAATATCCCATTAAACTTGCCTTCGCCAATGTATTTTTTTATCTGACGAAATCCCTCCAGATAAGAATGCTGTTTATTTTTTAACTCGATATGAATCATTGGCAATCCATTAATCATGAGTGTCACATCAAATCTACGATCTCTTACTGCCGATTTACCAGTATCTTTGTTACCCAACGCTTGATATTGATTGATAACTTCGTAAACACTGCTGCCACCTGCAATATGTTCATGATTCATAACAACAAGATGCAATTTCTCTGTGTTTCTTTGTACATGAACCATAACCTTTCCGTTTTCTCCAACAAGCCATTCTCCTGCTTTATAAAAGCTGGAAAACTGCAATTGATTTTTAACCTGTTCAAATTCAGCATCTGATAGAGAAATACCATTTAGACGATCCTTATTATTTTGTTCCAGAATATATCTGAAATTTTTCCAAAGATCCTCCTCTGTTTTTAAATCCCGCCTGTAAGTCCATTGGGAATCCCCATATACTAACTGATCAATTAGTTTTTGTTCGATTAAAGCTTCTAATTCTGGCATCTTTCGTCTCCTTTGCTATCACTTTGATTTTATATATGTAAAAAAGCCTTTTTTTAACAATTTTAGCTTACACTGGTGAAGGGTGATGAGGTGGTCTATGTTTTCAAAATATCTTCCGATTTTTTTTTGTTCATCTATTGTAGACGGCATCATTAAATTCATAGCTGCCATCTGCTTTCCTGATACTTCGACAAAAGTTGAGCCAGCACCAACTGTTTCACCATATCGTTTTAGTTCTTCTGATCGTGAATAAATAAAATATGAATCAAGCTCATTCTCATGAGGAACGATTGACTGAAATCCTTGGTTTGTACAGGATTTTTTGCGTAAAATAGCCATTTTCCCGATTCCGGCACGAGAGGTAAATAAAACTGTTCCTACTGGCAACAACTTTGCTGAACTATTGTTAAATCCCTCTTTTGTGATTTTTCTTTCGCTTGAATCAACATAAATCTGATCTGCAATTTCTGCCGGAGCATACCAATCAATATCACCATCCCAATACTCATCTTTACTTGTGTTAGGTGTTCCCCCGCCAATGATATCCGCAACCTCTCCCAGCTTACGCTGTTCCCAAACAAAAGCCATATTTTCTTTTAAAATGAAAAATCACAATGGGCTAAATACTAAACAATTGGCTTTATTATCTTAATTCATAATTCAAGCAGAAATACTAATTGAGATTAGGCTTTAGATTAAACACATCGTAAGTCATTAATTGTTATTCTTATTATCAAATACACTTCGGACATTTGAATTCATAATTATTTTCTCATCCTGAGTGCTTATTTTTCTTATACAAACATGTTTTGTAGCATGAATTTCTTCATATTTTGCAATTCATCACACTTTCGCTGGTGAAGGGTGATGAGGTCATCAAGGGCTTCAAAATATCTCCCTAACATCACTTGTTCATCTACAAATGGCAACATCACAGGAAAGTCCACAAGAATATTTTGGTTTAAATGTTTTATTGTTCCGCCAGTCGCCTTTTCATTAACATAGTCCATTAGAAAAGGAGCTTTTAGATACTGGAACAGATACTTTCCATCCACTTGCTTTTCATCTTTAATAACCACATTAAACACTCCCGCATTTAATGTCGCAGGCATTGGTAATCCTTGAATATACGCTACTTTCCCTAATGTTCCATCCTTAGTAATTAAGATACTGCCATTCTTAATTTGAATATGTTTATCTTGCTCATATCTTTCCTCTTCTACATAATGGCAAGTATCATAATTTACTCGCCCATCATCAAAATCTGTACCAGTAATTAACATGTACTCCCCACTGTCAAGAAACTCTGATGTCCGCAAATTTTGCCAACCAATTCTAGCGTGCATTGTAGCAACCTCAGATAGCTTACGCTGTTCCCAATCTTCCGTGAATCCATTGAATCTGATTTCTGGAACAGCTTTCCCATTTTGCGGAAACATCTTTTGAAGCATAAATTTCTTCAATTTTTTTGTCTGTTCGCACTTTCGCTGGTGAAGGGTGATGAGGTGGTCTAATGCATGAAAATATTCACCAATCTTCTTTTCCTCCTCAATCGTTTCCGGGAATGAAATCATATATTTTCCGAGCTGAGGGACTGTTAACTGAGGAACGCCTGTTGATTCAACGAATACACCATGGTTATTAATTGCGTTCTCTAAAAAGTAAATATTATGTTCAGAACGAATAGCAAGCAGCCTTACAACAGGTGTAAAATCAAGGGTTCTAGCTTGTGCATGTCCAACATCTCCTCTTCCAGTAACTGTTACCGCAGGAGCTTTAACACGATAATACTCGTCATAATAACCTACAATACCATCATTAGTTAGTGCATTAGCATATATTGGGTATTTTCCATTTTCAACAACTTTTTCCTTATTAATATCTCCTCCAGCAATCATTTCTGTCGCTACATCCCCCAACTTACGCTGTTCCCAATCTTCCGTGAATCCATTGAATCTAATTTTAGGTTTACTCATACTACTCACCCCTCAATCATCCCAATATACTTATTTAATGATGCCATCAATGAGTTATCGGTTGTTCTAAGCTCTTTTAACAAAGATACAAATTCCCCTTGCAGCTTATTAAGCTCTTCATCCGTACTTACCATATCTGTGAGTAACTCATCTAAATCAATTTCTTCTTCCTGTTCAAAATTGTCTACATAACGAGGAATATTCAGATTAAAATCATTTTTCTCAATATCTTCAAAGCTTGCGAGATATGATTCCTTTTCCACTGTTTCTCGTTTCGTATAAAGATCCAATATGGAATCAATATGCTCGTCCGTCATTGTATTCTGCTTCTTTCCCTTATCGAACTTCTGAGAAGCATCAATAAACAATACATCTCTTCCATCTCTATGTTTTTTAAGCACTACAATACAGGTAGGTATCGAAGTGTTGTAGAACAGGTTAGCCGGCAAGCCGATTACAGCATATACATTTCCCGAACGAAGCAGTTTTTCTCTTATCTTTCCCTCTGCTGCACCACGGAACAAAACTCCATGAGGTAATACAATTGCCATTGTTCCATTATTTTTCAAATGATACAGACCATGTAAAAGGAATGCATAATCAGCTTTTGACTTCGGTGCAAGAACTCCATAATCACTAAATCTTTCATCTTGTAAAAAACCTGCTGCCGCACTCCATTTCGCTGAATATGGCGGATTCATAAGAACCATATTAAAGTCTGTTTCCTCTCCGGTTGGCCAATCTGCATCTAAAGTATCACCATTACGAAGACGCTGATTTTCAGGAGCAATTCCATGTAAAAACATATTCATTCTTGCAAGGTTATATGTTGAGGTCATAAGCTCCTGTCCATAGTATTTGATATTTCTAGGATCATTCGCATATTTTTTGGCATTAAGCAGCAGTGAACCCGAACCCATACATGGATCGTAAATAGATAAACCTTTCTTATCTTCCTGTCCCGTAATTGCTATTTTTGTTAAAATCTTTGACACCGCTTGAGGGGTATAGAATTCTCCGGCTTTCTTTCCTGTTTCAGAAGCAAACTGACCAATCAAATATTCATATGCATTTCCTAATACATCTGCATCTGAATTAAGCAAATCTGCTTTATCTATTTCTTTAATCAGATTTGAAATCGTATCACTCTGTTTTTGATCTCCTGCACCAAGACGATTTGAATATAGATCAATGTCTGTAAACAGATCAGCAAATAAAGGATCACTCTGTTCAATGTTATTAAATGCCTTTTGTAAATGCTCTCTATTGAATGAATTGTTTCTTGCTGCATCTGCAAAACAAGTATATGTTAAATCCGGCTCAATCACATAATGCGTAGTTGTCTTAATCTCATCCATAAGTTCTTCTGCACTTTCATCACCCAAAGCTTCCCGATATGCATCCAATGCAATTTTCAAAGTTTCCGGTTTTTCATCATAAATAAGGTCATACACTTTAATCAAAAAAGAATCTGACAAGTACTTGTAAAATACGATTCCAAGCAAATAATCCTTATACTCGTTTGCATCCATTTTAGAACGCAGAATATCTGCTCCACTCCATAAAACACTGATTAGATCTTTACTGTTTTCTAATTCTGCCATCTCTCATTTCTCCTTTAAATATTAGTTTTTCCATTATCCCAGCCAAGTGCTGCTGTAGCTTCAAGGATTTCTTTATGATTATTAACATTATCAAGTATTCCAATCACCAAACGGTACAATGAATCAAACTTATTCAAACCCAAATTTTCATCATATTCACCATGTACAACGTTACTTAGTTCCTGAAATAACTTGTATCCATTGGCAGAAAATTCTGCTGGAATAATCGAACACTGTTTATCAACCTTAATCAATAAATCCTTAAAGTTTCTTGGATTTCCACCTGGATGCTTTGAATATTCAATGTTCATAGCCTCCGCAGATTGTATCGTAATTTTCTCGAACACCTTTCTTAAATATACTATTGCCCCTGCACCAAGCCCTTCGTTATAGGCAAGTTCTGCTTTATCAAGAAGGGTTGAGTACTCCCCATATCTGGGCGAATTAGTAACATGCTCTGATAACCTTGCATTCTTTTTCATTATTCTGACTTCTGGTGCAAGACCTGTAATATCATTATTGCTTTCTACTAAAAACCACGCTGGAACTGAAGTTCCACACCGACAAGTTAGCACACAATCTATACTTACAATATTTTTATTCACGAAAATACAGGACAAACTCGGCTTTGAATAGAAAGTCCTCATATCTTCACAATTTTTACAGTAAAAATTCAAAGCCACACTACCAACTGATACATCCACTTTTTGCCCTGCCATACCTTTTTTATTTATCAAAAATCCATCTATCTGCTTGTATTCTTTATCTGGATGTTTCGATAAAACATCTGACAATTGCATAATTAATCGCCATCCTTTGTTCTTTCTATCTCAACGATATCATCCATGCTACAATCTAATGCCATACATATTCTGACCAACACATCCATGGCTACATATTCGTTGTTTGTCATTTTAACCATTGTACTTCTTGCAATAGATGTTTTTTCACGAAGCTCCACTTTAGATATCCCCTTATCTATTAGCATTTTCCATAGTGGTTTATAATTAATTTTTGCTCTTTTTTCCACCAAGCTTGTGACCTCCATACACTCCACACTTACGATTGGTTTCAACGAAAATATTGTATCATATAATCGTTGAAATCACAATCTAAACGTATGAGAACTCATACAGCACTAAAATACTCAAAACTGTAAAATGACGTAAACCTTGGGTCTTCATCCTTTTATCCTTTTTATCAGTAACTATGTAACAGCAAGTGCTTACTTAAACAAAGTACTTGCCTAAATCTACTCAATTTATCTACTCCGATTCCATTACTTCTCATCACTATAATAATCATTATTTCTCGTTTCGTCCGACTGCTTCTTCTCCATCACATCTACAACTTTTATATAATCATCATATAGTTCCGAACTATACATTTTCACATTAAGCTTTTTTAACACCAATGAATGCAGCTTCATATCCACATTTAAATCATCACCCGAAAATTGGAACAAATCTGCTTTTACCTTTACCTGTTGCAAGGTAAGAGTTGATGTCTTTCGGCATCTCAATCCTTCCAAATAGTCCAGATAGTCCCACTTGTGCGGATATACTAAATTATCAATATTATTGAGTGCATCGTTCCATAATTCCTATGCTTTCGTACTAATTTCCTCCTGCATTGCTTCAATCTGCTTCTGTTCAAATTCTTCCTTCGTCAGAATCGGCACAGACAACTCTTCCATTGTCTTGGAATCATAATCCGTTATCTTTTCTTCCATCAAATAATCTGCATAATCAGAGTTCCAATCATCGGAACGGCATTTGCCATAAAGTACTCAACCCTGATATCTCACGCTCTAAAGCCAGTTTTCTATTCCTTTCTGATAATTCTGCTTTTCTATTCTGTTCTGCCTTCTCTAGTGCAGCTTTTTTCTCTGCAGCAATTCTAACTTTCTCCCTTGCCTCTGCTTCTGCCTTTTCCCTTTTCTCCGCAATCCGCACAGCTTCTGCTCTTGCACTCTCTTCTGCAATCCTTTTTGCTTCGGCAGCAGCTTTCTCCTTTATTGCCACATCAATATGTTCCATTAGTTCTGCTTTCCCATATCCGTTTCCCAGTTTGTTACCACGAATACCTCAATTCTGCCACAAAACTCATCTTCCTTTTCTCTTGTTTCAAGATACGGATCATTTTTCTTAAGCAAATGTTTCTCATCTTTCTTCTGTGACCTGATATAATCTTATATCCGACACCATACGGATTCTTTCTTACAATCAGCGGAACAAGCACACCATTTTCCTCAATGCTTTTACTCAGCTCAAATAATTTCATATCGTACTCTACTTTAAATGGATGTCCCTTAAAGTCTTGTAATTCTGCAATTTTCACTTTTCTGGTAATTACACTGTCCTTGTCTGTCCCTGATAAACTGATATTTCTGTTTTCTTCCATCCTTGCCACCTTTCTGTCATTTGAAAGATATTTGAGAGATTCGGCAATTTTCAGAAAGATAAGACCGCCTGCTCTCTTCATCAAAAGATGTTGAAAACAAGCGGTCTTACGACTTTTTCTCTATTCGATTGTTAATGAATTTTGATGTAATTTATCTGTCTGTTCTTCTCATTTATGAACATCAGATAAATATGTATACTCATACAAGTTCCATCACTACAGACATTTTTACATCGTGAAAAAGTTCCTTTTCTTTGCCGATTCCGTCAGTTTTATTGAACCTGAAAATACTCGCAAAGTGCGTAAACTCAAGGTTTTCTACAAATCTGCCCGATGTAGTAATGTGACGCACTCCACATGCCGTGAGTGGGGAATAAAGATGCACTCGCCTTAGCTTGCTGGATAAATATAAACCGTAAAAACCGCTCTACTTCCTCCCAAAACCTATAATGAACGCCACATATTCACCTCTATGTTACTCCCCCCAAAAATTAAGAATTGCTTTTTTAGACAAGCCAATGA
>OFEY01002330.1_pt1 | contig 10399 bp, 4 predicted proteins | sample 1521251 | NCBI WGS metagenome assembly OFEY01 (sample SAMEA3504100, study PRJEB24116) | mouse gut metagenome | biome: mouse gut; feature: mouse-associated habitat; material: faeces | place: Denmark | collected 2011
ATGCGGAACCCTTTCTTGTCGCTCCGAGGGGGTCTGGGGGGAATCATTCCCCCCAGACAGGGTCAAGGGGCGGTAGCCCCTTGCCGCCGGAGGCGTCGTTTCTCTTAATCCAGATCAGCGATGATCGGGTTGCCGTCGAGCTCGTCGAGGAAGCGGTCGGGGCGTTCCTTCTGGTCGGGGACGACGATTTCCTGATCCACATACTCGCGGTAGCCCGTCCCGGCGGGGATGAGGCGGCCGACGATGACGTTTTCCTTGAGGCCGCGCAGGTAGTCCATCTTGCCCTTGAGGGACGCCTCGGTGAGCACCTTCGTGGTTTCCTGGAAGGAGGCCGCGGAGATGAAGGACGAGGTGGTCAGGGACGCCTGCGTGATGCCGAGCACCAGCGGCTCGGCGGTGGCGGGGGTGAGGCCCTCGGCCATCGCCTTCTGGTTTTCGGCCTTGAATTCGGCCTTGTCCACCTGCTCGCCCACGAGGAAGCTCGTCCCGCCCGGATCAGTGACGGTGACCTTGCGCAGCATCTGGCGCACGATGACTTCGATGTGCTTGTCGTCGATGCCCACGCCCTGGAAGCGGTAGACTTCCTGAATCTCGTCCACCAGATAGGCGGCGAGGAATTTTTCGCCCTTGGTGCGCAGGATGTCGTGCAGCTCGGGATTGCCTTCGGTCAAAAGATCGCCGCACTCCACGAAGTCGCCGTCGGAGACCGTGATGTGCTTGCCCTTCGGAACGAGGTATTCCTTGGACTCGCCCACTTCGGGGGTGACGATGAGCTTGCGCTTGCCCTTGGCTTCGCCCGCAAAGGAGACGGTGCCCGCGATTTCGGAAACCACGGCCATGTCCTTGGGCTTGCGGACTTCAAAGAGCTCGGCCACGCGCGGGAGACCACCCACGATGTCGCGGGTCTTGGACGTTTCGCGGGGCTTACGGGCGATGACGTCGCCCGCGAAGACCTGTTCGCCGTCCTTGACCATGATGATGGCCCCCACGGGGAGGCTGTAGACCGCGGGAAGCTGACCCGCGCCGCGCAGCTTGGGATCGCCGTTTTCGTCGCAGACCGAGACCGACGGGCGGAAGCTCGTGGTGCGGTATTCGATGATGGTCATGGACGCCTGGTGCGTGGCTTCGTCGAGCTTTTCCTGATAGGTCTTGCCGTCCACGAGGTCCGTAAACTTGATGAAGCCGTCCACTTCCGAAACGAAAGGCTCGTTGAAGGGGTCCCATTCGGCGAGGAGCTGGCCGTTTTTGACCTGCTGGCCGTCCGTGACGTGCAGGCGCGCGCCGTTGGGCAGGGTGTAGCGTTCCACTTCCCGGCCCTGTTCGTCGATGATGGACACCTGACCGCTCTTGCCGAGCACCTGTGCCACGCCCTCACGGTTGCGGATTTCCTTCACGCGGGTCAGGACCACGCGGCCGTCGTGCTGCGCCTCGAAGTTCGAACGTTCGATTTCCTTGGACGCCGTGCCGCCGATGTGGAAGGTACGCATGGTGAGCTGCGTGCCGGGCTCGCCGATGGACTGGGCCGCGATGATGCCGACCGTTTCGCCGATGTTGACGAGGTGGCGGCGGGCAAGGTCGCGCCCGTAGCACAGCGAGCAGATGCCGCGCTCGGACTGGCAGGTCAGGGCGGAGCGGATCATCACCGAGTTGACGCCCTTGTCGTCGAGGACCTTTGCGACGGGCTCGTCGATGAGGGTGTTCTCGGGGTAGAGCAGATCGCCCGTGGCCGGATCGTAGACGGGGTAGAGCAGCACGCGGCCGAGCGCGCGCTCGGAGAGCTTCTGCTTGACCTCGCCGCCGTCCTTGATGGCCCGGATTTCGATGCCGTCCACCGTGCCGCAGTCGTGCTCGGAGACGATGACGTCCTGCACCACATCCACGAGGCGACGGGTGAGATACCCGGAGTTCGCCGTCTTGAGGGCGGTGTCCGCGAGACCCTTGCGCGCGCCGTGCGTGGAGGTGAAGTACTGGAGCACCGTCAGACCTTCACGGAAGCTCGCGGTGATCGGCGTTTCGATGATTTCGCCCGAAGGCTTGGCCATGAGGCCGCGCATCCCGGCGAGCTGACGCATCTGGTCGGCGTTGCCTCGGGCGCCCGAGTTGGACATCATGAAGATCGGGTTGAAGCTGAGGTTCTTCTCCTGCTTGCCGGTCTTCGGATCGGTCAGAACGTCCGTGGAGATTTCCTTGTTCATTTCCGCGGAAACGTCCTGCGTGGCCTTGGTCCAGACGTCGACGACCTTGTTGTATTTTTCCGTACGGGTGATGATACCGTCGCGGTACTGGCTTTCGATGTTGTCCACTTCGTTGGTGGCGTCGTCGATGATCTTCTTCTTGGAGTCAGGGATCAGCATGTCCTTGACGCCGATACTGATGCCGGACCGGGTCGCGTATTCATAGCCGATGGCCTTGATGCGGTCGCAGAGGATGACGCAGGCCTTGACCCCGGCGTCGCGGTAGGCGCTGTCCACGAGCTTGGCGATGTTCTTCTTGGTCAGCACGAGGTTGACGTTCTCGAACTTGATGCCGGCGGGCAGGCCGCGCCATACGAGGATGCGGCCGGGCGTGGTGTCGTGGAGCTTGCCGTCCTCCATGCGCACCTTGATGCGGGCGTGCATGCTGACCTGATCGGCGTCAAGGGCGGCTTCCACTTCCCATGGGGCGCAGAAGGTCATGCCCTCGCCCTTCTCGAAGGAGCGTTCGAGGGTCATGTAGTAGAGGCCGAGAACCATGTCCTGCGAGGGCACGATGACGGGCGTGCCGTTGGCGGGCGAAAGAATGTTGTTGGTGCTCATCATGAGCACGCGGCATTCGATCTGCGCCTCCACGGACAAGGGGATGTGCACGGCCATCTGGTCGCCGTCGAAGTCCGCGTTGTAGGCGGAGCAGACGAGCGGGTGGAGCTGGATGGCCTTGCCTTCCACAAGCAGGGGCTCGAAGGCCTGAATGCCGAGGCGGTGCAGCGTGGGGGCGCGGTTCAGCAGGACGGGGTACTCGCGCACCACGTCGGAGAGGATGTCCCACACCACCAGCTCTTCGCGCTCCACCATCTTTTTCGCGCTCTTGATGGTGGAGGCGTGGCCTCTTTTTTCAAGTTCGGAATAGATGAAGGGCTTGAAGAGTTCGAGGGCCATCTTCTTGGGCAGGCCGCACTGATGGAGCTTCAGGTAGGGGCCCACGACGATGACCGAACGGCCGGAGTAGTCCACGCGCTTGCCGAGCAGGTTCTGACGGAAGCGGCCCTGCTTGCCCTTGATCATGTCGGAGAGCGACTTCAGGGGACGGCCGTTGGTGCCCGCGATGGCGCGGCCGCGCCGTCCGTTGTCGAAGAGGGCGTCCACGGCTTCCTGCAACATGCGCTTTTCGTTGCGGATGATGATGTCGGGCGCGCCCAGTTCCATCAGCCGCTTCAGGCGGTTGTTGCGGTTGATCACGCGGCGGTAGAGATCGTTGAGGTCCGACGTCGCGAAGCGGCCGCCGTCGAGGGGCACGAGGGGGCGCAGTTCAGGCGGAATGACCGGGATGACTTCGAGGATCATCCATTCGGGGCGGTTGCCGGATTCGAGGAAGGCCTCCACGATCTTGAGGCGCTTGGTGAGCTTCTTCTTTTTGGTCTGGGACTTGGTGCTCTGGGATTCCTCGCGCAGGAGCACTTTCAGTTCCTCAAGGTTCAGCTCTTCGAGGAGACCGCGGATGGATTCCGCGCCCATGCCCACGGTGAGGGCGTCCTCGCCGAAGTGGTCGATGATCTGGAGGTACTGGTCCTCGGAGATGACCTGCATCTTCTGGAGGTTGGTGCTGCCGGGATCGAGCACGATGTAGGAGTCGAAATAGAGCACCTTTTCCAGATCGGCCATGGTCATGTCGAGCAGGGTACCGATCTTGGAGGGCAGGGTCTTCAAAAACCAGATGTGGGCGACGGGCGCGGCCAGCTCGATGTGGCCCATGCGTTCGCGGCGCACCTTGGAGGCGATGACTTCAACGCCGCACTTTTCGCAGACGATGCCGCGGTGCTTCATGCGTTTGTACTTGCCGCAGTTGCACTCGTAGTCCTTCACGGGGCCGAAGATTTTCGCGCAGAAAAGACCGTCGCGTTCGGGCTTGAATGTGCGGTAGTTGATGGTCTCCGGCTTCTTGACTTCACCGTAGGACCATTCGCGGATGTTCTCCGGCGAGGCGATGGAAATCTGAATGGCTTTCAGATTGCGGATTTGGCTCGCGTTGGCGGCCGCCGAACTGCGAACCGAGAACAGATCGTCAAGGCTCATATATATGTACTCCCTTTTGCGGGCCGGACCGGGAAGAAGGGCGGGGCCTTTTCCGGGGTCTTGCCCCCATCCCCCCAAGGCGCAAGCCGTGAGGGTTGGACGTAATGAAGGGTCACTTAACGGGGAGGTCCTCCGCCTTTTCCGCCCGCGCCTTGTGCCGGAGCCTATCCCCGACAGGGGCCCCGGGCGGGAAAGAGGAGGTGCGGGGAGGGGAAGGCGCCCTTTTAGGGGCGCTTTTCCCCTTCCCCCTTATGCTTTACTCGTCGAACGAGCTTTGCTGCTGGTACTGCTGCTGTTCTTCCTCGGCGAAACCGACGCGCTTGGGCTTCTTCTTGCCTTCCTCCTGATGGAGGGTGACGTTCAGGCCGAGGGACATGAGTTCCTTGACCAGAACGTTGAAGGACTCGGGGAGCCCCGCTTCGAGGAAGTTGTCGCCCTTGACGATCTTCTCGTACATCTTCACGCGGCCCGTCACGTCGTCGGACTTGACGGTGAGGAACTCCTGCAGGAGGTAGGAAGCGCCGTAGGCTTCGAGCGCCCAGACTTCCATTTCCCCGAGCCGCTGGCCGCCGAACTGCGCCTTGCCGCCCAGCGGCTGCTGGGTAACGAGGGAGTAGGGGCCGGTGGAGCGGGCGTGAATCTTTTCGTCAACGAGGTGATGCAGCTTCAGGTAATACATGACGCCGGTGGTCACGCGGTTCTTGAGCTTTTCGCCCGTGCGTCCGTCGTAGAGGACGGACTTGCCGTCGTCGGCCAGTCCCGCGCGAGACAGCCAGTTCCAGATTTCCGACTCCTCGGCGCCGTCGAAGACCGGAGTATAGGTGATGATGCCGTTGCGCAGCTTCAGGACCGACTTGCGGAATTCCTCGTCGTCCATGGCATCCACTTCGGCGGAGATTTCCGGCGAGGCGAAAATGTCCTTCACTTCTTCGCGGACCTGCTGGAGCGCGGAACCCTTGTCGACCATTTCGGCGAGCTGGCGTCCGAGTTCACGGGCGGCCCAGCCCAGATGCACTTCCATGATCTGGCCGATGTTCATACGGGACGGCACGCCGAGCGGGTTGAGCACGATGTCCACGGGACGACCGTCGGCGAAGAAGGGCATGTCCTCTTCCGGCAGAATGCAGGAGACGACGCCCTTGTTCCCGTGACGGCCCGCCATCTTGTCGCCCACGGAGAGCTTGCGCTTGATGGCGATGTGCACCTTGACCATCTTGATCACGCCCGGAGGCAGATCGTCCCCTTCGGTGACCTTTTCGCGCTTGGAGTCGTAGATCGAGCGGATGTACTCGAGCTGATGGTCGTACTGCGCGAGCATTTCGCCCACGGTCTCGTTGACTTCCTTGCTCTTGAAGGCGTCGGCCAGCTTCTTGACCGGCAGGGCGTCGAGCACTTCGGCGTTGAGGACCGCGCCGGCTTCGGCCAGCACGTCGCCCTTTTTGTCGCCGAGCAGGGTCACGGCAAGCTGTTTGCCTTCGACCACCGGGCGCAGGCGTTCGCGCATCCGGTTGGTGATGGCGCGGGCGTGATCCTGTTCCTTGGCGTCGAGGCGGCTGATTTCATAATCCTCGATGCTCTTGGTGCGCTCGTCCTTCTCGCCGGAACGACGGTTGAAGACCTTCACGTCGATGACCGTGCCCTCGACTCCCGGGGGAACCTTGAGGGACGTATTTTTCACGTCGCGGGCCTTGTCGCCGAAGATGGCCCGCAGGAGCTTCTCTTCGGGGGTGAGCTGCGTTTCGCCCTTGGGGGTGATCTTGCCGACGAGGATGTCGTCGGGCTTCACCGGTGCGCCGATGCGGATGATGCCGCTTTCGTCGAGGTTGCGCAGCATTTCTTCGCCCACGTTGGGGATGTCGCGGGTGATTTCTTCCGGTCCGAGCTTGGTGTCGCGGGCGACGACCTCGAATTCCTCGATGTGGACCGAGGTGTAGATGTCTTCCTTGACCACGCGCTCGGAGATGAGCACGGAGTCCTCGTAGTTGTAGCCGCACCACGGCATGAAGGCGATGAGCATGTTCTTGCCGAGGGCGAGGCCGCCGTCATGAATGGCGGGGCCGTCGGCGAGGACGTCGCCCTTCTTGACGAGCTGGCCGGGCACGCAGGAAGGCACCTGCCCGAAGCAGGAGTTCTGGTTCGACTTGTGGAACTTCAGCAGATCGTAGGCGCGCACGCCGCCCATATTGGGGTAGAGCGCGGGATCGTCGTAGGCCACGATGATGCGGTTGGCGTCGGCGTAATGGACCACGCCGGAACCTTCCGCGAGGATGCACGCCCCGGAGTCGCGGGCCACGTCCACTTCCATGCCCGTGCCCACGAGGGGGCGCTCGGAACGCAGGAGCGGCACGGCCTGACGCTGCATGTTGGAGCCCATGAGCGCGCGGTTGGCGTCGTCGTGCTCAAGGAAGGGGATGAGCGCGGCGGAGATGGACACCATCTGGCTCGGGGAAATGTCCATGAGGGTCACTTCCTCGCGGGCGGCCATGATCACGTCGTCGCCGGAACGGGCGGTCACGTAGTCGTCCACCAGACGGCGGTTTTCGTCCACGGCGGCGTTGGCCTGCGCGATGACGTGCCCGACTTCGCGCGAGGCGTCGAGGTGCACGAATTCGTCGGTCATGTAGCCGTCGCGGATGACGCGGTACGGCGTTTCAATAAAGCCGTAGTCGTTGACCTTGGCGTAGGTGGTCAGGGAGACGATAAGGCCGATGTTCGGGCCTTCGGGCGTCTCGATGGGGCAGATGCGGCCGTAGTGGGAGACGTGCACGTCGCGGACTTCAAAACCGGCGCGTTCGCGGGTCAGACCGCCGGGGCCCAGAGCGGAGAGGCGGCGCTTGTGCGTCACTTCCGACAGGGAGTTGGTCTGGTCCATGAACTGCGAGAGCTGCGAAGTGCCGAAGAATTCCTTGAGCACGGCGGCCACGGGCTTCGGATTGATCAGGTCGTGCGGCATGAGCGTGGCCACTTCCTGAATGCTCATCCGTTCCTTGATGGCGCGCTCCATGCGCACAAGGCCGATGCGGTACTGGTTTTCCACCAGCTCGCCCACCAGACGCACGCGGCGGTTACCGAGATGGTCGATGTCGTCGGCCGGGCCGTGGCTGTCCTTCAACTGGACGAGCACCTTGATGGCGTCGATGATGTCGTCGTCGGCCAGCGTGCGCAGCTCGGTGTGCTCGCTCTTGTTGAGGCGCTGGTTGAGCTTGTAGCGGCCCACGGGCGACAGATCGTAGTAGTCGGCGTTGCGGAAAAGGTTGTCGAAGAACGACGCGGCGATTTCCGGGGTCGGCGGGGAGCTCGGGCGCAGACGGCGGTAGATTTCCTCCTGCGCCTTTTCCATGGTGGGCGTCTTGTCCTGCACCAGCGTGTCGCGGATGGAGGAGGAGGTATCGGTACCGCGCGTGTGCAGCACGGAAATGGTCGTGATCCCGGCCTCGCGGCAGGCGTCGAGGAGCCCGGCGGTGATTTCGTCGGCGGCTTCGGCGAGGATTTCGCCGGTGGCGTTGTCAACGAGGTCTTCGGCGAGGAAGAGGCCGAGCGGCGTTTCGGGGGCCACTTCCATCTTTTCGATGCCCGCGGCTTCCATCTGGCGCCACGCGCGCTTGGTGACGGGCTTGCCCGCCTTGACCAGCACGTTGCCTTCCTTGTCGACGATGTCGGCGAAGGCGGCTTCCTTGCGGTGCAGCTCGGTGTCGAAGCGCCACGAAACCCGGCCGTCCTCCTCAAGCTCGTAGACTTCCTTCTTGTAGAAGCAGTCGAGGATGTCGGTCTTGCTCATGCCCATGGCCTTGAGCAGGATCGTCGCGGGCATCTTGCGGCGGCGGTCGATGCGGACGTAGAGGATATCCTTGTGGTCGAAATCGAAGTCGAGCCACGAGCCGCGCATGGGGATGACGCGGCAGGAGTAGAGCACCTTGCGGCTGGTATGGGTCTTGCCGCCGTCGTGCTCGAAGATGATACCGGGCGAACGCTGCAACTGGTTGACGATGACGCGTTCGGTGCCGTTGATGATGAAGGTCCCCTTCTCGGTCATCAGAGGCAGGGTCCCGAAATAGATGTCCTGTTCCTTGATATCGCGGACGGTGCGGGCTTCGGTTTCGTCGTCCACGTCGTAGACGACGAGGCGGACCTTGATGCGGACCGGGGATTCGTAGGTAAGGCCCTTGGAAATGCACTCCGCCTGATCGTACTTGGGCTCGCCGACTTCGTAGCTGACGAATTCAAGGCTTGCGGTACGGTTGAAGTCTTCGATTGGGAAGACTGAACGGAAGACGCCTTCCAGACCTTCATCAGGCAGGCGTTCGGTGCGCCCCTCCTGCATGAATTTCCGGTAGGAGTCCACCTGCAGGTTGAGCAGGTGTGGAATTTCCACCTCAACCTTGATCTTGCCAAATTGTTTGGTAAGCTGACCCATCATTTCACCTCTGAGAAGGTTGGTCGGCAAAAGCCGGAGCGTGCCCGGGTTGCGCGCTCTCGGTAATCAATCATGTATAAAAAACGCAACAAGGTCGACAACATAGTTACCCTCCAGAAGCTCTGGAGGGCTGTTGTCGACTGATGATACCCGCATTGATGCTGAAATTTGGAACAGATACCACCTCGAGTACGTGTCGCGTGAATTCGAAAAGATAAGAGGGAATCATAACAAAGGCAAGCTTTTTTTCTTTATACTGAAAAATTTCTTCGTTTGGGGCATGGTTTTTGAATAGTGGAAAAACGGTGGACGCAGAGGAAGAATGAGGCTGTCTTCAGGCCCCTCCCAGGCCCCCCTCTTCTCGCCTCGGGTTTTCTTATACCCCTTTAAAGGTATCGGGAACGGCTTCAGGCGGGGTTCATCCGGCGCTATGGGGGAGGGTGAAGCTTGCGTCGCGAGTTGCCAAGAGGGAATGTTTTTTCCTAAGAGGAGGGAAAAGCCGGTTTTCCGTGGCCGAGACGGGGAGCGCGTTTCGGATGCCGAGCTTCCGTGGCTGGGGCAGGCGTCAGGGCCCGGCGTTTCCCACTCCCGGGGGGGGGCATCAGAGGCATCCGGTCAGGGAGGTGCGTATGGACGGTCAGTTTATCGTTGTTTTCCTCGCACTGGGCGTGCCGCTCGTTTTTGGAGCCTGCATCGGCGCCGCATTCCGAGGACGTTTCGGCAGGGGGTTGGGGCTCGTCACCCTTACGCTCGGGCTTGCCGGTCTGCTCTACGGTGCTTTGGCCTTCATGACCTACCGTGACGGCTACGGACTGTTTGCCTGGGTGCTGCTGATGCTGATGGCCGGGGGCGTTTTCTGTTTCGGCGGTGCGTGTCGGCTGGCGGCGCGCCGGAAGAGGCAGGAAGAAGAGCCGCCGTGGGACTGGCGGAAACGCTGAACAGTCTGCCAAGAGTCTTTTGTTTTTCCGGTCGCCGTAAGCTTTCCTATGAGCTTCCAAGTGTGCCTTTCTGCCTTCTTTTCCGCAACAGAGGCGTTCGACAGCCCTTGTCTCCTCGTCTCCCTGTCCTGTTCCCCCACCTTCGCCGTCACTCGCTCTCGGTATGACAGTTCCACTCCATAAGGGAGAACGAGGTATTCCGCTTCATCTTTCATGAGGAGGTACCATGGACAGCGTTTTCGGCCTTTTTTTGGGCCTTGGCCAGCATCGCTTTTGGGGCCTGCATCGGCGCCGGGCTTAGAGAGAGGCCGGGGGACCGTTTGGCCTGACCATCCTGAAAATCGGGCTCGTCGACCTCTTCCGTATGTTGTTTGTGGGCCGTTTCCTCTCATAATGAAATAATCTTATGGCTGGTGCTGATGCTTATGCCCGGAGTCCCTACCTGTTTCGGTGGCGGGTGCCAGCTGGCCGCTCGTTATAGGGGGGAAGGCAAGGAAGGAACCTTTGGAGCAGGATGGAGGGAAGCCCTGAAGTTCTCCCGGTGTCCTGCCGTCCCGAGCCGGACCTCCCCGGAATTTTCGATGACTGCCCGGGGCCGTCCCTCCCCTTGCCTTGATGATCAGAGCCGGGCCGCTCATGAAACGGTTCCCCCTGTGCTCTCGTCGCCATCTTCTCCCCTCTATAAACCCCCGCGTCCTTTCGGCATCCGGGAATGCGGCGAACAGGGATTCGATACGCACGAAAGTCTTTGGAGAGGGTGGGGGAGGTTTGGAGGGGGA
>OFEY01002334.1_pt1 | contig 10390 bp, 9 predicted proteins | sample 1521251 | NCBI WGS metagenome assembly OFEY01 (sample SAMEA3504100, study PRJEB24116) | mouse gut metagenome | biome: mouse gut; feature: mouse-associated habitat; material: faeces | place: Denmark | collected 2011
AGAGGGAAACTTTCTCCAGAAAGTTTCCCTCTCCCCTCCCCAATCTTCTTCTACATCTTCCCGCCCACAAGGTGGACGAGACGCAGGAGCTGGTTGGTGAACCCGGCTTCGTTGTCGTACCAGATGAGAACCTTGAGCATATTGCCGCCCATGACGGCGGTGGAGAGCAGATCGACCACGCCGCCGTGGGTGTCGCCGTTGTAGTCGATGGACACCAGCGGCTCGTCGGAAACGCCCATGTTCTCATTGGCGGCGGCCTTGAGAGCACCGTTGACCTCTTCGACGGTCACGTCGCGCTTCATGACGCAGTTGAGGTCCACGATGGAAACGTTGGGCGTGGGCACGCGCAGGGCCATACCGTCGAGCTTGCCCTTCAGCTCGGGAATCACGAGGGCCACGGCCTTGGCCGCACCGGTCGTGGTGGGGATCATGGACATGGCAGCGGCACGGGCACGGCGGATGTCCTTGTGCGAGCCGTCAAGGATGCGCTGGCTCATGGTGTAGGAATGGACGGTCGTCATGAGGCCGTGCTCGATGCCGAAGGTGTCGTTGAGCACCTTGGCGACGGGAGCGAGGCAGTTGGTCGTGCAGGAGGCGGCGGAGATCACGTCGTGCCTGGCGGGATCATAAAGGCCGTCGTTGACGCCCATGACGATGCTGATGTCGGCGTCAGACACGGGCGCGCTCATGATCACCTTCTTCGCGCCGCAGTCGATATGAGCGGCGAGCCCGGCGCGCTTCTTGATGGTCCCGGTGGACTCGATGACGAGATCGACGCCGTGCTCCTTCCACTGCCATTCGTTGGGCTTGCAGCGGGTCACGGCAATGTGCGTGCCGTTGACGATGATGCCATTCTCGTCATGGCCCACCGTGCCGCGGAAAGTGCCGTGCACGGAGTCGTAACGGAACAGATGGGCAAGCTGCGCGTTGTCCGCGCGGGCGTTGATGACCACGGGGAATTCGTTGCGCTCGGCCATGAGGCGAACGAGATAGCGACCGATGCGGCCAAAACCGTTGATTCCGATGCGAGCCATAATACTCTCCTCCGGGACGCGGAAAGGGTTGAGGGGGAAGCCCGAAAAGCGGGCGCGGAAAAACAGAGGGGAGGCGCTCGACGCCGCGCCTCCCCTTCATCTCTGATCCTATGCCTTGCCGGAACAGCCCAACACGTTCTTGATCTTGTGCTGGACCATGTCCTTGACGGCCTGACGCGCGGGTTTGAGGTAGGCGCGCGGGTCGAAATCCTCGGGATGCTCGGCCAGATACTGGCGGATGGATGCGGTCATGGCGAGACGGATATCCGTATCAATGTTGATTTTGCAAATCGCCATGCCCGCCGCCTTGCGCAGCAGTTCTTCCGGCACGCCCGCGGCTCCTGCCACCTGTCCGCCGTATTTGTTGCACATTTCCACAAAATGCTGCGGCACGCTGGAAGCGCCGTGCAGCACGAGGGGATAGCCGGGCAGAAGATTGCCGATGGTTTCGAGGCGGTCAAAATCGAGCTTGGCCTCGCCCTTGAATTTGTACGCGCCGTGGCTGGTCCCGATGGCGATGGCGAGCGAGTCGCAGCCCGTGCGTTCCACGAATTCGACGGCCTGATCGGGATCGGTGTAAATGCTGTGCTCGGAGGAGACATGCTCCTCCACCCCGGCCAGACGGCCAAGCTCCGCTTCCACCCAGACGCCGTGGTCATGGGCGTATTCCACCACCCGTTTGGTCACGGCCACGTTTTCCTCAAAGGAATGATGGGAGCCATCGATCATGACGGAAGTAAAGCCGCCGTCCACGCACGCCTTGCAGATGTCGAAATCCGCACCGTGATCGAGGTGCAGCACCACAGGCACATCGGCTTCGAGCAGGCCCGCCTCAATGAGCTTGACGATATAATGCTGTCCCGCATACTTGCGGGCCCCGGCGGACACCTGAAGGATCAGCGGGGCCTGTTCTTCGGCTCCGGCCTGCATGATCCCCTGGATGATCTCCATGTTGTTGACGTTAAACGCGCCGACGGCGTAACCTTCCTTATAGGCGCGCTCGAACATGGCTTTGGGAGTGGTCAGCGGCATAGTCGTTCTCCGCAAGCGGCTTTGAGCCGCGCATTGGGGTAGTAAAAAGGCGGCCCCGGCGAGGGAGGCCACAGCGGGCTTCTTCAGGCTCAATCTGCCACGAAAAGGCCACCCGCCAACTTTTTCCAAAGAGCCAGAGGAAAAACCGACGAAGGCGTGACATCGCTCCGCCGCACCTTTTTTCCTTACAAGGCGGCCAATTGGATAAAGGCGGCTCAGCGGCGGCGTTTTTCAGGAGGGCCGTGCCCAAGGAACCGCGCATATTGATAACTTGATACTAGCCCATTTCCCGCCGGATTGGAACTAGCGGGCCAGGCGTTCCTGCAAAACTCTCAAAGCCTCGCGATCCGTCCGGTCCATGCCCAAAGGCGTGACGGTCACCCAGCCCTCCTCCATGAGCGCGCTGTCCGTATCGCTCCCACCGTGCCCCCGGTTCAGGAAATCACCTATCATCCAGCAGGGATGGCCGGAGGAATCCTCGCCGCGCTCATAGCTTTCGCCCCACGCGGGCGTGGCCATGCGCGCCGCCCGGATGCCCTTGAACTCGGCCACGCGGCGGCGGGGGTAGTTGACGTTGAGCACCGTCCCGGCAAAGCACGGCCAGTCCACGGCGTCCACGATCCCGGCGGCGTGCCGGGCCAGCGCGTCCGGGGATTCCAGCTCGGGCCGGGGCCGCGAGAAGGCTACGGCGGGCAGCCCCCGCAGGGCCGCTTCCGTCGCCGCGCCCACGGTACCGCTATAGTAGACGTCCACGCCCTTGTTGGAACCGTTGTTGATGCCGGACACGACCAGATCGGGCGCTTCGGGCAAGAGGACGGTGAGCGCGATCTTCACGCAGTCGACCGGCGTCCCAGCCACCGCCGTGCCGCTGAAGTCGTCCTCGTGTACGGGATGCAGCCGCAGGGGATGATGCAGGGAAACGCCGCAGCCCACGCCGGATTGCTCCACCAGCGGGGCGACCACGTCCACGATATGCCCGGCCCCGGTCAGCGCACGCCACAGGGCGCGCAGGCAGGGCGACCGGATGCCGTCGTCATTGGAAAGCAGGATACGCACGCAAGCTCCTCAAACAGGCTGAAAAAAAGAAACGGCGCTCCCGGCGCGCGGGACGCCTTGTCCACAGAAGGCGCGGTCTTGTCTGTTGACAACGCGGGCGAAAACGGGTGAAGTCCCGCAAAACGACACTGCCGCGTGCCCCCTCCGCGCGAAAGCGCAGGGCACAGCTTTTTATTGTAGGTTGATCATGCAGAAAATACAATCCGACTCTGACCGCCGCTGGATCAGGGACATCGCCTCGGGCGACGAAATCCGGTCGCTCTACCTCATCGGCGCGGCTTCACAGCAGCAGGCCAAGAACGGCCCCTTCTGGCGTCTGGAACTCAAGGACGCCACGGGCACGCTTGAAGCCCGCATCTGGAGCCCGCTGAGCCAGCACTACGCCGACATCGCGGCGGGCTGTCTGGCCGAAGTGGAAGGACGAGCCGACAGTTTCCGGGACAAGCTCCAGGTCAACGTCTCCGCCCTGCGCGTGCTCACCGCCGAAGAATGCACGCAGGTGGATACCGCCCTGTTCATGCCTTCGAGCAGCCGTCCGCCGCTGGACATGCTGGCGGAACTGGAAGCCGTCTGCCGCCGCGAGTTCACCTACCGGCCCTGGCGCAAGTTTATTCTGTCCGTGCTTGAGGATGAGGCCATCCGCCTCCCCCTGCTCTCCATGCCCGCCGCGCGCAGCGTCCACCACGCCTGGGCGGGGGGCCTGCTGGAACACACCCTGTCCGTGGCGACGCTCTGCCTGCGCTTCTGCGATCATTTCCCGCAGCTTGACCGCCAGACCCTGCTCGCCGGGGCCATCTGCCATGATCTCGGCAAGATTTGGGAATATTCCGGCGGCCTCGCCAACGACTACACGGATGAGGGGCGGCTGGTGGGCCACATCAGCCTCTGCCTCGAAAAGCTGGAACGCCATCTGGCGAAATCCGGCCTCGATGCGGGTCTTATCCTGCATTTCCGCCACCTTGTCCTCAGCCATCATGGGCAGTACGACTACGGCTCGCCCCGCCTTCCGCACACGGCGGAGGCCTTCGCCCTGCACTACGCGGACAACCTCGACGCCAAACTGACCCAGAGCAGGAGCCTTTTCGAGGACATGGAAGAAGGCGAAAGCGGCTGGTCACCCTATCAGAAGACGTTGGAACGCCAGCTTTTTCAGGCCCCGCGCACCCCGGAAACGGAACCGCGCAAGCCCCGCGCACCCAAGCGGCCCGCGGAAGAACCCGAAGCGCCAAGGGTGGATCAGTGTTCCTTACTCTAGAAGGCATCGAAGGAGCGGGCAAAACCACCCTTCTCGAAAATCTGGCGGAGGTCTTCCGCACGCTCAATCATGAGGTGCTGGTGACGCGCGAGCCCGGCGGCTGCGCGCTCGGGCGCGATCTACGCGCCCTTCTGCTCAATCCTGAAAGCGACATCTGCCCCGAGGCCGAGCTTTTCCTCTTTCTCGCGGACCGGGCGCAGCATGTGGCCGAAGTCATCCGCCCCGCGCTCGACCGGGGCATGGTGGTCCTCTGCGACCGCTATGCGGACTCGACCATCGTCTATCAGGGCTATGGCCGGGGCCTCGACGTGGAGCGCCTGCGCCTGCTCAACGACATGGCCGTGGGCGGCCTGTGGCCCGACCGGACCTTTGTCCTCGACATGGACCCGGCGGAAGCCCTCCGCCGCGCCCGTCGCCGCAACGCCGAGCAAGGGCTCGCGGGCACGGAAGGCCGCTTCGAGGCGGAGCAGCTCCCCTTCCACACGCGCATCCGCGAAGGCTTCAAGGTCTGGGCGGCCCACAACACCAAGCGCATCGCCATCCTCGACGCCGCCGACTCTCCGGAGGGGCTCATGCATCAGGCGCTGGCGAATATCGACATGTTCGAGTGAACGTCAGGACGTGGGGAGGGGAAAGGGAAACTTTCTGAAGAAGGGGGGAGCACCCCCACGTTTCCCTTTCCCCACACCCCTCCCTTTTCCTTTCAAAGACTTTCGTAAGGGTCGATGAAGGGTCCGGAACGGCGGCAGGCGTTCTTTTCGGCGGACGTCCCCCGGTTCGGTCGCGGGAAAGAGCTTTTTCCAGCGGCGGTTTCCCGGCGCGGCCTGGCGTCTTCCGGTTCAGTGGCGGGAAAGAGACTGTTTTTCATGTACTGAGGAATCATGCGAAAGGTAACGATATTTACGGACGGCTCCTGCCTCGGCAATCCCGGGCGGGGCGGCTGGGGCGCGATCCTGCGCTGCGAAGGCCACGAAAAGGAACTCTTCGGCGGCTACGCCCACACCACCAACAACCGCATGGAGATCATGGCGGCCATCGCGGGGCTGGAGGCGCTGCGCGAACCCTGTGAGGTGGTGCTCTACACCGATTCGCAGTACCTGCGCCACGCCGTGGAAAAGAAATGGCTGGCGGGCTGGCTCAAAAACGGCTGGAAGACCGCCGCCAAGAAACCCGTGAAAAACCGCGATCTCTGGGAACGCCTGCAAAACCAGCTCACGCGCCACAAGGTCACGCTCGAATGGGTGCGCGGCCACAACGGGCACGCCGAAAACGAACGCTGCGACGAGCTGGCGCGCAGCCAGTCCGCCCGGCACGATCTGCCCGAAGACACGGGTTACGAGCCGGAATAGGGTGTCCGCCTCCGCCCGGCGGCGGAGGTCCAAAAAATACTTGCGGTCCGGGAGGCGGCTTTTCAGGCCGCAATCGAGGCGGCGCGCGCGTCCCGGGTGGAAACGCGGGCCGGACGGCTCTTGCCAGACGGGGCCATTCTTGGTATCCATGACGACCTGCCGACGTTGCAGGAAATTGATGTGGCCTGGAGGCTGTTGAATGGAAACCATGGAAAACCACGGTATGGACGCGGAATTTAATTTTGAAAGCGCGCTGGAAGACTACCTCAGCACCGATTTCGGCGATCTCGAGGAAGGCACCATCGTCAAGGGCGAAATTGTCCGCGTGGATGACGACAATGTGCTTGTTGACGTGAATTTCAAATCGGAAGGTCAGATTCCCACCGCCGAATTCCGGGATGCCGAAGGCAATCTCGTGGTGAAGGTGGGGGATCGCGTGGACGTCTTCGTTGCTCGCAAGAACGAGCAGGAAGGCACCATCACCCTGTCTTTCGAGAAGGCCAAGCGGATGCAGCTCTTCGACCAGCTCGAAGACGTGCAGGAAAAGAACGGCGTCATCAAGGGCCGCATCATGCGCCGCATCAAGGGCGGCTACACGGTGGACCTGGGCGGCGTGGAAGCGTTCCTCCCCGGTTCCCATGTGGACCTGCGCCCCGTGCCGGACATGGACGCGCTGGTGAATCAGGAATACGAATTCCGGGTGCTCAAGATCAACCGCCGCCGCAGCAACGTCATCGTTTCCCGCCGCGTGTTGCTTGAAGAAGAACGCGACTCCAAGCGTCAGGACCTCCTCCAGACCCTCGCCGAAGGCCAGGTGGTCACCGGCAAGGCCAAGAACATCACCGAATACGGCGTGTTCGTGGACCTCGGCGGGCTCGACGGCCTCCTGCACATCACCGACATGTCCTGGAAGCGCATCCGCCATCCCCGCGAGATGGTCACGCTCGGTCAGGACCTCGAACTCAAGGTGCTCTCCTTCGACAAGGAAAACCAGAAGGTTTCCCTCGGCCTCAAGCAGCTCGTGCCCGATCCGTGGCAGGACATCACCGCCCGCTTCCCCGAAGGCTCCCGTCATAACGGCAAGGTGACCAACCTCGTCGACTACGGCGCGTTCGTCGAACTGGAACCCGGCGTCGAAGGTCTCGTGCACATTTCCGAAATGTCCTGGACCCGCAAGCTGCGTCATCCTTCCCAGATGGTCCGTCAGGGCGACGAAGTGGAAGTGGTCATCCTCGGCGTCGATCCCGACAAGAAGCGCATCTCCCTCGGCATGAAGCAGATCAAGCCCAATCCGTGGGAACTCGTGGGTGAAAAGTACCCCGAAGGCACCATCCTTGAAGGCGTCATCAAGAACATCACCGAATTCGGCATGTTCATCGGCATCGAAGACGGCATCGACGGCCTCATCCACGTGTCCGACATCAGCTGGACCAAGAAGATTCGTCATCCCAACGAACTCTTCAAGGTCGGCGACACCGTGCAGGCCAAGGTGCTCACCGTGGATCAGGAGAACGAAAAGTTCACCCTCGGCATCAAGCAGCTGACCGAAGACCCGTGGACCAACGTTCCCACCGCCTACCCCGTGGGTGGCCTCGTCAAGGGCACGATCACGAACATCACCGACTTCGGTCTCTTCGTTGAAGTGGAAGAAGGCATCGAAGGCCTCGTCCACGTGTCCGAACTGAGCAACAAGAAGGTCAAGACCCCCGCCGAACTGTACAAGGAAGGCGAAGAAATCCAGGCCAAGATCATTCACGTCAGCGCTGAAGATCGCCGCCTCGGTCTGTCCATCAAGCAGCTCAAGGACGAAGAGGAACGCAAGAAGCCCCGCGAATACAGCCGCTCCGGGCCGGAAGCCGGGCAGACCCTCGGCGACCTCCTGAAGCAGAAGCTGGAAGAATCCGAAAACTAGGCCGTCCGCGGCCTGATCCGACGATATGAAAAAGCCCGGTGCCTTATGGCGCCGGGCTTTCATGCGATCCATGTACCCTCAAACGCACGCGAGGCCAGCCATGCCCCTCCCCGATGAAACGCGCGTCTATCCCCGGCCCGGCCACACGCAGACCGTCTACCTCAAAAACGTGATCACCCGCCCCGGCATCGAGGTGGGCGACTTCACCATCTACAATGATTTCCGCAACGATCCCCGCGCGTTTCAGGACAACAACGTCCTTTACCACTACCCCATGAACCACGACCGGCTGATCATCGGGAAATTCTGCTCCATCGCCTGCGGAGCCGTCTTCATCCTGAACGGGGCCAATCACACCCTGCGCTCCCTGTCCACCTATCCCTTCCCCCTCTTCGGGGAAACGTGGGGCGAGCCCTTCCGCACCGAGGAAACATGGGACCAACGGGGGGACATCGTCATCGGCAACGACGTGTGGATCGGCTACGAAGCGGCCATCCTGTCCGGCGTGCGCATCGGCGACGGGGCGATCATCGGGACGCGGGCCGTGGTGACCAAAGACGTGCCGCCCTACACCATCGTGGGCGGCGTGCCCGCCAAAGCCATCAGACGGCGTTTCGACGAGGCCGTCATCGAGCGTCTGCTCGCCCTGCGCTGGTGGGATTGGCCGGTCGAACGCATCCAGCGGCATTTGCGGGACATCACCGCGGGCAACGTGGCTGCGCTGGAGACGGGGGAAGCGGCGAACGAAAGGGCCTGATGTTTCCCCGGGGCGGCAAGGCTGCCCGGACTACGCAGCGCGCGGCGTTTCCTCCCAGAAGGGAGAACGGCGCTTTCACCGCCTCCGTCAACGGATCAGCGCCTCCGGCACGTCGTACATAACCAGAGCGTGGTTTTCCTTCAGGCGTTCGCGCGACAGGAGGCTGCCGGTCCGCTTGTCCACGCGGTCCCGGATGATCACGTTATTGCGGTAAACTCGCTCTCCCTCGCGCACGAAGGCTTCCTCCTCGCTTCGTACATGCCACGCGCAGGGGCATTCCCTATCCGAACGCAGTTCCCCGCGCAAATGAGTGTCCGTCGTCCAAACCAGAAGCTGAAAAACCGCGTCCGTAGGATTTTGAAAGCGATAGTCCAGGTAGTTGTAGGAAATGGATGTTCCCGTCCCGAAGGGAATGTGCCGACCGGAATCCGGGAAAAGATCGACGCCGTCATGGTGATGATGCTCCACAATTTCCAGCGGCGAATGCAGGACCATCCAGTGAATGAGATTCGTGAACTGGCACAGTCCGCCCCCGATGCCCTGCGACGGCACGCCCCGCTTGATCATGAGCCCCTCCCGGTATCCCTTGCGGGCCGAGGTGGGGCCCACCAGTTTCCAGAAGGAAAAGACCTCCCCCGGCCTGATCAGGATGCCCGAGACGTGCGGCGCGGCCAGCGCCAGATTGACGGCCTTGTTTTCCTGCAAGCGCGCGTCCACGTTGCCCAGCCGACGCCGAATCAGTGAAGCGTGGCGAAAAAGAAGCACGGGCAAGGGCTCGGCACTTCTCCGGCGCGCAAAAGGGGACGGCGCGAAGAAATCGCGGATATGCCGCGCCATGATGCCCTTGCGACGGGATAGTTCATAGGTCAGCGGACAGAGTTCGCAAAAAAGCTTACGGGCCATGTTCCGTCTCCTCCCTGAAAGATGTCCTGCCCCGACACGTGCCGGACGCCGTTCTCGCTCCAGACGCCGGAAAAGGCCCGGCACGTCCCCTCCCTCGCGGAACATGCCCCGGATGGCGCTAGGGAAGCGTTCCAAGCCGTCTCTCCGGCATCAGGTCACGGTTTCCGATCGCCGGAGGCTCTTTCCTCTCCCCGTGGGCGTACAGCTTCTTTCCCACCTTTCCCCTGCAACGGCACATTCGCCCCGCGCACGGCCACACGGGCCCGGCGCGACAACGGCATGGCGATGGAAATCATATTCGCCCCGCGCACGGTGATATGGGTCAGGCCCGGTTCCAGCTTTTGGGCGCGCCCCATATTCGCCCCGCGCACGATGATACGGATTCGCGGCTACGCGGACGGGCGGCAGTGAACGGCTCCCGTCCGTGTACACCACTCCATAATTTATTTTATCATGTTACAGAACATAGAAGTTCCGCCTGCGCACGGGGCAAGGCATCCTCACCAAGCTTAAGGCCGCCGAGCCCGAAGGAGTTCCGCCCGCGCACGGGGCAAGGTCTCCGCAATGTCCGTCGCCGTGTTCCCGCGCTGAGGGAAGGCCTCGCGCAGGAGCATCCCGGCCAGAGCGTGCAGGCGCACGCCGAGGCAGGCGGCAAGGCGGCTCGTGCTTTCGCCCGCTTCGCAGGGCTGCGCGGCGATCTGGGCCAGAAGCGTGCCGATGCAGCCTGCGAGCACGTCGCCGGAGCCGCCCACGGCCAGATTGGGTTCCGCGTAGGGGGCGATGATCACGGGGCGCTCCTCGCTGCCGATCAGCGTTCCCGCGCCCTTGAGCACCCAAACGCAGGAGGCGAGGCGCCGCAGCCCCGCCAAGGCCGCGAAACGGTCCGCCTGCACCAGTGCGGGCGTGGTATGCAGCAAGGTGGCCGCCTCGCCGGGATGGGGCGTAAGCACGTCGTCGGCCCGGAGGGAGGCCAGAGCTTCGGGGCACGCCGCCAGCGCGTGCAGGGCGTCGGCGTCCACAACGGCGGAGGGCCTGCCGGGGCAGGAGAGCAAGGCCCGGACAAAGGCCGCCGTCTCCGCTTCGCGGCCAAGG
>OFEY01002340.1_pt1 | contig 10377 bp, 10 predicted proteins | sample 1521251 | NCBI WGS metagenome assembly OFEY01 (sample SAMEA3504100, study PRJEB24116) | mouse gut metagenome | biome: mouse gut; feature: mouse-associated habitat; material: faeces | place: Denmark | collected 2011
CGGCACCGGCAGGAACCCCAGGGAGGCCATCCCCTTCTTGCCCCGCAGCAGGGCCGCCACATACAGGGCCTTGTTGGCCAGGTGGGGGAAGGGGTGGTGCGTGTCCACAATCTGGGGGGAGAGTACAGGCAGGATCTTTGCTTTATAGTAGGTGCTGACGAACTTCCGCTCCTCCGGCGAGAGCTCATCCATGGTCAGGTCACAGATGCCCTGCTGGCGCAGCAGGGCGTCCACCTCGGTATACAGGCGGTTCTTGATCTCGATGAGGCCGGGGATGACGCTGTAGATCTCCTCCAGCTGCCCGGCGGGGGTCAGGCCGGTCTTGTTGTCGATCTCATCCGGAGACACCAGGGAGAGGTCAAACAGGTTCCCCACCCGCACCATGAAAAATTCGTCCAGGTTGCTGGTAAAGATGGAGATGAATTTCAGCCGCTCCAGCAGGGGCACGGTTCCGTCCCCTGCCTCCTCCAGGACGCGGCGGTTGAACCGCAGCCAGCTCAGCTCGCGGTTCTGTGTGCAGGCATACCGGTTTACGCTCTGTTCCATGGTGGTCGAACTCCCTCCCACCCGGCGCGGGGCCGGGCACGTTGTATGATCTCTTTGCGGCCATTATACCATCCGGCTATCCCCTTGACAAGAGAGTTTTCCCGGCTGGCGGCCGCTTTACACCGCCTGGCGGCTGTGCTATAATAGAACATCATACAAGTTCTGAGGAGGACGCTATGGGAAACGCTTTGGAGCTGGTCCGCGTGACCAAGGAGTATGGCGCCGGGGATGCCGCGGTGCGGGCGGTGGATGAGGTGAGTTTCCGCCTGCCGAAGGGGGCCTTCTGGGGGATTATGGGCGCGTCCGGGTCCGGGAAATCCACGTTCCTGCGCTGCCTCAACCTGTTGGAGCGGCCCACCGGCGGCTCTGTCACCTTCGACGGGGTGGACATCACAGACCCCAAGGTGAACATCGACCTCCACCGGCAGAAAATGGGCATGGTGTTCCAGCACTTCAACCTCTTCCCCCACATGACCATCCTGGAGAATATGACCTTGGCCCCAATCAAGCTCCTGAAAAAGGGGAGAGCGGAGGCGGAGGCGAAGGCGCGCTCCCTGCTGGAGCGGGTCGGCCTGGCGGACCGGGCCGGGGCCTATCCCAGCCAGCTCTCCGGCGGGCAAAAGCAGCGCATCGCCATTGTCCGTGCCCTGTGCATGGAGCCGGAGGTCATGCTCTTTGACGAGCCCACCTCCGCCCTGGACCCGGAGATGGTGGGCGAGGTGCTGGAGGTCATGAAAGACCTCGCTCGGGACGGCATGACCATGGTGGTTGTCACCCATGAGATGGGCTTTGCCCGGGAGGTGGGCAGCCGGGTGATCTTCATGGACGGCGGCGTCATCGTGGAGGAAAATACCCCGGCGGAGCTCTTCGCCAATCCCCGGAGCGACCGGCTGAAAACCTTCCTGGCAAAGGTGCTGTGATTCAGCCATCTGCCGGCACGCAAAAGTTGCGGCTTTGTTCCCCCAAAGCCGCAACTACATCCGATTATGAGCTGCTGCACGACGGTTTTTCCTTTTGCCGTCGTGCAGCGAGCTATTTTTTATGATGAAAAACGGATTGGCAAACGAACAGGAGCATATTGCTGACGGGGCTTTGCTTTTTTCCTTCAGTCAATGGGGGTGACAATGGGCTTGCCGTCCCGGTCAACCAGAACGGTCAGCCCGGTCCCATTGGCCTTGTTATGGGAACCCATCAGGTAGTTCACGCCAGTTTCCGTATCTACAATGATCTTTGCCACATTCACGATGCCCTGGTTATAGACCTCTACAAAACGATCATTCGCCATATGCTCACCTCCTTTCCCCTTCTGCCGTTTGCCTGCATCCCATCATCAGGATGCTTTTCCGTTCACCACGCAGAATAGGATATAGCGGATCACAGTCAGCGCAAGTACCGTCCCAACGAGCGCATAGCCCGCCATCCTTCCATCTATAAATGTGACGGCAGATGCAAAGGCAATGACGATCACGGCAGCCACCAGAATTTTCAAGCCAATTGCATCCACCCTGCGCAAATTCTGGATTGCCAGCTCATCTTTTGCCTGTTTCCCATACCTGTGCAGACGGGCTGCCCGCATCGCAAAAAACAGAATGGTGAATAGGATAACCCCTTGCTGGATCTGATTATAATAATCATGCCAATCCTGTCTTGCCCACATCCAATAGTAGAAGACAAGGAGCAGCCCATATACCATCTTTGTCCCTACCAGTTCCTTAACAGTGACCTTTGACTTCATGTCTGATTCCTCCATGCGATATGTATTTTTGAGTGTTTGGTCCAGCTCTATGCCGCCTGATGGCTTTCCGCTGATTACAGGCGTCAGCATACCATATCGCCTGCGCTTCGTGGTTTAAATTTCCTGAATGAACAGCAAAATTTCCTAAATGGAACGGGAGGGAACCTCAACGGTTCCCTCCCATCTTTTTGCGAAGCTCTGCCTTTCCAGCCCGGGAAAGCAGGCACGCATGGCCGCCGGCCCACAGCTTATTGTGTTTCAAATCAACCGCTTCAATCTGATCCGCCGCCACCAGATAGGCCCGGTGTGTGCGGATAAAGCGGTCCCCCAGCTGAAGCTCCAGCTCATTGAGGCTGCCTAAAAAGTCCATCCGGCTGCTGGATGTATGGAGTAAGACATGGTGGGGGACGGGGGCAGTTTCAAAAAAGAGGATATCGTGCAGGGGGACATGGCGCACGGTCTCCCCGGTCCGCAGGGTGAACAGCTCCGCCGGGGCCTGGCGTTCCGATAGCAGGCGCATATGGATTTCACCCAGGCACCGTGATACAGCCGCCCCGATCTGCTCCGGCTCTTTTACGATGTAGTCGAACGCCTCCAGATGATACTGGAAGGTGCGCCAGGCCAGCTCGCTATAGCTGGTGATATAAACCAGTGTGCAATGGGGGTCCCGCCGCCGCAGCTCCCGCCCCAGCTGGAAACCATCCCACGCTGCATCCTTCAATTCCACGTCCAGGAAGTAAATCCCGTGCTTTTCATTTTCCGCTGCGGCCAGCAGCTCCTGCCCATTGGCGGCGCTGCAAACAACCTTCATATCATAGTTTTCAACAAAGATCTTCCACTCCAGGGCGGTCTGGATCTGATGGCGGACAGCGCCCTCATCGTCACAAATGTAAATCCCGATCATGGCCTGCCCTCCACCGTCAGCTCCTGCACAAACACACCGCCCTCCCAGTTGGTACAGGTGGAGGCATTGGGATAATTCCCCACAAGGCGCTGATAGCTGGACAGGCCCAGCCCCCGGCCCGGCCCCTTGGTGGACCAGCCGTTGTCCCAGATCCGCCCTGGGTCAATCGTATGCGTATAGGGGTTGGATACCCGGAGGAACAGCCGTCCGTCCTGCACCAGCAGGATGATTTCCACCCAGGGCTGCTCTGCGCCCAGTGCGGCTTCTATGGCGTTATCCACCAGTATGCCCAGGCAGCGGACAAAATCCCACACGTTTATGCTGACGTCCTCTACCGGATAGAGGATCTCCAGGCGGTATTCCACGCCCCTTCCCTGCATATCCGTGAGCTTGCGCAGCAAGAGACTGCGTATTGGGGGGATGCGCAGGTTGCCGATCTGAGTGGATAACTGGATTTTTTCACCCAAGCGCCGGTCAAAGCCTGCGTCCAAGTCCGACAATACGGCGCACACCACATCCAGCTTGCCCTCCTGCGCCTGCTGGGACAGGCCCGCCAGGAGATTTTTGTAATCGTGCCGGAAGGAGCGCACCTCCTGGCGGATCTCCTCCAGGCTTTGCTCATAAAGCTGCTGCTGGGCGATGATGTCCCGCTGCATCTGGAGGGTCCGGCTGTTGTCAAACCAATGGGCCAGGTAGACAATCAGACCGATGATGACAAGGACCAGTACAACGCCCAGCATGTAATACGCCCCAAGGTATTGCACCTGAACGCCGTTTTGCAGGATCAGGAATGCCTCCATGGAGACCTCCAGCGCAAAGAGGATCGCCGCAGTCCGGCGGGGGCTGGTCCGGTCCTCCAGCAGCAATCGGAACCAGGCGCCAAAACGGAGCCGCTTCAACAAGGCGGCAGCCGCTATGGAAAAGAGCAGGCTAGCGGCCAGCGAGGCAAGGTCCATCCTCCATCCGGACGGAAACAGCAGGTACAGCATCTGCGCCAGGGCTGCGGTAGCCACTTGCAGGATGGCCGCCATACAGGCGGCGGAGACGGCCCGCCAGAAATCCCACCGCCATGCCCACATCACCCATGCGGTACACATGGCAAGGATGGCAAAGGAACCGGTGAAATATCGGAGCGCATCGAACACCTGGATTCTATACAGCCAAAAGGCCATCACAGTGGCAACCACGGGGGACACGAGCAGCAGGGGCAGTTTTTTCAGCTTGTTCCATATGGCCTGCTCATCCGTCACGGCCAGCAGATAGGACACCAATATCAAGTGCCCCGTCAAGGTATCCAAAAATGTGAGCAGAATACTTTGTAATAAAGGCATAGCGGCGTCAATCTCTTTCATGGTGGTTTCCCGGGGGTGCTCCGGCCTGGATATTATAGCACTGCCCTGTTGGGATGGCAAGTAAGGAACTTTTTATAAGGAGGGAAACGCAGCGAACCGGAGAAAGAGAGGACCGCCCTGGCTGTCGCCAGATAAGGAAGTTTTTATGTAGGATACGGTGTAACTCAGTAAAATGGGGTTACACCGTACCCTTTTGTCATTATGCTACAAAGAGGAAGTCCTGCGGGTTTGCCCGTATTTCCTCCATCATAGTAAGAATTTCCTGTTCGGTTGGAATATCTATCATACCAACCGCGGTAAAGTAAATATCTACTTTGCATAACAATGACTGCTTAATTTGTCGTTGTTAACTTTAAATATTATTTTATCAGTAACATCCTTAATAATTCCGCTAAAATGTACCCCATAAAGTGGACACAAGACGAAAAGGAAGATTAGGAAAGTGGACACGAAAAAGGCGGGCACGTCCCCTCAAAGTGGACAGAGATACAGATAGCAATCCCAAGAAATGGACAGCTATGGTACACTGGAAAAAGAGGGAGGGACATAGATGGAACCGAAACACAAGCGCAGCAGCTTTGGATTATATGAGATAGCGCTGCTGAAGGAAAATCTATATACACACGAGGTGAGAGCACGGCAGATTTCATTTACTGCGGAATTTAAGCGAATCTTTTGGGCACGGTACCAAGCTGGAGAGTACATACCAGCCATCTTTGAGAGCTTGGGCTATGATCCGGAAATCCCGGGGATTGCGCGTATGTACAGTCTTGCGTCAAACTTGAGGAAATGTGTGGCAGAGGGACGCGAATTTACAAGCGGCTATACGAATCGCGCCAAAGGCCACGGGAGAGCAGAGAAGAAAGCTGCACCCGACACCAGTGCCATGCAGCATGAACTGACGTATCTTCGCCAGCAGGTAGAATTTCTAAAAAAAATGACCGAGTTGGACAGAGGGACAAGGCAGAGGCGCTGATGATGGACAAGCCAGACAAGAAGTTCGAGTTGATCCATGAGATCGTCAGCAAAGAGGATAATGTGCTGAGTATTACGGAGTTGTGCCGAATTGCTGGTGTGTCCCGTTCCGGGTATTACCGCTGGGTAAATGCAGAGGATATGCGGCAGACGCGGGAGAGACAGGACCAAGAGGAGTTTTCACTGATTTTACAGGCGTATCAATTCCGAGGCTACGCCAAGGGCATTCGCGGTATCCATATGAGGCTGCTGCATCTGCCGGAACCGATTGTGATGAATGTAAAGAAAATCCAGCGGCTCATGCGTAAGTACGGCCTGCATTGTCCCATCCGGCAAGCAAATCCCTACCGCAGGATGGCAAAGGCGATCCGCACCAACACGGCGGCGGACAATCTGCTTAATCGGGAATTTGAACAGCATGGACCACGCAAAGTCCTCCTGACAGACATTACTTACATCCCTTATCACGGCGTGTTCTGCTACCTGTCCACCATCCTGGATGCCTATACGAAGCAAGTCCTGGCCTATGTCCTCAGCCCATCCCTTGAATTGGATTTCGTTCTGGAGACGGTCCACAGCTTGATACAAAAACACGGCGTTTCCCTGGATGCGCAAACACTGGTTCACAGTGACCAGGGCTGCCACTATACCAGTATGCGTTTCATCCAGGTCCTCAAAGACAGCAGTCTGCGGCAATCCATGTCCCGCAGGGGCAACTGCTGGGATAATGCTCCGCAAGAGAGCTTCTTTGGACATATGAAGGATGAGATCGATCTGTCTGGCTGCGAGACCTTCGACCAGGTCAAAACGATCATTGATGATTGGATTGACTATTACAATAACGACCGTTATCAGTGGCAGCTGGCAAAACTCTCGCCAAACGAGTTTTACCGCTACCTTGTTTCTGGCGTTTATCCTTTGCTGGGCAAATCATCATTCGATGCAAAGTTTGACCCTATTTGACTTTGCTTGACTGTTTTATCTGTATTTCATTTTGTCCTTGACATTGGGTACACTTTACTTTTCCGCCGGAAAAAGAAACAACAATTTGTTCTGGATCGAAACTCTCAGCAGCGTGCTGGATAAACTGATAGGCTTCATCTTTCAAGAAAGTCAGTCGGCGATGGTTAGCTCGCATGTACAGATCGATATATTGGGTAAAAGCTTTGGTGGAATTATTACCCTTAGCTGCTTGGAGTTGACTAATGACCTCATCTGGATCGCTGTTTTCATAGATACTGTTTGGAACAACAACGGATTTTCCGTCTACATAGTATCGATTATTGCAAGCCCAGACAGAACTATCTTTCCAGATATTGGGTGGATTTTTTAGAAAGATCTCTATCAGTAAACGTTCCTCTGGGAAGACTGGCCGCATATCTGCAGAGATATACGTGGTCTTTCCACCGCATAGTGGACAGATGTTCTTATCCGGCTACTTCGATATTGTGATAATGGGAATAGCGCAATGTTTACACCACTGCACCTTAACCGGGGTATCCTCCGCTGTGGTAGAACCGCAAACGGGGCAAATCTTCTCGTTTGTCTCTATATTACAACTTTTATTATACAAGTACCCTCACCCCCGATGTTTAATGCATATCGAAAATTGTGAAATTAAGAGTATCATAACAGAATTGTCGATGTTTCAAGTTAGCCCGAGTGTTTAGACACAGCAACAAGGAATATGTACTCAAGCTACTAAGACCAAACCGGAAGGTAGGTCCACCCTGTGGCGGCTATTGTTTCGAGCATAGCAGCCAAAGTTTATCTTCAAAAAACCAGTGCAAACACTATCAGAATCGCCAGAAAATAAACGTTCGTCACAGTAAAATACCGGAAATACGCCCCTTTGACCTGGCTTTCCTCCCGTACGATGAGCTTAGAGGAAATCAGACTTGCCATGGACGCGATCAGCGTCCCCAGCCCGCCCAAGTTGACGCCGATGATCAGTGCGGACAGGTCCTCTGTAAACCCAGACAGCAGCAGCGCAGCCGGAACATTACTGATTACCTGGCTGGTGGCAACGCCGGCCAGGACTTCGTGCCCGGAGACGATCTGCTGCAATATCTGCGAAAAGACCGGGATCCGCCCGATATTGCCGATGAAGATAAAGAATCCGACGAAGGTCAGCAGCAGGCTGTAGTCCACCCGGCCGAAGATGCTCCTATCCATCACTATCAGGGCAGCAATAGTCACTCCGAGGGTCACACCGTATGGAACCACTCTAGCTACTGTCAGCAGAGCAAGCACAAAAAGGACGGCGTAGACGGCCAGATGGACATTGCTGCCGGAAATCTTTTCCACTTCAGAAAAGGAGACCTGTACCGGCCCATGGTAGGCCCTGGACTGGACAAGGCTCCAAGCGAGGATAACTGTCAAGGCCACCGACGCATAGGGCAGCATCAGCAGCAAAAAGTTCCCCAAGGAAAGCCCGGCCTTGCCATACAGATACAGATTCTGTGGGTTGCCGATGGGCGTCAGCATACTGCCGAGATTGGCAGCGATGGTCTGCAAGACCACAACAGGAACCATCAACTGCCTTTTTGCCTCCGGCCCGATCATCCCCAGAACGATGAGCGTAAAGGGCACGAAGGTGATGAGCGCCACGTCATTGGTCACCAGCATACTCGAGAAGAAGCAGAGCAGGACAAGGATTAGTACCAACTGCCATGCTTTACACACCTTGCTCAAAAGTGCCTGAGCAATACACTGAAACACGCCGCTCTTTTGCAGTCCGGCCATGACGCTCATCAGACAGAACAGGATGGCCAAGGTCCGGAAGTCCACATAGCCTATGTACCCTTTGTCCGGGTGAACAAAAAACATGGAAACGATGGCGAGGGCAAAAGCCGCGCACAGCACCGTTTCCTGTTTGAAAAAGCGGATTATTTTCTCTTTCATAAAGCTTTTCCCTCAAAAGATATCACACAACGGAATCATCCAGCAGAAAATCAATGATTCCGATATTCAAAATGCCCTTATCGTCATACCAGCGCTTCCGTATGTCGTGCCGCACAATGATTTTCGGAAAAGAATCTCCAGTCAGCAGGAAGGGCTTGTTCTCCGTCTCCGCCTTCTTCTCGTCCGGCAGCGCAAAGGCGGATTGGATATAGGTCTTCTTCCCCCCCAGCACTGCCACGAAATCGATCTCCCTGGCAGCCTGTACCGACCGGCCTTTGCGGTCCTTCTCGCTGGAATAGACGATGCCGATATCCACCGCGCAACCGCGGATGATCAACTCGTTATAGATGATATTCTCCATAATATGGGTCATTTCCTGCTGGCGGAAGCCAATGCGGGCATTGCGCAGACCCAAGTCCTCACAGTAGTACTTGCTGGGGAAATCAAAATAATCTTTCCCCTTCACATCAAACCTCCGGCACTCCCGGAACAGGTATGCGTCCTCCAGGTGGTCCATGTAGCTCTTGACCGTATTGTTGGCAACCGTATTCTCTCCGCTCCGCTTCTGCCTGGAGTTCAGGCTGTTGGCAACATTGGTGGGATTGGTAAGGGAGCCGATGGAGGAACACAGCAGGTCCAGAATAGAGGACAGCACGTCCGGCCTCTTGATCCTCTTGCGCTCCACGATGTCTTTCAGATAGACCTCCGAGACCAGAGACTGCAAATACTCCATCTTAGAGGCATCATCGGGCCTGGAGAGGGCAAAGGGCATCCCGCCGAAGAAGGAAAAGCTGTCAAAGGCGTCGTACTTGTCGCCGCCTACCGCCGCGTAATATTCCGCAAAGCTAAGGGGATGCACACGGATCTCGTCACTTCGGCCCCGGAATTCTGTCAGGATATCGCTGGACAACATCCTGGAGTTGCTGCCGGTAACGTAAATATCCAGATTGGAGAGCGATTTCAGATCGTTCAGCGCGTCATAGAAGGTGATCTTTTTGCCGTCTTTGATGTAGGGATTCGGAACTTCATCCGACATTTGAATCTCATCCACAAAAAGATAATACTGTTCCCCGGTGTTTTCTACGATCTCCCGTACATGCTTGGCCAGTACAAGGGGATCCCGGAAACCAATATCCCGGGCCAAATCGAGCTCAAAGGAGAGGATGTGGTCTTCTTTGACGTCCTGGTCCAGCAGGTATCGCTTAAAGATGATACGGAGCAGGTAGGACTTCCCGCACCGGCGTATCCCGGTGATCACCTTCACCTGGCCGTCCCACATATAGGAAATGATTCGGTTGAGATAGCGGTCACGTTTGATCTCCATAGCGGCCTCCTATTGAAAAGTTGCTTTGCAAATTATAATACTTTTCAGTTTTGATTATACCGCAATTTGTCTGCAAAATCAAGAGAGCATGAAAAATAAGACGATACCCGATCTTCTTTGACAAAACAGATTGCCCCCAGCGTCTCAACATTCCCCTCATTTTGCGATACTATTTAAGGGAAACAAGCTGGAGGTAAGGCGATGAAGGTTTTCAATTGTTCCGCGATCAAGGAGCAACGGTGGGATTCTGAAATCCTGGGCCTGATTGCTGCCATATACAAGGAAGCAGGATCTGTGTCAACGCCGATTTAAAATTGTAAGAAAACGCCGAAGAAATATTGTAGTTTTTCGGGGGGATAACAAAAATCAGGTGCTGCCTTGCACAAAAAGAGTGTTTACGATCTGCTGTTTCTGGCGCATAAATTTCTTGCGTTCCTTCAGGCGATAAGACTCGCCCTTTATGTTGATCACGGTGCAGTGATGCAGGACGCGATCCAGAATGGCGAAGGCAATGGTGATGTCGGCAAAGACCTCCGTTCCACTGGGAGAAGGTCTTGTTGGATGTAAAGACAGTGGACGTTTTCTCGTACCGCCTGACAATGAGCTGAAAGAACAGGTTTGCCCCCTGGATGTCCAT
>OFEY01002350.1_pt1 | contig 10341 bp, 10 predicted proteins | sample 1521251 | NCBI WGS metagenome assembly OFEY01 (sample SAMEA3504100, study PRJEB24116) | mouse gut metagenome | biome: mouse gut; feature: mouse-associated habitat; material: faeces | place: Denmark | collected 2011
AACCCGTTGCAACACAAGGGTTTTCCGATTTGTCCTTATTATGCCATAAGGGCATACTTACGCTACTATTTTTGCGCAAAATTGGCTAATTACTAGAAGATATTTGCGTTGTTACGGGCTCTTTGTTGGTGAATATAAACAATTTTAACAACAAGAATTTATCAGAATAGCACAAACATTTCGCTTTTGGCATACGCGTGACATAAGGAGGTTAGCAATGTCGCAGATCGTGAAATCGGCTTCTAGCTTAGCCCTGTTAGTATGTAGGCAAAAAAGCTATATCATCATAAATTCCTTTGCAATTTTTTGTTGAAGAAACCGTCAATATGCGGTATAATAAAATTGATTTGAACAACAATCTTGTTATGAGCTTTTATGGCAATACGGCAAAAAGTGACGGTGCAAATTATGGAAGCATGTGCCTAGCTCAATGCCTAATACGCTTCAAACAAGGACTGTTAGCAACAACAACTAACGAGAACACAGCGACCGCGAGTTTCAAAACGATATTGCAATTCTCACATCTGATCAGCGGGTCGAAAAAATGTTGCCAGTATCTATACGAGCGAACATATCCACTTCAGATTTCTTTAGGGATGTTTTAACTGATTTTTGAACTTCCTCATTTAGGATTAACATCAGAAATACACATAGATGAGTTGCTTTTTATTATTGTGATATAAAATAAGATACATCAGATTTATATTTCAATTTAGAAAGAGAGATATGGTTATGACGATTTTTGTCTTTGTTGCGGATGGATGGGGAGCAGTGAGTGGTGGGATTAACTGCTTTAACTATGATTTGGCAACAGCTTGTGCCCACATTAAAAAAAGTAATCAGGACATAAGAATCTGCTGCGCTATACCGGATCTCAATTCTGAACAGAAGGCCGAGATGCGGAAAGAGGGTATTATCCCGATTACGATTTCCAATGGAGCCTTTCACTCCCCAGAAGCAGCGCAGGTGATTTCCGATAAAATGAAAGCGGAGCGGGAGCTGCGGCGCTGTTATCCCGAGCGATGCAACACATTTTGCGTTGGGCATGATGTCTACACCGGTGGTCTCTCAAGGCAGCTTGCAGAGATATGTGACGGATGGAATATCGTATTTCATCATATGGATTATTCGTCATATTATTTGTTTGGCAAACACAACGTCCCAAGCTATAAAGAAAAGGTCAAGCGGCAAAAAACAATCTTGGGCCACGCAGATTTAGTCTGCGCGGTTGGTCCGATGCTGCTTCAGTCAGCCGAAGATATGGTGCGGGAAACGAACACCAGAACGATAGAAGTTTTCCCAGGGTTGGCCGCGTTTGATAAGCTGGAGACTCCCCCAAACCGATTCGCACCCATCGTTTTCGGAAGAATCGAAAAAAACAATCAAGCCATAAAGCAAATACCATTAGCTATTGATGCTTTCGCGGCGGCGATTGCGGGAGATAAAGACACTCCCATTATTAACAACAATCCAACGCTTCGTGTCGTTGGATATGAAGCCGATGACCAGGAGGAGCTCACAAGGGAGGTTGAGTGCCTTCAAGAGCGGGTCTTCAAAATCGCCGGTCGTATGTGCAACGTCGTTCCTTACCCATATACGCATGATCGGGCAGAGTTGGGCGGGTTGCTTCGGTCCGCGTCAGCGGCTATGATGCTTTCGCTACACGAAGGCTTCGGTCTGGTGGGCTATGAGGCGATCGCAGCGGGGATTCCGCTGATATTATCCAAAAATACAGGATTATATATGTTCCTGGAACGAGAACATCTGGAACATTTAGTGTACGCGGTACAAGTTAACGGTTCAAGTTCAGGTGAAAAATATTCGGATGATGATTTACATACGGTAGCCAGAGCATTGCGGGATATCCGTCAAAAGGAAAAAGGGTATAAGGAAAACGCACTTAATCTACGTAAAACCTTGCTGTCAAGAAAAGACAAATACTCTTGGGATGCTGTGGCTGCCAGCTTTATCGACAGCGTATTGCAGGAGTTCGAGGATGAACTGAAGATCGATTCCACTGTTTTTTACAGCCCAGATAAGGTAATAAAGCTTAGCGCAGACCTCAAAGCCGGCACTTATACGGAGATTACATTTAAGCCGTCTCCCAACAAACGAGTGTACGCAGTTACGGGAAGAAATTCCCTTGCATCACTTGTAAACAGCTTGCAGAAAGAGTTCGAAGCAAATTACGATATTTTTGTTTATAACATGAACATGCAAACTGGAGAGGATGAAAGCTCTGCCTGTTCAGACTTTCTTAACAACTGCCAGACAGTGTTCGGAGAAGAAGGCGACCCTGATATACCAGGTTTCAAATATATACTGGGCAAGCGACTTCATAAAACCATTCTGATACTGGACGATTTCCCGATAAAGCCCGCACCCAGTTTTGAAGATCTGTTTTTTTACTTGAACAGGTTGAATAATGATTTTTACATTTTTGCCGTCAATCATTCGGACTCTCAGTTAAAAATAGTGCCGTTTCATAAAAATTCGCTTGAGGCGCAGAGTCCAACCGTCGTGCAGAAGCCTGTTTCATTGCATTTAACCGCTGAACAGCAGTTACTGGCGAAAGTCTTAGCATTTCGGGGCAAAAGAGGTTACAGCAAACGGCTCATCAGTTATATCTGTATCGGCATGAATGCGTACCAAGATAAAATTGGGGGCCCTCCGGTCTTTGAACATCCCACGGATATGGAGCGAGAATTAAAAGAGCTGAATCTGATTGAAGAATACTCTGAGTACAGCTACCAAAATGTAAATCAATACCTAGCAGCGGCAGCGGGACTTGAATTGAATGACAAGCTTTATGCGCTGGGATTATCCAGGCTGGGTCTTTTCTATGCAAGATGCTATCACCGCGGCAAGGGGCGGGATCAACAGCCCGACTGGGGATATTTCAGCTGTAAATGCTTTGCAGATGCTGCAGGCCTCGATAGCGAGATAAGAAACGAGATTAAAGCTGATTATGAAAAATTGCTCAATAGAATGAGAAAAAGGGCTATGGATACGTCAGACTACAGCCGGTATTTAGGTGCACTTCAGAAGTTCATCGACGAGTACAAAGACCCAAATGATCCGTGGATGTGGTATACCATCATACATTGCGAGACACTTTGCTGTCCCAATGCGGATACGCTTCATAGGCTAAATCATGTTTTGCAAACAGAGTTTCCTGATGACAGCAAGGAGAACCGAAGTGGAAATGCGTTGTATGTGCAGCTTATCCGCCTAGTCGCTGAACTGGAATATGAGCTGGATATTGATAGTTCACTTGAACACTTAATAAATCAAATCAAGGCGTTTTCCCAAGATCTCTTGTCTACCACTGCGTGGAACCAATGTCTATCGACTGTTGTTAGTCTTGTGATAGAATATGAGAACTTTGATTTGGCGGGTGAGTATTTAGAACGGTATAAAACCAGTTCAGGGACTGATAATCCTTATCCCAAAGTAATCGCTATTGCTATGGAGACTAACTTGAGCTTGGCAAAATATGCCGCAGGGCACGAAGTTAATCTGACCACTGTTTTACCAAACATAAGGGATGCATACCGGATGGCTGAAAATATATTAAAGGATTATCGTGCACAAGGTTGGACAGTCGGGCTTTGGGGAGAATGTCAAACATTACTAAATAATGCATACGGCGAAGGTAATCTACGAAAGTCTATGCACTTCCGCAAGAACAGTGGAGAGAAAACGAAGACTTACAGAAACTGGTTGCGGCGGATATCTAAATACTCACTGCAACCGTTTACTAAAAAGCTTTTAAAAGAGGAGCTGGACCGGGTGGGAATTCAGACACATGTAGGCGTTTAAGACCATGCATTCTCTTTGTAAGTGCAGTAATATATGCTATCTGACAACACGTATGGTCTGATATCTCATGCAAATCTTTCATACACAAAGCGTGAGACTATTGAGCAAATTATGGTTCCCACCCCACCCATGTATATTTTGAACAAGCATACTTGCCTTGACTTCAAGTCTTAGCCCCTCGAAATAGCTTCAAAAAATCTTGATTCTGCCCCGATACCTTGGTCCAAGGAAATTTGTCCTTTGCGTGCAGTTTTCGTTTATCATCCCCTCCCGTAGACCCCATTTTAGGGTCGTTTTTTGGTGGAAAAAGAATAAGGACAAACAGCCAACTCCTTGCAACGCAAGGGTTTTCCGATTTGTCCTTATTATGCCATAAGGGCATACATTTTGCTGCCATAACATTCAAAAGTGGGCCGAGACGGGAGCTCCCATATACAGCAAGCTGCTGATCCTTTCTCGCTATCTTGGACATTCATCCATCAGCTCGACGCAGTATTATCTTCGTTTGACCGCACAGGCATTTCCCCATATTAGGGATGTTTGTGAGAAAGAATTGGGCGGTATGTATGCTCCTTTCAGCCTCGCCATGGAAAGTGAGGGATTGCAGGATGGCTAAACGTGGTCCCACTTCTTTTGCCAAGGCTTTATCAAGATATTTCTTTGACTATTTACCAACAGAAAGGGGACTGAGCGAGGAAACAATTCAATCCTATCGGGATGCAATTTCACTGCTGCTGGATTTCTGTGAAAAGGAACGCCATATTCGAAGGGATCAGCTGGAAGTTAATGACTTGACTCGGGAATTGGTTGAGTCTTTTCTCCGATGGCTGGAACAGGAAAAGGGGAATTCTATCTCGACGAGGAATCAGCGACGTGCAGCTATCAATGCGTTCGCTAAATTTTTACAGTATGAAGATCCGAGTTGTGTGTTGCTGTGCCAACAGATTCGGGAAATTTCCCCAAAGAAGTGCGAACAAAGGATGATCCCACATCTTTCTATGGAGGCAGTTCAAGCTATTTTTCAACAACCCAATCTTTCAACGCGGGGAGGGCGGCGCGATTTTGCTTTTTTAAGTTTGATTTATGAATCCGCAGCCCGTGCCTCTGAAATTGCAGGTATCCGTGTTGGCGACATTCGCTTTGAGAAAAAGGGGGCGATTGTACATTTAAGAGGCAAAGGCAAGAAGTTTCGTGATGTACCACTCCTTTCAGATCCTGCTAAAATCTTGAAAAACTATTTGTCCGAGGAATCCCGATACCGCCGATGTGATATGAATGCCCCATTTTTCTGCAACAGGAGCAAAGAACCCCTGACACGGGGTGGTGTTTATTACATTGTGCAAAAATATGTTGCCCTTGCGCAGCAAAAGACGCCAGAGTTGTTTCCGGTACAAGTGCATCCCCATGTTTTTAGACACAGCAAGGCAATGCACTGGCTGGAAGCCGGCGTAGATTTGCAGTACATCAAAGACTTACTCGGCCATTCTGATATTAAAACCACTGAGGTCTATGCGCGCCTGAACATCACAATGAAGCAGAAGCTGCTGGAAGAAGTCCACCCTCAACAGTCTGCAGGACAGCAGCCTTCATGGACTGACGATGATAATTTGATGCAATGGCTGAACAAGTTCTATATTCCAACCGAATAAAAATCCAGCTTCCTTTTTAGGAAGCTGGATTTTTATGAATCCGAGATTAGCGTAACTGCTTTTTTATAAATGTTAACGCCAATTTTACTTTCAACTAAACCACATAAAACTCCGATAGAAATTTGTATCTCAGGACTGTCTTTAATCGAAATTGTAGAAATATCTCCTATTCCAAAGCTAATCACCTGTGTACAAAGGAACAACAAAAAAACAGCAGAGCAAACGCAAATATATATAAGCCTTATCCAGGGGCTCATCATATCCTCTTCAAGTAAACTAAGCTGTTCAAATGTAATGTTAAACTTTCTTGCTCCAAATGAAATCCATGTGCCAATGAGTGCACCAATAACAGCAAGGCAATACATTGAGAACGGCTGCAATATGTTGCAGGTTAACGAGACTATATATACTAAAATCGTAGCAACTCCAAGGATAAGCGCTTTTATCCCAAGACTTTTCATGTATTCGTTTTTTATCCGTTGTCCTTCAATCAGTACCATCTCATTTTGAAGCTCTGTAAGTGAGTTCAATGCAAGTTCAGGTTGAGCAGTTTCTCCAACTAGGCCTGCTTGCGAAAGAGTTAAAAGCTTATTAAAGTATTTAGTCTTGATCTCTTTTGATGTTTTGCGTAAAGACTTGATAATACTATTTGTTCGCTCCACTTTGACATAAAGTATTTGTTCTTTTTCTGGTATTGAATCCTTAGCTAATCTAGGGTGCAACTCACATTTTATATCAAATTCTTCGTTCTCATTTGAATGCACAACAAAATAACCTTGCATTTTTATTTACCAAAGGCACGGCCACAAGTAGGGCAAACGCCACTAGACATTGCTAACGAGAAATCTGTATTACCAATAAGATCACCTAACGAAATAAGTTCATTTAATAGAGCGTCCTCTTTAGGATTTCGATTTTGTTTTTGCAGTAAATCTCGCTTTATCTGTTGCAAGATTGGATAACCCATAAATTTCCTCCTTACCATTTTCGGCCGCAAGTAGGGCAACATTCACTAGGTGCCCACAAACTTTCAAGAAGAATTTCAATATTCAATTCATCAAGGGCATTAAGCTCACGAAGCAGTTTTTCAGTATCTATCTCTTGACGTGCACCCGCTAAATGTTCCCGTAGCTTTTGTAGTTCTGGAGTAAGCATAATTCGATCTCCTTTCGCAGTTTATTGCTTCATTTATAATAACACAAATTTTTTATAGAATCAATAAAAAATGGTGATAGTTAAAAATTTTGGATTGTTATATATTCAGGAGGCTTTGAGAGAAACCAGATAAAAAGGTAATCCTATAAGCAAAATTGGAGCAAAACGAACGGAAGTATGTATGTACAGCGCCATGGTTCTTTGCTGCAGACTTCTGAAAACTTGCCTTATATCGCTTATTGAAGATCAAGTCCAGTTTTTTAACTTATACTTCAAAAAATGTATCATGTTATCTTTTACGAACACTTAGTGCGGTTCAAAAATGTTTCAACTGAATAATCTCGCAAAATAATGTGAAGCCAGCAGGAGAATTCTTGCTGGCTTTACTGCGTTTCAGGAGGTGACTTTACATTACTTTTTGCTGTACATTAGCTCAACACTGGGGTCTCGCCCAGAGAAGGGCGCGTGTGTTCCTTATCGCGGATTTTGGAGGACTCACCGCCCCGCAAATATTATTTGAGCCGGAAAGCCTGCCTGGGTATCCTGCGCCGAGCCCGTGAGCGGGGCAAGCCCCTGCCGCCCTAGCTGGAGATGGCGCTGAAGGCCCAGGCGGGGCTGACGGTATACCTTGTGCCGCTTCCAAAGATTGAGGCAGAAACAACCTCTACGGCGGACTGCCTGAACCCCTGGGACACCCAACAGACCCGTGTCTTTACGCCCGAGGGCACCGCGCCCACCCTGGCTGGCGCCGATGGCTGCGGCGGGCGGAATCCCGGCGGGCTGGTGTTTGACGCCGATGCTGCTGGGGATGGCGCCTGTCTCACCCCGTGGGACACCCAGCAGACCCGGATCACCACACCGGGGGGCGTGTCCCCCACCATCAACAGCGGCGAGGCCAAACCGGGCGGGCTGGTCTTCGCCGCTGGCTTCTGTGCCGGGGCAGGGCCGTCCGCGGGAAGCATTGGCTACCACGAGGAGGTGGCCCCAACTCTGAACGGATCTGCCAGTGGAAATATGATGCCATCAGTTCTCTGTATGAACAGGCAAGATGGGGCCCCCACGCAAACCCAGCGAAGCGGTTTGCGTGGGGAAAGAAGGAGCAGCGAAATGAGTGAGCCCTCGCCGTTAGGCGGGGGCGAAGGATATGGAGCTTGCGACGACGCTATGATGCCGTCTGTGCTGTGCCTCAACGACCAGGGCGGCAGCGTCATGGAGTGTTCGGAGGATGTCTCGGGGACATTGCGCGCCCAGGAGCATGGGCACCAACCTCTCGTGTTTGAAAACCATGGGATCGATGCGAGATATACCGGCCCCCATAAAGTTGCGCCCACCCTGTCTGCCAGGGCTGGCACAGGCGGAAACAACCTCCCGTTAGTGGCCCAAGAGGAGCCGCAGGTGTTCTGCATCACGGGGAACGCCATCGACCGCCAGCCGGAGAACGGCGGAAATGGCCTCGGCATACAGGAGGACGTGGCCTATACCCTGACCGCCACCGACCACCACGCCGTATTTTCCCGTCAGCGGGTGGATCTGTTCCACGAGGGTGATGTGGCTTCCACCCGGAGCGCCAGACAGTACAAGGATGCCACCGACCTCGTGTACCAGGGGTTTATAGGGGCCCCCACGCAAACCCAGCGAAGCGGTTTGCGTGGGGAGAGGAGGAGCAGCGAAATGAGCGAGCCCTCGACGCAAGGCGGGGGCGAGGGATATGGAGCTTGCGACGACGATGGACCGCTCACTGCCAGCGACAGCAAAGGCCCCAACGCCCAGTACGTCTCGCAGGATAAGCTGATCGTAGAAGGGCCGTTGCTGATTCGCCGCCTAACCCCCCGGGAATGCGAACGTTTACAGGGCTACCCCGATGGTTGGACCGCCCTGCCCGGCGCGGCGGACTCGCCCAGATACCGTGCCCTGGGCAACTCAGTCGCCATCCCGTGTGTGGAATATTTGATGCACGGGATGGCCTTAGTCCTCCGGGCTGGCTAACTGTTGGTATTGCTTCGTTTTCACCAAAATCTTCGTTGCTTATGGTGAATAGCTTTATTGCCCGGTTGTGGGTATACTTGCCCTTACCAAGCACGGAAAGAGGATCACATAATGGCAGAGAACCAAAAAAATCTGTGCGCCATGATCCCGGCAGAGCTCCACAGCCGGGTGCGGGCGGCACAGGAGCAGGCAGGGCTGACGCTGGGCGCGTACATGACCCAACTGCTGACTGACTATTACGAAGGGAGAAAAGAAAAGATGGAAAAAGGGATGCGTACCATGGCCTTCCAGATTCCGGAGGAGATGTTCCAGCGGCTGAAGAAGCTGCTGAAACAGGAGAGCGTCTGCACCGGCAAAAAGGTGAGCCAGAAGGAGTTCGTGCTGGGCCTGATCCAGCGGGCGCTGGACGAGGCGGAGCGGAAGGAGGAGGCGGGCCATGGCGCTGACCTGGGATGACAGGAGCAAAAAAGATCACTTCGGAAAGGTAGTCAGCGAGAGCTACCGGGCCGAAATCCCCCACTGGGGCGAGGCCAGCGTCCACACCCACATCCATCACCCCGGCGAGGTGTTTCTGGAGTGTCTGGCCCTGGGCATTGAAAGGCACCCCCTGGGCCGGGTGGAGCCGCTGGACGCGCTGAACCCCGCCGAGAGGGTGCTGATGCGGACGCTGAAGGAGCACGCGGTGTGGTGCCTGGACGCCATGGCCGCCATCGGCGGCGCAGAGGATAGAGAGACTGGCAAAAGCCATTGACAAAGCGGCAACACACAGGTATAATCATAGCAGAAGGGCACTGCACAGCGGTTAGCCCTTACAAAACAGTGTGTATAAGCAAAGCCTATACTGACCGCTTGGGGACCAGCCAAGCGGTCAGTACGCTTTTGGGGCCGTGGCTATCATCAGCAACAGCACGATGATGAACCATACCACGATGCGCAGGGCTTGCGCCCAGCGCCCGTTTCCCATCAGCATCACCCCCTTTCGCAAGGGAGTGGCTAACCGCCTTTTATGTAACAGTGCCCTTCTGCCGCTCAGTATACCATTATGCACCGCGTTTTGTCAAATCCCGCCGCCCATTGGGCGGCCTTTCTTATGGCCGCCGGCTCAAACCAGCCTGTACCCCGGCCTCTCCCCGCCGCACAGCCAGTAGTCCAGCCAGTCGAAGCCCACGATCACCGGCCCGGCCAGCAGGCACCACAAGGCCGTGTACAGCGGGCATACCTGCCCCCAGAGGTTGCCCCACTGCCCGGTGTAGTCCCAGACGCCCAGCCCCAGCCAGACGTTGAGGATAAGCCCCGCCGCCAGCTCCCCGGCGGTAATGGCCAGCCCGCCCAGCGCCGCTTGTACGGTCAGGGGCAACGACCAGGGCATATGCTCGTTGGCCACATCCAGCGGCACGCACAGCAGGGCGGCCAGCGCCATCATGGTCCAGTGGGTGTGACCCCGCCACAGCACCTCCAGCACCCCGTAGAGCACCCCGCCGAACAGCCAGCGGACCAGGTGGCCCTGCCAGTTACACATCGTCGGGGCAAAGTCCGTTCCGCTCCGTTTCCGCCTGTGGCGAAAACTGCGCTCACTTCCTTGCCCCTCCTCTCCCCGCAAAGCCAAGGGGCGGCTTTGCGGGGGCCCCTTTTTACGCATTCGTTGCTCCCTCCCCGGCGTTCAAAATAAGCGCCATATGCTCCGCCAGATCCTCCGGCAGCTCCGCGCCGTAGGTGATCGCGGAAACCT
>OFEY01002364.1_pt1 | contig 10282 bp, 5 predicted proteins | sample 1521251 | NCBI WGS metagenome assembly OFEY01 (sample SAMEA3504100, study PRJEB24116) | mouse gut metagenome | biome: mouse gut; feature: mouse-associated habitat; material: faeces | place: Denmark | collected 2011
GGACATCTTTTGTTATGTCCCTGTACTCTAAAACAACTTTCGCTGCTTTGTCTTGTAGCAATATTTCAATGTTCTCTTGCTCATCGGTTTCGCTTTCCCACTCAGCCTTTCGGCTTAGCTTTCGGCGTTGTCATTTCCGATTTGCGTTTGCAAAATTAGTGCAAAAAACCGCCGTGTGCAAATTTTGTTCGAAGATTTTTTCAAAATCGCCACCCTTATCCGTACATCTTGTTGAAACTCAATTAAATCAATAAATGTTAAAATATATTTCGATTTGTTAATTCAAGACTTCAAAACTTGAAATTTCATCGCGGTTCACCCGAAATTTTTCAATTCATCACGAGTTTTTCCCGAATCTTTAGGTGATTTTTTCGATTCTCCATGAAAATTTCCCTGTTCAAAAGGCCAAATTTTCGATTTCCGAGACGATTTTTCCCGATTCCCCATGAAAATTTCCCGGTTCAGAGAGCCAAATTTTCCATTTCCGGGACAATTTTTTCCGTTTCAACCTATAATTATCCCCGTCATTGATGTGAATTTCTCTGCTCATTTACGAGTAAAAGCAGTTCGTCTCGCACGTCCGGGGGCAATTCGAGATGCCTTTGGGTGACACTTCTCGCCCATCCGGCCACGTCTTCAGGGCGCAGAGTCATCAGCACATCGCGAAATTCCTCCTCTTCCTCGGCAGAATATGAATCAGGGGAACGTCCTATAAATCGGTCGAGCTCCTCATCGTCATAATATAGTATGTCATCGCTCATGGGCGAAAGTGAGTCTTTCTCGCAGACAAGGTGCAACCCGCAGCACTCCTCTCCCGCCGCATCAGTACCCGCTTCTCCGTCCGAGCCAGAACCCGCATCACCGGATACGGCTCCATAATCCACACCTGAACCGGCACTATTATTGTCTATACCCACAGTACCGGCTCCGGAACTTCCGGAAGCATCGCCTGAGCCGGGGGCACCACTTGCCACATCGCCGGCACCCCGCGCCTTATTCTTACGCCGCCAGCGAAGTTCTCCTATATATAGGACAATTCCCACCACCACCATGAACACACAAATCCAGAATGCTCCAATCATAACTTTAAAGAGTTGATATAAATAATGGGAGAGGCCACCAAGGCTCCTCCCATTAATCAACGTTCACGGCTCCGTCATATTTTAGATAATGTCAACCGAGTGTGCCATTACCATAAACTATTTACGGAACAGCTCCGTCTGTCCGGTCTATCCGCACGGATTGCCCGGATTTCTCAGGCTCCCCTTATGTAAATCAAAAATCTTCGTGTGATATAAAATTGCAGATACGTCAATCAATCTATAAATAATAGGGCAAATACTGTACTCTTCTTTAAAGGGAACCAAATAATTCACATTGCGCTGCAAAATTACTGGTTACCATCCGCAAGGACAAATATTCAATGCCCGTTTTTGTCCTGATTCATAATTCAAGACATCAAAATACTTGTTTTAAGACATATTCAATATTTCCGCACCACGTCAAAGGGGAGAGTGTCTACATAACACCCTCCCCTTCCGACTGGATAGCCTGACAATATCAGAATCAGAAAATCACTTTTTCTGTATGGCCGTCAGCGTGACGAAGCACATAAACCGAACCTTTCTGCGGATTCTTCACGCGGCTACCGTTCAAGTCAAAGTAAATCACGTCATCACATGTATCGATGAGTATACCATCAACTCCCGATTCCGGCAGATCGGAATCCATTACTCTTACATTGTCGATATAGAGTGGACGTTTACTGTCGGTCTTACCGAGGAATCGCAGTGTCACATAACCATAGTTCATGAACTGTCCGAGATCTATCACATGCTGCTGCCAACCCTCTTCGGCTTCGATATCCTTGAAGTTGATTGAATTGCATGTATGCCATCCATCGGCAAAAGCCTTGTTGACCTCGGGCAAGATAAACGAATCTGCGCCCGGATAAAGATAATAGTCAAAGATGAGTTTCGGTTTCTTGGCCTGACTCATTGAAATCTTACCGAAATATATGTAACTCATATCTCCGTCGGCACCGGCAACAAATTCCACGGATCCTCCGTCATTGTCTGAAGCCTTGGTCGTAGAGGGAAGCCAACCTTCACTACCGCTGTTCGCACGGTACCACATGTCATATGAAGCCTCTCCCCTCGGCCAGCTCTCGGCAAAAGGATAGTTATATGGCAGACCGACAACCACTTCCGATGACTGGCGTATGCCACCCTCGCCAACACTATTCTGTGCGGCGACTCCGTAAAGAACCAGTTGCTGCTTAGATCCATAGTAATCGGGATGATTCTCTATTACAAGTTCTGTATCCTTTATGCCGGTCAGATAATCCACAGCATATCCACCATTGACCTTATATACATTGTATGTGAGGTTGCCCGCATCGATATAACCACCGTTGGCACCCTCTTCAGGAGCTTTCCAAGTAAGTTTGAGACCACCTTTTCCGGTATCCGTCAACACGATATCAACAGGAACTCCGGGTACGTCAAGGCCAAGATACACTTCTGTTTCAAGACGTTCCCCGACCCCATGCTCATTATATGCCACTATCGAATACGAGGTAAAACCTTTCGAACCCTTATTATCGACAATCCGCACCTGCTTGCCCGGCACAGTAACTTCCTGCGAAGCCACAAGTTCCGAACGGTTACGCCAAAGTTCAACCTTGGTGAGTGATTCAAGTTTCTCACCCTTGACATTCTTTGTCGGAGCCTTGAATGTGAATGTCACCGGGGCTGTTCCCTGCGATGTCTTGACCGAGAGATCCGACACCTGGGCAGGAGCATTTTCATTGGCAAGAACATCTACATGAATGTCATCGATATTCATGGCAAGACCTCTCTTGCAATTAGATACGGCATGGAAACCAATATGGTAATAGCCATCTGCTTCCGGAACAATCTCTACCTCATGAAGAACCCGGCCTGAGATATCATACACGTATTTACTCTCGACAACCTTATAGTTCTCAGTATCGATACCAAGGCCGAAAGCTACCTCAAGATAGTCCTCGAACTGACCCGGATTACCGGCATTACCTCCTGTATAATAGGACATCAGATAGCGGCTGCCGGCACGCATGTCAAGTCCCGGTGTAATCAACCAGTCATCCTGATCGCCATCGGCATCGGTGCCTGTGAATATATAAGCTGTTTTCGTAGAGAAATGCGACCACTTCCAAGTGCTGCCGTCGCCGTTGCCATCTATAATGTAGAATAGTTTCAAGTCATCGGAAGAATTGAAAGCATTGTCATAAGGCATCTCGAAACCACGGCCGAAAGGACTATGGTTCGACTCCGCAGCCTCTGATTCCCGCCAGTCGTTGCAGGCAACAACCTCATAATACAGGTCTACGGGTGTCTGAGGCTCCTCAAGTGTCTCTGTGAACGATGTCTCTGTCAGACCGGTCGCTGCTTTGCGGGCACCGGGATAAGCTATCACATTGTATGTCACCTTGGCAGGGTCCACATACCCGCCGTCGATACCGCTTGTAACGGCATTCCATGTCAATGTCACTTTTCCGGTCTTCTCGTCAATTTCAAAACGGACTCCTTCGGGCGATTCCGGGTAACCCTGACCAATCCAACGGGTCAGAGCAGCCTCGGGACCGGCACCTTCGTCGTTCGAGCATACAACCGATACAACCACAGAACCCTCCGGCAGTGTGACTTTCTCGGTAACATCGGCTCCGGGAAGTGCTTCTCCAGACTTGACCTCATTGCCGTTGGCCATGATCTTCCATGACACTTCACCGGCCAGAGGCTCACCCATATATGTGTACGACGGCATCACGAAACTTACCTTTGCAGCTGTAGATGCCTTGTCTGTCTCAACAGCCAGACCGGTGGCATAGCCGGGAGCACCGTCAGCTGCAATTGCCGGCATCACACCAAGACCCATTATCTCCTGATTGTCGTTGAATGTCGTCACAAGAGTCGCGGCTGCCGTAGCAGTATCAACCTTGTAAAGAACCGAAGACTGTGCACCGGCATCAGTGTAACTTGCCCAGTACAGGTCTCCGGTCTTGAAGTCTATGGTCATACTCTGTGCATAGCTCGGTGTTATACCTGTCGAGCCTATGCGCGAGGCTGCGGCTGTATCTTTGTTTATGCTGAAAAGCACGCCCGAAGCATCAATTCCATAAAGCTGACCCGCCGCATCGAACGCCAGTCCGTAATACATGGGACACTCAGCCACCGGAGTGAGTTGCTGCTGCTCATAGTCAACAATGCAGAGCTTGCGCACACCGTCTACCGTGAACTGGCCATAGATCTGTCCGCTCACCGGATCCCATGCCTTGTCAGCAATCGAGGCCAGCTCACCCGACACTACGCCGTATCCGGTGAAGTTACCTGTTATGATATTATATGAATAGAGCTGGGCTATATCAAAGCCCGATGCCCCGGTCGGATCAGTCTGTCTCCATATATACCAGTATGTATCACCCGCAAGAACCGCTCCACCGTTACAGTGTGAGCTTGCCTTGCCAATCATGCCGAATTCCTCAGGCTGGGCACCCGGAGTGGTCTTGATTGAATATATGCCCATCGGAGTGTACTCGTTATCAGGCAGATTCTCCCATGATGAGGCATAATACACAAATCCGGTCAATACAGTCTCGTAAGAAGCATGTCCCGGAGCTTTGAAGGGTGCGTCCTGTTTCTCCGGACGCAATATATCTGACCTCAGTTCCCGCGTCCGCTCAAATTCGACGGCCTCTGCCGACGAAGCGACAAGAGCTGCGGCTGCCATCAGTGTAGTCGCTATTGTTTTGTTACACATTTCGTTTTCCGTATTATTTTGTTAAGATTAATAAGGCGAGGCACAAGACCGGAGTCCATGCCCCGCCTCTTCCATCATGAAGCACAACTTATCTTACAAATTTCACACTCATGGCTCTGTCGGCGAAAATCGCACGTGCCACATAACTTCCGGCAGGAAGCGCCATGACTGAAACTTTCTCACCATCGGCGGCTGCAACCTGACTTCCGTCGGCCGAGAACACTAAGATCCGCAAAGCTCCTTCGGCAACTGCATATTCACGAGTCACATAAAGACCATCGGCACAACCGACCCCGGCAATGCCTGTGCCATTGCTCACATGAAGTGTGCTCTCGCCCACTGTACTGCCGGCATCATCGAGAAGTCTGAACAGGTATTCGCCTGTCTTGATGTCGGGTAAGGTCTCGGTGAATATTGCATCACCCTCCTCACCACGAGCAAGCTCAACCGGCACCTCCTGCGACTCGAACAGGCCCGTCTCTCCTTCGAGAATTGTGAACCGCACATGACCATCATAGCGGAAACCCGTGTTCTTCAAGGTGTATGTCAGCTCATTGGTCTTTCCGGCCTCGACCGGATCGGGATTTGCTACAAGCGATTCAACCGCAAGAACCGGAGCATCGGCCGTGAAGAGAAGACCCTCCCGCGAACCTATCTCATTTTTCTCACCGTCGAGAAGCGTAAGCACATAATCGTCAGCTGTCGGCAGCTCGAAAGTCTCGGTGAAGTCAACAAGCACACTCTCATCTCTCGGGATGCTTACATTCTGCGATGCAGACACATGAACCTCCTGGTCTCCTTTCTTGACCACAAACGATATGGGGCCATTGTAGTTATAGCCTGTGTTGGTCACGTCAAACTGAACCGATGTCGGAACGCCGGCTACAACCTGCTCGGGAGCAAACCATATTTCCTGAAGCGACAGATTGGCTATTTTCTCAACCGGTTCTCCAACCGTAACTTCAAGGGCGTTGTAATATGAAGGAACCATCGCTTCATTCTCAACCGGATCTACAAGGCACAACTCATATTCCTGACCAACCTGAATATTATCGGGGAACACTCCACCTGTAAGTGTGACCCACTGCTCGCACTCGCCATCGATTGACACCTCGTCAAACTCAACATACGCATCAGGGGCTCGCCAGCTGTCGGGGTGCCATACCTCCATGCGGAGCTTACCGGTCCAGGGACCTCCCTCGTTTTCTATATATGCCTTGACACACAGGTCATTCTTGGGAACGACACCACCTACGGCAGTAGTGGCAATCATGTCATCGGCCAGACTAAGTACCGGAGGCAGTGCCGGGCCCTCGATTGTGAATCCTTTCTTGGAACAGAGGTTCTTTGCCGACTGCCGATAACCATCCTCATCAAACAATCCCTCGTTACCCCAGAGACGGAAAACATAATTTGAACTTCCGGGGACCTCAAGCTTTTCCTCAAATTCAAGTTCTGAATCACCCTCGGGAATGCTGACCCAAACAGGCTTCTTCGGGAAATCGGTCTTGCCGAATACCTTGTCTTTGCCATCTATAAACACGCGGAGCTGTACCGGGCCATAGAATTCGCCGCCGTCGTTGTGGAGCTTGACTGTGAATTTGGTGCGCACACCGCTCTTGATACCATCTGTGTCGGGCACGACATCAACCATAGTCAGATTGTACGCCCCATTTGTAGAATACACTATGTTCTTGTCGGTTACAACTGCCGTATAATATGATACACGGCCTGTCGGAATCTGTATGAGATGATCCGCATAACCGTCGGCCTCTACCTGATATGCGGGACGAACAGTATATGTGCCGGCTTCTATATTGTCAGGAATAAGGAATGCACATGAGAGCACGCTCTCTCCATGCTCAACACCATATTCCACTTCCTGCTTGACCCATTGACGGTAGACAATCTCCCCTGCCTCATTCACAAGCACAAAACCGAGATTGGCCTTGACCGGTGTAGCAGAGCTGTTCCAAACCTCATTAGCCTTTAGCGATGCCGTGCCTTGACGGCTCACAGTCTTGCTGAAACTGGTTATATAGTCTGATGCGAAGTTAATCTGCTCTTTGCTTCCCTCGACAGGCTTCTGTATGCCGATAATCATGTTCTGCGCATAATGGAAGGCGTTGCCGCTCTCCGCACCTCCGATTCCCTGTGAGCCGGGTTCAAGAAGAGTCAGACGGTAATAGCCATCCTCCAGGCCGCTCCAACCCCAGTTCACGTGGTAGTAGCCTTCTGTGTCAACTCCGTCGAGCACAAAGAAATGACCTTCTTTTTTCTGTGTCACACCTCCGTAGGCGATAGGACGGCCATTCTCGAACTCATTGAGAATCTTTCCGGCCCACTCCTCTTCGGTATAGAATTCACGACGAAGGTAGCTGACTCCGGCATCATATCCGAAATATTTCTTGAGAGCGGGCGCAACCGATACGTCTGTCGCACCGGTCGAGGCTCCATATACCGATTCAAAAGCCGCGCCGACATGATAGAGCAGTGTCGAGACTGCATCAATAGCTTCAGCATCGGAATTCTTGGCAAGCGACGGCAACATCTTATCCCAGGCGTAACTGTAGCCCTCGAAATCGACTGATACCTGTACAGTATCATCAGAACCTTTAGAGGTATAACTTACTGAACCGCTGCCGGTCTCGGGCCACTTGTGATAATACATGATCTGGCCGAGAGCTGTTGCCACACATCCTGTGGCAGCCGGTCCCGTACCATTCGAATCCCCAAACTGATTATATTGAGTCACCACCGGACACTGACGGTTGTAAGGATCGCCCTGGTCCCATTTTATTTCACCGAGCAGAGGCTCAATGGCTCGGTCCGGCTTCTGGGGCGCGAGTGTTCTGGCATCGGGGTGCTCGATAAGCCAGGCGATCTGATTGTTCCATGACTCGATCATGGACTGCATGTTGACAGGCATACGGGCCGGATCGAAACTTCCGCTCACCGAATAGCCGATTACCTCTGGAATACGGTCATCGGCGGCGACAAGCACGTAACCGGCATCCGTACCTCGGTTAAAGACATAGATGGCATCCTGGTCTCCCTTGGCAATTTTCTCACTGTGGGCAAGCGTGAGATCTGCATTCACCTTGCCTGACTTGCGCATCTTTCCCTGAACGGAAGACCGCTTCATGAACGCCTCGGCCTTGGCCTTGGCTTGCTCCGGACTTACCGGCGCCGCCTGGGTCACCGTCCCTGCAAGTAGGAAGGCCCCGAGCGCGAAGAGTAGTCTTTTCTTCATAAGAGCTGTTATTTGTTGAGTAATGTGTATTCTCGATCTTAAGGCAACTATGCTTACGGATTATTTCTATCAGCGGCATTTATGCATTGGACCGTCCGCAAAATTATCAACCAGCTTTTTTTGCTCCTAATTTTTTGCCCGGTTCTTGGTTCTGTTTCATGATTCGGAACAAAAAACAGCAGTGCGCCCGAATCAAAAAGACCGGACGCACCTTATCATTCAGGCTATCAATCAGCGTATTATACAATCATATTAATTTTATTGAAAAATATCTGTCTTTCAGTTCCCGCTGCGGATGTCTTCGCGTGCATTACGCTGGAATTCCGACGGAGTTATGCCGACAACCGCCTTGAAAGCCACCGAAAAATTACTGCGCGACACGAAACCGACGCTCTGCGCTATATGCTCTATGGTATAGCCTCCGTAATTTTTCCCGTCGACCAGACGGCTGCACGCCTCCTTTATACGATGCTCGTTGAGAAGTGTCTTGAAGTTCTTGCCAAGCGACTCGTTTATGACCTGCGACACCATCTTGTATGAATATCCCACAGCATCCGACAGCTGGTGCAAAGAGAACTTCGGATCCGATATGACATCATTGTCTGAAAGCACCTGCTCAATCTTCTCCGTTATATCCCGCACCACATCCAGGGGAATGGTCGAGTTGCTGTAACGCTCTTTCGGCGGAGTCTCCGCAGCCACATCTGCTGCCGCCTCTTTCTCCTGCTGACGGAAAGATTCGAGCGACTCTCTCAGAACCTTCTCACGTTTCTCCGATTCGAGCGCATCCATATATTTACGGTATATCTGCTTGGAATAGTCACGTAGCTTGCGGTTGCTGCTCACTACTCTGACCAGATACAGTACCAACAGGAGGATAAACAGCACGGCCACGCATATTCCGATCAGCACCCGCTGTTTTTTCTCCCGCTCCAGCTTGATTTCCCTTGCCATGTTGTTGATCTCGCTCGTGAGCGGCATACTGCTCAGATTCGCAACCTCTCTCTCAGAGACAATCGAGTCTTTCTTTGAATAATATGATAAGAGATACTCCTCGGCCTTCCCGGTATCGCCCAGTGCATAATTGTATTGCGACAATTTATGAAGAGCACGGGCCGCCTCGTCATCATAATACTCTCTCCGTGACACGGCAAGTATTTTCTCGGTCACTTCTATGGCCTCTGCATAGCGGCCGAGACCTGACAGCGCATCCGCAAGGGCAGTCCATGCGATGCACCGGTATCGTCCCGCCTGCATCTCGTTGTCGGGTATCAGTCCCTCAAGTGTCTGGAACTGACGTAATGCCGCCTCATAGTCGCCCGAGACATATGCCTTGGTTCCGGCCAACAGTCGCGAGGTATATTCTCTCATCGGTGTGGCCGGCGGAATATCTGCCTTCTCAACCCGTGAAGCTGCCACAAGAAACTTATCTTTCCGGGGGTCTTCCGGATACAGCGAACAGATATTTGTTATAGAGACTAAAACCACCTGCCATGCACCGGACTCCACTCCGGCGGTGATTGACATGTCGAGGTATTTCCATATCTCATCGGAAAACAACCGGTTGCCATATATCTGGTTACAGGCCAGATATACACCGCCCATGTTCAGATAGACATACGCTAAGTTTTCAGTATATCCCATGGACTTTGACTTTTCCGCCGCCGTCTGCAGAAGACCCAGAGACTTGCTGTAGTCAAAGAAATAAGACCCGTATATATACGCAAGGTTAACCAGAGAACGCACATACACGCGCCCCTCCTCATCGTTCATTTTAGTATCGGTCAACCGGTCAGACACTATCGAATAGCAGACAAGGGCACTGTCCGGACTATCGGCAAGGTCAAAATCGCGTCCCATATCCATAAGTCTGGCTGTCGGCATGTCGTGCCACCGCGCGTAAAGGGTCTGCACATCAGCTGCAGCTCGACCGTACGAAATCGGGCCGACCACAACCGACGCCACCAGACACAGAACGAGAGCCACCGCCCTGAGATAACCGTTCCTGCCAAATCTGCAATCACAAATCCCATTCATATTGTATCAAAACGATTTCTCCCCCAATTTATTACACCCTCCACAACGCCACACGCAAATCTCCAAAGCACTTCAGCACACGATATAACGTCCCGACACATCCACGCCCGAAGTCTCGGTAGATTGAATATGGCAAAGAGGCTGTCTAACAAGTTTAGGCAGCCTCTCTTTTGTATGGTTCATCAACCAAAA
>OFEY01002366.1_pt1 | contig 10266 bp, 20 predicted proteins | sample 1521251 | NCBI WGS metagenome assembly OFEY01 (sample SAMEA3504100, study PRJEB24116) | mouse gut metagenome | biome: mouse gut; feature: mouse-associated habitat; material: faeces | place: Denmark | collected 2011
TAACTGAAATGCCAGGATTAATTGGAAAGAAAATCGGAATGACATCCGTTTTCAGTGCCGACGGTCGCAATGTACCGTGCACTGTTATCGAAGTAGGTCCTTGTGTTGTTACTCAGGTTAAGACTGTAGAGACCGACGGCTACGAGGCTCTCCAGCTTGGTTTCGAAGACCAGAAGGAGAAACACCTCACCCAGCCCGAGCTCGGTCACTTCCGTAAAGCCGGTGTAGCACCCAAGCGACACTTGGCCGAGTTCAAAGGATTTGGTAACACTTACGCTCTCGGCGACACCATCACCGCCGACCTCTTCACTGAAGCCGACTTCGTAGACGTTGTAGGCACCAGCAAAGGTAAAGGCTATCAGGGCGTAGTGAAACGTCACGGTTTCGGTGGCGTAGGCCAAAGCACTCACGGCCAGCACAACCGTCTTCGTGCCCCCGGTTCGGTAGGCGCCTGCTCTTACCCTGCAAAGGTATTCAAAGGCATGCGTATGGCCGGCCAGACAGGTAATGAGCGCGTAACCGTTCAAAACCTCCAAATCATCAAAGTGATCCCCGAGCACAACATCATCATGATCAAAGGCTCGATTCCCGGAAGCAAAGGTTCAATCGTCTTAATTGAGAAATAATATGGAACTCGCAGTATACAACCAGCAAGGCCAGGATACAGGCCGCCGCGTAAACCTCAACGATGAGGTGTTCGCTATCGAGCCCAACGAGCACGCCCTTTATCTCGACGTTAAGCAGTACCTTGCCAACCAGCGCCAGGGCACACACAAATCGAAAGAGCGCAGCGAAGTGAGCGGTTCTACCCGCAAACTCCACAAACAGAAAGGTGGCGGCGCCAGCCGTATCGGTGACATCAACTCACCCGTTCTCGTTGGTGGTGGCCGCGTGTTCGGTCCCCGTCCCCGTGACTATCGCTTCAAACTCAACCGCAAACTCAAAGACCTCGCGCGTCGCTCGGCTCTCAGCCTCAAGGCAGCTGCAGGTCAGATCGTAGTGGTTGAAGACGTTAACTTTGAGGCTCCCAAAACTAAAGAATTCATAAATTTTGCTAAAAACCTTAAAGTTGAAGGCAAAAAAGTGCTCGTAGTTTTGTCAGCTAAAAATAATAACGTATATTTGTCGATGCGAAATGTGCCCGATGCCCGTATCATGACAGCATCGGACATCAACGCGTATGCCGTGCTCAACACCGAAACGCTGCTTCTCACCGAGGCCAGCGTTGACGTTATTAACAAACTCTAACGCTCCACTTCAACAAGATATGGATATCTCGATCAAACCAATCATCACCGAAAGGGCAACCAAGCTTTCAGAAAAGCGTAATTGCTATACTTTCCGCGTGTCGCCCGAGGCAAACAAATACCAGATCAAATCTCTGGTAGAGCAGCTCTACGGCGTGAAGGTGGAAAGCGTAAACACGGCAATCGTCCGCGGCAAGAACAAATCTCGCTGGACAAAGAGCGGTCTTCTCCGTGGTAAAACAGCCCGTTGGAAGAAAGCTTACGTCACAGTTGCCGACGGTCAGTCCATCGAATTCTTTAGCAACATCTAACAGCAATGGCAGTAAGAAAATTCAAGCCCACAACCCCTGGGCAGCGTCACAAGGTTATCGGTGTGTTTAAAGGTGTTATAACTGCCACCACACCGGAAAAATCTCTTACAGTCGGCAAGCGTGCGACAGGTGGCCGTAACAACGAAGGCCACCTTGCAAACCGCTACATGGGTGGCGGCCACAAGCGCAAATACCGCATTATCGACTTCAAGAGAAATCGCGACGGTATTCCCGCAGTAGTAAAGAGCATCGAGTACGATCCCAACCGTTCGGCCCGTATCGCACTTCTCTACTACGTGGACGGTTCGAAAGCCTATATCATCGCCCCCAACGGCCTTGAGGTAGGTGCAACCGTAATGAGCGGCGCTGATGCCGCTCCCGAGGTGGGAAACGCACTTCCCCTCAACAAGATACCTGTAGGTACACTCATCCACTGTATCGAACTTCGTCCCGGTCAGGGTGCTTTCATGGCACGTTCGGCCGGCACTTTCGCACAGCTCATATCACGCGAAGGCACCTACGCCATCATCAAATTGCCCTCAGGCGAAACCCGCAAGGTGCTCGCTACCTGCAAGGCAACTATCGGTGTGGTAGGCAATGCAGAGCACTCGCTCGAACGTTCAGGCAAAGCCGGCCGTTCACGCTGGCTGGGCAACCGTGGTGTGGTTATGAACCCTGTCGATCACCCGATGGGTGGTGGTGAAGGCCGCGCTTCAGGTGGTCATCCCCGCTCACGCAAGGGTCTCTACAGCAAAGGTCTCAAGACCCGTACGCCCAAGAAGCCCTCGAACAAGTACATTATCGAGAGAAGAAAGAAGAAATAATCTTGACAATTAAGCAAATATGAGCCGTTCATTAAAAAAAGGTCCCTTCATCAGCGTAAAGCTTGAGAAGAAAGTGGCTGACATGGAAGCTTCCGGCAAAAAGAATGTCATCAAGACATGGAGCCGCGCTTCTATGATCGCCCCCGAATTCGTTGGCCATACATTCGCAGTACACAACGGTAACAAATTCATTCCCGTTTATGTAACTGAGAACATGGTAGGTCACAAACTCGGCGAGTTTGCCCCCACCCGCACATTCCGCGGCCACGCAGGCAACAAGAAAAAATAAGGGACTGACACTCAATAATCATCGAAAAAAAGACGAATAAATACAATGGGTGAAAGAAAAAGAATATCAGCCAACCAGCGTAAGGACGAGCAGCGCAACATCGCATTCGCAAAGTTGCTCAACATACCCACCTCGCCCCGTAAAATGCGTCTGGTAGCCGACATGGTACGCGGTCAGGAAGTAGGCCGCGCCCTTGGCATCCTGCACTTCTCCAACAAGGAAGCAGCGCAGCGCCTTGAGAAACTCGTCCGCAGCGCCGTTGCAAACTGGGAACAGAAAAACGAGCGCAAGGCCGACGCCGGCGAACTTTATATCAGCACTATCTATGTCAATTGCGCTCCCATGCTCAAACGTCTGCGCACCGCTCCTCAGGGCCGCGGCTACCGTATCCGCAAACGTGCCAACCATGTGACCGTAATTGTCGACACAATCGCTAACAAAAATACCGAGGCATAAAAATGGGACAGAAAGTTAATCCTATAAGCAACCGCCTGGGCGTTATCCGCGGCTGGGACTCCAACTGGTCGGAAAAAGGCAAATACCCCGACAATATCCTTGAAGACTACAAGCTCCGCGAATACCTCAACGTACGCCTGGCCAACAGCAGTGTCTCGCGTATCGTAATAGAGCGTACACTCAAGCTCATCACTATCACCGTGTGCACCTCTCGCCCCGGCAAGATCATCGGCCCCGGCGGACAGGCAGTGGAGACACTCAAAGAGGAGCTCAAGAAAATCACCGACAAAGATGTTCAGATCAACATCTACGAGGTAAAGCGCCCCGAACTCGACGCCGAGATCGTAGCTGCCAACATCGCCCGTCAGATCGAGGGTAAGGTAGCTTACCGCCGCGCTGTGAAGCAGGCTGTCGCCGCTTCAATGCGTGCAGGTGCCGAAGGCATCAAAGTACAGGTTTCAGGCCGTCTCAACGGTGCTGAAATGGCCCGTTCAGAGATGTTCAAGGAAGGCCGTACACCTCTTCACACCCTCCGTGCCGACATCGACTACGCGTTGGTTGAAGCACACACCAAGGTAGGTGTGATCGGCGTGAAAGTATGGATTTGCCGCGGTGAGGTTTATGGCAAACGTGACCTCGCTCCTGCATTTACAGCTGCCAAGAACGAAGGACGCAGCAACTCAGGCAAAGGCCGCGAACGTCGTGGCGGATTCCGCTCGTCCAAAAACAACCGTTAAACCACTGTAAGCACAGACAACAATGTTACAGCCTAAGAAAACCAAATTCCGCCGCTCACAGAAAGGCCGTATGAAGGGCAATGCCCAGCGTGGCAATACCCTGGCCTTCGGCTCGTTTGGCATCAAGACCCTTGAGTCCAAATGGATCACCGGTCGCCAGATCGAGGCCGCCCGTATCGCGGTGACACGTTATATGCAGCGTCAGGGTCAGATCTGGATCCGTATCTTCCCCGACAAACCCATCACCAAGAAGCCCGCTGAGGTCCGCATGGGTAAAGGTAAAGGTAACCCCGAAGGATTCGTTGCGCCAGTTACCCCCGGCCGCATCATCATCGAGGTAGAGGGTGTAAGCTACGATATCGCAAAAGAGGCACTCCGCCTGGCAGCCCAGAAGCTCCCCGTGGTAACCAAATTTGTAGTACGCCGCGACTACGACCCCACTCAAAACGTGTAATAAGCTATGAAGAAAGAAGAAATCCGCGAAATGGCTACGGCTGACCTCACCGAGCGTCTTGCCCAGATGGAGAAAGAATATCTCCAGTCACGCATGAACCACGCTGTCAGCCCTCTGGACAATCCCGCCCAGCTCACCGCCGACCGCCGCATGATAGCACGCGTTAAGACCGAGCTCCGCATGCGCGAACTTAACAACAAATAAGTAGCGAACAATGGAAGAAAAACGCAATCTGCGCAAAGAGCGCATCGGCGTCGTTTCAAGCAACAAGGGTGACAAGACCATCACCGTCACCGTACGCTGGAAAGAGAAACACCCGATTTACGGTAAATTCGTCAACAAGAGCAAGAAATATCACGCTCACGACGAAAACAACGAGTGCTCCGTAGGCGATACCGTACGCCTGATGGAGACCCGTCCCCTCAGCAAGACCAAACGCTGGAGATTAGTTGAAATCATCGAAAAAGTTAAGTAAGAATGATACAGACAGAATCACGTCTTAACGTAGCTGACAACTCGGGAGCCAAGGAAGTACTGTGTATCCACGTACTCGGCGGCACCGACCGTCGCTATGCATCGGTGGGCGACATCATCGTGGTGTCGGTTAAGAGCGCAATTCCCGGCGCCGACGTAAAGAAGGGCACTGTATCGCGTGCCATGATCGTACGTACGAAGAAAGAAATCCGTCGTCCCGACGGATCTTACATCCGCTTCGACGACAACGCATGCGTGCTGCTCAAGAACGACGGCGAGCTCCGTGGCACCCGTATCTTCGGCCCTGTTGCCCGCGAGCTCCGCGCTAAAAACATGAAGATTGTTTCACTTGCACCCGAGGTGCTCTAAGTCAATCAATAATGAGCAAGATTTATATCCGCAAAGGCGACACAGTATGTGTTCTCGCCGGTGAGGACAAGGGCAAGACAGGCCGCGTGCTTGAGGTGCAGCGCACCAAAGGCCGTGCTATCGTAGAGGGCATCAACATGGTGACCAAAGCTACAAAGCCCACCGCACAGTACCCCCAGGGTGGTCTGGTGAAGAAAGAAGCCCCCATCCATATCTCGAACCTCAACCTTGTCGATCCCAAGACCGGCAAGCCCACCCGTATCGCAATCAAGCGCGAAGGTGGAAAGGTTGTACGCATTTCTAAAAAATCCAATCAGGAAATCTAATAATGACCACATCACTGCAAAAAGACTACAAGGAACGTATCGTTCCGGCTTTGGAGAGTGAGTTCAACTACTCCACTGTGATGCAGGTGCCCCGCCTTGAGAAGATCGTGATCAATCAAGGCATTGGCGCCGCCACACAGGACAAGAAACTCATCGAGACCGCCATCGCCGAGCTTACCGCAATCACAGGCCAGAAAGCCGTTGCCACACTCTCGCGCAAGGATATCTCGAACTTCAAGCTCCGTAAGAAAATGCCCGTTGGCGTGCGTGTAACCCTTCGCCGTGAGAAGATGTACGAGTTCCTCGAGCGTCTTATCCGTGTCGCCCTTCCCCGTATCCGCGACTTCAAGGGTATCGAAGGCAAGCTCGACGGCCGCGGCAACTACACTCTCGGCATCACAGAGCAGATTATCTTCCCTGAGATCAACATCGACAACATCAACAAGCTCACCGGTATGAACATCACCTTCGTGACTTCAGCCCAGAGCGACGAAGAGGGCTACGCACTGCTCAAAGCTTTCGGCCTCCCCTTCAAGAACGCAAAAAACAACTGATAGCAGTATGGCTAAAGAATCAATGAAAGCCCGCGAGGTAAAGCGTGCACGTCTGGCAGCCAAGTATGCCGAGCGCCGCGCAGCCTTGAAGAAGATCATCAACGCCGCCCACGAAGAAGATGAAGAGAAGCGTGCGGCAGCCTACGAAGCAGCCCAAGAGCTTCAGCGTCTTCCCAAGAACTCCTCGCCCATCCGCATGCACAACCGTTGCTCAATCACCGGTCGTCCCAAAGGATACATGCGTGCCTTCGGCATCTCGCGTATCCAGTTCCGCGAAATGGCGTCAGCAGGTCTGATTCCCGGTGTTAAAAAGGCAAGCTGGTAATCCTGATTGCGACCACCTCGGGTAACTCCGCTATCGGCCGGGCGCCGACATTCGGAGAGCCTATTAAAAATGAGATTTAAATATTGTTGAGCAATCCGGCTCAATCAATTTAAAACAAACAAAAATGACAGATCCTATAGCAGATTATCTCACAAGATTGAGGAACGCTATCAAAGCCAACCACCGCGTGGTTGAAATCCCGGCCTCAAACTTGAAAAAAGAGATTACCAAAATCCTCTTCGAGCAGGGCTATATCCTGAACTACAAGTTCGAAGAAGGTGAGAATACTCCTCAGGGCACAATCAAGATCGCCCTCAAGTATGATCCGGTGGACCGTGTGAATGCCATCAAAGGCCTCAAGCGTGTATCACGTCCGGGTCTGCGTCAGTACACAGGCTACAAAGACATGCCCCGTGTGCTTAACGGTCTTGGTATTGCGATTCTCTCCACATCACGTGGCGTGATGACCAACAAATCAGCTGCCGACCTCAAGATCGGTGGCGAAGTGCTGTGCTACGTATATTAATCAACCGTAAAAGATAAACACTATGTCACGAATAGGTAAAGCACCCATTGAAATTCCAGCAGGAGTGACCGTTACGGTTGACGACAAGACCAATGTTGTAACCGTCAAGGGTAAATACGGCGAACTCAAGCAGGCCGTCAATCCTGACCTTCATGTAGCAGTAGAGGGCAACCACGTAGTGGTGACCCGCCCGAGCGATGATATCGAGCACCGTGCTCAGCACGGCCTCTACCGCGCACTTATCCACAATATGGTTGAGGGCGTACACCAGCGCTACCGCAAAGAAATGGAATTAGTAGGCGTAGGCTACCGCGCACAGGCCACCGGTCAGGTGCTCGAGCTCTCACTGGGCTACAGCCACGCAATATATATCAAGCTTCCCGCAGAGGTTAGCGTAGAGACCAAGAGCGAGCGTAACAAGAATCCGCTCATCATCCTCGAGAGCCAGGACAAACAGCTCCTCGGCCAGGTATGCGCAAAGATCCGTTCGCTCCGCAAGCCCGAACCCTACAAAGGCAAAGGTATCAAATTTGTCGGCGAGATTATCCGCCGCAAGTCCGGCAAGAAGGCCGGCGCCAAATAATCAAATAAGTAGGCAACCATGTTTTCAAAGATACAAAGACGTAATAAAATCAAGACACGCATCCGCGGTAAGATCTCGGGCACTGCCGAGCGTCCGCGCATGACAGTGTTCCGCAGCAACAAACAGATCTACGTTCAGCTGATCGACGACCTTGCCGGCCGTACACTGGTGTCGTCGTCGTCGAAAGGTCTTGATGCCACCGGCACCAAGAGCGAGATTGCCGCACTTGTAGGCGCTGCCGTAGCTGCCAAGGCTCTTGCAGCCGGTATAAACGAAGTAGTTTTCGACCGCAACGGCTATCTCTTCCACGGCCGTGTTAAATCACTCGCTGATGCTGCCCGCAGCGCCGGCCTCAAATTCTAATCGAATATGGCAAAACGTAATAACAGAGTAAAATCGACCGGTGATCTTGAGCTTCAGGATCGTCTGGTGGCCATCAACCGCGTTACCAAGGTAACCAAGGGCGGCCGCACCTTTACTTTCGCCGCTATCGTCGTAGTAGGCAATGGCGACGGTGTAGTAGGTTATGGTCTTGGCAAAGCCAACGAAGTACAGGCCGCTATCGCCAAAGGCGTAGAGGCAGCCAAGAAGAACCTTATCCGCGTGCCCGTTCACAAAGGCACCATCCCCCACGAGCAGGTAGCCAAATTCGGTGGCTCACGTATCATCCTCAAGCCCGCCAGCCACGGTACCGGTGTTAAAGCCGGTGGCGCTATGCGTGCGGTTCTCGAGAGTGTAGGTATCACCGACGTGCTGGCCAAATCGAAAGGCTCGTCTAACCCCCACAACCTTGTGAAGGCAACAATCGCCGCTCTCGACGAAATGCGCTCACCCGCAATCGTAGCCCAGAACCGCGGTATTTCTGTTGAAAAAGTCTTCAAAGGCTAAAAAGCTTACCACAATGGCACAGATCAAAATCAAACAGATAAAGAGCCGCATCAACTGCCCCAAGGTGCAGAAAGCCACTCTCGATGCCCTCGGCCTCAAGAAAATGAATCACACTGTAGTGAAAGAAGACACTCCCAGTGTGATGGGTATGGTAAACAAAGTACGCCACTTGGTAGAAGTAACCAAGGCCTAAACAATTACGACAATGGATTTAAGCAATTTACAACCCGCAAAAGGCAGCGTAAAACGCAGCACCCGTATCGGCCGTGGCTCAGGCTCCGGCAAGGGTGGTACATCTACCCGCGGCCACAAGGGCGCCAAATCGCGCTCGGGCTATTCGCGCAAAATCGGTTTTGAAGGTGGCCAGATGCCTCTTCAGCGCCGTCTGCCCAAATTCGGTTTCAAGAATATCAACCGTGTTCAATATAAGGCAATCAACCTCGATCTCATCTCGCAGCTTGCTGAAGCACGCCAGCTGACGGCAGTAGGCATCGAAGAGCTTCGTCAGGCCGGTTACGTACGTCGTGACCAGCTGGTAAAAGTACTTGCCAACGGCAATGTTACCAAAGCCCTCACTGTTGAAGCCAATGCCTTCTCTGCCGCTGCCAAAGCAGCCATCGAGGCTGCCGGCGGCACTTGCAAAACTGTCTGACCATGAGATTTATCGAGACACTTAAGAATATCTGGACTATCGAGGAGCTGCGCAAGCGACTTCTGATCACCGTCCTGTTGGTGTTTATCTACCGCGTGGGCTGTTACGTGGTGTTGCCGGGCATTTCGCCCAGTGACATCGACGCCCTTGCCAATTTCACCAACAAGAGCGGTTTGATGCAGTTGCTCGATATGTTCTCGGGCGGTGCGTTCTCGCAGGCGTCGATCTTCGCTCTCGGTATTATGCCATACATCACAGCTTCGATTGTAATCCAGCTGTGCGGTATGGTATTGCCGTCGTTCCAGAAGATGCAGCGTGAAGGCGAGAGCGGTCGTCAGAAAATGAACCAGTATACCCGCTATCTGACCGTCGTGATCCTGTGCATGCAGGCTCCGGCTTATCTGATCAACCTTCAGCTTCAGGTCAATAGCGCAGCCAACGGCACTACTCTCGATCTGGGAATCTGGATGACCACTTATCTGACAATCATCCTTGCTGCCGGTTCGATGTTTATAATGTGGCTCGGTGAGCGTATCACCGACCGTGGTGTGGGTAATGGTATCTCCTTCATCATCTTGGTAGGTATCATTGCCCGTCTGCCGTCGGCACTGATGTTTGAATTCACCAACCGTATGCCGGGTCAAGGCTCAGGTCAAGGCGGTCTGGTGATGTTCCTTGTCGAGATTGTGTTGCTGTTCGCAGTGACCGTCGGCGCCGTGCTTCTTGTTCAGGGTACACGCAAAGTGCCTGTGCAGTATGCAAAGCGCATTGTAGGCAACCGTCAGTACGGAGGCGCCCGCCAGTATATACCTCTTAAGGTAAATGCCGCAGGTGTTATGCCCATCATCTTCGCCCAGGCCATCATGTTCATTCCTATGACCATGATCGGATTCAAGGGTGCAGACAACGGTGTGGCACACGCTCTCACTGACATCAACGGCTTCTGGTATAACTTCATCTTCTTTATCCTGATTGTGGCGTTCACATATTTCTACACAGCCATCACGGTGCGTCCCACCCAGATGGCCGAGGATATGAAGCGCAACAACGGATTTATCCCCGGCGTAAAACCGGGCAAGAAGACTGCTGAGTATCTCGATGCCATCATGTCGCGCATCACACTTCCGGGTTCGATTTTCCTGGGTGTGGTAGCTATCCTGCCTGCGTTTGCCCGCTTCTTCGGTATCAGCCAGAATTTCGCCCAGTTCTTCGGCGGCACATCGCTGCTGATTATGGTGGGTGTGGTTCTCG
>OFEY01002367.1_pt1 | contig 10259 bp, 5 predicted proteins | sample 1521251 | NCBI WGS metagenome assembly OFEY01 (sample SAMEA3504100, study PRJEB24116) | mouse gut metagenome | biome: mouse gut; feature: mouse-associated habitat; material: faeces | place: Denmark | collected 2011
TCCGCCCGCCGCCGGCCCAGGCGGCAAAGAAAGGAGCGCAACCATGGGATTTTCAGGCACCGACTCCACCGGCTTTCAGTGGGAGGGCTTTGACAGCGGCGCCCCCTCTCAGTCCCGTCCGCCGAAGAAAAAAAAGCCCCGCCGGGCCGTCGGGGGGCCCGTCGTCAGGGTGCTCATCAATCTGGCGGTGACGCTGGCGGTGGGCTTTATCTACTTCTATTTGCAGCTGCCCGCCATCAGCCTCCAGTCGGCGGATTTCTACACCTTCGTCCTCCTGCTGTGCGCGGTGTACTGCGGCTGCGCCATCTTTACCTCCGGGTTCCAGGGGCAGGGGGCGAAAAACTATGTGACGTTTTTGAAAAAGCAGTGCGCCATTCCCCTGCTGGCCGCCGTGCTGCTGCTGGCGGTGGCCCTGGTGGGCGCCCTGGCCGGCAGCGTCCTCTTCCGGGCCAAGGACTACGCCCGGCTCCTTCCCATTGAGGCCGGCGACTTCGCCGTCGAGGTGGACGAGATCTCCTACGACCAGATCCCCATGCTGGACCGGGCCAGCGCCGAGCGGCTGGGGGACCGGAAGCTGGGCGAGCTCTCCGACATGGTCAGCCAGTTCGACGTGGTGGACGACTACACCCAGATCAACTACAAGGGCCGGCCCGTGCGGGTGGCCACGCTGATGTATATGGACCTCATCAAGTGGCTGACCAACCGGGGGGACGGCCTGCCCGCCTACCTGGTCATCGACATGGTCACCCAGAACGTGGAGCTTGTGCGCCTGAGCGAGGGTATTAAGTACACCACCGCCGAGCACTTCGGCCGGAACCTCTACCGCCACATCCGCTTCCGTTACCCCACCTTCCTCTTCTCCCAGCCGGTGATGGAGGTCAACGAGGAGGGGACGCCCTACTGGATCTGCCCCCGGCTGGTGCGGAAGATCGGCCTGTTCGGCGGCACCGACGTGCAGGGGGCCGTGCTGGTCAACGCCCTCACCGGGGAAAGCGAGTACTGTGAGCAGGTCCCCGCCTGGGTGGACAACCTCTACTCCGCCGAGCTCATCATGCAGCAGTACGACTACTACGGCATGTACCACAACGGCTTTCTCAACTCCATCTTCGGACAGCGGGACGTGACCGTCACCACCGAGGGCTACAACTACCTGGCCATGGGGGACGACGTGTGGGTCTACACCGGCGTCACCTCCACCGGCATGGACCAGTCCAACATCGGCTTTCTGCTGACCAACCAGCGCACCAAGGAGAGCAAGTACTACTCCTGCGCCGGGGCCACGGAGTACTCCGCTATGGACAGCGCCGAGGGCGAGCTGCAGAATCTGCGCTATACCGCCACCTTCCCCCTGCTGCTGAACGTGGGGGGCCAGCCCACCTACTTCATGGCCATGAAGGACGCCGCCCAGCTGGTGAAGAAGTACGCCATGGTCAACGTCCAGCAGTACCAGATCGTAGCCACCGGGGACACGGTGGCCCAGTGCGAGCAGAACTACCTGGCCATGCTGGGGCAGAACGGCGTCATTGACGGCAGGGCCAGCCTCTCCGGCACGGAGACGGTGGAGGGGGCCATCGCCGACATCCGCTCTGCCGTGGTGGAGGGCAGCACGGTGTATTTCATCATGCTCATCGGCGACGACGCCTACTACTCCGTCAGCGTTGCGGACCAGCTGCTGGCGGTGACTCTCAGCAAGGGCGATCAGGTGTCCATCACCTACCACCCCGGCGAGAGCGATATTCTGGCCGCCGTCAGCGTGGAAAAGCGATAGATGTGAAGGGCGGGCCCTGTGGGGCCCGCCTTTTTTGCGATATGGATTGCCTTATATGGGCGTATGGACGGCAAGGGCGGCGGCGGGAGACGTCCCCCCCGCCTTTAAAAAATCTTAATACTTTTTTGTGGGAGCTACCTTGACAAACGAAGTACTTCCTGTTATGATAACCTCATCACACAGAGCGGCTGCAAAACGGCCGCCGGAAAGGAGTGTTCCCATTGTCCATTTCATCGGATACCCTGCGGGGACATACGGATACTATTATCCTGACCCAGCTGATGCGCGGCGACAGCTACGGCTACGCCATCAACAAGAGCGTGCAGCAGCGCACCAGCGGCGGGCACGGCTTTAAGGAGGCCACGCTGTATACCGCCTTCAAACGCCTGGAGACGGCGGGGCTCATCACCTCCTATTGGGGGGAGGACGGGCCCGGCGCCCGCCGGCGGTACTACGCTATTACCGAGGCGGGCCGCCGCCAGTGGGAGGAGAATTTCCAGGAGTGGCAAACCACCAGGGATCTGCTGGATGCCCTGATTTCTTTGGAGGAGGTCTGAGACCATGGATACCATGAGAACGAGATTTATCATTGCGGTGACCGAGCGCCTGAGCGCCGCCGCCGACAGCACCGCCAAGGTGGAGCTCATCGAGGAGCTCAGCGACAACCTCTACAGCCGCTGGCAGGATCTGACCGCCGCCGGCGTGGCGGAGGAGGAGGCCTACCGCCAGGCCCTGGAGGACCTGGGCAGCGTAGAGGAGCTGCTGGCCTATCTGGACAGCCTGGGCCCCGAGGGGGAGCTGCCCCGCCGGGACGGCGGCGTGCGGGACTTCACCAGCGAGCTGCTCCACGGCGTGGAGGAGGTGGTCCGGGAGACCGTCAGCCAGACCATGGACGCCGTGGACCAGGCCGGGGAGATCGTGCGCCGGGTGGCGGACAAGATCAAGGAGAAGTACCCCGACGGCTTCAAGGGCCGGGTATACGTCCAAGTGGACGGCGACAAGGACGGCCAGACCCCTGCGGAGGCGCCGGGGGAGCCGGGGGAGCCGGAGGAGGGCGAGAGCCGGGAGGGCCGGGGCTGGTCCTTCTCCATGGGCTACAACCGGGACCGGGGCGGCTTCTACTGCGAGAGCGGCCGGGTGCGCCGGGTCACCGGCACCGCCTTCCCCTCCCAGGACATCCGGGGCGTCGATGTGCAGGTGGTCAACGGGGACATCAGCGTCCACCTCAGCGACGACGACGGAGGCGATGTGGTCCTGGCCGGCGACGTGGACCGGCTGGAGGTGCGCATGAGCGACGACGGCATCCTCTCCATCCGCCAGGGGAGCACCGCCAGCAGCAGCTTCTTCTCCCTGCGGGGCCTGACCGCGGCGGACGTGGAGCTGACCCTTCCCCGGCGGACCTGGGAGCTTTTGCAGCTGACCACCGTCAACGGGGACGTGGACATCGACGACGGGCTGGACGCCGGGCGGCTGTCCATCAAGACCGCCAGCGGCGACGTGAGCTTCCGCCAGCTCAACTGCGATGAGCTCGCCTTCAAATCCGCCAGCGGCGACCTGGACGGCCAGGGTGTGGCCGGCACGGTGTGGGCGGAGGCCGCCAGCGGCGACGTGGAGCTCAACGGGGCCTTTGGGGCCGTCCGGGCCGTCACCGCCAGCGGGGACATCGACATCTGCGGCAGTGCCCGGGAGCTGCGCCTGAGCAGCGCCAGCGGCGACGTGGAGCTGGAGACCAGCCAGCAGCCAGAGGCGCTGGAGGTGTCCTCCAAGTCCGGCGACTGCGAGATCGCCATGCCGGGCACCGAGGGCTTCACCCTCCGCTTCAGCACCGTCAGCGGCGAGCTGGACGCCGGCTTCCCCCTGGTGGGGCCCATGGGGGCCCGGTCCGGCGAGGCCGTCTATATGGACGGCGGGACGCGGACCTACCACGTCTCCAGCATCAGCGGGGACATCACCCTGCGCCAGCTGTAGGCCGTTTTCCTGCGCTGCTGAAAAATCTATCATAAAAGGGGACAATACGGAATGGATAAGCGTACAACGGATGTTGTTGCCTACCTGACATGGGTGGGGCTCATCATCGCCTTTGTGGCCGGGGACCGGGAGAGAAGCCGCTTCCACCTCAACCAGTCTCTCGTGATCTGGCTGGCGGGGACCATCTGCGGCATTCTGGCCAGAGTGCCCCTGGTGGGCTGGATCATCGGCGCGGTGGGCGGCCTGTTCTGCGCCGTCTGCTGGTTCATCGGCATCATCAACGCCGTCCAGGGCGTTGAGAAGGAAGTGCCGCTGCTGGGGCAGTTCAAGCTGCTGTAAGGGCGAAGGAGGAGCGCATATGACAGTCTGGCTCATCATCGCGGCGGCGTTCCTGGGAATCCTCCTGGAGGAGCGGGCCAGGAAGGGCGCACGCTGAGGGGCTGGGGCCGCGGATTTTCAGGCCGGGCGGAAGCGTCCGCCCGGCCTCCCCCTTCCCCACCCCTGCGGGATCGGGATCCCAAAAGTCCATAGACGCCAAGGACTCTCCCAGGCGGTCTTGAAGACCCGGAAGAGCCCTTGGCATTTTGTGTGTAGAGCCGATGATCAAAGAGAGAGCGATATTGTTTCCCGGCCCCGCCCCATCGGCGCCGGAGGAAACACGAGGTTTGCGGCGCAAAAAAGCGCCCCGCCCCGCCGGCGGAACGCGAAAAGCCTCGCCGCGTGACGCGGTGAGGCCGGAACAGAAAGCGCGCTTCCGGTTTCGGCGGAGTGCCGCCAAGCTGCCATGTATCTGACTCAGCCCCTCCAGGGAGGCATCACAGTGACCGACTCGCAGGGATTCTCACCCTATTCCATGTGCCGCAAAAGGCGGCGCGCAGTTGGCGAAGGATTTAATTTTTTACAGTATAGCACACAGAGCGGCGTTTGTAAAGGGGGTGGTCCCCTATTTTTTGCAAGGCCGCGGCGGAGCGCAATTGGTGATTGTCAAGCGCTCCGCTTTTTGCTATAATAGCTTCCAAAGTCTCCCTTCGCGGAAGAAAGGAATCACGACTATGAAATCCATCACACACCGATTGTTGTCCCTGCTGCTGAGCGCAGCGCTGGTTCTCACGCTCCTGCCGCCGGGCGGCGCCCGGGCCGCCGGGACGGAGGAAGGCGGCGTCACCGGCAGCATCTCCGCCACCCTGCGCATCGACTACGCCCAGACCCTGGATGCCCTTGCGGCCCGGGAGGTGGAGGCCGAGCTGCGGAGGGACGGCACATCCCTGGGCAGGGTACGGATGGCGGAACCGAGGGAGTATACGCTGAGCTCCCAATATACCGCCGTTGTCTCTGCCAGGAACAGCGACGGCGGGGACCTGCAGAACGGCTGGCCCGGATATCTGGACCTGACCGTCCACAACCTCCCCACGGGGGAGTATACCCTGCGCTTCACCGGTAAGGGGTATGTTGCGGCCGAGGTGGCCGTGGAGCTGAAAACCCACGCCCGCCATGTCATCCTGGGCACCGGCGACGCGACCTTCACCCTGGGCGACTTCGACAGCAGCGGCAGGGTGACGGAGAAGGACCGGGAGGCCCTCTCCGAGGCCCTGGGCTCCACCGACAGTGAGGATCTGGCGCGCTATGACCTCAACGGTGACGGGGCCGTCGACATCGTGGATCTGGCCTATGTCAACCGCCAGCTGGAGGCGGAGGGCGGCGCCGAGGTGCTCAGCACCGCCCTGCTGGCTCCGCCGGTGAACCTGCAGCACATCAGGGAGCTGGTGCTTGCGGCGGGCGTCAGGGTTGACGGCGATCTGAAGGACCTCTTTGTGGATAATACGGAAACCGTCAGGCTCACCAGACCGGAGAATGGGGGCAATATTGTCCTGCCCATGCCCCTGGAGGAGACCGCTGAGCTCCAGTCCCTGCGCATCACCGCCCCCGAGGGGGAGGCCCCCCTGGCCGGCACGGTGGTTGTGGAGGACGAGCAGGGCAAGGAGCACGAGTACTCCTTTGACCTCACCCCGCCGGAGGGGGCGCACGCCATCGGGCGCAGCGCGGAGAAGAAGGTCATCACCATCGATCTGGGCAGCCGGATCCCGGTGAAGAAGATCACCGTCACCGTCACCAAGACGGAGGAAGAGGGCTATGCCGTGCTGGAGCTGGTGGAGTTTCTTCAGGACATCGTGCCTGAGAACCCCGTGCCCTCCTACAGCGAGGTCAAGCGGCTGAGCGCCCAGGCCGGCGACGAGGAGGTGTCCCTGGATTGGGAGGCCCTGCCCAACGTCTCCGGCTACCGGGTGGCCTGGTGGCCCGCCGACGGCAGCGAGGAGGTCCGTACCACTGATGTGGACGTGAACCGGGCCGAGGTCACCGGTTTGGACAACTACGTCCCCTACCAGTTCACCGTCACCCCCATCGACGGCGGGTGGACCGGCCGGGCCTCCCAGCCCGTCACCGCCACGCCGGAGCCCGCTTCCGCCCCCACGCCCCCGGAGATGGTCACCGTCGCGGCCATGGACGGGGCCCTGGCCGTGTCCTGGAAGGCCATCAAGACCGCCACCTTCTACGAGATCTACTACACCGACCAGCAGGGCGCGGCATTTGCCGACTACATCTGCTTTGCCGACGATCTCACCAGCCCCAGCGCCACCATCGACGGCCTGGAGAATGGGACGGAGTACTTCATCCGGGTGACGGCGGGCAACGACATGGGCGTCAGCGCGCCCTCCAAGGTCTATGCCGGCACCCCCAAGGCCGTGGACTACAGCATGCCCGAGGGCATCCCCGAAGCGGGCCGCCTGGACAGCAGCAAAATCAAGAGCATCCGGCTGGCGGATCAGAACAACGTGGACCGGTCCGCCTACACCGCCGCCGCGCCCTTTAAGGCGGAAAACATCATCGACGGGGACCTGCGCACCCACTGGACCGCCAGCACCAGCTGGAGCCGGGACGAGCATGTGGTGTGCACCTTCACCGAACCGGTGGACCTCTCCACCGCCATCTGGATCCCCCGGCGGGACGGCCAGTTCCCCACCAACCTGCGGGCCTACAGCTTCCGGGTCTGGTATGAGGGGGACGAGCTGAGCGGGCCCGGCCGTCAGATGGTGCCCAACCCCGCCTCCGGCATCTCCGACAGCAACAACGCCCAGGAGAGCAAGTGGCCCAACGTGCCCAACTACAGCAGCGCGAACGGCGTGGCCAACGACGGCTTTGCCATCATGCCCCTGGGGAACCTGGAGGACGTGATCCAGATCAGCATCGCCGCCGAGCAGCGGGACTACACGCAGATCAGCTGCGCCGAGCTGCTGTTCCTGGAGTACGACCCGGAGAAGAACCTGCCGGACGACATCGCCGGGCTCTTCAAAAATGAGCTCCACGATGCGTTGCAAAAGGGCGTCACGAAGGAGCAGATTGCGGGGTACCGCCAGCGCCTGGAGAGCGAGGAGGGCAAGTATTACCTCTACCGCGGCACCCTGGCCGACGAGCTGAAGCTGGCCGAGGCCCTGCTGGAGAGCTCCGGCGGCGATCCCGCCGGCAGCGTGATCCTCCGGGGGGTGGAGTCCCGCTCCTCCGGCGCTGACAGTACGAAGTACAGCCAGGGCGGCAGCGATTTGCAGCCCCTGGGCGTGGCCGCCAGGGCGGGCCAGGAGATCACCGTCTATGCCGAGGGCATCCCCGAGGGAGGGAGCCTGGCGGTCTATGCCACCCAGTTCAACGGCGAGGTCTCCGCCTGGAAGGCCTCCATGGGGACGCTGGTCAACGGCCGCAACGTGCTGGTGCTGCCCGAGATCACCGGCCGGAAGGACGTCGGCCACGGCGGCAGCCCCTACTTCACCTACAGCGGGGCCAATCCGGATGGGCTCTCCCTCCACGTCCGTCAGGCCACGGATATTCCGGTGCTGGATGTGTCCGGCTGGTACCGTATGAATGAGACAGAGCGCAGCGAGGCCATCGGGGCCTATGTGGGTGAGCTGGAGGCCTACGTGTCCGCCATCAAGGTCAGCGACGCCAACAAGACCAGCGAGTACCGCAACGTCACCGAGATCGCCACCCCGACGGTGCTCCTCTCCCTGCCCGCCCTTGCGGCGCTCAACGGTCTGGGCACCGGGAACAGGGACGCAAAGATTGCCCAGCTGACCAACTCCGTGCTGGCCTGGGAGGACCTGCTGCACATCTGCAAGACCACCCAGGGGATTGATAAGACCTACGAGCATAACGACATGCAGTCCCGCCAGAACATCCGCTGCATGACCATGTTCACCGGCGCGTTCATGTACGCCGCCGGCAGCCACGTGGGCATCGGCTACAGCTCCTGCCAGGGCATGGTGGGCGGCAAGCCTATTGCGAAGCTGGGGACGGATGCAAAAGTCAACGACCTCTTCGGCTGGGGCATCGCCCACGAGATCGGCCACAACATGGATAAGCTGGGTAAGGCGGAGATTACCAACAATCTCTACGCCCTCATGGTCCAGACCTGCGACGGGAAGCAAAACACCCTCCCCTCCCGGCTGGAAAACAGCAAGAAGTACCCCGCCATCTTTACCAAGACGGCCCAGGGACTCCCCGGTGCGTCCAACAACGTGTTTGTCCAGCTGGGGATGTATTGGCAGCTCCACCTGGCCTATGACGACGGTAATCCCATGGATTTCTACAACCGCTTTTTCAAGCTCTGGAAATCCGGGAAGTACAAGGACGCTCCTTACGATGACAGGGTGGCCCTCACCGCCGCCGAGACTGCCGGAAAGAACCTGACCGAGTTCTTCACACGCTGGGGTATGAGCCTCAGTGATGAGACGGTAAAGACCCTGAAGGGCTATGAAGAGGAGACACGGGCGATCTGGTACCTCAGCGACCAGAGCCGCCGGGAGAGGCTTGGCAGCACCGGCGCTGCTAAAGGTACGCTCACCGCCTCCGCCGCGCTGGTGAAAAACGACGCCGGCGTCACCAAAAACGAGATCAAGGTGACCATCACGCCCAATATTACCGGCAAGGTGCAGGGCTATGAGATCCAACGAAACGGCAAATCCATCGCCTTTACCTCCGATACCGCCTACACCGATGTTATCGGCTCCGGCAACCACCGGACCTACCAGTATACCGTCGTGGCCTACGACATTCTGGGCAACAGGATCGGTGAGGCTGAGGCCGGGGAGGTCCGGGTGGCCTACGACATGACCGTTCCCGAGACGGCCTACACGCTGGGGACCAACGAGGAGGGGGACATTGTCTTTACCCTCGGCAAGGAGACCTCCGTCTCCGGCGTGAAGATCACCCCGGCCCCTGCCTCCGGCGCGTTCACCGTCACCGTCACCGACGGCGCGAACAAGACGGTTACCGCCCGCTCCGGGGATTTCTCGAAGGATAATCTGTCAGTGGACGACCAGAGCGCCTACCTCACCTACTTCAACAAGCCCGGCACAACCAGCGCCGATACCCGCATCTGGACCTACGACGCCAAGACCGTCACCGTCTCCGGCGTGCCGGAGGGGGCCAAGGTGGAGCTCATCAGCTACGCCGGCGACGACATCGCCTTCTATGAGGACGAGAATGGGACGGCGGCCATTGGCGTACTGGGCGAGGCCTACGGCGGGATTCCCAAGGGCACGCTGGTGGTGATCGGCACCTACCGGGGAGACCCGGTCTACGGCGGCGTGCGGGTGAAGGGCGAGTTCACCGTCACCGGTTACGACGGCGCGGAGGGCAAGCCGGAGGAGCGGGTCATGCCCGGCGAGATCTACCTCTTCGCCGAGGTGCCCGAGGACAAGGAGGTCAGCGACATCAGCGACGGCCTGTTCGTCTTCGTCCCCAGCGTCCAGCAGGAGGCGGCGCTCCAGGGCATCGATAAGGGCTCTGACTGCACCGGCGTCAACCTGCTGCCCAGCCGGATGAAGCTGGAGTTCTACCGCACCGACAAACCCAACAGCACCGAAACGGGCCGCGTCACGGCGGAGACCCTGTGGCTGAACAGCCCCGGCGGCAGCGAGCTGCCGGAGATCATCCTGAGAGGGAGCAACTGACTATGAAAGCGAAATCCATTTTGTCCCTTGCGTCCGCCCTGCTGCTGGCGGCGAGCCTGTGCGCCCCCGCCCTGGCCGCCGCCCGCCGCCCCGCCCTCATCTGCGACGGGGACGGGGAGGGCGTGCTCTGGCTGGTGCTGGAGGACCTGGACGGCACCGGGGTCTACGGCGCACAGGTGGAGCTGACCCTGGACGGGGCGTATCCCGACTGCACCTTCACCCCCAGCGGCAGGGACGTCTACAGCCCCGACTGCGTGGCGGAGGTCCGTTCGGGCCGCACCGAGGTGACCCTCTACCTCACCGACACCGCCCCCCTCAACCGGGGGGAGCGGCTGCCCCTGGGGGAGCTGGATCTGGGCACCGGGCGGGGGGAGCCCCTGCCGGAGGCCGCCAGCGTGGTCCTGCTGGGCCGGGACCTGCAGCCCCTGGAGGGCCGGATGTCCGGCAGCGTGTCCATAGAGGAGGCCGATGAGGACGACGGCGGCGGCAGTGACCGCCCCGGCAGCCGGCCCGGCGGCGGG
>OFEY01002369.1_pt1 | contig 10254 bp, 9 predicted proteins | sample 1521251 | NCBI WGS metagenome assembly OFEY01 (sample SAMEA3504100, study PRJEB24116) | mouse gut metagenome | biome: mouse gut; feature: mouse-associated habitat; material: faeces | place: Denmark | collected 2011
ATCATGGATGCCTATTATGAGATGAATTTCCCGCAGCCGATCCTGTCCGTGAAACTGCATAAAAATACGCCCGATGAACTGTATGCCTATATGGGGAAATTTTTCTTCTCCCCCGGCGTGCTGACGCCTTCCTTATTTAATGATGATTCTGTTTTTGAGATTCTGCGTGCCGGCGGCGTGGAGGAGACGGACCTTGCGGATTACTCCGTGGCAGGCTGTCAGGAACCGCTGATTATGGGGAAGGACAACGGAAATACGACAAACAGCTGGCTGAATCTGGCTAAGATTCTGGAACTCACCTTAAACCACGGAAAATCTCTGATCACCGGTAAACAGATGGGACCGGATTTTGCGAAGGATCTTTCCGGTAAGGAGATGCTGAAGCAGATCAGGGAGAGGTTTTATGAAGCGGCGGCATTTTATATCGAGCAGATGACGGATGCGGCAAACGGTGCCTCCGAGGCGATTTCGAAGGAGCCCGTGCCTTTCCTGTCGGCATTTATGGGCGGCATGGACAGCGGCGTGGATATGCGCGATACGAAGGAGCAGGGAACGAAATACAATGGCAGCGGCTGTCTGATTCACGGGCTGACGGTGGTGGCGGATTCTTTCCTGGCGATAGATAAGCTGCTCTCCGAAAGGCCGGAGGAAGCGGACAGACTGTCAGATGCCCTCTTAAAAGATTTTGCCGGTTATGAAGAACTGCAGGATTTCCTGCTCTCCGCACCGAAGTTCGGCAACAATATACCGGAGGTGGATAAAGAGGCGAAGGAGATTGCGGTAAAAATTTCGGATATGGTGGCAGGGAGAAAGAATTATCTCGGAAACGGTTTCAGGCCTGACTTTGCGACGCCTTCTACCCATCTTCTGTACGGTTACTGGACCGGGGCGACGCCGGAGGGCAGAAAGTCCAGGGAGATGCTGAACTACGGCGTTGATCCGCTCTACGGGGAGGCGGGACAGGGACTGGGATTCAGGATTTTGTCCGCAATGCAGCTTCCCTATGAGAAATTCCGGGGCGGCTACGCTTCCCACTACGGCATCGATCCGAAGCTGTTTACGGCAGCTACCTATGAGGAGAGGGGATTGCAGTTTAAAAACAGAGTGCTCGCACCGACTTTCTTCAACGAAGAAAATAAGAACATCGCGCCCTTTTATCTGTATGTGAACGTGACTACACCGGAGATTTTGCGGGCGGTGCTGGAGAATCCGAAGAAATACGCGCCGAGCGGCGTCTATATTATGAGGATTCACGGTACTTTTGTGAATTTCCTGGATCTGTCGCCGGCAATCCAGCAGGATATCATTAAGAGACTGGACCTTGATTCGACAAGGGTGTAATGCGGGGACGAATCCGAAAGAGGAGAAAGGCGGCAGCGGGAAAGTCTTTCGGGATAACAGGAAAGTATAAAACAGATACGGTAAAGGACAGGTAACATGGATAATACAAGTTCCAAAGATGTAAGTTTCGAGCAGGCGGAAGGATATCGTTATGTGGAGGGCGGCGTCTGCGCGGCAAAGGGATATCAGGCGGGCGGGTTAAACTGCGGCTTAAATCCGGTGAAGGAAAAAAATGACTTGGCGCTGCTCATCAGCGATACGCCGGCCCGGGCGGCAGCGGTATATACGACAAACAAAGTGAAGGGTGCGCCGATTCTTGTCTGTCAGGAACATCTGAAAAAGACGGGGAATATGGCAAGGGCAGTGATTGCCAACAGTAAAAATGCCAACACCTGCAATGCCGACGGTGTGGAGAAGGCGGAAAAAATGTGCCATCTTGCGGCGGACGCATTACAGATAGCGCCGGAGGAAGTGCTGGTGGCATCCACCGGCGTGATCGGGGAGATTCTGCCCATCGAACCCATAGAGAGCCATATCGGAGCATTGGCAAAAGGGCTGAGCGCGAGCGGGAATCTGGAGGCGGCAAAAGCCATTATGACCACGGACACGGTAAAAAAGGAAGCCGCGGTGGAGTTTGAGCTGGACGGAAAAATATGCAGAGTGGGCGGGATGGCCAAGGGCAGCGGTATGATCTGCCCCAATATGGCGACCACCCTGAACTTTATTACGACGGATGCATGTATCTCGGCAGATATGCTGCAGCAGGCGCTCTCCGAGATCGTACGGGTGACATACAACTGCCTCAGCATAGACGGGGATACGTCAACCAATGATATGGTGCTGCTTCTCGCCAACGGCAGAGCGGAAAATGCGGAGATCCGTAAGGAGGGGGAAGCGTATCGGAAGTGGAAAGAAGCGCTTTATCTGGTGATGCTGCATCTGACAAAGATGCTGGCAAAGGACGGTGAGGGTGCTACGAAGCTCCTGGAGTGCCGGGTGGAAGGCGCGCCTGATTCGGAGACGGCGCGGATCGTGGCAAAGAGCGTGATCTCTTCTCCCCTTTTCAAGTGTGCGGTTTTCGGGGAAGACGCCAACTGGGGCAGGGTGCTCTGTGCCATCGGTTATGCCAAAGCGGATTTTGAGATCGACAAAACATATGTCAGCATTGCCAGCAAAAACGGAAAAGTGGAGGTCTGCAGGGACGGCGCAGGCATTCCCTTTTCGGAACAGGAGGCAAAAAAGGTACTTTCTGCGGATGAGATCACTGTTTGGGTGGATCTGGGACAGGGAGAGGAAAAGGGCAGGGCTTTCGGGTGCGACCTTACTTATGATTATGTGAAGATCAACGGAGATTATCGTTCCTAGTACTACCTTGCGGAAATTTCGGTGAACTCAGCACCCGCTCTTTGTGTCATTGCTGCGTTGTCATCAGTCAACGATGCCACCGCATCGCCTCCTTCTTCCGCCTTGCCCTGACACAAATATCGGGCACTGATTTTCACCGTTATTTCCGCAATGCAGTACTAGCAGGAGAAATTTTGTATATAATATATATTTATCTGTCATTTTCCAAAATTGTAAAATATTTGCGTAAAATTAAAAAAATATTATTTTTACAAGCGGATGGAAATATGATAGAATATATGAAATATGAGTGAGAAACAAAATAAGGAGACCGAAAAGGATCAGAATCTTGCTATGACACCTGAGAGGCGAAAGAGAATTAACCGTCTGAAAAAAATAATTATCTGTACAGTGCTGTTTATGATTCTGTTCCCGGTGACAATCTGCGTTGTTTTGGGGATTCAATTATATCAGGCGGATAAATCCGAGGAAAGTCTTACGCAGCAGATCGGCTTTTTAGAGCAGGAACTGCAAAAATCCGAGGATGCTGTGGACAGAACGGAAGCCCTGTTGGAGATCAGTGAAGAGATCTATAAGGAATCCGAAGTGATTCAGGTAGTGCAGGTTCCGGAGAATATGGATACGAATTATGCGGTATCTGCAAATGATATTGTGGTGCAGGAGGGAGTGAGGAAGGTATATCTTACTTTTGATGACGGGCCCAGTATCTATACGGACGAGCTGCTTGATATTCTGGCGAAGTATGATGTAAAAGCTACTTTTTTTGTGACCGGAAAGGACAAGGCGGGGTACAGGGATACTTATCGAAGGATCGTGGAAGAGGGACATACCCTGGGAATGCACTCCTACAGCCATGAATACGAGAATATTTACGCATCACTGGAAAATTTTCAGCAGGATGTGGGGATGCTGAGAAATTATCTCTATAATGAGACGGGGGTTGGCAGTAAATTTTATCGTTTTCCGGGAGGCAGCAGCAATAAAGTAAGCGATACGGATATCGAAGATATGACGGCATATTTAAATGCGATGGGGATTCGATATTTTGACTGGAATATAACCGCCGGGGATGCGACCGGCGCGAATGTGACCAGTGATGAGATTGTGGAGCGTGTTATGAGCCAGCTTCCGTTACATCAGGTGGCGGTGGTATTGATGCATGATGCAAAGGATAAACGGGCGACGGTGGACGCCCTGCCCAAACTGATTGAGGCGATTCAGGGAATGGAGGACGGAACGCTGATATTGCCGATCACGGAGGAAACCATGCTGATTCAGCATAAATCAGGTTAGTAAAGTCTGCGGCAGCAGATAATAAAATACGGAGGAGAACAGGAATGGGCTTTTTTTCAGATTTGAAAGAGGATCTGACGCAGGCGGTGAATGAACTTGTGCCGGATGGGGCACAGGCGGCAGGGCGCACGGCGGAGGATCGGGCAGTAAAAGAATATGTTCCGGAGGAGACAAGAGGGGAAGCTTTCCGGCCGGAAACAGCGGAGGATCTGGGGCGGATGCTGGATCATATCGATCTTGATATGACAGAGGAGGCTGAGGAAGATCCGGAAGAGTATTTGGAGGAAGAAGGTTCGGAAGCCGAAGAATATTTGGAGGAAGAAGATCAGGATACCGAAGAGTATTTGGAGGAAGAAGATCCGGAAGCCGAAGAATATGAGGAGGAAGAAGATCCGGAAGCCGAAGAATATGAGGAGGAAGAGAATCCGGAAGCCGAAGAGTATTTGGAGGAAGAAGCAGCGGAAGCCGAAGAATATGCGGAGGAGGAAGTTCCGGATACCGAAGAATATGCAGCGGAAGAGACAGCGGAAGTAAAAGAATACGCGGAGGAAGAAGCGGCGGATACCGAAGAGTATGCGGCGGAAGAAGAACCGGATACCGAGGCGGAGGAAGAAGTTGTGCAGGCGGAAGCGGAGCCGAAGGAAGAGGCGGAAAGTGTGCAGGAGTATCCGGCAGCCGTATCGGCAGAAGAGCAGTATACGGAAACACTGGAGGAGGTGCAGGAAGAAGTTTTGGATGATGTGATAGAAGAGCAGTCGGAAGCGGCTGAGACAGAGGAAATAAAAAATACTGGAACAAAACAGGAGGAAGAAGAGGTGGAAGCAATACAATACGCAGATGTGGAAATGGAAAATACCGCTGCGGCGCAGGAGGCTGCGGATGAGACGGCTGTGATCACGGAGGGGATGGTGATACGCGGAGATATTTCCTCGAAAGGATCGCTGAATGTGATCGGAACGGTAGAGGGAAATATTGATATTCTTGGAAAACTGAATATCACGGGAAATATTGAAGGAGCATCCAAGGCGGCTGATGTATATGCTGAAAAAGCGCGTATTAACGGCGATATACATAGTGCGAGCAGCATTAAGATCGGGCAGAGCACTGTGATTATCGGCAATATCTATGCAAACAGCGCAGTGATTGCAGGCGCGGTAAAGGGTGACATCGACGTAAAGGGGCCGGTGATCCTGGATACTTCCGCTATCGTGATGGGCAATATCAAATCCAAATCCGTGCAGATCAACAACGGTGCGGTGATTGAGGGACTTTGTTCTCAGTGCTATGCGGATGTCAATCCTTCTTCGTTCTTTGAAGATTTTAAAAAGAAAAAATAATAAGCGAGGTTGATTTCCATGAAGAGGATCATGCTGAAACTGAGCGGTGAGGCGCTTGCCGGAGAGAAAAAGACAGGGTTTGATGAGGACACCGTAAGGGGTGTGGCGCTGCAGGTGAAACAGCTTGTGGACGATGGGATGGAAGTGGGGATTGTCATCGGCGGCGGCAATTTCTGGCGCGGGCGTTCGAGTGAGAATATCGACCGCACGAAGGCGGACCAGATCGGTATGCTTGCCACGGTGATGAACTGCATCTATGTATCGGAGATCTTCCGCAGTGTGGGGATGATGACCAATATCCTGACGCCCTTTGAGTGCGGCTCTTTTACAAAGCTGTTCTCCAAGGACAGGGCAAATAAATATTTTGCTCACGGGCAGGTGGTATTTTTCGCAGGCGGAACGGGACATCCCTATTTTTCCACCGACACCGGCGTTGTGCTGCGGGCGATTGAGGTGGAAGCGGATGTTATCCTGCTGGCAAAGGCGGTGGACGGTGTTTATGATGATGATCCGCGGAAAAATCCTGATGCCAGGAAATTTGAGGAAGTTACGATTGACGAAGTGATCGAAAAAAATCTGCAGGTTGTGGATATGACCGCCTCGATTCTGGCAAGGGATAATAAGATGCCGATGTGGGTATTTGGATTAAACGAAAAAGAAAGTATTGTGAATACGGTAAGAGGCAGCTTTCAGGGGACAAAAGTTTTGGTATAGAATATATATTATGCAAAAATGTTCGGGTAAAGCGGCCGTAAAGGAGAGGTTTTCATATGGATGAACGTTTAAAAGTATATGACGAAAAAATGCAGAAGGCTTATAAATATCTGGAGGGAGATTACCAGACAATCCGCGCAGGGCGCGCAAATCCCCATGTGCTCGATAAGGTGAAGGTGAATTATTACGGGACGCCCACACCGATCCAGCAGGTGGGCAATGTGACGGTGCCGGAACCGAGAATGCTTCAGATCGCTCCCTGGGAGAAGACACTGATCAAGGAAATTGAGAAGGCGATCATGGCATCCGATGTGGGGATTACCCCTTCTAATGACGGCGCGGTGATCAGGCTGGTATTTCCGGAACTGACGGAGGAGCGCAGAAAGGATCTGGTAAAAGAGATCAAGAAAAAAGCGGAAGAAGGAAAAGTAGCGGTCCGCAACATCAGACGGGACGGCAACGAAGCTTTTAAAAAGCTCTCAAAGCAGGATGTCTCGGAGGATGAGATCAAAGAATTGCAGGATAAGCTGCAGAAAATGACGGATAGCTATATCAAGGATATGGAAAAGCTGATGGATGAAAAATCCAAAGAAATTATGAAGGTATAATAAGTATAGTAAAAGTATAGAATAAGAAGGGCGGCACAGGGGTTAACCGATGCCGCCCTCAAAGTGCAGGGTGGGACAGGAACCGGGGCCGGGCTGTCGGCTGCGGTTTTGGGACGCTTTGATGAGCGGATCGTGTTTCACGCCTGCGCAAATGAGGATCGATCATGGAAGAGAAAAACAGGAATGTACCGCAGCATGTGGCGATCATACTGGACGGCAACGGAAGATGGGCGAAAAAGCGCGGGATGCCCCGCAATTACGGCCATGCCCAGGGGGCTAAGAATGTGGAGGTTATCTGCCGCGCCGCACACAATATGGGGATCAGATACCTGACGGTGTATGCTTTCTCCACGGAGAACTGGAACAGGCCGAAGGAGGAAGTGGATGCCCTGATGAAGCTTCTGAACCAGTATATGAAAAACTGTCAGAAGACTGCAAAGAAGAACAATATGAAAGTGCGGGTGATCGGGGATAAAAGCGGTTTGAGCGAAGGAATCCGCAGGGACATCGAAGCGCTGGAGAATGCGACGAGAGAATATGACGGGCTGAATTTTACGATAGCCTTAAACTACGGCGGGCGGGACGAATTGACCAGAACGGTCAGAAAAATCGCCCTTGATGTGAAGGAGGGAAAGACAGCGCCGGAAGATATCACCGAGGAGATGATTTCGGCGTCTCTCGATACGGCGGAGCTGCCCGATCCGGATCTTCTGATCCGTACTTCCTATGAACTGCGCATCAGCAACTACCTGCTCTGGCAGCTTGCCTATTCGGAGTTTTATTTTACGGAAGTCCCCTGGCCTGATTTTGATGAAAAGGAACTGCAGAGGGCGATAGAGGCTTATCAGTTAAGGGATCGGCGCTTCGGAAAGGTCTGATATACAGGCGGCAGGCGGGAAGGTGCAAAGGCTGCGGATTTTGTGGGAGAAAGGCGGTAAGTCGGATGTTTTGGGTAAGGCTCAGGAGTAGTATCATATTGATTATTCTGGCGGCTGTCACCATGTTTGCAGGGGGAAAAGTCCTGCTTGCCATGATGATATTTTTGTCCGTTGTGGCGTATATGGAACTTGCCGGGGCGGCAGGCGTCAGAGAACGGAAGGACCAGGCGGACAGGGAAGCATTGCAGAGGGAAGAGCTGTACAGGAAATGGAAGAAGAACGGGCTGGAGATCGTCGGCATCTGCGGCATTATTCTTTACTATGGGCTGTTGCTCGCAAACGGGGATAAGGGGTTGGCGGCAGTGCAGAGAGGAGTCCTGTTTTCCCTTGTCTGTGTGTTTATGGGCGGGATGTTTGTCTATGTATTCGGCTTTCCGAAATATCAGGCGCATCAGGTGATGGCGGCATTTTTCGGCTTTTTCTACGGACCGGTATGTCTGTCCTTCGTGTATCTGACAAGAGAGCTGGGACGGGAAATATCCGGGGAGCGGGCGGTGATCGGACTGTATATCGTATGGCTGATCCTGATTTCCTCCTGGGGCTGCGATACCTGCGCCTACTGCGTGGGAATCCTGATCGGGAAACATAAGATGTCTCCGGTGCTGAGCCCGAAGAAGTCGGTGGAAGGGGCTGTTGGCGGTGTCCTTGGAGCCGCGGCGCTGGGAGCGCTGTACGGCTGGATGGTGATGGACAGACTGAAGGAGGAGCAGAGGCTGATTTTGTTTTTCGCGCTGATCTGCGGCGTGGGAGCGCTGATCTCCATGGTGGGGGATCTGGCGGCTTCGGCAATCAAGAGAAATGCGGATATCAAGGATTACGGGAAACTGATCCCGGGACATGGGGGCGTGATGGATCGTTTTGACAGTGTGATCTTTACGGCGCCGGTGATCTATTTTATGGCGGCGTATTTGCTGACATAGTAAAAGCCCCGGGGCGGGCATCAATGTCATTTAGTTAACGATTGCCGGACGCCGTGAGGAACATAAAATGCTCCGTCGCCACGCTTTCGCCGGCTCTGTTTTTCAAGAGCCTGTGAAACAGCGTAGCGGACACTAAACTCGTAAGGAACCTCGTTAAGTGCCGACGCTTTTTAACGGGCTCCTTAAGCATTTTACGTTCCTCACGGCTAGGCTAAAGTGCTAACTTAATGACATTGGGGCGGGCATAGCCTGTTTATCCGGCTTAAGGCGGCGAGAGAATATGGCACAGGATATACGGAGAGATGAGATGAAAAAGATAGGGGTTATGGGTTCTACCGGTTCTATCGGGACACAGACACTGGAGATTGTCAGAAAATATCCGGAGCGGCTTAAAGTGAGTGCTCTGGCGGCAGGGCGCAATGTAGCGCTGCTGGAAGCGCAGGTGCGGGAGTTTTTGCCGGAATTTGCGGTGATGTGGTCTAAGGAGGCGGCAGCGGATTTAAGAGAGCGGCTGTCCGATACGAAGGTGAAGGTTGCCTGCGGTATGGACGGGTTGCTTGAGATGGCGGTGCTGCCGGGGATGGATATTCTGGTGACAGCCATCGTGGGCATGATCGGCATACGGCCGACGATAGAGGCGATCAGGGCGCACAAGGATATTGCGCTGGCAAACAAGGAGACGCTGGTGACGGCGGGGCATCTGATTATGCCCCTTGCAAAGGAAAACCGGGTATCCGTTTTGCCGGTGGACAGTGAGCACAGTGCAATTTTCCAGTCCATGCAGGGAGAGAAGAAAAGCCAGATCCGTAAAATACTGCTGACGGCTTCCGGCGGTCCGTTCCGGGGGAAAACGAGAAAGGAATTGGAGCAGATGGGGGCGGAGGATGCCCTGAAGCACCCGAACTGGTCCATGGGAAAGAAAGTTACGATCGATTCTTCCACCCTTGTAAACAAGGGGCTGGAAGTGATGGAGGCGAGATGGCTTTTCGATGTGGGGCTTGAGGATATCGAGGTGGTAATCCATCCGGAGAGCATTCTGCATTCCGCCGTAGAGTATCAGGACGGCGCGGTGATCGGGCAGCTTGGGGTGCCGGATATGAAACTGCCGATTCAGGATGCGCTCTTTTACCCGGACAGGTATCCGGTACCGGGAAATAAAAGGCTTGATTTGTTTGACATTGCCAGCCTTACTTTTGAGAAGCCTGATATGGAGACTTTTACGGGATTGAAGCTGGCGTTTGAGGCGGCAAAGACGGGGGGAACGATGCCCACGGTCTTCAACGCGGCAAATGAGAAGGCGGTGAGCCTGTTTCTGGATCATAAGATACGGTTTTTGCAGATTGCGGAGGTGATCGCGGCGGCGATGGAGGCCCACAGGACAGTGAAGGAGCCGGACGTGGCACAGATTCTGGGAGCGGAAAAGACGGCACATGAATTGGTGATGAAATACATAAAATAAAGGATAACATAAAGTATAACAGGAAAGACAGGAAAGTTCAGTGACAATCATTTTATTTATAATCATATTCGGCATTATTGTATTATCCCATGAATTCGGTCATTTTATCGTGGCAAAGAAAAACGGCATCCATGTGGTGGAGTTTTTTATCGGCATGGGCCCTTCCCTGTTTTCTTTCCAGAAGGGGGATACCAAGTACTCCTTAAAGCTTTTCCCTATTGGCGGTGCCTGTGTTTTTGAGGGCGAGGATGGGCTGCAGAAGGAACAGGGAGAATTATC
>OFEY01002390.1_pt1 | contig 10183 bp, 17 predicted proteins | sample 1521251 | NCBI WGS metagenome assembly OFEY01 (sample SAMEA3504100, study PRJEB24116) | mouse gut metagenome | biome: mouse gut; feature: mouse-associated habitat; material: faeces | place: Denmark | collected 2011
CGCATAAACAGAGCGGTTATAGCATGGAATAATAGTTAAACTTCACGGATTAAGGTATTTTATCGATTGCTAATTCCAGTTTAATGCTAATTGTGGAAAACTTCTTTCCAGTTCTACGGAATCATTGCAAGTATAATCACCAATCATTTTTTCGTTTTTGTATATGTTTCCTCTGTACTCTCCATCATTCGGATAAAAAGTAATGTCGATTTTATCTGCCTGTTTCTGATCATCTCCATACCACATATCAATATTGATCATGTCTTACACCTCCATATTTTTAATATGTTTATCTACTTTATCATTGCCCTTTTGCAATTCTTACGGTAACACGTTCCATGGGGATGTCCCTCAGATATTTGTTGTAGATTGCTTCACCATCTTTTTCACCTGCGATAAAAGCGGTTTTATCAAATGTAGGTTTCGTGAATGCTGTAAACAATACTGTAAGCCCTGCAACAGTAAGTTCTGTTTTCTGGCGTTTCTTCATATAAGAAGAGGTTTCACTTTTTAACTGCTTGATCTCTTTATCGAGAGCATCCAGTTCTCTTTTCTTTTTGGCTTTCTTCTGTTCTAACTCGTAAAGCTTTTCTGATACTGTCTGGAACTCTTTCATATTTGTACACATATTTTTGATCTCCTTTTCCTGATTTGATTTTGTAGCAACCCTCCAGTCATCTTCTTAGCTATTGCTTTCGCTTCGTGCTATTGGCTCATAAGTATATGGACTGGAGTTTGTGGGTGCTTTCGGCTTGCCCGGTCGCTTGTGTTTGGTCTTGTTTTGTTTGACCTTGATATCATCATATAACACGATATCGTGTTGTTCAAGTCGTAATATTTGGCAAACACATATCGTTATCGTGTTATATTTTTATGCGATACAAATAACACGATAACGTGTTTATTGACAATCTATAAAATTTATGCTATCGTGTTATAAACTAACACACAAAATTATGAGGATAATATTAAATGGAAGAAAAAAAGAAAGCATCTGCGGCACATATTAGAGCAACCGCAAAATGGGAAAAGGAAAACTATGATAAAGTTTTAGTAAGATTTCCTAAAGGAACAAAAGAAAAAATAATAAACGCTGGAGCCAAAAGCGTTAATGGTTATATTGTAGAAGCTGTAAACGAAAAGTTAAATAACAAATAAATCATAAAATTCTAAATAAGTCTAAGTTTTAACACGATATCGTTATGTTTATCTTGTCTAAATATTATATAATGATATCGTGTTATTTTGTTGTATTTTCCGATATAGTATATAATACGATATCGTTATATAATAATCTTATTAACACAAACACCACCCACAATAAAGCACCTTGATAATTGAATAGACTTTACACTTTGTCTGTGATATACTGTAAACACTTAAATAACATTCAGTAAATAATAGCACTCACAATAAAGGCGGTGATCATATGACAGACAATGAACTTTTACTTGCAATATCAGAGATGCTTGATAAAAAATTAGAATCAAATTTAAAGCCAATCGAGAACCGATTAAAAAGAATTGAGGTTGACTTATTAGAAAATAACGCACTTCCTCGATTAAATACAATCGAATCTTGTTACACAAGTACATACAACCGTTACAAAGATTATGTTGATAAGATAGAATCCATTTTTGATGACATCGAACTGTTGAAAAAGGTAGTGACAGAACATAGCGAAAAGCTTCAAAAATTAGCATAATCATAATTACATATATCACACAAAACAAAGTGTAAAGTCTATTGAATTATCAAGGGCTTTACACTTTTTTATTTTGGAGGCAATCACACATGAGTAAATCAGTATACGAAATGGTAACAGACAGGATAATGGAACAATTAGAAAACAATATCATACCCTGGCAAAAGCCCTGGGCAGGTATCAGATCAGGCTCATTCAATAGAATCAGCAAAAAGCCGTATTCATTACTTAATCAGATGCTTTTGAAATATGATGGAGAATACGCCTCATATAAACAATGGCAGGATATAGGCGGACATGTTCGCAAGGGTGCAAAGTCTGAAATAGTAGTGTTTTGGAAAATACAGCCTGTAGAAGAAGAACACGAAGACAGCACAAAAGAAGTGAAACAGATACCATTTTTAAAATATTACAACGTATTTCACATCTCACAGGTTGACGGCGTAGAACCTTTACCTAAAGAAGAATTGAACAACATAGAGCCGATAGAAAAGGCTGAGAACATACTTCATGATTACTGGACAAGAGAAGATATAACTGTAGAACATAAAGCAGGTAACAAAGCATATTACTCGCCCAACCTTGACTTGATATGTTTGCCATTGTTTGAACAGTTCACAAGTACAAATGAATATTACAGTACTGCATATCATGAGAGTATTCACAGCACAATGAAAGAAAGTCGGTGCAATCGTACAGAAGATCGCAAGGGGAAGCTTGATTGATCATGCGTAAAAAAATAGGATGTGACCTCTCGGAGATGGACGGCTATACCCTGACAATAAAAATATATGAAAAGGAAGGTATAAGGCTATGCGGCTTCAGTGGCTCATAGTCTTTTAATGGGCGGTTTATTTGCTTATAATCGTATGACTACGTTATGATTTTAGGCTCAAATCAGGCTTATAATGGCGTTCGTGATATTTTATAGCCCGATGCTTTTAACATGGCTAAATGGCTCTAAAATCGCTTTGTGGAATAAGGATTATGGTTATATATGACAGTAGTCCTGACCTGATCAGGGGGAGGGACTGAAGGTGTATGCCGGTAGGTTTACATTAGTAAAATCTGACTTTATTCTGCTAAAGCCCCTATCTAATCTTCGCACACAATATGCCTCATTTTTGATATCGAACGAACCCATAAGGGGGGCATGTTTCCGTTCAAAATACAAAATCCCATATATAAAGGTATACCCCTATAAAAAATACGCCCTCTAATATTGCCAATAATCCAATGTATACGTTAGAATTTCAGACGCAATACATTTTCCCCTATCAACTTATCTATTACAGTCATTTGCTATGAAATCCATAGACACACTATTGATTATCAATGATAAAACTTGTTTCTATTCTACTTTTCTAAAAGTCCAATTATCATCTCTAATTACATATTCACCATTCTCTATAACAATACTGTACTGCTTTTGGGATTCATTACCTTCACTATCATTATATGAATAATAAAAATATGCCTTATCAGGAACATAAACAATATCTTCTGCTCCTTCATCATCTTTTCCTTCCATACTTAAATTTGCCTTATCATTTTCAATAGTCAAGATAAAATCAAATTCTGTATCGCCTGTTTTCCATGTGCCATTAAGAATTTCTGACATTTCTTCTTCACTTTGAAATATACCACTTTTTTTATTGGTTCCATCACATCCAGATAATAATATCATTACAGAAATAATGCAAATAATTAAAACTAATGATTTTTTATACTTCATTTTTTATTCCTCGCTTTTAATACCAAATCAAATATAGGGGGGTAGGGGGTATGTTTAAATCTCCCATATAATTACCACCCTATGCCACCATATACCCCTATATAGAACTCTCAATTTTACCGAACCTTTTCACCGCATCCCAATAACTTCAAGAAAACATACAGATTTTGGGATAGATAGCATCCTAATAAATGTAAGGGATTATACAATTAATGGGATTATATTACTACATAAATTCTTCTTACTAAACAGATTCTTTCCTACGTCATTCTTATTTGTTGGCTACAACATACATTATACTAAATATCACTCTTGCAATCAATGATTTTCAGTACCTATTTAGCTTTAATAAATGCGTTAAAAAATGGCTATATCAGATAAATATGTATAATCCAATATAGCCATAGTTTTTTGTGGGGGTAGGTTTCCATCTGAAAATTTTAAGTACCTACTATATAAGGGTATACCCCCCTTGAAAAATCGAAAAAAGGCATCCAAACTTTTACATCCGATATGCCTTATATAATCTTATTCTTTCAACACACCCTCAAATTCTGTTCCATAACGCCGCATAGCCTTTTCAAGATATGGACTCCATCTATTCTCCAATTCCTGCCGTTCACACTCCGCAGCTTCTTTCTTTGCATGTTCCTTTGCTCTCTTTCGTTCCGGCTCCCTGAATATCTTATCAGCCAATTCTTTATTTTCCCTCTGTACTTTTCTACACTGGCATTGTTCAATCATATCCTTTGCCCTCTGCTCAATATCTTTAATATCTGTCATAATCAGTATTCCTCCATCCTTAATAACTCAACATTCTTTTTTCAAGTTCCATATCCATTTCAAGTTGTACTCGCTTCTCATTAATCTCACGTAACTGCTGGTTGTCATGGTTGATATGCGCTATGGTTTCCTCCGTATCTAATCGGTGAAACTTCTCCGCATATTCATCCTCAATCAGTCTGGTTTTAATTCTTCTTTCAAAATCTGTCATAGTTAAAATGTCCTCCTTAAATTTAATCATCAATTTCAATCATCCAGTCCATCATCGCTTCATATACCTTATCCGATATAACATCCCTATACTGTCCCGCTATATCCTTAATAAAATCTTCTTTATATTCCTTATATCTGGCAAAAGCAGATTCAGCAGTGTCAAATGTTCCAAGTTTAATCTGTCTACCCATGAATGACATTTCAGCGCGGTATTTCCCCTTACTCTTATCAAAATGAACACCTAAAGGAAGATCACCCCTGTTTTTCTTACCATTCAGAAATAACGTATTAATCGCATGTGGCACAAAACAACACGTCTCAGGACTATACACTTTATTCCCTTTGAAAAGAATATCCTTATCCAAATCTAATGACATACCAGCTATTCTATTCCGGTCATACCATACCTTGAAATTACTGTAATTCAGCCATTCTTCACACACAGTACATCCTTTATATTGTGGCTGTCTCTCATGAAATTTTGCATTATAGCAGCGATTAATCATGTCATGCCATTTTAAATAAGATTCTGATGTACAGTCTACATTCTCACTCCCACGATAACCAATACCGCACATTGTAGGTTCCATACATCTTCTGCTCCAATCATTTGGTTTATATCTGATATCATTCATTACTTTTATAATAAACTCTTCTGAATCGTCACCTGTCTTATTAAAATGACTTCTTACTGCCATATACTGTTTTTGATTCAATGGATATAGATTTCTATAATAATGATCCTGTTTATCAAACCCATTATGCCATATGTAAACATTATTTGCCTTATCAGGATTTACAATAAATTCTTCTACTACTGCTTTTGCGGCATATAGATGGACGCTTCTATAAATCCATTTACCATCAAAGAATACATTCTTTCTTAACGAATAGAATAATGCACCATAATTATCATAACTTCCATGTAACAGATTATATTTACCATCTGAAAACCTGATTACTCTCCCATAATTTGATAACCACATATTCTTATAATCCATTAACTTAGCAAACACTTCATCTGTCCTCAAAGGAATTATATGGATATATCAAGTATTCTTTCTGGCTTGATTTCTTTATAATGTCTTTCTATGAGTATTTCGAGATTATCCGAAAATGTGACTTTATTCTTTTCTTCCAAGTATCCACGCTGATATTTATACTCGCATTCTTTACAGTGTCCCAAATAATATGGATTATGGAACTGCCCTTTTACTAATCTGAATTTCTCTACCGGCAGAATCATGCCGCATTTCTTACATATTTTTGTTTGTGTTACTTCTGTATTCATTGTTACTTAATAAAAATTCCTTTCAATTTCGATATGATTTTAGATAACTCAGCACCAAATCAATGTCGAGTTAATAATTGAGCATCCCGATTTGTATGCTCCGAATCACTATTCATAATAAAAGAGACAATACGATTGATTCATACTGTCTCCGATTTTGTTTGATTATTCAGTTTTTAATGTATTTCTCAAAATTGGGGAAATCTTAATTTTGATATTTACCTCAAATTCTATAAGTCAATAATCAATCTGTTATCTCAACTTCCCACTTCAGCATTGCCTTATATAATCTATCTGGTATTCGTTCTTTGTATTCTTCAGCAACTTCTTTGATATAACATTCCTTGTAAAATTTATATTCATAAAATGCTTCTATAGGCGTTGTGCAACGTGCAACCTTTATACTTTTGCCATTATAAGTCATATTTGCAATATACCGCTTTTTCTGCCTGTCATAATAAACACCTACTGGAAATTCACCACGAATTTTATTTGCAGTTACAAATAGTGTATTTACCCTTTGTGGAACGAATACACAAGTATCTGGACTATAAATTTTATTATTTTTCAGAAGAATATCTTTATCAAGTTCCATACGTTCATCACTTATACTGTAATAATTTTGCAAATACCATTCATTAAATCTAAAAAGACTATGCCATTCTTCACAAACAGCACAATCCTTATATCTTGGCTCTACCTTATGCACTTTTTCATCATAACACCTTTGCAGCATCATTCTCCATGTACGGTAACTTGGGATGTCGATTAGCTTTACATCTTCAAATTCTTTACCGTAATAACCGATTCCATAATATAATCGGACTAATCCATCTTTTGTTTTTGACAATAATTCTCTTCCTCCACTTCAATAATAATGCACGGATAACCATTAGTTTTTATACCGTACTTCTCCTTTAGCTCCTTATTAAGTTTTACTCTGCGTAATCCATAAGAATTTAAGATTTCCTGAATTGACTTTTTCCATTGAGTACCAATAGTGCCATTGAGATTAACATTCCTCTCAAATATGTACCCCTGATCTTTGATTGTCTCTAATACAACCAAAGCAATTTCACCAGTAAGATAATCTGATTTTGCAGATGTGCCTTGTCTGTTTTCAAATTTAAACTGCGGATAGACTTTATCAGCCAAATCTACCCCAAAGGTTCGTAAAATATATTCTCTGCTCAACCCTTTTAAAGTCATATTATTATCTAAAAGAGTTGCCGCTATCTTCTCACTATCTTCTAATGTTGTAAAACCATATTCTTCTATCTGATAGAAATTAACAATCTTCTTAAATCCATATTTAGCACTGATTTGTTTTGCCTTTTTCAATTCATCTTCTGGAATACAGTTCAACTCCACCTTATTCAACATATTTAACAGGGCAAATAGAGTAATTGACTGTGACATTTTGGGCTTGCTGTTTCTCTCACACACTTTCATGAGACTTGTCAAACTCGCAAAGAAAAGAGGTTTACCGTCTAATTGCAAACCATCACTGATATATTTAGTCATATGCATAAGGATTTTCTGAATATCTGCTTTTCTTGTGCGGATCAGCTTATTTATTTGTGGGAATGTTTCTTTGAATTCTTCACTATCCAGATATAAGGCAGAATCAATCATTAATTGTCTTTGTTGTTCTACCCATTCAGAAGGTTTATAGTCAATCCCATATACCCTTTTGATAAAATTGATTGCTTCACTTCTTTTACAGTGTGCTAATTGTTCCGTAATGGAGATAATTGTTCTTGCCTGATTGCATCCAAAACATTTATATATTTGAGTACCATCATCAGTAATATAGATGTGTGCCGATGGTTTATTATCTTCATGTGTTGGCAATATACAGCAGAATGTTCCAGAGGGAACACCTAAATACTCTTGTAAATCTATGGAATTGATATAATTGTACATCTCTGCTTCTGATTGAAACTGATATACTCCATTTTCACATCTACCGCTTTTCTCTGCTTCTGGGGATTGAGTGGGAACTAATAAAGAATATCTTCTTCTATCAGTTCCTATTAAATCCCCTTTTATCCCCAAACGCTCTTGTAATAGAGGAATATTCAATGTACTAATCGCATCCGTATTGTCTTCATAGACAATGATATTCTTACTTTTTCTATCTTTATTTTTGATACCAGCAGCAGTGCTGTCCTTTTTCTTCTTTGATTTCGGCTTTGCATTAGATATGTACTGTTCAAAATCATCATTCCAATACTTTTCTATGATGGATTCAGCATTTATCCTTGTATCATAATCAGGATATAACACCGTATGCCCTTTACCACCGAAAAATAGTCTGTCACGGTTGAAACATACTTCATCAATACCGCCAATAGTTCCCATAAGTGTAGCCTGTAATTTATCCCTGATATTCCCATCTGTAATCACAGTATCATTACAGAATATCATGCGGAATTTATGATGTTCCTCTTTGTGGCTGAATGTCGTATACATGAAACATGGTGTGATTCCCAGAGAAATTACTTTGTTATATGCTTCTTTTATCTTTATGCCATCATCAAAATCAAGACCAAATAATTGTTGTTCTATCCAGTTTTCAGCTTTATTCCCTCCTGCTAATACTCCTGGCTTAAATGATGCCCCATGCACTAAAGCATCTGCCAAATTTTCAATTGTAATATTTACTTGTGTCAAACTTTTCTGTACCCATCCACACTGTTTACCTTGCGGCTTATCTTTGAATCTGTGGTTAAAGTACATACATTTTATGTCATTACCCATTGAACCTCCTAGATTACTAGAAATTCAAGAAATATATTTTAGAAGTTTACAAAAATTTTCGTACCAATCTTGATTAGTAAAATTTCAGAAATGTTAGATTTTTGCATAAGAAAAAGACCACGCCAAAAATGGCGCAATCTTATACCATATTTACATTTTCAAATATTTAGTTTTTAATCATTATTTATTGGAATTTCATTGTGCAGACTTGCACAGTGAAGTGGTTGACAGTTATAATTTCTTGAATTTCTATTTTACAGATTATTTTGCTTGCCCTGTAATAGCAATTATTTATCTCTCAACGGACACCACACAGGGCTTGTCTCTGGTAAATCCTCCACACCCAATTTCCCTAGATCATCAACTCTGTCTACATGGTCACAATAATAAATCCTGTTACCATAATCATACATCCTCATAAATTCACATTCAGCACAATTTTGCGCTCTATTACTCAATTCCATATGTACTTAATCCTCCCTCTGCAATCCTTCTATCCTGTCAGCCAATACCTCACTTGCATAAAACTTCATTTTCCTATGTTCCGGTACGATACAGTCTTCGCCATTAAAAGGATTTATACCTTTTCTCTCTTTGGTTGTCTTCATTTCAAACTTCCCAAATCCCGTAAACTTCACTTTCTTACCTTCAGCCATACAATCCATAAGTGTTTCAATGAACAATTCTACACCTCTTCTCGCTTCTTTTTTGGTAATACCACCTGTCTCTGCCATTTTATCTATAAACTCTTTCTTAAATATTGCCATTATTGTTCTCCCTTCTTACATTCTCACTGATATTCCCTGTTTTCTCAGATATTCAACAGCCAGTTTTAACAGTTCACCATTGTTAACAGTCTCATCCATCGTGTCATCCCATACACGGGGTTTATGATCTACTTCCATCCCTCCGTGCAGTCCCTCATTCGCCCACTTAACCACCTGATACCCTGTTGCTCCTCTATAGTTGTTCAAAGCATCATAATCAATATATACACTCGCCTTTACACCGTCTTTATACGGTTTTGCATCTACTTTTACTGCCGAATAAAGCAGATCTTTTGTTCTCTGATAACTTGATGGGTTATAGCCTGAATAATAATCCTGTAAAAAATAATTTAACGTCTCATACACTCTTTCTGCCAATACATCCACCATCTTCGTCATGGTCGGCATAAGTGCCTTTGCCAGTTCATCCATATTACTTACGTGCTTTGCCATTCCTTCTTTTCCTTTCCGGTGCTTCAATCACCATAATATTTTTTGCATTGTAATCGCTTCTGTCATTTTGGAAAGATTTAAAAAATACATAATATCCACTGTCTATATGTTCTCCATTGAGTTTCGAGCGATGGATAAAATAGATATTACCATCCTCTCCCCTGATAAATCCAAATCTTCTGTCGTGAAAATATCTCGTTACTTTGCCAAACATTATGTTACTCATCACCGCCTTTCATTTCTGCATCTTCCGGCAGATATCCGCTCTTCTTTAAAATATCTATCTGCTGTCTGCTGAATGGTAGTTTCTCTAATCCGCAGACACCATTTTCAATATTTTTTGTTAACGTGTTGTTCATAGCTTCCACTAAAAGATTATTGCGGCGTATTCTTAATTTTGTATATGGCGGATTGCCAGCCTCCCTATATTGTCAAGTGATTTTCCTTAAAAAATCAAGGAATTTATAGTTACA
>OFEY01002393.1_pt1 | contig 10177 bp, 10 predicted proteins | sample 1521251 | NCBI WGS metagenome assembly OFEY01 (sample SAMEA3504100, study PRJEB24116) | mouse gut metagenome | biome: mouse gut; feature: mouse-associated habitat; material: faeces | place: Denmark | collected 2011
GGCCGCTGTTTTATACTGCTATTTCGTCTAAGTAAAGAACAAATCCGAACCCGTCCCCGATTGGGAAGAAGTTCGGATTTTGTCCTTTTGGTGGAGATAAGCGGGATCGAACCGCTGACCTCTTGAATGCCATTCAAGTGCTCTCCCACGTTAGCGGTGAAGCACCCCCGTTTCCACATTCCGAGATATAACTCTGTTGAAGTTTGCGCTGAAGGAGTCTTACCGACCAGGCAGGGCTTTTTTCTCAGGCGGGCTTCTGTCCCTTGTACTCGTTGGGGATCTCCAGCCCCAGCTCAAACTGCGCGAAGTTGATGTTGAATTCAATGTGCAGGCGGTAGTCCGTGTAAACGTCGATCCGCTTGATGAGGTAGCCCGCCACCATCTTCTTGGTGGCCATATCGCTTTCGTCGAACAGTTCGGACCATTTCAAAATGCGCCGGTAGTCCCTGCGGATCTCCTCGGCCCGGCTGCTGTTCTTCTCCGCTTCGCTGCTCAGTTCGATGACCTTCTCGCTGGCCTCCATCATCTTTGCCTTGGCCTCATCCGCCATCTCGGACAGCACGCTCTCCGGCAAATTGCTCTTGCCCCGGATCACATCGTACAGCTTGGCCTTCACCGCCTCGTACTCCTTGGTAGCCTTGGCGAACTCCTTCCGGGCAGCGGCCAACTGGTCTTTGACGCTGGCCTCCACATTCATCTGCGTTCTGGAGACGATCTCGTCCTCACGGATCGACTTCATCTTGTCAAAAACCTGATGGAGCACCCTGGTCACCAGCCCGTCCAGGATGTGGGTGGTGTAGCCCGTCTGCCCGTCGCAGTCCACCCGGTGACGGGTCTTATTGTAGCAGACGTAGCGTACCCGGCGCCGGAACACAGTCCCACCCTTCAGGTTGTGCCGGACAGTTCCGTTGGTGGTGAGCGTCAGCCTGCCTCCGCAGTGCCCGCAGAACACGTTACCGGAGAGAAGCGCCTGACCGCTGATGTTCTTTGGCATGGTCCGCTGTGCGTTGAACTCGTTGACCCGCTCCGCCATCAGCTTCTGAGCCAGGGCAAAGGTGTCCGGGTCTACGATTTGGAGCTCCTCAAAAATCTCGGACTGGCTCTCGCCGCTGCGCAGGACGCCGGTATAAGCGATATTGTGCAGGATATGCCCCACTGTGGCCTCATGCCAGTTGGTGCCGCTCCGGGTTTTGATGCCCTGGCCGCTGATCATGTTGGCAATCTTGGACCGGCCATAGCCGGAGCCAACGCAGAGGTTGAACATCATGCGCACCACCCGAGCCTCATCCTCGTCGATCTCCAGCTTGCAGACCTCATGCTTTCTTTTGTTGAGGATGCCGCTGGGCGCCAGCCGGTAGCCGTAGGGGACGCCGCCGCCCCGGAACCGGCCCTCCTGCACCATCTGGCCCATGGCCGTCTTGGTGCGGATGGAGGTTTTCTGGCTCTCGCTGTCCGCCTGCCAGTAACGGATGTAGTTGGTGAGGCGGTCTGTGTGGGACTCGAAGCGCTGCTCCCCTTCGTTGACGCTCCACACCCGGACGCCGTGCTTTACAAACCACTCCACCACGAAGGGCGTCTCGTCCGATTTGCGGCCCAGACGGTCGAACATAAACACCAGCAGGATATCGAACTTGCCCTGTTCGGCCCGCTTTTTGATGAGCTGCAGCTTGTCCCGGTCATTGGTGCTGACCTTGTAGCCGGACACGCCGGTCTCCTGCTCCTCGTTCACGATGACCCAGCCCATTTTGTCGGCGAAGTCCCGGCAGGCTTTGCGCTGGACCGGGATGTCCGCCTGGTTGAGCTCGTCGTGGTCGACCTGCTTGGTCGTGGAAACACGATATAAACAATCCACTCTTTCAGCCATTTTGTATCCATCCTTCCAATCATCATGTGCAAACAGGTGGGAGGATCGGATACCTTCAATCTGAAATTTTCAAGGTGCCATGGCTTGCGCCACACCGACTATCCCACAGTCCGCGGGAAATGTCCAATCATTTCGCCGAACAGCTTCGGCAACCTGGATGTGTGAAAAGCGGCGCTGTCCCAGTGCGGGAACAACGCCGCTTCAAACTGCGTATTTTCTTTTTGGGAAAAAGCCATCACTGCTTTTGAAGCAGATCGGCATACCTGGGACGGTCGGTTTCTGGTACACCCAGAGTTTCCATCGCTTTTTCCAACGACCAGCCGGTGTTGGCCATCAAACTGCGGATGGAGGCCAAGAACCCTTCGGCACGGCCCTCAGCACGGCCCAAATCTCTTACACCTTCACTCAAATTGCACATCTGATGCACCTCCGCTTCCAGTGTTTCCGTCATGGGAATGTCGAATTCCTCTTGCAGTACCTGCCGTTTTTTTGCCTCGTCCGCCTTGGGCGAAAGCAGTACATCCAGCAGCTTTATCACTCCGTCATAGTTTTCTTGATCTTCTCCACCTAGGCACAGCATGACAACACAAAGCAGATCATAGTTCTCAACAGGCTCCTTCACATTGCCAATCAGGTTTTCCTCTGCCATGCGATAACGGGTGATGCTGTTTTGCCGTCTTTTCGGCGGAGTCATGCAGACAAAAATGGAGTAGACTTTTTTAATGTTTTGGTACTCAGAATGAATAAACTCTGTCCCGTATTGAGCGGAGATCATTCGGCTGCAGTTGAAGATCGCCCGTTTGGGTATGGGGTAGCCTGGGTTGAACTTGCCCTGAGCTTCCACGTTGATGATAAGCTGGATCATCTCATGAGATTTCGGGGCCAACGCCATAAATCGGATATCGTAGGTGTTTGTTCCTTCCCCTTGGAACGTGTCCTCGTTGCTGATGCCCCGGATCTTTACGACGTTGGTCTCTCCCGGTGCTATCGCTATCTCGCTCACCTGGGGCGTACCTTCGATGTATTTCTCCGCAATTTCTTTGACGTGACAGTTCCGGTACTCGTCCAGGCAGCTTTTCATGATCCAGGCGAGAATGATCTTCTCCGACAGAAGTTTTTTGCAGGCGGCGTCATACTGAGCGTTCTGATCCGTAGCGTGAATGTCGTCCGCAATCGGGGTGTTGACTTCCATATCCGCATCTCTCCTGTCTCTGTTCCTATTTTACCACAGTCGGCATGGGAAATCCACTGTTTTTTCTCTATGCACCCTTTTCACAGCTTCCTCTCTGCCGCCGCTGAGAAGACCCGGGTATCCCCAGTTCCTCTCGGTATTTTGCCACCGTCCGGCGGGAGATGGCAACGCCCAAATCCTCCAATGCGGAGCGCACCTGTTCGTCGGAGAGAGGCTTGGAGGGCGTTTCCGCCTGGATGAGCTGTGAGATGTGGCGTTTTACAGTGCTGCTGGACAAGTCGCCCTGGGGCGTGGTGAGCTTTACTGTAAACAGGTCGCGTAGCGATATGGACCGGCCCTGGAACACGATGTTTTTATCGTGGACCGCACGGCTTACGGTAGAGATGCTCAACCCCAGGTGCTCCGCCACATATCCCATGGTCATGGCTTTTAATGGCTCATCGCGCAGAAAAAAGTCCTCCTGATAGCGCAGGATTTCCCTCATCAGCCGTTCTACTGTCGATTGCCGGTTCTCTAAGCACCGCATCAACTGTAAAGCATCATTCGTATTTTTTTCCAGATATTTTTGATTAGCCACATCGTCGCTTTGCTGCAGTAGTTTGGTGATTTCCTTGTTCAATGTCAGGCGGGGTAGGAAGCGGTGGTTCCATTCCAATCGAATTTGCCCGTTTTCAATTTGGATCGAGGCTTCCGGGATTTGATAGGGGATGGGGCAGTCATTACCGTACCCCCTGGTTGGAAATGGCTCTAACTTACGGATCACCTCCGCTGTATCCTGGGCTTCTCTTTTCGTGCAGGAGAGCAGCTTGGCCAACCCGGCAATATTGTTTTTGGCAACGAGTTCTAAACCGTCCTGGACGGCCCGCAGCGTCCGGGCGTTGAAGTCCTTTCCTTGTGTCAGTTGCAGGACGAGGCACTCACTTAGCGTTCTGGCGCCTACTCCAGCGGGCTGGAGGCTTTGCACAATGTACAGCGCCTGCTCCACATCAAACATGGGGACTTGGAGCTCATGGGCGATTTCCGAAAGCTCAAACTCCAAATATCCCCGGTCGTTCAGGCACAAAATCAAATACTCGCATAGACCTTTCATTGGTTCGCTGAGCCACTTCATACCCAGCAACTGGTCATAGAGCTGGTCGGTGAAATCACCTTCGCCGTCTTTGGAGCCTAGCTCTAACTCCTTCCAGCCGTCACAGTTTGTCCTCCGTGCTGTCAAATCGTCGAGGCTTTCGTCCCGCCAGGAGGTTTGGATCGTGTCGGAGTTCTGGCGAAGCAGAGATTCCACAGACAGGTGCTCATGGGTTTCCTCTATCTCCAGCAACGGGTTGGACAGGGCTTGATCTTGGATATATTCCCGTAACTCAGGAAGAGCCATTTGTAAAACTCCAAGGGATTGACGCATGGCCTGAGTCAAAAGCAGACGTTGTTCTGCCCGCTGCGCTTGCTTCATATCCACCACGACGATCCCCCCATAAAAGCAAACTTTATCTGCAATTATTTTACAGTGGGATGTGTTTTCTGTCAAGGTGTGGCGGTAATGTCTGACCCAGGACAGTCTACAATAAACTGTCCTGGGCTGGAAAACTGAGTATATGCCCTTTGCCGTCTCTGGCATCCCAGAGACGAATTCTAAGTGCTATGTTCCTCACCGTTCCCATGCTGGCGGATGAAAGAGTCAATAAGACTGGCGCGGATCTGCTGGGCAATGATAGGATTCTGCTCCGGGGCAAAGGTGAGGCTGACCTGATGGCCGGAGATGGTCAGTTCCACCGTATTTTTGTTCTTTTTCGCTGCACTCATGACCCGGCCTCCTTGAAATAGTCCGGTCCTTTGAGGCGGTAGATGAACTCCACCACGTCCTCCAGGCTGTCCGTGATTTTTATGTCAGGCAGGGCGGCCAGCATGGCTTCGTGGTGCCGTTGGCCGGGCGTCGAGCGTTCATCCAGGATGGCCACCACGCAGGTGTCCGTCTCGGTGCGGATGGCCCGCCCGAAGCCCTGCTTCAGCTTGATCTGCATCTCCGGCACCACCACCGCCCGGATGAACAGCCGGAGGGTGGTGTGATTCTCCCGCTCTTTTTCCTTCAGAGCGTCCGGGACGGCGAAGGGCAAACGGGGGATGATCAGCAGGGACACGCAGTCCCCTGGGAAGTCGAAGCCTTCCCAGGCGGCCCCGGTGGCCAGCAGGACGCTGCCGGGGCTGGCTTTGAACTCCTGGGTGGTATGTACCGCGTTCCGGCCCAGGGTGAAGATGTCCCAGGGCAGGTCCATGTCCGCCAGCCGCCCCTTGATGGCCGACATGGCGGCGTAGGAGGTGAACAGCACCAGGGCGTGGCCCCAGCAGGCGTCCAGCAGGGCGGCGATCTCAGCCGCCAGCTCATCAACATAGCCGCTGTCCGCCTGCTCGGGCGGGTGCAGCGGCAGGTACAGTAGGCAGTTGGCTTTGTAGTCGAAGGGCGAGGCGGAGACGGACTCCGTTACCCGTCCATCGGCCATCAGGCCGGTTTCCTCTTTGAAGCGGTGGAAGTCTCTGCCCACTGCCAGGGTGCCGGAGGTGAGGATAATGGGGCCGTGAACAACCAGCCTGCCTGGGTAGGGAATTGCTATGAATGCGGCAGACACTATTCCCACATGGTAGCCATACATTTCGGGTCAAGTTCTACCCCCACTACGGTCAAAGAATACTTTTCCTGCAATGTTGAAATACGCACTACTAAGGGCAAGACTGTCAACCTGTTCAACAAGCCCACCGACACCAGTCGGAAGACTTACTTTGACCAAGGACAAACTGCCTACAGCACCCGTGGGGCTAAACTGAGCGATGGTTCTACCTGGTATGAAATTCAGGCGATTGATAATGGCAAGACGGTGACGCTGTGGCTGAACGCTAAAAGCAGCGGGGTCACTGTGAAAAATTTGAGCGTCCCATTAAGCATATCATTTTCCCCCAGTTCGATTACAATGAATTCCGGAGAGAGCAAAACGGTGTCTATCAATTATAAGGGCGATAATGTTTATCTGCCGGCTTTCATCATCAACGATGACAGCATTTGCTCCGCGACCTGGGGTGATGTAGATGTGAACACTGGGAAAGCCGCGTTGATCGTGACGGGTAAGACAGCGGGCAGCACTTCTATCAAGATAAATCTTATAGACAGCAACAGGAAAATTTTGTACACAAAGAGTTTTACTGTGTCGGTAAACAGCAATCGGGTTTCTGTTTCCGCAAACCCGTCCTCTCTATCATTAAATCTGGCCTCCAATAGCTCCGGGACTGTCCGTTTGAATATCAACGGATCATATGGGGGCGCAGGAGGTACGGGGGATAGCGACGGCGTAGTCCGGGCCGAGTGGCTGGATTATGGCTCCGGCTACGCCGTGGCAAAATTCACCGCAGTAAAAGTTGGAACCGATAACTTTACTTTCCAAGTGTACGATGAAACAAAAACAAAGGTTGTCGCAACCACGACGGTTCGCATTACCGTCACAGCGCCGACTTACACTGTTTCCTATAACGCCAACGGCGGCAGCGGAGCACCGTCCTCACAGGCCAAACAGTATGACAAGACGTTAACGCTCAGTTCCATCAAGCCAACCAGGGCTGGCTATACTTTTAAAGGCTGGGCAACATCCTCCGCCGCATCCAGTGTGCAATATCAACCCGGTAGCAGTTACTCAAGCAACAAAGATCTGACGCTATACGCCGTTTGGGAGCGTAATAAGGTTGAATCAAGCCTAACTTTCTCAACGAGTTCCCTTAGTTTGAATCCTGGCAGCAGCGAAACCATTTCCGTCAACTTTAAGGGAGAAGGCATCAAATACTTGGGTTTTTAATGTACAACCTTGATTATCTCTGAAAAGCCTTGAAATACAGGCACTTTCGCGGGTATGGACAAGGAATTTACTACCGATTTACTACTTTTGAGGAAAGAGCCTTGATATGCGCAGCACCGCGAGAGCCAGCCGCCCGGACGGGGCAGCACACAGATAACCCCCTACAATGACAATTTCATATACCGACCATGACGGCGTTTCTTCACTCCCCACGCGGGGAGAAAAGGGACGCCGCTTTTTTTATGCCCTTTGTTACGCAGTAGGGGCATAAGGAGCCTTGCGCCATGCGGCTTTTCGGGCGCGGTTTTGGCGGGGCAGGGTGTTTATACCTGACCCCTCAAAATCGCGCTTTTACTGCGTAACAAATCTACCGCAAAGGAGTATCACGCTATGGCAGTTTTCCGCGTGGAGCGCAACCGTGGCTACACCGTCATGTCAAACCACCATCTGCGCAATAAAGAGCTGTCCCTAAAGGCAAAGGGGCTGCTGTCACAAATGCTTTCACTCCCCGAAGATTGGGACTATACCCTTGCTGGCCTGTCCCTTATCAACAAGGAGAGTATCGACGCTATCCGCACCGCCATTTGGGAGCTTGAAAAGGCCGGATATATCACAAGGCGGCAAGGACGTGACGAGAGGGGAAAAATGACCGCCATTGAGTACACCATCTATGAGCAGCCCCAGCCGCCGCAGTTGGATTCACCGATATTGGAAAATCCAACATCGGCTAAACCGTCATTGGATTTTCCGACAACGGCTAAACCGACGACGGAAAATCCAACGCAATTAAATAAAGATATATCAAGAACTGATTTACCAAAAAAAGACCAATCAATTACGGATTTATCAAGTACCGATTCCATTCCTATCCTTTCCCCTGACCCCTCACCTTGCGGGGACGCAGCGGCAAAGCCGCCGGAACGGAAGCGAAAGGAAGCGGCAACACAGAGCGCGGTTGAGATTTACCGGGAGATCATTATGGACAATATCAGCTATGACGTTCTCATAACCGACAGCCACGTTGACAGGGACAGGCTGGACGAGCTGGTGGACATTATGCTGGAAACCGTCTGCACCGCGAGGGCGACGGTACGGATTGCCGGGGACGACTACCCCGCCGAGCTGGTAAAGGCAAAGTTTATGAAGCTGGACAGCGAACATATCCGCTTTGTGCTGGACTGTATGCAGGAGAACACCACAAAAATCCGCAACATGAAGCAGTACCTACGGACGGTGCTTTTCAACGCCCCGTCCACCATCAACAACTACTACACTTCCCTTGTCGCCCACGATATGGCGACGGGGCAAATCTGAAAGGAGCGCACAGCATGAAACAGGGAGCCTTGATTTTCGACGAGCGAACCGACCGCTACGACATTCGCTTTGGGCTGGGGGACTACTATGGCGGGCTGCATTGCGGCGACGCGCTGGAAGTGTTCACAGGCCGCAAGTGGAAGCCCACCCGCATTGAGTACGGCGCAAACTGGTATCTTGTCGGAATCCGCGCCGAGGATTTGAGCGGTCTGCGGGTACGGATTTAACGAGCTGTACCCCACAGGGCAATCGTGAAAGCGGGACGCTGGAACACAGAACATCAAAAAATCTGAACATTTTGATTGACATCGGGGAACGTGGCAGATAAATCCTGCCCCATTCCCACCTAAAAGCGAGGTGGTTATTTGCAAGATGAAGTCAACGAAAAAGTAGTGGCCCTGTCCATCAAGGGGGCGAAGCTCACCGCCGAAATGCTGCAAAAGGCCATGAAAGAGGTACTTTCACAAGTAAAAAAAGAGGTTGATAAACAGGCAATCCCCCACGGAAAACAGACCTTGCGCCAGCTTATGAAGCAGAACACAGGCGTTTCCAATATCGAAATCACCGACGGCAATATCAAAGCCTTTGAGAGTACGGCGAAAAAGTACGGCATTGATTACGCGCTGAAAAAGGACACAACGGAGCAGCCGCCCCGTTATCTTGTGTTTTTCAAGGGGCGCGACGCCGACGTGCTGACCGCAGCCTTTAAGGAGTTTTCCGCCAGAAAGCTGACGCAGGAGCAAAAGCCGTCTATCCGCAAGGTGCTGGCAGTGTTCCGGGACAAGGCGAAGCAGCTTAACGCCAGCCGCCAAAGGGTGAAGAACAAGGAGCAGGAGGTATCGCTATGAAGCCGGAAATCAAGAAGCTGCTTATCCTAAACGCCCCCTATCTTCTCTTTGTCTATCTCTTTGACAAGCTGGGCGAAGCGGTGCGCCTTGCCCCCGGCGCGGACGCAAGCCAAAAGCTGCTGCACATGGGCGAGGGCTTTACCGTCGCCTTTGCCAGCTACGCGCCCAGCTTCCACCCGGCAGACCTCTTGATGGGGATTGCGGGTGCGCTCCTTATCCGGCTTGCCGTCTATGTAAAAGGCAAGAACGCGAAGAAATACAGGAAAGGCATGGAGTACGGTTCGGCGCGTTGGGGCGGGCCAAAAGACATAGCCCCTTATATCGACCCCGTATTTGAGAACAATATCCCCCTCACGCAGACGGAACGGCTCACCATGAACAGCCGCCCGAAGCAGCCGAAGTACGCGAGGAATAAGAATATCCTTGTGATCGGCGGTTCCGGCAGCGGCAAGACAAGGTTTTTTGTCAAGCCGTCGCTTATGCAAATGCACAGCAGCTATGTTGTCACAGACCCGAAAGGGTCACTATAATAAGGATAGAAAGGTCGTGAAAATACAAAACAGGAGGTTACACACATGAGGAAACAGGAGCAAAAGGGCAAAATCACAGCATTGTACGAAAGGTTATCCCATGACGATGGGCGGTCTGACGAAAGCGTGTCCGTCGAAAATCAAAAGCGCATCCTGGAGGACTACGCTCGAAAAAATGGCTTCACTAATGTCCGCCACTTCACCGATGACGGAGTGCGGGGAACGACCTTCAAGCGGCCCGGACTGGACGCTATGGTGGACGAGATACGGGCCGGGAATGTGGCTACCGTCATTGTCAAAGACCAGAGCAGGATAGGCCGTGACGTGGTGGAGGTGGGCTTGCTGAAGCGCACCTTTGACGAGTACAACGTCCGCTTTATTGCCGCCAATGACAACCTGGACACAGCCAACGGATTTGACATCATGTCCATTTTCCGGGACGTGATAAATGAGTGGTACGTTGCCGACACCAGCCGCAAAATCAAGAGCGTTTTCAAGTCCAGAATGGAAAAGGGCCTACGCTGTTCGGGGGCCGTTCCCTATGGCTACCTCGCCTCAAAAGAAGAAAAGGGCGAGTGGATGATTGACGAGGAAGC
>OFEY01002400.1_pt1 | contig 10151 bp, 5 predicted proteins | sample 1521251 | NCBI WGS metagenome assembly OFEY01 (sample SAMEA3504100, study PRJEB24116) | mouse gut metagenome | biome: mouse gut; feature: mouse-associated habitat; material: faeces | place: Denmark | collected 2011
TTAAACCCGATTCAAATACAGCAGCCATATTATTACGACCAGATGTTATACCAGGCGATTTAAATGGAAAAAATTTACTTGTAACAGCCCCGATCGTTCCATCTATAATCGTATTCTTTATAATTTTTGTTGTAGAACGTTTTTTACGACCAGTGACATGTTCAAGTGTCTGCCCAATTAAAGTTGAACCGCCAGCACCCACTGTAGCACCTACAACTGGACCAGCATATAACGTAGTAATACCTCCTATTGCCCCTCCTAAAGCATTGCCAACATAAGTCTGCCAACTAGATAATTTAAAGGACCCTTCATAATACTTGTTGCAACATCACTAATGAGTTGTGTGGCAGCACCAACTATTCCACCAACTGCGCCTGCAATGAAATCATCCACTCCAAACCATTGACCACTAGAGTCAGAACGCATCACAGGATTATTTTCACAATATGCAAACATATTGGTAGACAAGACGCTAATTCCAGGAGTTTTCAGCATAACATCTTCATTAATCCATCGTCCAACTTCTGGATCATAATACCTGCTAGTTACATAATACAGCCCTCTCTCTTCCTCATACACATATCCACGATACCGAAATAGATTCAGCTTTCCAACCGTATCTTTTTTCTCTCCGTCTACGTTAAGCAGCTTGCCCCATGCGTCATACTCATATGTTACCACAGGATTCATATCCTCCGCAACCATTCTGATTTCATCGTAGGTGAAGGTTCTAATTGCTTCGCCGTTGGAACTGTAGGTGTTGGAAACGATCTTTATTAAGATTTCTTCTGTATTGGATTCTTTGTCATAAAGGAAATACTGGCAAAAATATCATTATACAGACCTTTCTAACACAAGAATATCCCCCAGAAACCATGTACTAAAAGTACTGAATTCCAGGGGATATTCTTGCATTCTGTTATATTTACTTATTGAGCATTTACGATAATTTTTTCACCATTTACATTGATCCAATATTCATCTGTGAAATCTTGAATATTGGTATAATATGTAACATATGTTTTTTCCAGTACATCCATGGGTTGCTCCAGTGCACTAAATTCTGACTGAAAACTATCTGTTATTTGAGAGTATCCACCGTTCATATCAAGTATTGATACAAAATAATCATTTGTATTTTTATATTGATGAACACCAATATTAATTCTATTGTAAGTTTTGTATAAAATGCACTTCGTATTTATTGCATTACTAATTTTCCAGCCATTCGCAACTTTAGGTACAATCAAATAAATATGTACATCATCGTCCTCACCTATCACTAAATCACTATCCTTCCCATTGACAACAAGTTTAACTTTCGTTTTGTTTCCCTGATAATAATGAAAAGCTTTTTCTGGCGAGGCGAAAGTTATAAATATATTTTCAAAGGGTATAAAAGCTAATATTGTTATAAATGTAATTGAAATAATAATAGCTAAAAAGAATATTTTGTTCTTATGAGTTTTATTCGATTTTTTTATTCTTAAAACTATGCAACAAAAAATAATACCCCCTATACACGTCCGAATCAAACTATACATTTGTTATACTCCTCTTCTAAATTATTGTGCGTAAGCCGGTGAAGGCACCGGTTGCCCTGTTGTAACAAAATAGTATGCAGCAGCAAGAGCCCACCCACTGAAACTAATATTAACATATGCGGTATTAACTGAATCATCCCATTGAATTGTAGAACTGGAGGCCTCATATCCTATTTTTAATTCTGATATATTTATTCTCGACCCAAAACTATATGTAGTATCTCCAATAGTAATTGAACCTGAACCTCCTATATTATCTAATGCTAGACTTGTATTCCAAGTGAAATTCAATATATTTAACTTTAAACCGACAGCAGACGATTTTATTGGATTTTCAAATGCATTTGTTGCATAAACAGAAATTGGTTTGGATGAATTACCACACTTTAAAACTTTACGTGTGTTTTTTAGCCCTGCTTTTATTGTTAGCGGTGATGGTTCAGAAACAATTGGGTAATCTTGCTCTACACTTGTTATAGTAGTTGAACTTTCTGCACCATAAGTATTTTTTACTAACTTTAGTATACCATTACATACCTTTGTAAAAAGTTTTTTAACAGACTTCCAAATTGTCCCAGTTGGGTCAAGTCTATTGATCGGGTTATTTCCACAATAGGAAAACATGTTAAATCCATTAAAATCTTGTCCTGTAAAAATATATGCATCCACATTTATAAACCGCCCAACCTCCGGATCATAATACCTGCTGGATACATAATACAACCCGCTCTCTTCCTCATACACATATCCACGATACCGGAATGGATTCAGCTTTCCAACCGTATCTTTCTTTTCTCCGCTTATGCTAAGCAGCTTGCCCCATGCGTCATACTCATATGTTACCACAGGACTCATATCCTCCGCAACCATTCCGATGACATCGCTTTGCATATTGTAGAGGTAGTAGTAAGTTCCTTGCTTCTGACCTTCGTGATACCAGATGAAGCCTTCCCGTCTTCCGGTGGCATCGTACATAAATACGAGTTCCTCGTCCCCTTGTTTCATGGCCTGCATTGTTCCGGATGCATCTACGAAATAGCTGGTTTCCATATCATTTACGGTTTTTCCGATCCGGATTCCGTCTGGGTTATATTGGTAGCTGACGCTCGTTTCATCGGAAAGCTGCATGCTTTGAAGCTGTCTGCCGTTCTGCCAGGAGAACTGCATCCCGTCCCGGTAAGTGAGTGGATTTCCGATCTCATCATAGGTGATGGCTTGTCCATCATAAGAGGTCAGCTTATCTTTCCAGGTCTCGTCTTCATAGCCGTATGGGATGGTTCCAATCGCTTCTCCCAGTTCCCCTGTCGTGTAAGGGTACTCTGTTTTTGCCAAAAGGTTGCCGGCGTTATCATATGTATAGGTGAAGGTCTTGCCCCGTGCTTCATCGTTTTCCCTGATCAGCTGATTGAAGGCATCGTATACATAGGTTTTCTCACGGCTCTTTTCACCGTCTTTTTCTACGATCTTCGTGATATTTTCTTTCTCATCATAAGTATACGCGAAGGAAGTATAGCCGTCTATGGCTGTTGTTTCTTCACCGCCGGTACCAACGAGATTCTGATATCCTTTGATGAGGGTGGTGGTACGGTTGCCGTCCAGATCAACGAAAGCAACTTCATTTCTTAAATGCGTTTTCTCGTTTGCATCCGGATAGACCTGATGCACGGCTTCCCTTTGCAGGCTGTCATAGGTCCGATCCACCTTTCCTTCCGGCAGGGTTGTGACGCCCGGACGGTTGGAGGAGAGATAGGCGTAAGTGGTCGTAAATTTCTTATCCCCAAATGCAACCGTTGCCTTGTTTGCACGGTTGAGATTGTCATAACCGTAAGATATCCTTCCCTGCCCGTTCAGATAATCGGTCAGCCTGCCGCCGATATCATAGGCATAGGTGGTCGTATGGTTGTTCACAAGATCCGAAACCCTTGCCACTTCCCCTTGGGCATTGTAAGTATATGCGGTGGTCTGCGCTGGAGCTTCTCCCTCCTTGGATGCTTTCGTGGCAAGGATACGGTCATACTGGTCGTAGACGTATTCCTGGGTCTGCCCGTTTCCATAAGTACGTTTCAGAAGGTTTCCGTTGGCAGCGGCATATGCATTGGTTACCAAGGTATTATTTTCGCCGATCTTTACACTTTGGACGTTGGACCATTTGTCATAAAGGAAATGATAGGCGGTACCGTTTGCCTGGATACTGCTTAAGCGGTGTCCAAGCTCTGCTCCATCATACCCATAGGAAATGGTGGTATCGCTGCTGTTTACCTCCGTAAGATGTTTGGTCGTCGCATCATAAGTATAATTGATCTGATTCCCTGCCACATCGGTAAGGGAATTCACCTGCCCCGTCTGGCTGTTGACATCATAGGTGATCTGGTTTCCACGCTGGTCGGATTCCGATTTTACGAAGGCGCCGTTATCGGTATATTGGGTATTGGTCTCCATATATTTTTCGGAGGTCATGGAGCCTACTTTACCGGTTCGAACGGTTTCTACATTTCCTTTGTTATTGCCGCTGCCGTAGGTATATTCAAAGCCGATTCCGGTGGAGTTTTCTTTGGCAGACTTCAGCTGCTTTTTGTAAGTGGTATCGTAAGTGTAGGAATACACCGTATTCGTCGTGTCTTTGAGGGAGGTGACCATATCGGTCGCATTATTGATGGTATAGGTTGTCTGCTGTTTGGCGTTATCCTCACTGCTGATGAGATTTCCTTTGCTGTCATAGGAATAGGTGGTTCCTGCCTCATCCATCGTCAGCATCACGTTATCAAAGTATGCGGTATTGGACTGATTATAGTAAAGCACGCAGGCTTGGACATGCATGATCTTCTTGTTGGCATTTTCCTTCCTTGGCGCTGCCGTCACCGAGACATTTTGCCAGTCGTTGGTGTCCAGATTAAAAGAGGCTGCCGTCCAGTCTCTGGTCCCGTCGCTGTACCAGATGCCCACATCGATTGCAAAATAGCATTCCTTTTTTCCGCTCTTCGGTACTGCGGCTGCTTTTGCGGATGCTCTCATATGAAATGCGACTCCCGGCTTGTCTATCTTTACATACTGATACATATTTTTCAATGCATTCGGGGCGCCTGTGATGCGGATCGCACCGCCTGTCACGCCATCGCCGGAGGTCAGATAGCTTCCCTCCCACTTTCCTGCGGCATTCAGGTCACTGTTCTGCAGCAGATTATAAGGGCTTACGGTATCATTTTCCTCGACCTGCAGACAGTCGAACCATGCAGTTCCGTTGACATAACGCAGTCCGCCGTAGAAGGTGATTTTTACTGCTTCCTTTGGAGCGGTAAAGGTCATGGAAACCCTGCGCCAGTCGTTGTCTCCGGTAAGTCTGGTATCACATTCAAATGTGCCTAAGCCGGCAGAATTGCTGCCATGGGCAACTGCATACAGTGTCGCTCCGTTGCTTCCGTTTTTTATCACATCTTTTGTCTTTACATAGGCAGAGAAAGTGTATGTTTTTCCGCCGGTGACATTGACCGTCTGCGCCCATCCGCACCGTTCCGGATGAAAGTAATCCTGGCTGACTTTTAAGGATTGGTATCCTAGATAGGCTTGCGTTTTGTCTGCCGCAAAGCTTGCTTCGGTCGGGGACCATTGGGAAGTCGACCAGCTGCCTGTTCCATCTTCCGCGCTGTGATTTAGGAGCATGTTGTGCACATATTTTGTTCCGGCCCCTACTTTCGTCACTTTATTGTTGGTTGCTAATTGGGCTGCATTTGCTTTTGTCCCATCAAAGGTATTATATTGGATCTCTGCCATGCTGCCGTCTTCCCCGAGGATCCCCGTGGTGTGGCCCCAATTGTTGAACTGATAGGTTTCCGATACCGTTCCGCTTGTCTTTCCATAGGTAAACACGGTTGTGTTCTGTTTGGAATAATCCATCGTAAGGCTGTTTCCGGCCGTACCGTCTGCGGCATATTCGGTCACACTTTTGACACGACAGCGTTGCTGAGCCGTACCGGAGGTATGGTAGGTATATTGAAGTTTGATCCCATCCCTTCCGACAATGGAGGTCAGCAGATGATAGGTCACGCCGTCTATGGCGGTCGATGTATAATTGAACCGGATCTTCGTTCCATCCGGAAACTCTATCCGGTTAAGATTCGCTCCTCCATAAATGAATCTCACGGTGCCATCCGGTCCGGTCACACTGGTCATCGTGGAAGCATTATGGGTAAATGTCAGGGTTCTTCCGGCTCCGTCTGTGATCCTGCTAAGATTTGCCCCGCTATAAGAGACCTGGATGGTCTGGTTCAGGTGGTTGGACAGATACAATAAATAACCATTCTCCAAAAATCCGGTTTTGTTTCCGTTTTTGTCTTCAATGACATTTACCTTGTAAGAGCTGTAACTCTGTCCGGTTTTCATCGTCAGTTCCAGGCCGTCCTCATCCTTATAGACGCCATTGCTTTCCTTTTTGAAGAAATGATAGGTGCCGTCTCCGTCCAGCCAGACATAATCGAAGCCTTGTTCGGTAAGATTCGGTGCGATATCTTTGAATTTCTCGACATCCCCCACCTTATCGAGTCTTTGCCCATAGGAAGTCTTCCATCCGGCTCCATTAATGCTTCCTTTTTTGTTGTTTTGATACTGCTGATCCGATAAACAGCTGTTATATACAAAGTCAAGCTGGACCGGCAGATTGGCTCCGGAGGTGCCTGCAATCGGAATGTCAAAAACAAGATTTCCGGAATAATCATTAATGTATCCGCTGCCTCCATCTATGGCTTGTTCGTGATAGGTCCAGTAGCTTTCCAATCCGGTATTCGAACGGAATGCGATCAAAAAGGTCGGATACAGCCCTCCATAAGTCAGGCTGTTGGATGAGAGATACTTCGTACAATGGGCGGGCGATGCGTTCTCTGCCGCAAAGGAAGTCAGCATCACTCCGTAGTTTGGGATGGTCCCTTCATACCAGCCCTTTACAAGGCGTGTGATCTCCCAGGTATCATACTGATTGTCCGGCCATTCATTTTCAGGCACGACATAATAGTCTTGTACTTCGTTTTCATAAATACTGTTGCTGTTATTCCAGGTGGCGGTTTTGGCGGACCAGTTTGCGGTGGCTCTCCGGATATCTACCGTCATGGATTTCTCTGCACTGTAGGAATAATAGTTGAACAGGATCAGATCCGCGCCTGTGATCACAGAACCTGCCGGGAGTTTTGGCAGGGTATCCATCTTTAAGAGGCTCCTGGTCTTTCCATACATGGAAGATTCTCTTCCGACCATCAGCGAGCCGCTGGCAACGCCGTTGATTCTCATGTTCGTGGAAGGCATTGCAGAGGAGAGGAAGGTATCGGAAATCGCCACATCCTTTTTCGATACCAGATAGAAATATGGATCAACGGTGACCGGATACACTGTTTCTTTCCTTTGTAAGAACTCCGGATCTGCCGTGATGATCAAGGTGAGCCCCTCTTCTTTTTCTTCCAGTTCCATCGTGACTGCCGTATTGATTTTTTCTTCTGCATCCATCATCATCGGCGCTGCGATGATCATCACCGGTTCTTCTCCTTCTCCGTAAAGTTCGATGGTTTGGTCGTCTTTTTGAACCGCCTGCAGCTTTCCTATGTTCAGATTTAATTTCCATACATGGCCTGCTTTTTTATCTTTTAAAATAATATTTTCTTTGATGCCTTCCGGGGAGATGATATACTGCAGGTCCGTATATGCAAAGGCGTCTTCATAAATCCCTCGGCTGATGGCATTTGGTACCGCAAGGAATGCTGCATCGCCACTTAGTTCGAAAGGATCTTCGGCTGGTTCCCAGGTAAGCTCTCCTTCCAGAATCCCTTCGTAATTCCAGCTTACCAGTTCTCCTGCTGCTTCTATGGCAGCTTCATGGAGGGGCGCTTCTTCCAGGCCTGATTCTTCCTGAGGTGCATCTGCCTGCGTTTGCGCTTCCAAAGCAGAAGCTTCTTGTTCGGATTCTTCTTGAGCGGATGCTCCTTGGTTTGTATCTGCTTCTGATATCTTTGCTGCAGTTTCGGAAGATGTTTTACGAAACAGGATGTTCGCTGCTCCGGCACGGTTCCGATAGATTTCTTCCTCAGACATGCTAAACGTTGCCGCTTCGTCCGGTATCATCGTATTATCGATTTCTTCATAAACGCCTTCTTCCGTTTCGTAATGTACCGGCTGGTCATAGGTCACAAGGGTGTAGGAACCGTCGCTCATCCGGAAGGTCTTCGTTGTCTCGCTTCTCTCCCCATCCATTTCTGCAACGATATGGGGCTTTTGCACTTCTTCCTCATCTGCCACCGCTTCTTCGGCAGTGAATTCCGGATTTGCCGTGAAAGCGGATTCCTTTGCGCCTGCCCCAAGGACATCTAAGGGTACTTCTGTTACGAGGATCGCAACAGATAATAACATTGCTACCATTTTCATTGCATAAGTTCTTTTTTTCATGTCCCACCTCTGATTTTCTCCATCTCTTTCAAATCGTTTGTTAAAGTTTCCGTTGTCAAGTGCCTCAATGGCAATAAACCTCCTTTCCCTGACATGATATGAAATATATCCTTTACTATATAAACCAGTGAAACTTCAAAAACTTACGCTTTTTCGAGAAATTTGTCGGAATATTTTGAATTTTGTGAATTGTGTGCAGAATGGACTGTTGTTTTTTGGTTATTTTGACGGTAGGATGAGGGTGGGTGAAAGGGTTGCTAAGAGAGGCATTGTTACCCGGATTGTGGGCGAGAGGAGTCAGTTAAGAAGGATTCTTGCCCAGGCTTTGGGCACATAAGTGAATCGGAAAAGACTTTCGCCCAGACTTTGGGCACATAAGTGAATTGGAAAAGACTTTCGCCCAGACTTTGGGCGAAACAGCAAGTTAAAAAGCATTATTACCCACTGCGTGGGCAAAAAAACAAACTAAAAAGATTTCCTGTCCACACAGCAAGCGATAACGTCTCAAAAAATCCTTTATGTTAAGAAGGCTTGACTAATTCAGGCGAAAACATTTTTCTTAACCGTCTCTTTCGTTTTAAGGCTTCTATCTTTCCAATTTGCTTTTTTGAACTCGATACACTACCTTGCTCACTAGATTACTTGGGAATATTTTCGCTGCAACCCTCGCTAGTTTTGTAGTTAAGAATGGCACAATATAGAAATCACCTTTTTCAAAATGCCTGATTGTATATTCAGCCACTTTAAAACTATCTGCCTCTTTTAACTTGAATTTTACATTTGCTGCATTTCCGAAATTTGTTTCCACCGGACCAGGACATAATATGCTTATCTGCACATCGGATTTTTCTTTTTTCAGTTCCTCCCTGATCGCTTCCGACAGCCGGACAACATATGCCTTTGTCGCATAATAAGTTGCCATAAGTGGTCCAGGCATAAAACCTGCAACAGAAGCAACATTCAATATTTTCCCCTTGCCTTTTAATTGCATTTTCTTTAAATACTCTTTTGTTAATATGTGATATGCAGTGATATTCGTTTTTATCATTTGCATATCTTTCTCTAAATCCGTCTCAAAGAAGTTACCGCAATCCCCAAATCCTGCATTGTTAATTAAAATATCAACATCCTCCACTGTTTCGCACAATTCTTTGCAGTTTTTCTCTATGGACAAATCTATAGATATAATTTCGATTTTACCGTTTGGATTTTCCCTTTGCAGATTAGCTTTTATTGTTTCTAATCTTTCCTTGCTTCTTGCCACCAATACCAAATCATATCCCTTTTTATTCAGTATCGCTGCCATATCTTTTCCTATCCCGGAAGAAGCACCTGTTAATAACACTTTCACAATCCCACCACCTTAGTTTTTTATTGTTTATTTTTAGTAATGCCCCGTCTTCGCCATACGAACAGTATCCCTGTTTTCTGATATTTTAATCAAACCGATTTTTTCACAAATATGCAGCAATTCAGCATGGGATACTGGCACATCAATATAATCTTCCTCAAAATAACAAAGTGATTACATATACAATGTAATATATTCATTACTTTTTATCAAGTAGTTAGGATAAAACTTAGAATCGACAAATCTTCTCTATTCTATGGGTGATTATATCTTGAAATGACGTAGCCTTGCCCACGCTATGGGCAATAGAATTCTGAAATGAAAATATCTTGCCCACACATTGGGCAATAGAATTACTAAGAAATGCATTTCACCCAAACTATGGGCGATAATATCCTAAAATAAAATAATTTTGTCCACGCTATGGGCAAAAAACCTCAAAATCAAGATTTCTTGCCCACACAACAGACATTACCAAAAAGTATTTTGACCTTGGCACCTATTATTGCTTATCTTTTCTCCGGTTCTTCGTATGTTTCTCCGAATGTTTCTACTGTCACTTCTTTCATTCTCTGATCTTCCAGCGGACGATCTCTGAAATCTGTCGCAGTTTCTGCAATCTTATTCACCACGTCCATACCTTCGATAACTTTACCGAATGCCGCATATGCTCCGTCTAAGTGCGGAGAAGTCTGGTGCATGATAAAGAACTGAGAGCCGGCAGAATCCGGATGCATCGCTCTTGCCATAGACAGCACGCCTTCCGTATGCTTCAGATCATTGTCAACGCCGTTCTGACTGAATTCTCCCTTAATGTTATATCCAGGACCACCCAT